>Ga0209415_10001072_pt1 | contig 52032 bp, 48 predicted proteins | sample PeaSoiSIISIP2007_FD_187696 | JGI IMG/M metagenome (GOLD analysis project Ga0209415, IMG submission 187696) | Peat soil microbial communities from Weissenstadt, Germany - SII-SIP-2007 (SPAdes) (version 2) | ecosystem: Environmental > Terrestrial > Soil > Wetlands > Peat | place: Germany... | reverse complement strand
TGCTATGCGGCCTGCTGCTGGATTGGGTCTTCTGGCGCACCCTGCCGGATCAGCGCACCTGGGTGGGAGGCGCAATCGTCACTGCCAGTGGCTTGTACGTGATCTATCGCGGGCACCTGCGATCGCCGGCACGGGCGCTTTGAGCGCAGGACTGCGCTGGCAGTTGGCTGCGCGGATTTGGCTCGTTAACCGTCGGCGCTGAACCTACAGGCTCGCTTGACCGCAAGCTCTATGGTGCAGTCCGCCAGGGCCGCGGCCAGAGGCCGCCCCACGATGTCCACGGATCACTACGGAGATCTTCGATGAGAATGTTACGATTGACGTATAAGCATTTGGTTATATTATGATTGTCAACGCTGCTGGGTGCCAACGTCGTGGTATACGCAGCGCCGGATTCCACCGCTAGCAGTCAGCGTGAAAACCAATAACGGTGTTGTCACGCTCAGCGAAACGGCGGCCAGTTCCAGCGCCAAGCAAGCAGCCGAGACTTTGGCCGCGAACGTCTCCGGCGTGCGCATGGTCAACAATCAGCTCATGGCACCGTCCACGGCCTCAGACCTGAGCTCCGGCGCGGACTTATGGGGCTGCCTCGAAGATCGCGTAGAGCTTGCGGCAGTCTTCGATGACCTCCCAGGTGCCGACAAATCCCGCCGGCACCACGAAACTGTCGCCGACGCCGAATTCCCAGCGCTGTCCTTGCGGGTCGGACAGAGCTACGCGCCCTTCGAGCAGATGGCAAAACTCGCATTCCGAGTAGTTGATGCGCCAGATCCCGCGTGTGGCCGCCCATACGCCGGCGAAAAACTGCTGACTGGCATCGCTGAAATGATTCCAGACCGTCAGCCGCGGCTCGCCGCTGATAATTCGCGCGCCATCGGGTCGGGAATGCTGCGGCTCGACATCGCGCCCAAACGATACGATCTGCATGGATGAGACCACGTTGCGACCTGCTGCGGCACAGCCTGCTGCGCTGGAGGCGGCCATCGTCTCAGATCGCTATGAGTCGGGCAATTTCCACGACATTGCTCGCGGGCAGGTGGAAGCGATCGACCACCTTGACTGCATTACGATACAGGAAGGCGAACAGCACCAGGCGAGCCCGACCCAGCAGCGTGCTGCCCGGCTTCCTGATCACCAGATCGCGCGTACCGAAGTAGATCGCGTGCTCCAGATCGATCGAGGGATCGAGATCCTTGATCGCCTTGAGTGCCAGGCCCAGATCCGGAATCTCGACAAATCCAAAGCAGACCACCGCATGCCAGATACCGGCGGCAACCGGCTCGATGATCCAGCGTTGATCTTCGGCGACCCGCGGTGTCTCCTTGAACACCACTCGCAGCGCGATCACACTGCGCTGCAATGCGCCCATGCATTTGACATGCTCGACCAGAATGCGCGGACAATTCTGCCCCGACCGCGTCAGAAACACGGCCGTTCCCGGTACGCGCGCAACGCGTCCGGCCTCCAGGTCCGCCAGCAGTTTGGACGAATCCTCGGACGTTCGGGCCAGACAGGCGCTTAACGCCTCAATACCGGACCGCCACGTAATCATGACGATGAAAATCAGCGCTCCGAGGGTCAGCGGCAGCCAGCCGCCGTCGGCGATCTTGAGCAGATTGGCGCAGAAGAAACTCGCATCGACCAGCAGAAACACGCTGCCGGCGGCTATCGAGGGCAGCAGCGGCCAGCGCCATACCCGGTGCATGGCTACCCACAGCAGGCAAGTCGTGAGCAGCATCGTGGTGGACACCGCGGTGCCGTAGGCCCCTGCCAGGCGATCCGAGCTTTGAAAGGCCATGGTGATCGACACCGTTCCGAGCATCATGAGCCAGTTGACTACCGGCACATAAATCTGGCCATACAGCTGATCGGAGGTCTGGCGGATATTCACGCCCGGCAGCCAAAGCAGCTGCATCGCCTGGCGCGTCATGGAAAATGACCCCGTGATGATCGCCTGGCTGGCGATGATCGTGGCGACGGTCGCCAGCACGACCAGCGGATAGACGGCCCAGGTGGGCGAGAGCAGGAAAAACGGATTGCCATCGACCGTACCACGCTGCATCAGCAGCGCGGTTTGTCCGGCGTAGCTCAGCAGCAGCGCCGGCAGCACGATCAGGTACCAGGACCAGCGGATCGGGCCCCGTCCGATGTGACCCATATCCGCATACATCGCCTCGCCCCCGGTAATGCACAGAAAGACCCCGCCCAACACCAGCAATGCCCCGCCGCGACTGTCGTGCATCAAGCTCAGAGCATGGCGCGGATCGATTGCCAGCAGAACCTGCGGCGCACGCCCGATGCCGGCGAGTCCGAGTGCGGCAATGACGATGAACCACAGCAGCATGATCGGACCGAAGGCTCGACCAATCTTTTCGGTGCCGAGGCGCTGCACTGCAAACAACGCCAATAGAATCGTCACCGCTGCGGGCATGACGAACGCCTTCAAGCTGCTCGTCACGACATTGACCCCTTCGAGGGCGCTCAATACGGAAATCGCGGGCGTGATGACGCCATCGCCGTAGATCAACGCCGCACCGAGCAAACCCATCACGGCGAATAGCCGCGTACCGCGCTGGAAGCTGTTGGCACCGACCAGCGACATCAAGGCCAGAATACCACCCTCGCCGTGATTGTCGGCACGCATCACAAACAGGCAGTATTTGATGGAGATCGTGATGATCAGCGTCCAGATGATCAGCGACAGCACACCGAGCGCCGTTTGCGCGTCAAAGTGTCCGCCGACGGCCTGAACTACGGTCTGCAGCGTGTAGAGCGGACTGGTGCCAAGGTCCCCGTAGACGATGCCGATCGCGGTCAATGCGGCGGTCGCGGCCTTGCTTGATTGTTCAGGGTTGCTCGAGCTCGATCCGCTTGCGCCTCTCAACATAACCGCGGCGCCTCGCGATTCAACGTCCCGACCCAACGCGCAATTGCTCGTCGTGGCATAATTTGATCGTAGCAGCGGAATTCGAGCAAGGGGGGCGTCCGCAACCTCAAAGCATGCTGCGCTGTGCATGGGCTGGCGTCCAGCAGATTGCGGCGGAACAACTTCAGCTACACTATCGGCTTTATATTTACCAAGGACGACTACTGCATGGCCAAGCGATATAAGAGGCGACAGCGAATTCTATGGACGGCCGCTCATGAAAAGCAGCTGCGGCGCCTCTCGGGCCGCGCGCCGGCAGCGCGTATCGCGCGGGAACTGGGTCGAAGCGAGGCGGCGGTCCGCTACAAGGCGCACACGCTGGGACTCTCGCTGGCTGTAAAGCGCCGCTAGCCTCGCGCCGACGGGCAGCTCTGCGAGCATTGGCGCCAAGCTGTGCTCGCTGGCCGGGTGACACCCGCGCGCGCGCCCTGGGTGCGCCACGGGGCGCTCATGCTTGCGCGAGCGGGCCGCGGCGGCTTCAGGCGCCGCTCTTGCGCATCCTGGGGATCGCCGGCGCCGCGCCGTGCAGGACAGCGTAAAGCTTCAATGCTTCGCTGTGCACGCGATGACGGAAGTTGATCAATTCCTCGGGGATATGCTGCCGTACGTAGGCGCTCAGCGCCGCATCGATCAGACGCGCAAGCTTGACGCCGTCGCGCGCCGCCATGCGCCGCGCGCGCTCCATGATTTTTGAATCGATCCAAAAGGTCACATCCTCATCGCCTGCGCGCCGCGCCGGATAGTCCTGCAGCGACTGCTGCGCATGCAGCTGCAGGAACCAACCCAGGGCCTCGTCGTGCACGCAGTCCTTGGTCGCCCACCGCAGGTCGAGCTCGGGCCGCTGATCGTGCGCCAGCAATAAACCTCGCAGCCACACCTCGGTGTCGATCGCCTGGCGGATCTTGGGTGAGAGCCTCTGATGCTGCAGCGTACGCAGACCGCGCGTGCGCGCGCTTGTCACCCTGCCGGTTTTCTTTCGGACCATCACCGCTTCCCGGGTCTGCGCCCGCAACGGTACGCAGGATTATGTTAGCGGGCTATTGAAATAGTGACAGCTAACATTGTCTGCGCTCGCTGCTTCTGAGGGGCTGCGGGCGAGCGCCGCACCCGGCCAAGCTCGCCGACCTGCGCCCTGCGCAAAGGGCATCGGGTCACTGGTTCGAGCTTCGCTCAAACATATAAGTGGCTCATAAATATCATTTATATTCATATGGTTATAAATGAAACATAAAAACAACATAACGAAGTCAACCGGTACCTGAATGAGCTCTGCAGCGCTGAAGGGGGCCCAAAAGCAGCGCATTGAGCTCAAATCCTTGACTGATCACCATTGAGTTTCGTAAGCATCGCGCTATATTACGGCCGTAGGCGATTGATGAGACAGGATTTTTGCCTGCCAATTTAAAGTCGGGGGCGCGGGCTTCGAGGTACAAGAAATCGTGAGCGCAAACTAAAACCGATGCCGCCAGGAGCATGACATGAGGGACTTGAGCACCAGACTCGAAGCGGCAGCACTGTCGATGACCGGACCGGGAACAATTAAGGACCGATTGCTCGACGCGTACTGCTCGCATCTTGAGGATGTGCAGCAATCGGATCTGCCCGGAGCGCTCGGCGTGGAGTTCGCCGAGATGATTCAAGCGTTGCATCGTGCCCCGGCGTTGCCCGGGGACGATGTGGTCAAAGCTTCGGTGCGCAAGCTTTCCAACGAGGAGGCCAGGCGGTATGCCGAACTGGTGGTGCGGCTGTACGGCATGTTCGCCGGCATGAAACACCAGATCCACAGCGTTCGCGGCGCTCGCAGCGCGGCCCCGCTGCTCAAGTTTCTGACAGCCGAGGCGAGCGCCAACCCCTAGTGGCCTGACCGGAGGTCAGTCCAACTTGAACTCGATGGTATCCCAGCGCGTCGTTTCCTCATGGCGTGCCTGGCGCTTCACAGCGTCCACGAGCGCCCTTTCATCCCACGGCACCGTCTCGTCGATGAGGCCTTGCAGAGTCTTGAGCTGGGGCTGGTCGCGACCAAAAAGCGGCAGCAGGATCACCGGCTTGTCGCTGGCTTTGGAATAATTGAGCTCAAAGACCAGCAGATCCTGCTGCTGTGGATACAGACTCGTGAGCGCGATGATCACCTCGGCGGCGCTAATCTGCCGCCGCAGTTCCTCGCGCAGTGCGTCCTGCGAGCGCGCCTCGGACCCGAGCGTCAGATTGCCGCAATTGCGGTAATAGAAATTGCGGGCGCTCTCGAGGTATTCGAAGACTCGGAAGTAGTCATCGCTCTGCTCGAACGAGTGCGTAACGAAGACGCGGATGGGATCGCGTTGAGACATACTCCCAGTGTACTGTGACGTCCCTCAGAATTGATAGTGAGCGCTGCTGGGTCCGTGAGACTGCTCGTTTACAATATTCGCTACGCCACAGGCACGGGACCCGCGTTCCACCTGCCTGTGCCGGGAGCGGGCTACTTGCGCAGCAGCCGGCGCGTACTCGAGCAGATTACCAACTTTATCCGCTCCGAGGACCCGGACCTGGTGGGACTCATCGAAGTCGACACCGGGTCGGTTCGTACCGGTATGCTCAACCAGGCGACCTACATCGCCAATGCGCTTGGGCATTATACCGCGCATCAATGCAAGTACGGAACGGGCTCCATCAACCAGCTGGTGCCGATCGTACGCAAGCAGGCCAATGCCCTGCTGGCCGCCCCGCGCGTGACCGGAGAGCGGTTCCATTATTTTGATACCGGCATCAAGCGGCTGATCATCGAGCTCGAGCTCGATGAGGTCTGTATTTTTCTCGTGCACCTGTCGCTCAAATTTCGCCACCGCCAATACCAGCTGCGCACGCTGCACGATCTGGTGGTGCGGGCCACCAAACCGGTGATCATCGCTGGAGATTTCAATACTTTCTGGGGGACGCACGAAATCTACCTGTTCATGCGCGCCTCGGGGCTGCGCAGCGCGAATGTCGAGGGACTGCATTCCTTTCCGTCACGCCATCCTCGCATCGAGCTCGACTTCATTCTGGTCAGCGCCGGCATCGAGGTTACCGCCTTCCGTATTCCGGCAGTGCGCTACTCCGACCATCGCCCGCTGGTGTGCGATTTTCAGATAAATTCGAATCCGAGAGAATTGATCTCATGAGCGAACCGAACAACAGCGGTGCGGCCTGCTGGACCCTCGAGATCGACGCTGACCAGATCGGCTGGCTCAGCTTTGACAAGCCGGGCAGCTCGGCCAACACGCTCTCGCACGAGGCTCTTTTCGAGCTCGGCAGCCAGCTGCAGGCCCTTGCGACGCGCACGCTGCGTGGGCTGGTGATTCGCTCGGCCAAGACCTCCGGCTTCATCGCCGGCGCGGACATTCGTGAGTTCACCACTTTTTCGTCGCAGGCCGCGGCCCTGGAGCACATCCGCCAAGGGCAGCGCATCTGCTCGCAGCTCGAGGCACTGCCCTACCCGACCGTCGCGGCGATTCACGGCTTTGCGCTCGGCGGCGGCCTCGAGCTGGCGCTCGCCTGCCGCTATCGCGTGGCGGTCGGAGACTCCAAGCTCAATCTCGGCTTGCCGGAGGTGCAGTTGGGTATTCATCCGGGTTTCGGCGGCACGGTGCGCAGCATCCGGCTGCTCGGAGTGCGCGCCGCGATGGGTCTCATGCTCACGGGCCGCAGCGTGCGCGCAGATCGGGCGCAGAAGATCGGCCTGATCGATCGGCTGGTCGAGCGCAGCGCCGACCTGGCGGACGCCGCTCGCCAGATCATTTTCGCCGCCCCGGCGCCTCACCGTCCGAGCCTGACCGAACGCGCCCTTAGCTGGCCGGGCGTGCGGCGGTTACTGCGTCCGACGCTGCTGCGCCAGGTTGCGGCCCAGGCCAGTCGCGAGCATTACCCGGCACCTTACGCGATCATCGATCTTTGGTCGCAATTCGGGGCACGCGGCGAGGCCGCCTATGCGGCCGAGGCGCAATCGATCGCGACGCTGTTCTACAGCGATACCACCCGCAACCTGATTCGCGTTTTCCTGCTGCAGGACCGGCTCAAGGGCCTCGCCGGCAAGGCCAAGGCCGCAGTCGAGCGCGTGCACGTCATCGGCGCCGGGGTCATGGGCGGAGACATTGCCGCGTGGTGCGCGTTGCGCGGCTTGCAGGTCACGCTGCAGGATCGTGAACTGTCCTTCATCGAGCCGGCGCTGCGGCGTGCGCGCGCGCTGTTCGAGAAGCGCCTGCCAACGCCCGCGGAGCGCGCGCAGGCGAGCGAGCGCCTGATGGCCGATGTGGCTGGCGCCGGCGTCGGCCAGGCCGAGGTCGTGATCGAAGCCATCTTTGAGGATCTGGAGGCGAAGCGCGCGCTGTATGCGGCAGCCGAGCCGCGTCTGCGCAGCGACGCACTGTTGGCAAGCAACACCTCGAGTCTGACATTGGAAACGCTCAGCGCGGGCTTGAACGATCCCGGCCGCTTCGTGGGTCTGCATTTCTTTAATCCGGTAGCGCAGATGCCGCTGCTCGAAGTCGTGCACTCTGCGCGGACTCGTCCCGAGGCGATCACCGCGGCCATGGCTTTTGCGCGTCGGATCGACAAGCTGCCGTTGCCGTGTCTGAGCAGCCCGGGCTTCCTGGTCAACCGCGTGCTGTTCCCCTATCTGCATGAGGCTATGCACGCCGCCGGCGAGGGCATTGCATTGGGCGCCATTGACCGTGCGGCGGTCGATTTCGGCATGCCCATGGGCCCGATCGAGCTGTCGGATGTGGTCGGTCTCGACGTCGTTCTGCACGTCGGGGAGATCGTCACGCGCGAGCTGCACCGCGAGTCGCCGCCGTTTGCCGACAAGCTGCGTCAGCTCGTGCAGTCCAAGCAGCTTGGGCGCAAGAGCGGACAAGGCCTCTACCGCTGGCACGATGGGAAGGTTGTACGCGAGGCCAAGGTCGCGCCGCCGCCAGACCTGACCGATCGGCTGATCCTCGTGCTGGTGAATGAGTGCGTTGCGTGCGCGCGCGAGCGCATCGTCGAAGATACGGATCTGATCGATGCTGGGGTCATTTTCGGCACCGGCTTCGCGCCGTTTCGCGGTGGCCCGATCGAATACGCGCGCTCCCGGGGCGTGGATGCCTGCCTGGAGCGTCTGCGCCAGCTCGAGCAGCGCTATGGGACGCGCTTCCGTGCCGACCCCGGCTGGTCGCGGCTGCGAAGCAGTTAGAACCAATGCGTGAAGTGGCGCAGCGGGCCATTTTTGAGGCTGTGTTAGCATCGACCGCCTGTCCAACGATGCGAGGATGCGGGGCCTGTAGAGCATGAGCGAGGATAGGGCTGTCGATGTGGCGTTGCTTCGAAAATTCTCGCCACTGGATGGCATGAAGAAGGACAATCTGCTCGCTCTGTCGCGCAAAGTTGGCATCTCCCAGCTGCCCGCGAGCCGTCTGCTCTTCAAGGAAGGCGATCGCGACAAGACCACCTACTGGCTCATATCGGGCCTGATCGAGTTGCGCGAGGGCGAGCGCACGGTGGCCATGATCCGCGGCGGCAGTCCCGAAGCGCGCAATGCACTGTCGCCCAAAGTACCGCGTAAGCACACCGCGCGCGCCGTCGATCCGATCGAATTCCTTACGGTCGACAGCGAACTGCTGGACATGATGATTACCTGGGATCAGACCGGCACCTACGAGGTCGCCGAGCTGCAGGCGCAGCTGACCGGCGGTGGCAGCGACGATTGGATGACCACGCTGCTGCAGACGCGCGCCTTTCACCGCATTCCACCGGCCAATATCCAGGCAATTTTCCTGCGCATGCAGCGCATGAACTGCCGCGCCGGCGAGATCATCATCCAGCAGGGGGCCGAGGGGGACTTCTTCTACGCCATCGTGAGCGGCAAGTGCCTGGTCACGCGCGAGACCCCGCTCAATCGCAGCGGCCTGAAGCTCGCGGAACTCGGCATCGGCGACACCTTCGGCGAGGAGGCGCTGATCTCCGAGGCCAAGCGCAACGCCACGGTGACAATGCTCACCGACGGTGTACTCATGCGCCTCAACAAGAAGGACTTCCGCGAGCTCATGAACGAGCCGCTGGTGCAATGGGTCAACTTCGCACAGGCGCGCGAGCTCATCGCACGCGGCGGCTGCTGGCTCGACGTGCGGCTGCCGTCCGAATACCAGAACCTCGCGATCGAGGGCGCACTGAACGTGCCGCTCTACTTCATACGTTTGAAGATCTCCACGCTCGACCGCTCACGGCCGTACGTGGTGTATTGCGACACCGGGCGGCGCAGCTCCGCTGCTGCGTTCATTCTGGTCGAGCGCGGTTTCGATGCCTATGTGCTCAGCGGCGGTCTCGACAGCGCCGAAGGCGCCCTGCGTCGCAATCCCTGACGCGCTCCCATCGGCCATAGGCGCTGCGGCTGCACGCGCGGCGGGCGAAACGCTGCTGCATCCCAGCGGCTCGGCCGACTGCCTGTCAGGGTTGTCAGTGGTTATATCCTCGCGGCTTCGACCGGCCTGCGAAGACTTGCTGCGCGGGCAGGTCCTTGATCTTCCCCCTCACGACGCCCGGCGCGATGATGACGGCCGGCAGCTTAGGCTTCATTACGGGCGCAGCAGTGCGGCGAGCCTTCATGGTTGCAGCCCAGTGAGGGCCGTGACGTGATCGCCCCACCGCTGCCATGCTTGGGCCATTTCGGCGCTGTAGTCGTGGCCGTCATAAATTCGCAGCGATCCGCTGCGCGCGGTCAGATGGCCCAGGCACATCTCGGCCACCATCTGCGACACGCCGAGCTTGGCTAAACCCGAGCGCATGTAGCGCCTCAGATCATGCAGCCGCCAATCGTCCACTCCGGCCCAGGCGAGCCGTTGGCGCAGCGAGTAGTGGAACTCGAACGCCTTGCCGTTCCTGCTCCAAAACACAAACTGCGAGTTTTCGAGTTGCGCTTGTTTGCGCAACAGCGCGACGGCGGCTGCGTGCAGGTAAACGACAAAGTTCTGGGGATCCCTGCGGCCGTTCTTGCGCCTCGACGCGGGCAGCGTGATCGTGGCTTGATCCAAATCCACTTCGCTCCAGCGCAGCTGCGTGATTTCGCGCCTGCGGCAGCCGGTGAGCGCCAACAGGAGGAAGCATGCACACGCCGGATCGCCGTCGCGCTCGATCGCCCGGTAGAGCTTCAAAAACTCCGCGTCGCTCAGCCGTCGATGGCGCACGCGCCGGCCACCGGTCACCTTCAATCTATTTCTAAAAGGATTCTGGCAATCGACGCCCTCCTCCAGCGCCGTGCCGTAGTAGCTTGAGCCGATCGCCATGATCTCCGAGCCGGTGCCGGGCTTGACCGCGTGGATCAAGCGCATCACATCGGCTCGCTTGACGGCGGCGACCGGCAGCCGACCTAAGTGATCAATCGCCGCAACCGCTGCCGGGGTGAGCTTCAGGCGCGGAGAGGCGTGGCCCTCGATGTAGTGGCTGGTGATCTGATTGACCTTCTCGGCATAGCGTGGCCGCCAGACCTTCAGCTGAAGCTGCCGCTCGTACCACGCCCGCATCGCGAGGCGCAACGACACATCCGCCCCGGCGGCTGTGACGCCCAAGTATTCGACGAGATAGCCGCGCGCCAGTTCGCGCGCTTCATTAGCGAGAATCTGCGGGTATTTGCGCGCCCCGCCCAGTGGCAACCTTGGTCGCTTGCCATCGCCGGTGCGGCCGGGCTCGACGATGAACGCCGTGCTCGTTCGGCAAAAACGCACTCCGAACTCACGCAGCAAGTCATCGCGCTCGATGATTTGGCCGACCTTCGGCCGTGGGTACTTCTCGATGAACTCATCCGTAATTCTGACTCGCGGTCGCATGGTCTTCCCCGGAGTTCGCGTGTGTGTGGCCTTGCCGCCATTTGTCGCCGAGCGACCGAATCGGTGCCACAACGCGCCGGCACGCGGTCGATCGGATGCGAATATCTTACGGGAAGATAAGGGAAAAGAGAAAGGGAGCAAAAAGGAAGGAAGCGGTCAGAACCGCCCCGAGGTCACATCGTGTGCGTGGCTTTATCGCCGGAAACAGCCCCGGCGAGGTAATTCTCGATCTTGGTGCGCGTCTGACCCCGGTCCTGCTCGGAGAACTGTACCCCGATGCCGGCGGTACGCTTGCCCTGCGCACCCTTCGGGGTGACCCAGATGACACGCCCGGCAACGGGCAGCTTCTCATCCTCGCCCATGAGATTCAGCAGCATGAAGACTTCATCGCCGAGTCGATAATTGCTGCTCGTCGGAATGAACAGGCCACCGTTCTGCACATACGGCATGTAGGCCAGATACAAGGCACTCTTGTCCTTGATCGTCAAGGTGAGGAGGCCCGGTTTGTTGATGCCGGATCTCGAATTTGGGTCCTTGGCCATGCTCCCCGATCGGTCCTCTGCCCGTGGCGCTGCGGAATTTCAGGACGCTACGGCGGCCCGCAGGGCGCGCGGCAGCTGCCATAGCAACTGCTCGAGCGCCACAGACCGGTTGATGGAGGTCAGCCGCAGGCTGCGCAACTCGTAGGCGCCCTGCAGCAGCCTGAGCAGTGCTGCAATATTCATGTCTGAACTGGATTCTGGCAAGTGCGCGCCAGTGCGCAGTTCTGGCGATTGGGGCGGCGCTCCGGCCGCTCGATCAATGCACGCTGTGAGCCAGGTCTCAATACAGGTCAGCCGCAGCTCGAAGCTCTCGCCCCGCGCCCATCGTTCAGCGACAGCGGAGATCTCCTCGCGAGCGCCTGCCAGCTCGCGCAACGTGCGGTAGGTGTCCTGCGCCAGCCGTGCGACCTCTGCCGGATCGAGCTCACTGGCCTCCAAAGGGGCATCTCCGATCGCCTCCAGCACGATATTCCAAGGACCCGGTCCCTTGTGGCGCTCGAGCCAACGTATGCTCGCGGTACGGGACGGCGCGTTGATCTGCAGCCGCTGGCAGCGGCTCAGGACTGTTGCCGGCAGACGCGAGGGCACGCTCGCCACCAGAATCAGCATGACCCCGGCGCGCGGTTCCTCGAGCGTCTTGAGCAGGGCGTTGGCGGCATTGGCGTTGAGCGCGTCCGCTGGCGCGATGACCGCTACGGTGGCGCCACCGGCATGCGCGGTCAGTGCCAGCTGTTCGCCGAGCTCGCGGATCTGTTCGACGCGAATCACTTTCGAATCCTCGAGGGGACCCACGGCCAGGAAGTCCGGATGCTGCAAGGCGCGCAGCAAACGGCAGTCGCGACAGCTCCCACAGGGCGGCTGCTCGCCGCGGCAGAGCGCCAGTTGTGCCGCGTAGTGCGCCAGCCACAGTCCCCCGGCCCCGCGCCGATCATGGATCAGCAATGCCGATGGCAAGCGCGCGGCTCGCCGCGCGCGGCGCAGCTGCTCGATCTGTGGCGCGAGCCAGGGTAATTCGGCGTTTGAATCCAGCGCCATGCCTCGAATGCCCTAAAGCAGGTCCGATAAAGCGGCGAGCGCGGCCGCCGTGACGCCGTGCGGCTCGGCCGTGGCATCGAGCAGCCGCACGCGTTGCGGCTCCTCGGCGGCGAGCGCCAGATAGCGCCCGCGCACCCGTTCGAAAAAGCCTCGGCCCTGCTCTTCGAAGCGATCGCTGCTGCCATGGCGCGCCCGGGCGCGAGCCAAACCGACCTCGACCGGCAGATCGAGCAGCAGGGTGCGCTGCGGCCAGAGCTGCGGATGCACTGCCTGGGCCAGGGATTCGATCAATGCCGCAGCGACGCCGCGGCCGGCACCCTGATAGGCCCGTGTGGCATCCGTGAAGCGATCACAGATTACCCACTGTCCCCGATCGAGCGCCGGGCGAATGCAATTCTCGATGTGAATGGAGCGCGCCGCAAACATCAGCAGCGTCTCGGCCGTTGGCCCAATGTGCTCGGGACCGGGCTCGAGTACGAGCGTGCGCAGCCGCTCGGCGAGTGCTGAGCCGCCCGGTTCGCGCGTCAGCAGCACCTCCAGACCCCGTTGGCGCAATGCGCTCTCGAGTGCGCGCGCGAGCGTCGATTTGCCCGCGCCTTCGATGCCCTCGAGGCTGACGAATCGTCCTGCCTGCGTCACGGTGCGCTCGCTCGTTGCGTGTGCACGGCGCCGCTCGGCTTCAACGGCACGCCCAGCTTGCGCAGATAGGCGCGCACCGCCACGTCGTGTTGCGCCAGCGTGGCGGAAAATTGATGTGAGCCGTCGCCGTTGCCCGTGGCGACGAAGTACAGTGCGTCGCTGTCGGCCGGATGCATCGTCGCCTGCAGTGAGGCGGCCCCGGGCAGCGCGATCGGCGTAGGCGGCAGTCCGGCACGCGTATAGCTGTTGTAGGGCGTATCGGTCTCGAGGTCGCGGGTGTGGATCTCGCCGTCATAACGGCTGCCCAGTCCGTAGATGACCGTCGGGTCGGATTGCAGGCGCATGCCACGGCGCAAGCGGTTGACGAACACCGCCGCGACTTTAGGCCGTTCATCTTCGCGGGCCGTTTCCTTTTCGACGATCGAGGCCAGGGCCAGCGCCTCCTCAGGGTTCGACAGCGGCAGATCGGGCGCGCGTGCGTCCCAGGCCTGCGACAGCTCGCGTTGCATGCGATCATAGGCGAGTTCGAGGATCCTGCGATCGCTCGTGCCGGCGGCAAAACGATAGGTGTCGGGGAAAAAGCGCCCTTCGGCGGCCTGGCCTTCGTGCCCGAGCAGGCGCATGAGCTCTGCATCGCCGAGCTCGTGCGTCGCGTGGATCAGGGCTGATTGCGCATCGAGGGCATGACGCAGCTGCGCAAGATTCCAGCCCTCGACGATGGTCAGCTGCTCGAGCACGACCCGGCCGGCTATGAATTGCTCGAGTATTGCGCGCGCGCTCGAATGCGGCGCGATCTCATAGGTGCCGGCCTGAACGCGCGGCCGTTGCCCGTGCAGTCTCAGATACCATTCAACCCAGCGGGCATGCCGAATGGCGCGCTGCTGCTGCAGGCGCTGCAGTATGGCGCGTAGTGGTTCGCCGGCCAGCACCTCGATGCGCACCGGCTCACTGGCGGCGGCCGCACGATCCATGTCGCGATCGAGCGCGAACACAAAGCCGAGCGCCGCGGGCACCGCCAGCGCCGCCAGCGCCGCCAGCGCCAGCAGAGCCTTACGACTGCTCCGCATCGATCAATCCCCGCAGCGCCTGCGCCTGCGCCTGGCAGGACAGCGGCCTGCCTTCCAGCGCGGTTATCGATTGCACGCCCCAGCGTACATTGGTCACGAAGGCCTCCCGCACGCGCCTCAATTCCTCGCTCGCCACGCGGCGCACGAGTACCGGGCTGCCGCTGCGTTCGGCCGCGGCGCAGACCAGCTGCCGCATGACCCCGGCCACGCCGCACTCGCCCAGCGCGGGTGTGAACAATCCGGAATCGTCGCTCAGGAATAAGTTCGACATGCTGCCGCTGATGATGTCCCCGGCACTCGACCGCAGCAGCACCTCTTCAAGCGCGGCATTGCGCATCGCATTTTGCGCCAGCACCTGCTCGAGTCGGTTGAGATGCTTGAGTCCGGCGAGCAGCGGATTCATGCCGAGTCTGACAGGGGAAATAGCAACGCGAAACTCCCGCATCGCCGCTGGGAACGGCGCCGGCCACTCATGTCGCGTGAGGATGCGCGTCGGAGTTTCCTCGCCGGTCGCGGCATAGCCGCGCCGCTGCGCCAGTCCGCGGGTCACGATGAGCTTCAAGATGCAGCGCTCCTGTCCGGCGGCCAGCGCCGTGATCTCCGCGTCCAGGGCATCAAAGGCGTCGAATCGCAGTTGCAGTCGCTGGCATCCGCCGCGCAGTCGCTGCAGATGCATCCAAAGCCAACGCGGCCGTCCGCCGATGCAGCTGATGGTCTCGAAAAGTCCATCGCCGTACTGCAGTCCGCGATCGGCGCTCGAGAGCTGATCGGTGGCGCGACCATTGATCCATGTCATCGCGCTCATGCCGTGGCGCTCAATGGGGCCGCAGCGCAGCGATCATGCCGCGTGCCTTGGCGCGGGTTTCCTGCAACTCCATCTGCCAATCCGAATCGGCCACGATACCGGCGCCCGCGCGAAAAGCCAGCGCCTGCGCATCCAATGTGATGGTGCGTATCAGAATATTGAAGTCCATGCTGCCGTCGTGGTTGATGTAGCCGAGCGCCCCGGTGTACGCCCCGCGCGCCTCGCCCTCCAGCGCGGCGATGATCTGCATGCAGCGGAACTTTGGGCAGCCGGTGATGCTGCCGCCCGGAAACACCGCCCGCAGCACATCGATGGGGTTCAAACCCTCCCGCAGCTCTCCGCAGACATTCGACACGATGTGATGCACATGAGCATAGCTCTCCAAGCCCATGAGCTCATCGGCACGCACGCTGCCGGCGCGACAGATGCGCCCAAGGTCGTTGCGCTCCAGATCGACCAGCATGATGTGCTCGGCGCGCTCCTTGGGATGGGCAATCAGGGCTGCGAGCTCGTGGCGGTCGGCATCGGCGCTACGGCTTCGCGGGCGCGTACCGGCGATCGGCCGCGTCTCGACACGCCCCCCGACGCCTACGCGCACCAGCCGCTCGGGCGAAGAGCACAGCAGGCGCCAGCTCTGAAAGCGCGCCAGCGCTGCAAACGGCGCCGGATTGAGCAAGCGCAGGCGCTCGTAGATTCCCGCGCTGACGCTCTCCAGGGTGGCCGCGGCGGCGGCCGGAGCCAGTAACGCACGCCAGCTGCGCGAGAGATTGGCTTGGTAGATATCGCCGGCTCGAATGTGCTCCAGCGCCGCTGCGACGCGCGCGGCGAAGCGTTCAGGGACCTCCTCTTCGAGCCGCAGCGCGCCCAGCGATGACTGCATACCCGGATCCGACCAAGGCGGTTCGAGCGGCAGCGCTGACAGCGCCGCGTGCACTCGGCGCGGCAGCTGATCCCGCCCGGCCTCGACGACCATCCAGGCTCGGTCGCAGGCATGATCGTATACCAGTGCCGCCGGCACCCGCAGCGCGAACGCCCGCGGCGTCGATAGCGGCGAGAGCGCCGAGGGCAGCGTCAGCTGCGGCTCGATCTCGCCCGCGAGCTCATAGCCGAGATATACGATCCAGCCCCCACGGAACGGTCCCGGCTCGGCATCGGCCGCCGCGGCGCAGGTACCATCGGCAGCCTCGCCGGCGCCGTCGCGCCAGAGCTGTTCGAGCGCGGACAGGAATCCGTGCTCGGCCCGGAAACTGCGTTCGAGGCCGTAGCTGCGCAACGCGCCCCCGCCGTCTTGCCACAGCGCGGCCTCAGGGTAGGCGGCAAGTATTGAATAGCGTCCCAAGGGTCCGGTGGCGGCACTGTCGAACAGCACTGGAAATGAAATCGAGTCGCTGTAGGCGAGGCGCCGCAGATCGGCGGCGCCGGCCGCCAGCGCGCGCCTCTCCAAGCCGCGCGCGTTCACCCGCCGTAACGGCGGAAAACCAGCGTCCCGTTGGTGCCGCCGAAGCCGAAGGAGTTCGAGACTACGGCGTCGATCTTCATCTGCCGCGCCTGGTTCGGCACGTAATCGAGGTCACAGTCCGGATCGGGCGTTTCATAGTTGGTAGTCGGTGGTGCGACCTGATCGCGAATCGCCAGCACGCTGAAGACCGCTTCCAACACGCCGGCGGCGCCGAGCAAATGTCCGGTCATGGACTTGGTGGAGCTGACCGCGAGGCGCGTCGCGTGCTCGCTGAAGGCATGCTTGATGGCAACGGTCTCGGCCCGATCGCCGAGCGGGGTTGAGGTGGCGTGCGCATTGAGGTATTGCACGTCGCTCGGATTGAGCTGCGCATCACGCAGCGCGTTCACCATGGCCAGGCGAGCGCCCGCGCCGTCCTCAGGGGGCGCGGTGATATGGTGCGCATCGCCGCTCATGCCGAATCCGGCCAGCTCGGCATAGATGCGCGCGCCGCGCGCGCGGGCATGCTCGAGCTCCTCGAGCACCATGGCACCGCCCCCATCGCCCAGCACGAAACCGTCCCGATCACGATCCCATGGGCGGGAGGCACGCTGCGGCGCATCGTTGCGGGTCGAAAGTGCCTTTGCCTGGCCGAAGCCCCCGACACCGGTCGGCGTCGTGGCCATTTCGGCGCCGCCTGCCACGATCAGATCGGCATCGCCGTACTGAATCGAGCGCATGCCCAGACCGAGCGCATGCGTCGAGGTGGTACAGGCGGTGACGACTCCGAGATTCGGCCCTCGCAGGCCATAGCGGATCGATAGATGCCCCGAGATCATGTTGATGATGGTCGATGGCACGAAGAACGGCGAGATCTTGCGAGGATTGCAGCCGGAATCAAAGAAGGCTTGCCGTGTCTGCTCGATGGTCCAGAGCCCGCCGATACCCGCACCGGTCACAACGCCGCAGCGATCGCGGTCGAGCCGCTCAAACTCCGCACCCGAATCGGTCACGGCCTGTACGCCAGCGGCGATGCCGTAGTGTATGAACTCATCCAGTCGACGCGCGTCTTTGAGCGACATGTACTGTTCGACGTCGAATCCGCGCACCGCCCCGCCAAAGCGCGTCGGGAACGCTGCGACGTCGAAGCGCGTGATCGGCCCAATGCCGCTTTCGCCCTTCAGTATCGACGCCCAGGCATCGGCCACCGTCCCGCCAACGGGACAGATCAAGCCCATACCGGTGATGACAACTCGGCGCTTGCTCACGAAAGCCTCTGCATCGGCAGTGTCGAACGCACGCGCGTGCGGCAGCCCGGGCAACTCGATCAGGACTTGTTGCGCCGCTCGCTGATGTAATCGATCGCCTGCTGCACGGTGGTGATCTTCTCGGCATCTTCGTCCGGAATCTCGATCTCGAACTCCTCTTCGAGCGCCATGACCAGCTCGACGGTATCGAGCGAATCGGCACCCAGGTCGTCGACGAACGAGGCGGCGTTGGTGACTTGTTCGGCCTTCACACCCAACTGTTCGGCAACAATCGCCTTCACCTGTTGTTCAACGGTGCTCATCTTTTCGTAATCCTCTATCGTGATGACTTAAAGGCCCGCTGAGCTCTCATGACCGGCGGGGCGCATGGGCGGCGTATTGTAGGGGAAGCCTTGAGGCCTCGCCACCTGCGCTTGAGCGCGAGTACTTGATTATTCAGCGTATTTGCGGCAGAGGCTCAAGTGCGTGCTCAGCCCATGTAAAGTCCGCCATTGACGTGCAGGGTCTGGCCGGTGATGTAGCCAGCCTGGCGCGAGGCCAGAAAGGCCACGGTACTGGCCACATCCTCGGCGCTGCCAAAACGCCCGACCGGGATCTGCGAAAGGTATGCGGCGCGCTGCTCATCGGTGAGGGAACGCGTCATATCGGTTTCGATGAAGCCGGGGGCGACAATGTTCACCGTGATGTTGCGCGTAGCCACCTCCTTGGCCAGCGCCTTGGTAAAACCGACCAGTCCGGCCTTGGCGGCGGCATAGTGTACCTGGCCGGCATTGCCGGTCGAACCGACGACCGAGCCGATATTGATGATGCGGCCGCGGCGCTCCTTGAGCATGCGTCGCAGACAGGCTTTGGATAGACGAAACACGGCTGTCAGATTCACCGTCAGCGTCTGCTCCCAATCCTCGCTCTTCATGCGCAAAATCAAGGCGTCACGCGCGATGCCGGCGTTATTGACCAGAATCATTGGCAGACCCTCGGCCCCATCCAGGTTGCTGATCAGCGCATCGGTAGAGGCAGCATCCGCCGCATTCCAGACGGCGCCCCGTCCTTGGATGCCTGCTGCCGCGAGGGCCTCGCCGATCCGCGCTGCACCGTCAGGTGTGGTTGCCGTTCCGATCACTGTTGCGCCCGCGCCGCCGAGGCTCAGCGCAATGGCCCGCCCGATGCCACGCGACGCTCCCGTGACCAGGGCCAAATCTCCATTAAGCATGCGCTACTCCGGATACGACGGTGAGCGCGGCCGCGAGGCTTGCCGGATCCTCCAGCGCGAAGCACTGGGCGCCACGCTCGATGCGCCGGTTCAGGCCGGTCAGGACCTTGCCGGGACCGCTCTCGAGCAGTATTGGGGCAATGCGCAGCAGCGCCCGTACAGTCGCCGGCCAGCGCACGGGACTTGCGAGCTGGCGCACCAGAAGCGCGCGGATGTCCTGCGCATCGTCGTGCTCGGCGGCATCGACCGCACTGATATAGCGGCAGTTCGGGCGATGCACTTCAATCTGCGCCAAGCGCTGCTCGAGCTTGTGCGCGGCTGCGCGCATGAGGCTCGAATGTGCCGGCACGCTGATTGGCAGCAGTTGCGATCGTCTGGCGCCGCGCTCCTTGGCGAGCAGCAGCGCTCGCTGCACAGCGCTCGCATGACCTGCGATGACGATCTGGCCCGGAGAGTTGTAATTGACCGCCTCGACCACCTGGCCCTGTCCCGCCGCAGCGCAAATTGCCTCGACCTGATCATCCTCGATGCCCAGCACGACTGCCATCGCGCCGTGCCCTTCGGGCACGGCCTGCTGCATGATCTGGCCGCGGAAGTGCACCAATCGCACGGCATCCTCGAACTGCATCGCTTCCGCGCAAACCAGCGCCGCGAACTCCCCGAGGCTGTGGCCGGCGACCGCGGCAGGGGCTGGGCCGCCCTGCTGCCGCCAGATTTCCGCCGTGACCACGTCGGCCACGAGCATCGCGGGTTGAGTGATCTCGGTGCTGTTGAGACGCTCGGCCGGACCGCCCGCGACCACTGACCACAGGTCGAAACCAAGCGCTGCGGAGGCCCGCGCAAACATCGAGTGCACCGATGCATGCTCGGCGCCGAGCGCCGCGAGCATGCCGACGGACTGTGAGCCTTGGCCGGGAAACACCAGTGCGATCGACATTTTGAGCAGCCCCGCGGTGCGAAGCAAAGAACTGCTGAATTATAGCGACTTCGGATGCTGCCGCGGGAGCGTCGCGCCCAGTAGCCCGCCGAGCGCACCGAACAAATGCGCCTCGGCAACCAACGGCATGTCGAGCGCGAATACGCTCACACCACTGTGCTGCTCGTAGATGAGCTTGACGATCAGCAGCAGCAGCAGCGCCGCTCCCAACCCATCGCCGCGACGATACAGTGCCAGAGCTCCTGCCGCGAGCGCGCCGTGCAAGGCTCCCGAGGCACCGAGATACCACTCAACCGCCGGGCGCAGCAACCACAGCCCCAGATCGATTGCGGCGCAGGCAGTGAAAAGAATCCAGAGCCAGCGTTGCGGCGAGTACTCGCGCGCAAATAGCATCCACAGCAATATCAGCCCGGCGCAATTGAGCAGCGCGTGCCCGAGACCCAGATGCACAAAATGCGCGCTCAGCAGGCGCCACCATTGGCCGTGGGCGAGCGCGAGGCGTTCGTAGCGCAGGCTTTCGCGGCCGGCGTCACCGAGCGCGCACAACGACATCAGCCAAGCCAGCGCCGCGAGCAATGCCGCGCCGTAACGACCGTCGCAATTCGCCGACCGAAGCCAAGATTGTGAGGCGGCGTCAGTTCTTAGGAGCTTCATTTGTTATCATTGGAAGATCGGTAGGTTAGGCCCATCACATCGCCCGCAGCGAATTCCATGAACGCCATCATCAAGCCTAGCAAGTTGTGCCCTACGCCGCGCGCGCAGCGCGGCTTTACACTCATCGAAATCATGGTCGTGGTCATCATCATTGGCTTGTTGGCCGCCGTGGTCGTGCCGCAGTTCCTCGGGCGCGTGGACGACGCGCGCGTTGCCAAGGCGAAGCAGGATATTCAAGCGCTGGATACCGCGCTGACCATGTTCAAGCTCGATAATTTCGTGTACCCGACGGCCGAGATGGGGCTGCAGGCGCTGGTGACCAAGCCGAATGATCCGACGATCAAGAACTGGCGCGCCGGCGGCTATCTCAAGCGGCTCAACAAGGATCCCTGGGGGAACGACTACCAATACCAGATCCCGGGCACGCACGGCGAGTACGATCTGTTCTCATTTGGCGCCGATGGCCAGCCCGGCGGCACGGGTGTGAACGCCGACATCGGTAATTGGAATCTCGACAACTGATTCTGAGCGGGTCGACATCCGTGGAGCCCCTAGCGAGTCGAGGGCCCCGGTGCCCCGCACAGCGTGGCTTTACGCTGCTCGAGATCATGATCGTGGTCGTGATCATCGGCATTATCGTGATCGGCGCCGTCCTGAGCCTCGGTGCCACCGGCAAGGACAGCGCGCTCGAGCAGGAGCGCGATCGACTTTCCGCATTGATCGCTTACGTGCGGGAACGCGGCGCAATGCTGACGCTCGAATACGGTATTCGCTGCGGCCAGCACGGTTATCGGTTCGTCTTCTACGACAATCGTCTGATGCAATGGAAACCGGAGACCGTCGATGACACGCTGCGTCCGCGCCGCCTGCCTGCCGGTCTGCAATTCCGGCTGCTGATCGAGGGCCGACCGATCGTGCTCGACGACAAGGCATTGAAGATCAATACCACGGCCACGACGCCGCCGGTCGGCACGACATCGCTGCTGGGCAGCAGCAGCGGCCTGTCGGGCGTCACTGGCGCCGGCGGCATCAGCGGCAGCTTGAGCGGCGGCAGCAGCGGCATAGGCTCCAGCGGCATAGGCTCCAGCGGCTTGGGCAGCAGCGCCTTGGGTAGCAGCAGCGGTGGACTCCTCTCCGGCGGCGCAGTGGGCAGCAGCAGCGGCAGTACCGGCCTCAATGATCAGGCCAGCGGCGACACGCCGCAGATCCTGCTGTACTCCAACGGCGACACCAATACGTTTGCGCTGACGATCGAGCGCGTTGGGATCGGGCGCAGCGCGACGCTGCAGAGCTCTGATGACGGCAGCGTAAAGGCCGGCGACATCGTCGAGGTCAAGCAGTGAGATCCGCCGCTGCGCGCCGCCGCCCGCGGGGCTTCACCTTGATCGAGGTGCTGGTCGCGCTGGTGATCGTCGCCTTCGGCATGGGTGCCGTGCTGGCCGCGCTGAATGCTTCGGCCGCCAACATCAGTGCGCTGCGTGAAAAGACACTGGCGCAATGGGTCGCGTTGAACCGCGTATCGGACGTACGGTTGAATCTGCAGCCGCCGCAGACCGGCACCACGGAAGGCGATGTCAAGGGCTTTGGCAATGGCGATTGGCACTGGCAGCAGATCGTGACCGCTGTCCAGGAAATACCGGGACTGATGCAGATCACGGTCAAGGTCCGGCGCAACCCGCCGGGCACGCTCACCGGCAGTACCGCCAGCTCGAGCAGCAGCAGCAAGCTCCCCGACTGGGTCACGACCGTGATCGGGTTTCGCGGCGACGCGCTGGCGGCGGCCAGCGGCGAGACGCCTGATTGGACTGGACCCAGCATCGCCAGCAGTAGCAGCAGCGGCGGTGCCACTCCGGGCAACGTCGCCAATCCGGGAACCGCCACTGCGCCCGGGATTTCCAGCACGCCATCGACCTCGTCGACGCCCACGAATAGCACCAGCCGCGGCAGCTCGAGCTCCGGTGGTCCCTGATATGGCTCGCATGGCGGGTTTCACCCTGGTCGAGCTGCTGGTCGCCCTGTTCATTACGGCGATCATGTTCACGGTCGGTTATCGCGGGCTGGACCAGGCGTTCCGCAGCCGCAAGGAAGTCGATGCGCAATCGGCACGGCTGATCGCCGTGCAGCAGGCACTGCGCACCATCGAGCAGGATTTTGAACTGCTGCAGCCGCGGCCCATACGCCAGCTCACCGGCGACGGCTACCTGCCCGCGATCATGAGCTCGCCGAATGCCGCCACGACTCTGGGCAGTACCGGCTCGACGCTGGACGGATCGAGCGCGAGCACTGCCAGCGCCTCCACGCTTGGCACCATCACCACCCTCAATGGCGGTACGCTGCCGCTGGTGAGTTTCACCCGCGGCGGCTGGACCAATCCGGCGGGATTGCCCCGATCGGAACTGCAGCGCGTGAGCTACGCGATCGAGAACGGGGCCCTGATGCGCTCATACACGCCCGAGCTCGATTCCACGCTTGCCGTGGCTCCCATCAAGCGCAAGCTCATAGATCACGTCAAAAGCTTCGGTTTGCGCTTCATGGATGCCGGCCATAATTGGCAGACCCAGTGGCCCGCGCCGACGCTCGGGGTCGGCCAACAGAATCTCATGCTGCGCATCCGGCCAGTGGCCGTCGAAGTCACGATCGAGCTGGAGGACTGGGGTGTGCTGATGCGGCACATTGAGGTGGCCGGATGAGACGCCTTGGCCCAGGCGCGCAGCGAGGCGTCGCGTTGCTGACCGCAATCGTGCTGGTGGCGATCGCAACAGTGCTCGCCACTGCGATCGCGTTTGCAAGCGCCATGTCCGCACGGCGCGCGACCACGGTATTCGGCGCCGATCAAAGTCTGCTCGCCGCCGAAGGTGCCGAAGCGATGGCGGCGTATCTGCTCAAGCAAGCCGGTCCGAATAATGCGCAGGATTCGCTCAATCAACCCTGGGCACAGAGCTACGGCCCGATGCAGCTGCTGCCCGGAGTGTCGCTCGAGTTTGCGCAGCTAGAGGACCAGCAGGGTAAATTCAACATCAACAATCTCACGAGCGGCGGCGCCTCGAACGCGACTTCGATTGCGCAGTTCCAGCAGCTGCTGGCATTGCTCGGGCTCGAGAGCAAGTGGGCGCCGCTGATTGCCGACTGGATTGACAGCGACAACGAGCCGAATTTTCCCGATGGCGCCGAGGATAGCGTCTACCTGGCGCAGTCCCCACCCTATCGGACGGCCAATCTGCCGGTTACGAGTATCTCCGAGCTGCTGGCTCTGCCGGGCTTCGGACGCGACCGCTACAATCGCCTGGCGCCTTATATCAGCGCATTACCACCTGGAACCTCGATCAATGTCTGCACGGCTCCCGGCGTGGTACTGGACGGCATCAGCGGCAAGGTCGAGTACAGCAGCAACCCACAGCAGCTGCTGGCACACCGGCAAGCGGACGGATGCTTTCCGACGCTCGCCGTGTTTCAGAGCAGCCTGACGAGTAAACCGCAGGTGAACAACTCCAGCGCGACGTCGCTCGGCCAGACCACGTCGTATTTCCGATTGCGCTGTCTGATCACTATTGGCACTGCGCGGTTCAGCTTGTACAGTCTGTTGCAGCGCGACGGCGCCGGGCAGATTCACGTAGTCCTTCGAACTTTCGGCACGGAATGATCATGGCGGAATGGTTTATCCTGCAGCTGCCGCGCGATAGCGAAGAGCCATGCAACTGGATGCTTGCCGATGGCGCCGGTCGTGCGCTCAGCGCACCGCAGAACGGGCCGATTGCGCAGGCCGCGGAGCAGGCGTCCGGCCGCAACCTCGCCCTGATCGTGAGCAGTGGAGATGTTTTGCTGACGGAAGTCGAGCTGCCCCCCAAGAGCGGCGTGCGCCCGCAGCAACTGGTCGCCTATGCGCTTGAGGAACAGCTCGCGGCCGATATCGAGACGCTGCACTTCGCGGTCGGCACGCGCGATGAGCTGACCGGCCGCACCGCCGTGGCGGTCGTCACGCGCGACCTGTTGACGCATTGGCTGCAGCAGCTCGCTCAAAGCGGTATGCATGCCGCCGCCGTGTGCGCCGACGCTTCCTTGCTACCGGACAATCCCGGGCACACGGTGGTGATGCTCCATGGCGACACGCTGTCGGTGCGCCGCGCCGGCAGGCCAGCCTTGGCGCTGCCGGCCGACAATATCGGCGCCGCGCTGGAAGCCTCGCTCGGCAGCGAGATGGCAGCCGACAATCTGATCTTCTACGCCTCGCCGCAGGACTGGCAAGCTCGCGCGCGTGAAGTCGAGGCGCTGCGCCAGCGCTGCACCAGCCTCAAGGTGCAATTGCTCAACTCAGGAACACTGCCGCTGCTGGCGCCGCAACTGGCCGCCGGCGCCTACATCAATCTGCTGAGCGGCGAGTTCGCGCCACAGGTCGCAGCCGGCAACAGCTGGCGACGCTGGCGGCTAGCGGCCATACTCGCAGCCGTTCTGTTCGCGGTACACGTGGGCGGCCTGTCGCTCGAACTGTTGCAGCAGCGGCGCAGCGAGCGCGCGCTTGATGCCGAGATCGGAGCGATCGCGCGTCAAGCGTTGCCGGGGGAATCGACGCAAGGCTTCGAGCGCTCACGCATCGAGCAGCGTCTGCTCGCCGCACAGGGCGATGCAGGCGGCAGCGGTTTCATGCCGGCGCTGGCGGCATTGGCGCATGCGCTCGGCACTGCGCGCGGAGCATCACTGCAGGCGCTGAGTTATCGCGATGGCGGTCTCGATCTCAAACTCAAGGCCAGCGACGCCGAGAGCCTCGAGCGTATCGATCAGGCATTGCGTAATGACGGCTGGCAGGCGGAGCTGACCTCGGGCGGTGCCGCGACCACCGGCTACGAAGGCCGCATTCAGATACGCCGCGGCGGTGCCGCGGCGCGAGCACGCTGATGGACGCGTTGCGGCAATACTTCGCAAAGCTCAGTGCGCGCGAACAGCGCATCGCCGCGGTCGGCGCGGTGGCTGCGCTGCTGCTGCTGGTGATCGCCATCGTGCTGCCATTGCAGCGACACGTGGGTGCCGTCGAGCAGCGCGTTGAGCGCAAGCGCGACGATCTGATCTGGCTGCGTTCGATGGCACCGCAGCTGGTCGGCCTGCGCACTGCCGGACCGCCGCCGCTGCGCGAATCTCTGGTCGTGGTGGTTGATCGCACCGCGCGCCAGTCCGGTCTCGAGCACGCTCTGGTCGGCAGTCAGCCCAGCGGCGATGGGGGACTGAACGTGCGTCTCGAGCAGACTCCTTTCGATGGCCTCGTGGCTTGGCTCGCGCAGTTACGCGAGAGCTATGGCGTGCGGGTCGATTCGGCCGTGGTCGAGGCAGGCAACGCCGTCGGAACCGTGAATGCGAGCCTGGTCCTGCGCGCGCGCTGATGCCGCCGAAATCAGCGATCCTGCTGGCGGTTGCGGTATTTTTGCTCACCGTGCTCGCACATCTGCCGGCGAGGGTGTTGCCGTGGTTGTTGCCGCGAGAAGTGCACTGCCAGTCACCTGCCGGAACGCTCTGGCGCGGTGTGTGCGGCGAGCTGAGCAGCGGCGAGCTCGTGCTCTCGGGCGTCAGATGGAGCCTGCATCCGCTGTCATTGCTGCGCGCGCACCTGGAGCTGCATGTTCAGAGCGAGGATGCGCGTGCCGCCGGCCAAGCCGAGCTGACGCTGTATCCCGACCGACAGCTCGAAGTGCGGGATCTGCAGGCCTCGCTGCCGCTACAGGGCGGCTTGACGCCCTTTCCTGCCGCCTGGAGCGGCACTATCGGCCTGGCCGTCGCACAGGCGCGGGTTCGCAGCGGCCACCTGGTCGCGCTGCAGGGCGTGATCACCGCCGCACATCTGCGCAGCGACCACCCGGCGCAGGAGCTCGGCAGCTTGGCACTTGAATTCCCGCCGGCCAACGCCGGTGCGCCCATGATCGGCACGTTGCATGACCTCGACGGACCTTTGTCCCTACAAGGCCGATTGCAGTTGTCGGCTGCCGGCAGCTACGAGCTCGATGGCACCGTCGCGATGCGTGATGCATCGAATGCCGGGCTGCAGCAGATGCTGCAACTTCTTGGCCCGGCGGATGCGCAGGGACGATACGCCTTCTCGGTAGCCGGCACGCTCTAGCACCCCCCGGCTGTCGGCACGCTCGCGGCGATGCCCTAGGCTTTGAGCTCGCGAAATGCGCCGAGCAAGGGAAAATAAAGCGCAACCCGCACCGGCTCGGCACCCAGCTCGGCCGCCAGTGCGGCATAACGCTGCAGCTGCGCCGCATAGCGCTCGGCCTCGCTATCGATAAATCGCTCCACAGCGCCACCTTCATGCCGACTGGTCTTGTAATCGACAATCCAGCGATGTCCCTGTTCGTCAACCAGCATGCGATCGAAAACCACGTTGACCACGCGTCCGTCGTGCAGTCCGCTCAAGCGCCATTCGCTGCGCGCAAGCGGGTGGCGGTTCGAGAGCAGCCAGCGTCCGCGCGCATCTGCCAGCGTGCGCTCGAGCGCCTCGAGAATGAGGGCCTGAGCCGCCGGCCGCTCCGTGTGCGGCACGCCGAGCTCGGCGAGCCAGTCGCCATAATAGGCAGCGCGCCCCTGCAGATCCCCAGGCTGCGGCAACGCCTGCGCGGCGGCCAGTCGGTGCAATTCGGCGTGCACGACCGTGCCGATGGCACGCGCCGTGCGTCCGACCCAGCTGTACTCGGGCGCCTGCGCGGTGATGGGGGCCGAAAGCAGCAGCCGTGTCACCGCCGGTGCGGGCGGCGGTGCCGGCCGCCTCCAAAGCGCTGGCAACCGATACAATGCCGGCGCCCGCAGCTTCGTGGCGCCGCGGGGGCCGGTCAGGGGCGCTGCCAGCGTGGCATCCCGCGGCATGCCAAACTCGAGCGCGAGCGCCGGCCAGAGAATTTCCAGCAATGAGCCACTGGCCGGTTTGGCGGGCGTTGCGGCTGCCGGGGCCGGCTTCACCGAGCCGAGCAGATGCAGCGAAGAGCGCGCGCGCGTGGTGGCGACATAGAGCTGCCGCACTCGCTCCAATCGCGCTCGTGCGCGCTTGAGCCCCTTGATATAGGCGGCCAACGATCCCTCCTCCTGGTCGGCTGATCGGATCGGCGCGAGCAGCAGATCGGTCCCCTCGCTGGCGCGCGGCAGCTCGACCCAGTGCAGCAGCGGATCTTTATCGACGGCACTCTTGCGGCCAAGGCCGGGAAGGATCACCACATCCCATTCGAGCCCTTTGGCGGCGTGCATCGTCATGACCTCGATCGCGCCGATCTGCGGCGGCGCCGCGCTGTACAGCCGATCGGTCAGTGTGCCCATCGCCTCGCCCACCAGGGTTGCGGGCTCATCGTGCACGGCCAGCGCATCCATGAAGCGATGCGCATCGAACCGCTCGGCCGCGCCGGGATAGAGGGCAGGGCCCGCCAGTCGCAGCCAGCTTCGCTCGACGCGCTGCCACAGTGGCCAGCCGCGCTCGGCACCGAGCATCGCCGGCTCGAGTGCGGCACACAGCCGAGCGATGCGCGCCTGAGTCGGCGCATCACCGGCCGTGCAGCCGCGCAGCGCGGCGAGAAGGTCGCCGTCGCTGCCGGCCAGCAGCCGTTCGAGCTCGCCCAGGCCCAGACCGCAGCAGGGCGCGCGCAGCAGCGCCAACCAGGCGCTGCGGTCAGCCGCGTGCAGCAATGCTCGCGCGAGCGCCGAGAGGTCGCGAATCACAGGCCGATCGCGCAGCGGCTCGAGATCCACGCCGCGCAGCGCGAAGCCGGCGGAGCGCAACCGCGCGACGATCTCGGCGGCATGATCGCGCGCCGCCACCAGCACGGCGATCGACGCCGCAGCCGCCTTGGTGCGCGCCGCGCGCACGATTTCCACCACCCGCTCGGCCTCGCTCGCCGCGTCATCGGCATCGATCCGATACAGCCTCACGGCCCCGCTCGCAGACTCGGCGCCAGATTGCGCCGGTATCGAAGGCAGATAACGCACGGCTGCCAGCCGCGCATCGTCGTCGGCCGGGAACAGGCGCACAAAATGCTCGTTGATCCAACTAACCAGCGGCGCGTGCGAACGAAAATTGCGTCGCAACTGCAGCATCTCCAGCCCGATCGCGCCGAAGCCGTGATCGCGGGCGCGCAGAAACAGCCCCACTTCGGCCTCGCGGAACTGGTAGATCGACTGCATCGGATCGCCGACTATGAACAGAGTGCGCCCATCGCCCTGCTCCCACCCGGCCGTCAACAGGCGCAGCAGCTCAAACTGCTCGACCGACGTGTCCTGGAATTCATCAATCAGGATGTGCCGCAGGGCTGCTCCCGCGCGCAATGCGAAATCGCTGGGCTCGCCCTGCTCGCTGAGCGCCTGACGCGCCGCTGCGCTGATATAGGCGTAATCCACCTTGCCGTGTTCGGCGAACTGCAGCTGCAGCTCCGCGGCAGCACGCAGCAGCAGTTTGGCCAAGGCCTCCATCGCGGCCTGATCCGCCGGCGGCAAAGTTGCCTCGGGCAAGGCTCGAACGCTGCGCAGAGTCTCGAGCGCGCCCTCGTGCTCGGCCATGGCCGCGATCCATTCCATGATACTTCGCTTCAGGGCTTGATCAGCGGCAGCGAACTGCTCGCCGGCGGCAAAGCGCCGACGCCATGCGCCGTCCTGCGTGAGCGCCAGATCGCACAGCGCGCGCCAGCGCGGCATGCTCGAGGGCTCCGCATTCAGCGTCGACTCCGGCGCAGCCAACCGCCTCAGCAGCTGCTCCGCCTTGCGCAGCAGCTGCGCAGGCAGTCGCGCGGCAGCCCCCGCCAGGCGCGAGCGCAGCACCGAGGAGAGACTTTGCGCATTGCGCTCGGCAAGTCCAACGTTCTGTGCTTCGAGCACGCGCGGCAACCAATGCGAGCGCCGCTCGAGCATGTCGGTAAGCAGGGATTCGAGGCGCCGCCAGCTGTTGTCCTGACGTTCGAGCAGCAGCCGCGCTGCGAGGGCGCTCTCGGGCTCCTGCAGCGACTCCTGCAGCGCGCGGCGCGCGGCGCGCCGATACAGCGGCGCCGGCGTCGGCGTGATATCCAGCCGCAGAGCGCTGCGCGAGGCGATCGGAAGCGCGCTGGCGAGCTCGTGGCTGAGCGCATCGATGGTCTCCACACGCAACCGCGAGGCGTTGAGCGACAGCTGCCAGCCGCGGCTGCGATCGCGCTGCGCGACTGCCTGCAGCAAGGAGGCATCGATGCCGGCCATCTGTGCGCCGCATTCGGCAGCCTGCAATGCCGCAATGATGCGGTGGCGCATTTCGGCGGCCGCTTTGCGCGTGAACGTAATGGCCAGGATCTGCTCCGGAGCATCGACAACGGCCAACAGGGCCAGGAAGCGCGCGGTCAGCACGGTGGTCTTGCCCGAGCCGGCCGGCGCCTGCAACAGCAGCGAGCGCTGCGTGTCGAGCGCCTCGCGCCGCGCGCGCCGATCGATTTCCAGCGCATCAGGCGCGTTCATGGCGGCAATTCGCCCAATGACTCGATGCGGCAGAAGGCCTGAAGGTGGCAGCGATCGCACGCCTTGGGCTGCGGCTGTGCGAGGGCATGACCCGAAAGAAACTCCTGCACCAGTGTCTCGAGCCGCTCGCTCCAGCGTTGCTGCAGCACGGCCCAGCTGGACCGATCCGCGCGCAATGGTTTCAGCCCTGGCAGGCGTCCGCTGCGATCGGCAGTGCCGTGGAGCGCGAGCCCCTCGCCTGCGAGATACAAAGCTGCTACCGCGACCGTTTGCTCGCCAGCCGCCATAGCGTACGCGGGCAATTGCGGCAGGGTCGGCCGTTCGGCCAGAGCATCGAAAGTTGCCGTGGTACCGGTCTTGTAGTCGATGACGATGAGGCTGCCATCGGCGAGCCGGTCGACGCGGTCGAGACGCAGGTGCAGCGTGGCGCCAGCGATGGCGAGTGTGCGGGGCCATTCCAGGTACGCGCTTTCGAACGGCCCACGCCCGAGCTCCCAGAGGATCAGTTGCTCGAACAGCCGCGCGTCGCGTTGCGCCTCGCCTCGCAGACTGTTCGGTTCGATCGAGCCGGGCACCCGATGCACCGCCTCCGCCAGGGAGCGCTCGATACAATCGCGCGCGAAACGCCGCGATGCGTCGATGGTGCGCGCATGCAGCGTGCGCGAATCCCGCGTCTCCCGCCAGAACAGCTCCAGGGCGCGGTGCAGGATCTGTCCGCGCAGCCGCGCATCGATACCAGGGGAAGGCGCCGCCAACGGCTCGGCCCGCAATCGCAGCTGGGCGAAACCGCGGAACGGACAGAGTGCCTGCAGCTCGAGCAAACGGGTACCGCCTGGTAAGCCACGGTCTCGCGGCCAGATGGGCGCCGAAGCGTCGTGCCACTCTTCCAGACGGGGCGAAGAGGCAGCCAGCCAGGATTCGAGCTCGAAGGCACTGTCGGCGCTTGCGGGCGCGGCCACAACCGGCCTGCCCGTCGCCTCATTGGCCGCAACCGGGGCTTCGCGCAGCAGCGGGCTTATATCGCACGGCAAATCCCCATTGCTGCGCGACCAGCTCAGGGTGAGTTGATCGGTGGCACGCTGCCACTGCCGCAGCGACTGCTCGGCACGTCGCAGCGCTTGCGCGGGGCTCGCCATCGGCATTGCGCCGACGGCCTGCACCGCCCAGGGGATCAGGGGATCCGGACGCGCGGGCTGCGGCCAGGCGTCGGCCGTAAGTCCCGCGACCCAGATACCATCGTAGCGTGCAATCGGGTCTTCCAGGCTGGCGCTCAGCGTTACGGGCACATCATCGCTCGCGGGCTCAAAGGCCGTCCGTGCCGCCAACTGTCGCAACAGCTGCAACGCCGCCGCCTGCGACAGCGCGCTCGAAGTCACGGCCAAAGACGCCAATTCGCCCAGCAGCTCCTCGAAGCGCACCCTGATCTGCTGCTCGTGGCTGCGAAGACCAGGTCCTGGCCAGCCCACGCGCTCGAGCACAGCCGCGAAGCTTTGCGCCCAGTGCGAAGCGGGAGCCTGCGCGGGCGCTGCTGCATCGGTCGTGCTCGGCGCGAGCGCATCGATCAGCCCCTGCAGCGCGGCGCCGGCCGCGGCGCCGAGCTCATGGCGGACGCGTTCTACCAGCCCGGCCAGCTGCATCGGTGAGGTTGCCGCCGCATTGTGCTGGCGCAGCCAGACATCGATGCGCAAGCGCGCCTCGTGCCCTGCCGGATCCAGGAACGGCGAGCGCAAGACAGCACTCAATGCCTCGAAGTCCGCGGCAGCTGCGGCCAGCACCAACAGCTGCAGCGCCACAGCGACGAGCGCATAGTCGGTGAGCGCCTGGCCTCCTTCGAGAGCGAAATGGCTGTCGTCGCCGGCCGACTGCCCATCGAGTATCGATGGGTAGTCCAAGCGCTGCGCCAGCGCGCGTAGCCAGCGGTGCCGCTGCTCGGGCAGGCGCGCGACGATCAGCAGCAGGCGTGCACCGGGATCGCGCCGGAGCTCGGCGGCGCACCATCGCGCCGCCGCTTCGGCCTCCAGCTCTGCACTGTCGAAGCCTGCGACCTCGGGCCCGCGACCAGGGCGCTGCGCGCCGGCTGCCGCATCGAGCGGTGCTGCTGCCTCGAGCCGGACGCCGACGCGCTCGAGCCACTCGCGCCGCGCCGGACCGAGCTCGGCAAAGCCGAGCAGCCGTGTGGCCGCTCGCGGCTGCAAATAGGCCGCGCATGCGCTCCAGGAACTGCTCCATATCGCTGCGAGCGTGGCGCCGCGGCGGTTGAAGTGCGCGCGCGCGCGCAGCAATACCCGCGTCTCGGCGCTTGAGGCATCGTGCAGCTCGAGCCCGTAGTCCTCGAGCAGCAGCACAGCCCGGCGAACGCTGTCGATCAGCGAATCGGGCCACAGCAGCGCCACATCCGAGCAGGCGGCCTGCACGGCCTCGCGCCACAGCCACCATTCCTCCGCGCGCGAGAGCCGCCGTGGCACCAGCACGCCGCGTGAGCGCGCGTCATCCAGCCCGCGCTCGAGCCACGCAGTCCACGGCAGCACATCGGGACTGCTCCAGACGCGCTGTCCTGCCGCGAGCTGCGCGCTGCTGTAGGCGAGTCGCAGTGCGGCGGCACGTTGCGGTGTGGGTACCACGACAGTGGCACCGCGCCTGAGGTCGTCGAGTATCTCGGGTGAAAGTTCTAGCAAATCAATATGTTGATTGCTATTGTTAAAATGCTACTTAAATCTACCTTGCGCGTCGACGACACTGGAGATCGCGTTCTGCTCGGCGCCGTTGGCATAGCCATCCAGCAGTTCCTCGATGCGGGCAAACACCACCCGCAGCGCCGTCGGGTCGGGCAAGGTCGTGACGCGAAAATGATTGCGGTACGGCACGTTGAAGCTCACGCCCGGGGCCACGAGCACGTGCTTTTGCTCGAGCAGATCGAGCGCAAACTGCTGGTCGTCGAACTCCGGCAGTGCCTGCGGATCGACGCCGATGAAGGCGTACATCGCGCCTTTGGGAGGCGCGAGCCGAAGGTAGCGGCTGCGAGCGACAGTCTCAACAATGGCCCGACGCGATTCGTAGAGCCGGCCGCCCGGGCTGACGATTTCACGAATGCTCTGCGAGCCGCCGAGCGCGGTCTGCACCGCCCATTGCGCTGGGACGTTGCTGCACAGGCGCAGCGAGGACAGCAACTCCAGCGCCATCAGATACTCCCCTGCGCCGCGCAGTTTGCCGGAAAACGCCGCCCAGCCGACCCGATAGCCGCAGGCGCGGTAGATCTTCGACAGACCCGACAGCGTGGCGCACAGGGTATCGTGCACCAAGGTGGCCAACGGAATCGATTCGGCGCCGTCATAGACCATCTGATCGTAGATCTCATCGCTGAACACCACGAGCTTGTGCCGCTCGGCGAGCCGCGCCAATGCGGCCAGAGTCTCGCGCGAATAGACCGCGCCGGTCGGATTGTTCGGATTGATGACCACCAGCGCGCGTGTACGGCGCGTGATCAGCGATTCGATCTGTGCCGGGTCTGGCGCGAAGTCATTTTCCGGCTTGCAGGCATAATGCACCGCGCGGCCGCGATTGAGATTGACCGCCGCAGTCCACAACGGATAGTCAGGGCTCGGCACCAGCACCTCATCGCCATCGTTGAGCAGGGCGCGCAACACCATATCGATGAGCTCACTGACGCCGTTGCCGATGAACACCTCCTCCGCGCTGATGCCGGTGATGCCCCGGCCCTGCTGCTGCATCACGACCGCTTCGCGCGCCGGGAATATGCCCTTCTGGTGGCAGTAGCCTTCGCTCTCCGACAGGTTTTCGATCATGGCGAGGCGCATGGTCTCCGGCGTGCGAAAGCCAAACAGTCCGGGATTGCCGATATTGAGCGAAATGATCTCGTAGCCGAGCCGTTCGAGCTCGTGCGCACGCCGCGCCAGGCGGCCGCGAATCTCGTAGCGAACGGCTTTGAGCGACTCGCTGGGCCGCAGGGACATCTCGTTATTCATGTGTCGAAGCCTACTCCGGGCGCAGGCAGCGCGAACGTTAGGGACGTCACAGCTGGAGTTGCGCCACTACGGCTTCGGCCGCGGAGACCTTGAACTGACCGGGCGCTTCGACATTGACCTGCCTCGCCACGCCCTTGTCCACGACGATCGCGAATCGCTGGCCTCTCATGCCCATGCCGAAGCCGCGGCCGTCGAGCTCCAGGCCGAGCGCGCGCGCGTAGTCGCCGTTGCCGTCGGCCAGCATGAGCACCTTGCCGGCAACGTTGGCAGCCTTGCCCCAGGCATTCATGACGAACACATCGTTCACCGCCATGCAGGCGATGGTGTCGATGCCCTTGGCGCGCAGCTGGTTCGCCTGTTCAAGATAGCCTGGCAGATGCTTGGCGTCGCAAGTCGGAGTAAAGGCGCCGGGAACCGAGAACAGCACCACACGCTTGTTATCGAACAGCTGCGCTGTGGTCAGATCCTGCGGTCCCTTGTCGGTCATGATCTTGAACTTGCCTTCGGGCATGCGCTCGCCCACTTGGATCGTCATGGTGTCACTCCTTCCCGGTAGTAAAAGTCACAAATTCAATGCAGCGGCCACTCAAGCAAAAAGGGCTGGTCGCCCAGCCCTTGAAGCTCGTGCACGCCTGCGCGCGATAACGGCCGGCCGCTGCGTTCAGACGCTATGCGCCCCGGCGTGCAGGGCCCACAGCTTGCCAAGGCGCGCGTAGCCCGAACCGTTCGATGCACTCACCTTCTCGAAGGATTTCTGCGCATTAGCCACATCATGGGAGCGCAGCTGCGCAATGCCCAGCAGCAGGTTCGCCTCATCGGGAAATTTCAGACTGCCCTTGGCAATGCCCTTGGTGATTGCGGCTATCGCCTTGTCGTTCTGGCCGTAGCTGAGGTAGGCCGCGCCCACCTGCACCAGCTTGTCCCCGGTGGGGGCATTGGCCGCATCCTTCTCGTTGTTCGCCAGAGCGACCTGATCGTTGGCCGCGCGTTGCTTGGCGCCATCAAGCAGATGCTGGTAGCGATCCTTGTCGCGCTGCTCGGTGAATACATTCTCCGCGAAGGCCTTCTGCAGCACGGACTGAGTTTCCCCCGGGTAGCCCTGGTCCAGCGCCAGCTCGGCCATATCGGCATAGTCGATGCCGCGCTTGAGCACGCCAACGTCATTCATGAGCCGGTAGACGTTCAGCTGCAGATGCGCATCCTTGGTGTCCGCATTGACGAGCGAAGCCAGCGCATTGGCCCAGTATTCGGGCTTGGGATAGTAGGCCACCAGTTTTTCCACCGCCCTGGAGGCGCCGGCCTTATCGCCGGCCTTTTCGCTGAACTGCCAGAGAAGCTTGAGCGATTCCTCGTCGGGCTTTTCCATCTTGCCGACGATCTCCTGCATCGTCGTAGCGGCATCCTTGTATTTGCCGGTCAGGTACTGACTTCTGGCAATGAGCCCCATCATGTCGTTGTCATTGGCACCGGCTCTCACGGCCTCGTTGGCCGTCTCGAGCGCCTTGTTATAGTCCTTTGCCTGGTAGTAATACTGACTCACGCTCTTCAGATAGACCTTCTTCTGGTCCGCAGTCGTATATTGTGACTGCGCCAGCGTTTCTATGATGGGAACCTCGCTCGCCATGTCCTGCTTGCCGGCGTAGGTTTTGAGCAGGAAGGTGCTGATCACCCAATTGTCATAGGCAGTCCTGTCGGGCTGTGACTGGGCTTCCTTGATCTTTTGCAGTGCCTCGTCGTAGTTCTTGGCGGCCAGCGCATCCTGTGCCGCCTTGAGAGGCTTGGCCAGCTTGTTGCTCACGGTCGGTTGCTCGGCCGCCAGGGCGGGACCGGCCAACAGCGGCAGCGCAGCGATCGAGGCCAGCAGGATCTTTCCGAGCGCGGATACGAATTTCAGGCCGTTCCTCATGACTGTCCTCAATGATGCGGGGCGCCCCAACGACGATTCCGACTGGCAGGTCGACGGGTCATCAGGGCGCTTCCTGTAGGTAGCGGGGGGTATTTCAAATACCGGCGAGGCCCGAGTGTCAGGCGGCGTTTCGCCGGCGCGTCACATTACTCCTGGACGAACTGACTGGTATTGACGAAACCGATCTTTTCCATGTGGTTGCGCTGCGCGGCAGCCAGCACCTTGGCAACATAATCGTATTTCACGTGGCTGTCTGGTGCCAGATGCAATTCGGGCTGCGGGTCCTGCGCCGCGGCGTCCTTGAACTGCTCCTCGAGATCCGTCAGCGTGGGAATCGTCTGTCCATTCCACGCGATGGTACCGTCGTAGTAGATGTCCAGATTGATGACCACCGGCTGCACCGGCGGCGGTGGCTGATTCGGATTCGGCGGCGGCATGTCGAGCTTTACTGCGTGCGTCATGATCGGCAGCGTTACGATCAGCGTCACGAGCAGCACCAACATCACGTCGATCAACGGCGTGGTGTTGATATCGCACATCGGTGCGCCTTCGCCGCCTCCTCCGACACTCATTGCCATGATATCAAGCCTCTCTTAGCGTGAGCCGCGCACGCCGTGGTCGGGCTCGGTAATGAAGCCGACCTTGATGACCCCACCGCGATTGATGGCTGCGATGACCTTGCCGACGTTCTTGTAGTCGGTCTCGGCATCGGCGCGGATGTGGATCTCGGGCTGCGGCACCTTGACGGCCTCCCCCTCCACCCGCTCCACCAACTGGTGCATGTCGATCATCTTGGTCTGCCCCCAGAACACGTCGCCGTCGGCGGTCACCGAGATCACGATGTTCTCGGGCTTGGTCTGGGTCGGGATGTTGGTCGCTTTGGGCACACTGACCGGCACGTTCTTGGTGATGACCGGAATCGTGATCAGAAAGATGATCAGCAACACCAGCATGACGTCGACCAGCGGCGTCGTGTTGATATCCGACATGGTGCCGCGTTCATCACCGCCGCCATCCGAACTACCGACATTCATTGCCATCGCAGTGCTCCGCAGGCGCTCGCCGATCAGCTGCCCTGGACTCGAGCGCCACTGACCAGATAGGCGTGCAAATCGCTGGCGAAGTTGCGCACGTTATCTTGGATAAGCTTGTTGCGGCGCAGCAGCCAGTTGTAGCCCAGAACCGCGGGCACCGCGACCGCCAGGCCGAGCGCCGTCATGATCAGCGCCTCACCGACCGGACCGGCCACGCGGTCGATGCTCGCCTGGCCGGCGATGCCGATATCGATGAGCGCGTTCAGAATGCCCATGACCGTACCGAACAGTCCGACGAACGGCGCCACCGAGCCGACGGAGGCCAGGAACGACAGGCCGCCCGAGATCTTGCTGTTAACGCCATCGACCGCACGCTGCAGTGCCATCGTGACCCACTCGTGCAGATCAATCCGGTCGGTCAGGCGTCCCTCGTGATGCGAGGCGGCGCGCAGCCCGCTCTCGGCAATGTAACGATAATCGTCACGCTTTCCGAGACGCTCCACACCGTCCTTGAGCGAGGGTGCAGTCCAGAATTGCTTCTCGACGATCTTGCCCGCTTTCTTGAGCGTGCGCTGATCCCACAGCTTGGTCAGAATGATGAACCACGATCCGAGCGACATGAGCACCAGAATCACCAGTGTCGTGCGGGTGACGGCAGTGCCGTTGGTCCATAGCGGACCGAGTCCGTAGGGGTTGCCGGTGGTGGTCGCGACTGCTGCTGCTGCTGCGGTAGGTGCTGCGGTATCCATTGATTGTCCTCTTGTGCATCATCCCCGCAGGGCGAACCCGGCGGACAAAATTATTGGTAAAAGTCAAATAATTATGACAAATTATTAAAGCGATAGTTTAGCTGGCGCCGTGCAGTTCGAACTTCACGGGTAGCGTCGGACAAGTCGCGATGGGCTTGCCTTCCTGCGTGGGCGGCTTGAAGCGAAACGCCTTGCCGACCTTGATCGCCGCCTCATCCAGCAGCGGGCTGCCCGAGCTCGTGACAACCTCGGCAGATTCGACTTGGCCTTTCACATTGATACAGATCTTCACCTGCGCCCGACCTTCGGTGCCTTCGCGGCGCGCCTGCTCCGGATAGTAATTCGAGATATCCGGCTTCGAAATGACTTCGAGCTTGGTGGGCGCCGCTGGCGGTCGTGGCGGCGGCGGCGGCGGCGCGGCGTGGGTCGTCACGTTGGTGATCGGTGGCGGCGGCGTATCGACGGGGATGGTGATATTAATGTCCGGCGCAATGACTTGAACCGGCGGCCGCTCCTTAAGATCCACCGGCGGCGGCGGCGGCGGCAGGTCCTTGGGCTTTTCCGTCTGGATGATGTTGGTCTGCAGGATTGTCTGCAGGTAGCGCTGACCGCTCTTGGCAAGACCACTCGCAAAGGCATAGATGATCAGGACATGGAGCACTACGATCGCGACGAAGACGATCGCGCGCTTGGATAGGAAGCTCGCATCTTGCGGGTAATAGGCGCTCATAGTTCGCGGTGTCTGTTTCCTGTGGCTCTCAGCGCATGAGGCGCGGCCATTACAAGCACGTCTGATAATCGCCCGATCAGCATGTCGGCTGCCATCCCCGGAACCCCATCCTCTGAGCATCCACCGATGCCACCGCGTGCTCGCCATGCAGCCTTTGGGCCAGCGCGCAGTGTGCTCTCGTCGAGCACGCGTCCAACGGTCAATCCATCCGGCGTCCCGCGCGGTCGTCTATCCCCTGGTGCTCCATCCTCCGCTGCCGCGTGCCACCGAATGTAGTCATGGATCGAGCGAGCCGCAGAACTCTAACTGCTCGCCGCAACCGTTACAACCTCGACGAACGCTATTGCCGTGGCTTTACGGGCTTTTCCCGACACAGTTTCGACCATCACCCCGCGCGCTACTTCAACGGTCGGTGACCGCCCCTTCCGAGGCGCTGCTGACGACGCGCGCGTATTTCGCCAATACGCCCTGGGTCGCAAACGGCCGCCGAGGCTTCCAGACACGCCGCCGGGCCTTGAGTTCGGCAGCGGAAACGGCCACATCGATGCGCTGTTGTCGTGCATCAATCGTTACCGAATCACCGTTTCGTAGCAACGCGATCGGTCCGCCGACGGCCGCCTCGGGCGCGATGTGTCCGACCACGAACCCGTGCGTGCCGCCGGAAAAGCGGCCGTCGGTAATCAGTGCCACTTTGTCCGCAAGTCCGCAGCCGACGATCGCTCCGGTGGGACTGAGCATTTCGCGCATGCCAGGGCCGCCCTTGGGTCCCTCGTAGCGAATCACGACCACATCGCCTGCCCGCACTTTGCCGGCCAGGATCGCTGCAGTCGCGGCCTCCTCTCCGTTGTACGTGCGCGCGCGGCCTGTAAACGACAGTCCCTCTTGGCCACTGATCTTCGCGACCGCACCCGCAGGCGCCAAGTTCCCATAGAGAACAACGAGATGACTGTCTTTTTTCAACGGGTTTGAGAATGGTCGGATGATGTCTTGCGTCGCCGGATAATCAGCTACATCGGCCAGATTGTCCGCCAGACTGCGGCCCGTGACGGTCATACAGTCTCCGTGCAGCAGACCTGCCTGAAGCAATCGTTTCATGAGCGGCTGAATGCCGCCGATGGCGATCAGCTCCGACATCAGGTAACGGCCACTGGGCCGTACGTCCGCCAATACCGGCACGCGTCGTCCGATTTTAGTAAAGTCATCGAGCGCGAGGCGCACCCGTGCGGCCTGGGCGATCGCAAGCAGATGCAGTACGGCGTTGGTGGAGCCGCCGAGTGCAATGACGAGCGTGATCGCGTTCTCGAAGGCGCGCCGCGTAAGGATGTCGCCTGGCCGGATGCCCTGATGCAGCAGCGACACGACCGCCGCACCGGCGCGCCGGCAATCCTCCAGTTTGTCCGGGCTCACTGCCTCCTGCGCCGAGCTGGCGGGCAGACTCAGTCCGAGCGCCTCGATGGCCGAAGCCATGGTGTTGGCGGTGTACATGCCGCCGCAACTGCCCGCGCCCGGGATCGCCGTGCGCTCGACTTCGAGCAGGTCGGCATCGCTGATCTTGCCGGCAGCCCGGCTACCGACCGCCTCGAACACGGACACGATGTCGCGCCGCTGCACTCCGGGGCGGATCGTGCCGCCGTAAACGAACACCGCCGGTCGGTTTAGACGCGCAATGGCCATTGCGCATCCGGGCATATTCTTATCGCAGCCGCCCAACGCCACGAGCCCGTCGAACCCTTCCGCTGCGACCACGGTTTCGATCGAGTCGGCGATCACCTCGCGCGAGACCAGCGAATAGCGCATGCCGGGCGAGCCCATCGAGATGCCATCGGAAACCGTGATCGTGTTAAACAACACGCTCTTGCCTCCGGCACCGTCCGCGCCACTGGCGGCCGCGCGCGCCAGCGCGCCGATATGCATGTTGCAGGGCGTGAGATCCGCCCAGGTCGAGGCGATGCCGATCTGCGGCTTGCGGAAATCCGCATCGGTGAAGCCCACCGCACGCAGCATCGCACGCGCCGGTGCCTGCTTGATGCCGTCGACCACCAGGCTCGAATAACGCCTGTCGCCCGCCCCAGCTGTGCCGACCGGCCGGTTCTTCGTTGCTACCGTCTTGCTGTGCGCCATGAGTTCGCCTCGTACACTTCCCAGTGCCTCGTTTACCGCCGGGCGGCGACACGCCTCGAGGCGCGCATGCGCACGAAGCCGAATGCTCCGGCGGTGACCATCGTAAACGGTATCAGCAGCGCGGCGATACCCAGCCCGGGCCGTACCGATTCGAGCCCTTCGAAGCACAACATGCCGATCGGTGGCGCGAGCACTCCCCGCACACCCGTCAGCGTCACGTGTACCCCCATATAGTGCTGCGCGCGGCCGAGCGTCGCAAAATCGTTGTGTCCCAGATTCCAACCGAGATTGGCACCGGCATAGCTGGCTCCGAGCATCACGCTTCCCGGCCACAGCAGCCAAGGCAGGCGCAGCAGCACGGCCACGCTCATGATCGAGATGGCTGCGACCAGCGACCAGCACTGGCGCGAGCGGTAGTCGATGATGTGTCCCTGGTCAAAAAGCCGCGCCCAGGCTGGCAGAAACAACGGCATCAACAGCAGTGGCAGCGCCGTGAGCAACAGCACCTGTGCGGTGCTCGACAGATGCAGCCGGTCGGTGAACAACACGACCAGCTGCGCGTTGAGCATCAGATTGCCCGCTCCGTACATGCTCATCCAGAACATGTAACGACGAAAGGCCGGGTCGGCACGCAAGATCTCGAGCAGCATCCTCAGGCTGAACGGCGCGGCATTGATGCCCTCCCCGGCTTCGGCCGCGAGCAGCTGATATTCGCGCCGCACGCGCACCGCGCGGAATCTCCAGGCGGCCGCGAGCCCTGCCAGCGCCGCCAGCAGATAAATCCATCGAGCGAGATGCGCGCGCCGGTCGAGCAACCAACCAGTGGCCAGGGCCACCGCAGCCATACCAACCTCGGTGTAGACGACGATGCGCCCGGTCACGCGGGCCATCACGTGCCGCGGGTAATTTGCGGTCCAGATCGCGGCGCGCACTGTGAGCACTCCGGCCCAGAGCATGCGTGCCAGCAGCACCGCGAGGATGGTCAGCACCAGTCCGCCACCGGCGATCGGGGCAAAAGCGATCAGGCCGACGCAGATCGCAAACGCCGCCTGCAGTGCCACCAGCAAGCCGACGCGCGAGCGGCCGTGGGCGAGATTGGCCCAGGCAAAGCTCACGATATTGGCCATGGACGGCGCGCCCGTCACGAGCGCGACGGCCAGATTCACGGCCGCACTCGGCAGGATCGGCGCGTAGCCTTTCTTGACAAAGACGGCCACTGTCGCCCCTTCGACCAGGCCCAGCGGCACGCCGATGAGCGCCCAGGGCAGTCGCTCCCGGCTGAACATGGCTTCGACCAGCGCGCTCGGGGGCGGTGCTGCCGCGCCGCCGGCGGGCGCACTGGCAGTGGCGCCTGGTCGGATCTCGGAGCTCACCGGCTCAGCCCAATCGATGCCGGATCAGCTGATACAGGGCGCGCACGCACTGCGCTTCGGCCCCGAGCGGCCGGCCAGGTCGGTCCTTGGGGTTCCACGCGTACAGATCCACATGCAGCCAATTGGAAGTGGCCGTTACAAAACGTTTGAGAAACAGCGCCGCAATGATCGCGCCGGCAAATGGCGATGAGGACACATTGTTGAGATCAGCCACTCGGCTGCTGAGCTCATCGTCGTAGCCCATCCACAGCGGCATGGGCCAGACAGGATCGGCATGCGTCCGACCGAGCTCGGCCAACTCGGCCGTGAGAGCCTCATTGGAGGCGAATACCGCGGGCAGATCCGGACCCAGCGCCGTGCGCGCCGCGCCGGTCAAGGTAGCTAGGTCGATCAACAGCTCTGGCCGCTCGGCATCGGCCTCATGCAGCGCATCGGCGAGCACCAGCCGGCCTTCGGCGTCGGTATTGCCGATCTCGACGGTCAGACCCCGGCGCGAGCGCCAGATGTCACCCGGCCGGTAAGCGCGCGATCCGACGCTGTTATCGACCGCCGGTATCAACAGCCGCAGCTCGATCGGCGCATCGAGCTCGAGCAACAGACGGGCAAGACCCAGCGCGCAGGCGGCCCCGCCCATGTCCTTCTTCATGAGCAGCATCGCCGCAGAAGGCTTCAAATCTAAACCGCCGCTGTCGAAGCAAACGCCCTTGCCTACCAAAGTGACGCGGGCCGCGCCGGCGCGCCGCCAGCGGCAATCGATGAGTCGTGGCGCACGCGCGCTGGCGGCGCCGACCGCCGCTATCAATGGATAGTCGCGCGTCAGCGTCTCTCCGCTGTGCACCACGGATTCCCCGCCGTGCTCGGCGGCGAGCTCGAGCGCCGCGGCCGCCAGCTCCTCGGGGCCGAGCTGGTTGGCCGGCGCACTGATCAGATCGCGCGCCCAACCCATCGCTTGTGCTGCGGCGTGGGCATACCGCTGGTCTGCGCCGACGGGTGCCACCAGCGCATTGGCGATGGGCGCCTTGGGCGGCGCACTGCGATAGCGCGTCAGGCGATGGCTCCCCAGCAGCCAGCCGAGCGCAAATTGAGTCGCCGCGTGCGGCGAAACCGCCGTCGCCAGGCGGTAAGTGCCGGCGGGCAGGCGCTCCGGCAGCGGTGCTGCGTCCCAGAGCGACAGATCATCGACGCTCCTGAGCGAGCCTAAGCCGAGCACCGCGCCGGCGATCGCGCCGGTAGAGTCGGGCAGCAGTTGCAGACGGTGGCGCTCGGAGCCGAACCCCTGTGCCCGTGCCCACGCCGCCTGCATCGGCGGCAAAGACTGCGACAGCGTCGCATAGCCGCTGTCGGTGACCAGCCACAGCGGGATGGCATCGCCCTCCGCCGCGCTCACTAATGTCTGCATGCGCAAAGCTTAGCCGAATCGGGCCTCAAGATTGACAAGTACTTGATCTTTGTGCTGATATCGGGAACGCGTTTTCGGCACATGAACCCCACCATGCAGATTTCCAGCTCGCTTGCCCTATGGGTAGATCTGCTGCTCGTCAAGAGCGGTCGGGGCGGGTGCTGCCGGCGTTTCTGATACCAGGAAACCGACGTACACCGAAACCCCGCACCGGCCGCCGATGCGGGGTTTTTTGTTGACTTCACGGAGTGTTGAACGATGCATCTGTATGGCAGGAAGGACGTCGACAAGAAGGCCCTCAAGGGTGCGCGCATTGCCGTACTCGGATATGGCAGCCAGGGTCGGGCGCATGCCCTGAACCTCAAGGACAGTGGATTTAACGTCGTGGTTGGCGTGCGTAAGAGCGGCGCCAGCTGGAGAAAGGCCAGGCGCGACGGGCTCGAGGTCGCCGAGCCGGTTGAGGCAACCAAGGGCGCCGATCTCGTGGCCATGCTGGTTCCCGATCTCGCACAGTCTGCCCTCTATACCGCCATCAAAGCCGCGCTCAAACCCGGTGCGGTGCTGCTGTTTGCGCACGGCTTCAACATCCACTTCAAGCAGATCAAACCGCGCAAGGATCTCGACGTGGTGCTGATCGCACCCAAGGGACCGGGCGATCTGGTGCGCCGCCAATACCAGCAGGGCCGTGGCGTGCCGTGCCTGATTGCGGTCGCGCAGGATGCGACCGGCAACGCTCATGCGCGCGCGCTTGCCTATGCCGACGGCATCGGCGGTACGCGCGGTGGTGTGCTCGACACGAGCTTCTCCGAGGAGACCGAGACCGATCTGTTTGGCGAGCAGGCGGTGCTGTGCGGGGGCGCGACCGAACTCGTGGTCAAAGGGTACGAGACCCTGGTTGAGGCCGGATATCAGCCCGAAGTGGCCTATTACGAATGCCTGCATGAGCTCAAGCTGATCGTAGATCTGCTGCACGAGGGCGGACTGTCGAAGATGCATCAGTTCATCAGCGACACCGCCAAGTACGGTGACCTCACGCGTGGCCCGCGCATTGTCGACTCGCATGTCAAGAAGCAGATGCGCAAGATCCTCAAGGAGATTCAGAGCGGCAAGTTTGCGCGGCAGTGGATTCGTGAAAGCGAAAACGGCGCCAAGAATTTCCGCCGGCTGCTCAAACAGGATATGCGCCACCCGATCGAGCGCGTCGGCGAGCGGCTGCGAGCCCGAATGCCCTGGCTGCAGGGCGCCCGCTGAACGGAGAGAGCCATGACACCGACACTCGACCGAGTACTGATCTTCGATACCACCTTGCGCGATGGCGAACAGGCGCCCGGTTGCAGCATGACTCAGCCGGAGAAGCTGCGCGTAGCACGCGCGCTCGGCGAGCTAGGCGTGGATATCATCGAAGCGGGTTTTCCGGCCGCCTCACACGGCGATTGGGAGGCGGTGAACGCCGTGGCCCGCGAGGTGCAGGGCCCGATCATCGCCGGCCTGGCCCGCTGCGTGCGCGAGGATATCGAATCGGCTGCGCGGGCACTGCGCGACGCGCCCCGGCATCGCATTCACGTGTTTCTCGCCACCAGCGCGATACATCGTCAATACAAGCTCCACATGGCGCAGGAGGAGATCGTGCGGCGCGCCGTTGAGGGCGTGAAGGTCGCGCGCGAGTACTGTGAGGACATCGAGTTCTCACCCGAAGACGCCTCGCGCACCGAGCTGGATTTCCTGGCGCAGGTGGTCGAATCGGTCATCGAGGCCGGCGCCACCACCATCAATATTCCCGACACCGTCGGCTATACGGTGCCGGATGAGTTCGGCGAAGTATTCCGGTACCTTCGCCAGCACGTGCGCGGCATCGACAAGGTCACGCTGTCGGTACACTGCCATGATGATCTGGGCATGGCCGTTGCCAACAGCCTCACCGCGGTCGTGGCCGGCGCGCGTCAGATCGAGTGCACGATCAACGGCATCGGTGAGCGCGCCGGCAACTGCTCACTCGAAGAAGTCGTGATGGCCCTCGCCACGCGCGCGGCGTTCTTTAACGTCGGCACCGGCGTGCACACCGCGCGCCTGTATCCGACCAGCCGACTGGTGGCGAACATCACGGGTGTGTCGATTCCGCGCAATAAGGCGGTGGTCGGCGAGAATGCGTTCGCGCATGAGTCGGGCATTCATCAGCACGGCATGCTGCAGAATCGCGCAACCTATGAAATCATGCGTCCTGAGGACGTCGGGTTGCAGCGCAGTAACCTGGTTCTGGGCAAACATAGCGGTCGGCATGCCTTCCGTGAGCGCGTCAAGCAGCTCGGCTTCGAGCTCGAAGAGCTCGAGCTCAATCGCGTGTTCGAGGAGTTCAAGGCGCTCGCCGATCGCAAGAAGGAGCTGTTCGACGGCGATATCGAAGCGCTGGTATTGCGCGCCGGCAGCCACGCGCAGGGCCCCTGGGTACTCGATCACCTGGATGTCGAGGCCCACACCGGCTCCAAGGCGATCGCCCGCGTGCGCCTCAAGCACGCCGATAGCCGCGTGCTCGAGCGCGAGGCCTCCGGCGACGGTCCGGTCGATGCCGCCTACAAGGCGATCGTGCAGGCCACGGGCGTGGTCGTGACGGTGCGCAAGTTCGAGGTCCATGCCGTGACCATCGGCGAGGACGCACAGGGCGAAGCAATCCTGTATGTCGATGCCGACGGCCGCAGCTATCGCGGCTCGAGCATCAGCACCAATATCATCGAGGCCGCCAGCCGCGCTTTGCTCGAAGTCATCAACCGCATCGAGCTGTCGCACAATAACGCGACCCGCGGCGCCTCGGGCCGCGCGCAAGATATCGCGCGGCTTGCCCAAAGCGCGGTTTAGGAGCTGACATGCCCATACCTGCTACCCCTTATATATGGTTCAACGGCAAGCTGGTGGCCTGGGAGAAGGCCACCGTGCACGTGCTCGCTCACGCGCTGCATTACGGCTCCTCGGTGTTCGAGGGAGTACGGGCGTATGAGACGCCGCGCGGCGTGGCGATTTTTCGTCTGCGCGACCACACTCGCCGGCTGTTCGACTCAGCCAAGGTTTATCGAATACAGATCCCCTACTCCCAGGATCAGATCAACGACGCCTGTCGCCAGGTGATCGCGACGAACTCGCTGTCCCATGGCGCCTACATCCGGCCCATAGCCTTTCGCGGCTACGGCGAGATCGGCGTCGCGCCGAAGATCGATCCACCGGTGGATGTGGCGGTCGCGGCCTGGGAATGGGGCAAATACCTGGGTCACGAAAGCGCCGAGGCCGGCGTCGACGTCTGCGTCTCCTCCTGGCAGCGCGTCGCACCCAACACGCTGCCCGCGCTGGCCAAAGCCGGCGGCAACTACCTCTCGAGCCAACTCATCAGCCAGGAGGCGAAGCGGCTCGGTTTCGCCGAGGGCATCGGCCTCGCCCCAGACGGCACTGTAAGCGAGGGAGCCGGTGAGAACATTTTCCTGGTCAAGGCCGGCATATTGCTCACGCCCAATCTCGCGCATTCCGTTCTCGGCGGGCTGACCCGCGATACCGTCATGACCCTGGCGCGCGAACAGGGGCTGGAAGTGCGCGAAACATCCATTCCGCGCGAGATGCTCTATCTGGCCGATGAGCTGTTTTTCACCGGCACAGCGGCTGAAATTACCCCGATCCGATCGGTCGACCGCATCACCGTCGGCGCAGGTCATCGCGGCCCGATCACCGAAAAGCTGCAGCGCGCATTCTTCGGGCTGTTTTCAGGCGCTACCAACGACGCCTGGTCCTGGCTCGACTATGTCGATATGAATCTCAGCACGCGCAGCGTCGCGGCGGCTCACTGAGCGCGCGCGCGCGGCCACTCGAGCCTAAGACCATGAAGACCATGTTTCACAAGGTCTGGGAATCTCACGAGGTCGTGCCGGAAACGCCTGACACGCCGGCTGTGCTGTACATCGACACGCATCTGGTCCACGAAGTGACCTCGCCGCAGGCCTTCACGGTGCTGCGCGAGCGCGGCCTGAAGCTGCGTCGCCCCGAGCTCATGCTCGCTACGATCGATCACTCCAGTCCGACGCGCACCGAGCAGATCTTCGGCGGTGCTCCGATTACGATCGAATCGGCGGCGCAGCAGATTGCGCAACTCGAGCGCAACTGTGCGCAATTCGGCGTCGAGCTTTTCGGGCTCAAGAGCGACCAGCGCGGCATCGTGCACATCATCGGTCCCGAGCTCGGTCTCACGCAGCCGGGCAGTACCGTGGTGTGCGGTGATAGTCACACCAGCACCCATGGCGCTTTCGGTGCGCTCGCATTTGGCATCGGCTCAACCGAAGTTGGGCACGTTTTCGCGACGCAGTGCTTGCTGCAACGGCGACCAAAGACCTTTGCGCTGAACGTCGAAGGCACGCTGTGCAGCGGCGTTACGGCCAAGGATCTGATTTTGTCGATCATCGGACGCATCGGCGTCTCCGGCGGCACCGGCTATGTACTCGAGTATCGCGGCGCGGTCGTTCGCGCCCTGTCGATGGAAGAGCGCATGACTGTCTGCAATATGTCCATCGAGGCTGGAGCCCGAGCCGGCATGATTGCCCCCGACGCGACCACCTATCGCTACCTCGAAGGCCGGCCGCGCGCACCCAGCGGCGCTGCGTGGGAGCGCGCGCTCGAGCGCTGGCGAGCCCTGCCGAGCGATGCCGGAGCGCGCTTTGACCGCGAGATTACGCTCGCTGGCGCGGGGATCGAGCCGATGGTCACCTACGGCACCAACCCCGGCATGGTCATGGCCGTATCGGGTTCGATTCCCGCGCCGCACGATGACCCGGTATTCGATAAGGCCCTCGCCTACATGGGTCTGCATGCCGGCGAGCCAATCGGCAATCAGCCGGTCAACGTGGTGTTCATCGGCAGCTGCACCAATGGACGGCTATCGGATCTGCGCGGCGCTGCCCAGCTGCTGCGCGGCCGCAAGATCGCGCGCGGCGTGCGTGCGCTGGTCGTTCCCGGCTCACAGCAGGTCAAGAAGGCAGCCGAAGCCGAGGGCCTGGACCGAGTGTTCATCGAAGCCGGCGCCGAGTGGCGCGAGTCCGGCTGTTCGATGTGCCTGGGGATGAATGGCGATCTGGTGGGCGAAGGTGAATATTCGATCAGCACCAGCAACCGCAACTTCGAGGGCCGACAGGGCCCCGGTGCCCGCACGCTGCTGGCCAGCCCGCTGACCGCTGCGGCCAGCGCCGTGCGCGGCCGCGTGACCGACCCCCGCGAATTTCTCAATGGCTGACGATCTGCATGCAACCCATACGACAGATACGATCGCGCACCGCTGTGTTGCCGTATTCGAACATCGATACCGACCAGATCATTCCGGCACGGTTCCTGCGCACAACCAGCCGCGAGGGGCTGGGCCAGCATCTGTTTGCCGACTGGCGGCTCAATCCGGACGGCAGTCCGAATGCGTCCTTTCTGCTCAACCGACCCGAGGCCGCGGGATGCAGCGTACTGGTGGCCGGGCGCAATTTTGGCTGCGGCTCCTCGCGCGAGCACGCGCCCTGGGCGCTGCTCGACTACGGCTTTCGTGCCGTTATCAGCACCGAGATCGCCGACATCTTTCGCAACAATTCACTCAAGAACGGACTGTTGCCCATCGTGGTGGACGGCGCGAGTGGACAGTGGCTGCTCGAGCATCCGGGCGCCGAGGTTATGATCGATCTGCCAAACGCCACCCTTGAGCTACCGACAGGCACCGCGATCCCTTTCCCGATCGAGAGCTTTGCACGCTACTGCCTTGCCAATGGCGTCGACGAGTTGGGCTTTCTGCTGGCTCGCGAGCCGCAGATCAGCGCCTTTGAGCAGCGGCAGGCATCGTGAAAGCCCGCATCGCGATCCTGCCGGGTGATGGCATCGGTCCGGAAGTCATCGCCGAGGCGGTGCGCGTCCTGCGGGCCTCTGCTCGACGCCATGGCCACGAGTTTGCGCTCGAGGAGGCGCCATTCGGCGGTATCGCCATCGATCAGTCGGGCGATCCATTGCCGCCGGCCACGCTCGAGTGCTGTCTGCGTGCCGATGCGATCTTGCTCGGCGCCATCGGGGGTCCGAAGTGGTCGGCGCCGCAGGTCAAGGTCCGGCCCGAGACCGGGCTGCTTCGGCTGCGCCGGGAGCTTGGCGTCTACGCCAATCTGCGCCCGGTAAGCGTGCACCCTGCGCTGCGCAATGTCTCCAGCCTGAAGCCTGATCTGCTCGAAGGAGTCGACCTGATTTTCGTGCGCGAGCTCACTGGCGGCATTTACTTCGGTCCAAAGACCCGCGACGCCGAGCGCGCCACTGACCTATGCTCGTACACGGCGCTCGAAATCGAGCGCATAGTGCGCGTCGCGGCTCGTATTGCACGGACACGGCGCAAGCGGCTGCTGTCGATCGACAAATCGAACGTACTCGAGACCTCGCGACTGTGGCGCGAAGTGTGCGAGCGAGTGATGCGCAGCGAATTCCCGGATGTCGCGCTCGAGCATATGCTGGTCGATTCCGCAGCGATGCACCTGCTCCGCCGGCCGCGCGACTTCGACGTCGCAGTCACCGAAAACATGTTCGGTGACATCCTGACCGACGAGGCCTCGATGCTCAGTGGCTCCCTGGGATTGCTGCCTTCGGCCTCCCTCGGAGAGGGCACTCGCGGGCTGTACGAGCCGATTCATGGCTCGGCCCCCGACATTGCCGGCCGGGGAATCGCCAACCCCTATGGCGCCATTCTGAGTGTCGCGCTGCTGCTGCGTCATTCGCTGAGGCTCGAGCAGGAAGCGCGTGCCATCGAGCTGGCCGTGCACCGTGCGATCGATGACGGTGTGCGGACCTCGGACATCGTGGCACCATCGCACCGGGCCGCCTCGACTCAGGAAGTCGGCAATGCGGTGCTGGCCGCCATGGCTTAGTCGGCCGCGGCGCGGCGCTGCGGCCCCGCACATCCAAGTTCATGCCGCGCAGCCGTGACCGTGCCGGCAGTTGCGCAAGACCCGGCGCATCAGGAACACGCCGGCAATCGGCGTGCTGGGCAGCGTCAGCCTGAGTCGACGCTCGCAGCACCTGTAGTGCTTGCCGCTCGTCAGCAGGTCATCGAACAGTGCGATGCAAGTGCGCAACGGTCGGCAGCCCAGACTCTGAAGATCCAGGCGCAGATTGCCGTAGAGCGCCTCGACGCTCAGCCGCGATGGGTGCGAATGGTCCGGCACCGTGCTGTGCACCTGGTACAGCAGGGAGCGCACATCGACATCGTAGCCGGCAAATGCCAGCCCCAGAGTACGCGGCAGCCGGTCATCGAAGTCCGGATCGCCGCGGCGTTTCGAGGGCGGGATTGGCACCCAGGTACACTCTTCCGCTTGCTCACGAGGCACGGCATGGCGCAACCAGAGTGCCAGCGTCGCAATAGCCTGCTGCTTGTAATGCCGGCGCCGCGGATCGATTCGGGCAGCGGATGGCCGGCATTTGAAATTGCGAAGCAGCTGGTTGCAGTGGTCAGCTCGATAGTCTCTGCCGCCCGAGTACTGCGACAAGTACGCGCAGTGATCCGAGGCGGCGAGGAACGCATGCTCGCGCCGGTTCGACCCATCGAGCAGCGTCAGCGACGACGGCGCGACCATTGCGGCTCGAGCTGCAGCCGTGCTGCTCACAAGCACAGATCCTGATCGGCAGCATCGTGCTGCGCCTCGGACTTCGAAACCGAATGCTCCGAGCCCCGCTCCCGCGGACCCTGCTGCTGTTTGCCGGATTCAGGCCCCTGGGCGCCGTCCAGTGCATCGCGGCGCATCGTCAGCCATGCCTCGCGCGCCCGTCGGCGCAGCTCTTCGACGCCCGCAACAGCACCCGGAAGCGCCGTCAGCGCGCGGCTGAGGGCATCGGTCGGTACCGAGGCCTGGCGCGCGGCGCGTGCGGCGACGCGAGCCCGGTAGCGCTCGCGTATGCGTTCGGCCACCGCACTGCGCAGTCCTCGCCGCTCCATCTGGTAGGCGACGAAGGGAATGTGCGGCAGCGGCTCGCGATCGATGCCCTGCGCCTCGAGACTGCGATGGTCCACACGCGCCTCGAGCCCTGCCGCGCGAAAGGCATCGTTTACCAGCTCTGCCCAGCGCTCGCGAATCGCCACGAGCTCTTTCAGACCTGCGGGCAGGCCGCGCTTGAGCCGTTCGGAGTACGGCATGTCGAGACCGGCCTTGCCGCCAAGGCCGCTCGCCGTGACTTCACGGGTCGTCACGAGCAGATGCGCATGATGATTTCGCGGATCACCCCCCGGACGCGGCTCGTGTATTGCAAGATCAACGGCGAGCTGATGCCGATCGGCCAGCTCGCGCGAGAAGTTGCGGGCGAGATCCAGGCGCTGCGCCGGCGCGAGCTCGGCCGGAAGCGTGACTTGGTATTCGCGCGCCACCCTCGAGTCGCGGCGATGCTCCGCCGCCTCAGCGGCGTTCCAAAGCTGCGTCCGCTGTCGCGCCCAACTGGCATCCCCCGCTGCCAACGAACTGGGCAGAAAGATCTCGGCGTGGGTCACATCGCGGCGGCGCGAGTAATTGTGGATGGCACCGGTGCGCTCATCCCGAATTCGCTCGCCGGCGCGGTACGCAGCCGCGCCCGGCGCGCTGCGCCCCGCCGATCGCGAGATGGGATTGATCTGCAGCCGATAGAGCGCCATCGTCTCAACGCCGCAGTGACACGCGCCGCCAGCAGGCCGAGGAGGAGAGCTTCAGATACCCCGATAGATCCGGCAGCTGCTCGAGCTCGGACGGTAGCACCGCGGCTTCGGTCGCATAATGCTCGCTGGTCTGCAGCGAGCGGCGTGCGCCGCGGAGTGCGAAGCCGTTGTCGCGCTCACGCCCGCGCGAAGTCTGCCGCCGCAGCACCTCGCGATCGCCGATCAGTCGCGAGGCAAATTGCGACGTGCCGCCATTCTCACTGCCGGCACAGCGCAGGATCAGAGTGTTGCCACAGTTTTCGACAATG
>Ga0209415_10001070_pt1 | contig 52111 bp, 46 predicted proteins | sample PeaSoiSIISIP2007_FD_187696 | JGI IMG/M metagenome (GOLD analysis project Ga0209415, IMG submission 187696) | Peat soil microbial communities from Weissenstadt, Germany - SII-SIP-2007 (SPAdes) (version 2) | ecosystem: Environmental > Terrestrial > Soil > Wetlands > Peat | place: Germany... | reverse complement strand
CCCCTACCAGTCCGTTGTAGGGGCGAGGCATGCCTCGCCCTTGCGTCCGCGCGACAAACGTTATCGTAAATTGCGAAATGACACACTAAGCGAAGGCTATAATAAGAGACGTCGTGGCCAAGCCCAAAGAGATCGAGGCGCGTCTGGAACGCACGGAACAGCAACTGCGGGTGTTCCAGAAGATCAGCCGCTTCATGGTGCGGGAAATGAGCCTGCAGGAGGTGCTGCAAGGCGTGGTTTCGCTGGTGGTGGAGTATACCCAGTGCGATTCCTGCCTGGTGTACCTGGCGGATGGCGAGGACCTGGTCTTGTGCGCCTCCAACACGCCGCACCCTTCCACCATCGGTAAAGTGCGGCTGCGGCGCAAGGAAGGCCTGACCGGTTGGGTGGCCAGCGAGCGGCGGCTGGTGGCGATCTCGCGCGAGGCTTACAAGGACCCGCGGTTCAAGAAGTTCGGCGAACTGCCCGAAGACACGTACGAAGCTTTTCTTTCCTCTCCGGTAATCGCGCGCAACCGCGTGGTCGGGGTCATCAACGTGCAGCACCGCATGCCGCACCAGCACACCGGGAGCGAGATGGAGGTGCTGACCACGGTCGGCGAGCAGATCGGGTGCGTGCTGGTGCTGGCCCGCATGTCGCCGGACGCGGTGGATTCGGCGAACCATGTGGACCTGGTGCTTTCCTCGGGCCCGGTTTCGATGAAACAATAGGATCGTGAGCATTTGCCTGGCTCGATGGGCCCGCGCGGCAGCGGCGGTCACGGCCCTGGTGGCTCCGCTTGCGGCGCAGCGCTGGGAATCGAAATACTTCTACGATGAGGACAAGTCCGGGCTGGTCTTCACCGATCTGGCTTTTCCTTCAGCCCGGCGCGGCGTGGCGGTGGGCTACGTCACCGACGGGAAGCATGAGGAGCCAGTTTCGCTGGTGACTTCGGACGCCGGCGAACACTGGCTGCGTTCGCCGCTCGCGGAGATGCCGGTTTCCCTGTTTTTTCTCAATGAAAACGTGGGCTGGCTGGTGACCAGCAAAGGTATTTGGCGAACCACGGAAGCCGGTAAGAACTGGGTCAAGCTGCCCAAACCACCGGCGGAAGTCCTCCGCGTCGCGTTCCTGGATGAAAGCCACGGATGGGCGGTGGGGGCGCGGAAGTCGATTCTGGAAACGCATGACGGGGCGCAACATTGGAAGCCGGTTCCAGTGGCCGCCGAACCGCCGGGCGATCCGAATTATAGCGCCTACACATGGATCGCTTTCGCCAATCCGGATACCGGGCTGATCACCGGCTGGAACATTCCGGAGCGCCGCTGGGGCAACGAAGCGCCCGACTGGATGGATCCGGCATCGGCGCTGATGCGCTCCGATCTGCCACACCTGGACTACGCGGTGAGGACGCGCGATGGCGGCAAGACCTGGAGTTCCAGCTCGGCCTCGCTGTTCGGCGAGATGGAACGCGTCCGTTTCCTGCCGGACGGGCGCGGCATCGGACTGACCGTGTACTCGCAAGGCTTCCGTTTCCCCAGTGAGGTCTACCGCATCAACTGGCACACCGGCAGGAACGTCAGCATCTACAAGACCCCGGAGTTTGCGGTCAGCGATGTGTGGCTTGCTCCCAATGGCACCGCGTACCTGGCCGGCACGCGAATGCAGGGGAAATTGCGCGATGTGATCCCGGGAAAAGTGCAGGTGATGACCAGCACGGATTACGTCGTGTGGAGAGCAATCGACGTGGATTATCGCGCCGAGGCGCACCGCGTGATCCTGGCGGCGGTGGATGAGGACAATATGTGGATCGCTACCGACATGGGCATGATCCTGAAACTGGCGCCCGCGCGGTAGCATCTTCCGATTCTCAGATCCGATTCCCTTCCCAACAACCGCGCCGGGGGTTATAATCCAACTGATTCAAAGCCGGATTATTGGAGGAAATTGCCATGAACCGATGCGGTCTTTCAATGGCGGTCTTGCTGATTGCCGGAGCCGCCGTTGCCGCGGCCCAGGATGTGGACACCGACTATCAGAGCTTGCAGGAGGCGGTAGCCAAGAAGGATGTCGCCACGATCAAGAAGCTGGCCGCGGAAACCAGCGCCCTGGCGCGTCAGGAGATCGCGAAGCCGGGCGAGACGGATCCGGATGCCGTGAAACAGCGCGTCGAATATCTGCACGGGGTCGACACTTACACCGAATACGCCCTGTACGCTACCGCGGTGCAATCGGAGGCGCCCGTGCTGGTGGACCTGATTGCCACGCTGGAGAAGCAGAACCCCAAGAGCAAGTACCTGGACCAGGCCTATCGGTTTTATCTGACGGCGCTGGCCAAGACCGGCGCCACCAAGGTGCCGGAGATCGCGGAGAAGGCGGTGGCCAACTTCCCGCAGAACCCGGACCTGCTGTTCTACCTGGCCAATAACGCGGCCAGAAGTGGCCAGAACGATCGCGCCCTGACCTTCTCCACCCGCCTGATCGCGCTCTGGAGCGGGCATCCCAAGCCGCCGGAAGGAGTCAGCGAAGCCGACTGGGACCGCGAGCGGGAAGCATCGCTCGGCCCCTCTTATTACATGGCGGGCATGGTCTTTGCCGGCCGTTCGCGCTGGGTGGACGCCGATCAGAACCTGCGCGCCGCCCTGCCTTACGTGAAGGGCAGTCCAGCCACTTATGCGAACGCCCTGTTCCAACTCGGTATCGCCAACTACAACCTGGGCAAGATGACCATGAACAAGGCGAAGGTCCTGGAAGGCGCCAAGTTCAGCGAGCAGGCCGCCGCCATTCAAAGCCCGGTGGCGCAGCAGGCTTACAAGAATTCCCTGGTTATGAAGACCGAAGCCGACCACATGCGCTGACCGGATCTGCACCAACCGCTCCGCAACGTCGCGGCTCGGAACGCATCGGAGCCGCGACCGAAAGGAGCGGTTGCCGCCGATTGAACTGACTACCTCCTGACAGGCACTTAAACTCGTGGACACCCGAAGAATTCTCGTCACCGGCGGCGCCGGCTACATCGGCTCGCACACGGTTCGTCTGCTGCTCGAACGCGGGTATGACGTGGCGGTGGTCGACAACCTTTCGAAAGGGTACCGGCAAAATGTGCCGGCCGAGCGCCTGTATGAAATGGATATTGCCGACACGAGCGCTCTCGCCGAGTTGATGCGGCAACTGAAGACCGAGGCGGTGGTGCATTTTGCAGCCTTCATCGCGGTCGGCGAATCGATGAAGGAGCCGGAACGGTACTTCGTCAACAACGTGGCGGGTTCGCTATCGCTCCTCACCGCCATGTTGGGCGAGGGCGTGAAGCAGATCGTGTTCTCCTCCACCGCCGCCGTCTACGGCAATCCGCACGCCGTCCCGATCCTCGAAAGCTTCCCCATTCAGCCGATGAGCCCGTATGGCGAATCGAAGGTGATGGTGGAAACGCTGCTCGGCTGGTTCGACCGTATCCACCATCTGACCAGCGTGTGCCTGCGCTATTTCAATGCCGCCGGGGCCGCGCCCGGCGGCGGTTTGGGCGAGCAGCACGAGCCGGAAACGCACCTCATCCCGCTCATCCTGCGCGCCGTGCTCTCCGGCGAGCCGGTCACGGTTTTCGGCCAGGACTATGACACCCCCGACGGAACCTGCATCCGCGACTACATCCACGTGGAGGATCTGGCCGAAGCCCACATCCTGGCGCTCGAATACCTCCTGGCCGGTGGCGCCAGCGACCAGTTCAATGTGGGAACGGGCTCCGGCCATTCGGTGACGGAAGTGATTCGCGCGGTGGAAGAAGTTACCGGTCAGAAAGTGCCGTACGTGACGGGAACGCGGCGCGCGGGCGACCCGGCGAGCCTGGTGGCGAGCTCCGACAAGCTGCGGGCGCAGCTGGGCTGGCAGCCGCGATCGAGCGAGTTGAAGACCATCGTGACCCACGCCTGGGATTTCGCGCGCCCCCACGCGTAGCGGTACGCCACGGCTAGTGGCGCACGCAATCCTGTGTGCCGTGTCGAGACTCTTCTCGACACTGGCGCGAGAGTCGCGAGTTACCGCCAACCTCCATGCCGGCGGCGGACTTTCGCGAGTGGCTCGACCGGCACCATGCCATCGTGACCCACGCCTGGGATTTCGCGCGCCCCCACGCGTAGCGGTACGCCACGGCTTGTGGCGCACGCACTCCTGCGTGCCGTGTCGAGACTCTTCTCGACACCGGCGCGAGAGTCGCGAGTTACCCGCCAACCTCCATGCCGCGCTACACTTATGCGCGTGAGCAGGCGACCGGAACGCGGCATGCAACCGGCATTCTTCCAATCGGCGGCGGACTTTCGCGAGTGGCTCGACCGGCGCCATGCCACCGCGCGCGAGCTGCTGGTGGGGTTCCACAGGAAAGCGTCGGGTCGCGGCATCACGTATCCGGAGGCGCTGGACGAAGCGCTCTCGTTCGGCTGGATCGACGGTGTCCGCAAACGAATCGATGCCGAGACGTACACCATCCGGTTCACGCCGCGGAAACCGGGCAGCATCTGGAGTACTGTCAACATCCAACGCGTTCGAGAGCTGACTTCCCGAGGGCTGATGAAGCCGTCAGGCCTCCGCATGTTCCGCGAGCGCGACGAGCGCAAGACGCGGCAGTACTCGTACGAACGCGAACAAGGAAGGCTCGATCCGGTGCTGGAAGAGACCTTGCGCGCCAACCCGAAGGCTTCCTCGTTTTTCGATCGGCAGCCCCCCGGTTACCGGAAAATCGCGACCTTCTGGGTGATGAGTGCGAAGAAAGAAGAGACGCGCGCACGCCGGCTCGCCCATCTTATCGAGCGCTCCGCCGCCGGTGCCCGTATCGATCTCCTCAAGCCGAATCGGAAATGAGTCCTCGGTAACGCCGGCGGTCTTTGCCGCCGGTGTCTCGTGCCGTGGAGAGAAAGAAGCCGCCGGCAGAGACCGCCGCCGCTACCGCCGCTAGCCTGGCCGCACTCCCGGAGTGGGCAGCTCTTGAGGGGATAAAATGCGCGCTTCCATCCATCCAGCCTGGCGCAAACGCGCCGGCGAAGCGGTGAAGGCCAGCTTATAGCTGGCATCCTCGACCGGCCCTTCCGGCGCGGGGCCGCGTTGCGGGTACACCAGCGCCAGATAGCGGAGGATGGCGTAGATGTCGCCGTCCTCGGGCTGGCGCAGGCTGTAGCCGTTGGAACGGAAATGAACGGACGCGCCCTGGGCGGAAAGCCGCCACGCCAGAAAGGCGCAGCAGTGAATGGCGTGTTCGAACCAGGCGTCCAGGCTGTGCGGCAGGTCGCGGTCCAGGAACAGTTCCACGGTCTGTTCCTGCTCGCGGGCGAATTCGCGCACCTGCAAGGCGCCTACATGAGCGGTGGCCTTCCAGTCCACGTGGCGCGCGCTCTCCAGCGCTTCGTAAGGGCGGATGCGGTAGAAGTCGCGGCCCAGGCCGCGATAGTACACCTCCATCTCCTGGGCGATGGCCGGCAGCATCTCCTCGAAGCCGGGCAGGGGGTCGAGCGGCGGGTAGACCAGCGTCTCACGGCGCAATGTGACACGCACGGTTTTCCGGAGGAACCCGAACGGGAACGAGGTGGAAAACGCGAATCCGTTTTCGCGATAGGCGCCGCGGCGCGGGAACCGCACCTCTACGGTCTTTTCAAGCGTGGCGCCGGCCCGGATCAACGGAAAATATACCGCGGACTCCAGGCGCGCCCCGCCGGTGTTTTGGATGCCTTCCACACGGATCGAGAAAGAAGGTATCAGCCATTTCACATTGCGCACGCGCATCTGGCCGGGAAAGCCGCGGCCGGCGGAAACGTGCTCCGGCGCGATGAAGTCGACTTCCAGCCCGGCCAGTGAGAGGCGGCTGAGCAGACCCGAAACCAGCAGCGTGGCGAGCATCGCCGCCAGCACCAGAAATAGCAGGTTGTCGGCGGAGATAACCGCACCCAGCGCCGTCGCGGCAAACGCGATCAGAAACCACATCCCGCCGCGCGTCACGCGATAGCGGATGCGCCGCTCCAGCGCGAGTCGGAAACTATGCCACCGTTGGCGCATGCCCGGTTTCGATTTTACCGCCCGGGACCGAGCCGTGCATTACAATCGTCATGTATGCGCCGCAGTCTTATTCTCGCGGTTGCTTCCGTGGCGATGGCGTTCGCCCAGAAGCGCCCCTTCGATGCAAATGCCCTGCTGGAGTTGAAACGCATCGGCGATCCGCAGATTTCGCCCGACGGCAAAGCGGTGGCGTTCACCGTGCAATCCGTCGATCTGGTTGCCAACCGGAAACCGCAGCAGGTCTGGGCCGTGCCGCTCGATGGCGGTGCGCCGCGCCAGATCACGCGCGTTGGCGACAATAACAGCCGCCCGCGCTGGTCGCCCGACGGCAAAAGAATCGCCTACATCTCCGACCGCAGCGGCTCGTCTCAGATTTGGCTGATGGATCCCGACGGCGGCAACTCCCGGCAGATCACGAACCTGTCGACCGAGGCCGATGGGGAGATATTCTCGCCGGATGGGAAGTCTCTGGTTTTCTCGAGCAGCGTCTATCCCGAATGCGGCGCCGACGACGCCTGCAACAGGAAGAACCTCGACGCCGATGCCGCCAATCCGGTGAAGGCGCGCGTCTACACGGAGCTGCTCTACCGTCACTGGACCGCCTGGGCGTCGCGCCGGCGCAGTCATCTGCTGGTGGTGCCGGCCGCCGGCGGCGCGGTGCGAGATTTGACGCCGGGGGACCGCGAGGTGCCGCCGTTTTCGCTCGGCGCGCCCGACGACTACGATATTTCACCCGATGGCGCGGAACTCTGCTATGCGGTGAATCTCGATCCGGTGCCTGCGGTCAGCACCAATACCGATCTTTTCGTGGTGCGCATGGCCGCCGGCGGGGAGCCGCAGCCACCCGTGAAAATCACCAGCGGCCCGGGCGCCGATGCTACGCCGCGCTATTCTCCCGACGGCAAGTACCTCGCCTGGCGGGCGCAGGCGCGCGCCGGCTATGAGAGCGACCGCTGGCGGCTGATGGTGCTCGAACGGTCCACCGGAAAAGTTACCAGCCTGACCGAAAGCATCGATCGCTGGGTGAACAGCTTCGTCTGGGCGCCGGATTCGGGCCGCCTGTTCTTCACCACCGGAGATCGCGGACGGCAGGCCATTCAGTGGATCCCGGTGAAGGGCGGCGCGATCCATGTGGCCGCAGCCGGCGACAGCGAACTGGACGACATGATGCTGGCGCGCGACGGCAAGACCATGGTCTACACCCAGCAGACCGGAGAATCGCCGGTCGAGATCTACCGCGCCTCGTCCTCCGGCGGCACTCCGGCAGCTCTGACCCATTTGAACGACGCCGTGCTGAACTCGCATCAGCTCACGCCGCTCGAAGAATTCTGGGTGGATGCCGCCGATGGCGCGCACATTCACAGCTTCCTGATTAAGCCCTACGGTTTTGACGCCGGACACAAATATCCCGTCATCATGCTGATTCACGGCGGCCCGCAGGGGAACTGGGGGCACAGCTGGACCTACCGCTGGAACGCACAGGTGTTCGCCGCCGCCGGTTACGTGGTGGTCGAGCCCAACTTTCGCGGATCTACCGGCTACGGGCAGAAGTTCATCGATGAAATCAACGGCGATTGGGGCGGCAAGCCGTTCGACGACATCATGGCGGTCACCGACCACGTGGTGGCCAATATCCCGTACGCCGATGCCAGCCGCATGACCGCGGCCGGCGCGTCTTACGGCGGCTACATGATCGATTGGATACTGGGCCACACGCAGCGCTTTAAGGCGCTGATCACCCATGATGGCGTCTACGATATGACCAGCGAATTCGGCGCCACCGAAGAGCTGTGGTTTCCGTTGTGGGAAAACGGCGGCACGCCATGGGACAAGCCGGAGGATTACCAGAAGTGGTCGCCCTCCGCTTATGTGAAGGATTTCCATACGCCCACGCTGGTCTTCCACGGCGAATTGGATTTCCGCGTGCCGGAAACGCAGGGGCTGGAGCTATTCACCGCGCTGCAGATGCAGAAGGTCCCGTCCAAGCTGGTGATTTTTCCCGATGAAGGACACTGGGTTTTGAAGCCGCGCAACAGCCTGTTCTGGTACAAGACGTTTCTCGATTGGCTGGATAGCTGGGTGAAAAAATGAGAATAGCTCTAGGGGTGGCGCTGGCGGTAGTCATCGTCTTCGTCGCGGTGCTGGTAGTGTTGTCCGGTCATACGGCGATCCAGGTGAGCCCGGCGGTGACGAGCATCGGGATCGGCACTCCGGTCGGGGTCCACCTCACCAACCCGCATGGCGTGCGCGCGGTGCGCGCGTTCGTAGCGCAGGGAGGCGTCCAGTACCCGGTGTTTGAGTCTCAGAGCGCCGCCACGCGCCTGTTCTGGAGCAGGCACGAAGCGCCGCGGACGGTGACCTTCAACGCGGGCAAGGATAAGGCGCCGAACCTGAAGGAAGGGCCGGCCCGCCTGGTGATCGAAGCCGTGTCCAACGATTTCGCCGGTCACACCGATAGCGCCGCGTTCGACGTCATCGTGGTGCTGGAACTGCCGCGCGTTGCCGCCGACGGCGAGCGGCATTACATCAACCAGGGCGGCGCGGAGGTGGTGGCGCTCACGCCCGGCGGCTCCTGGAACGAAGCCGGAGTGCGCGTCGGCAGCTACACCTTCCGCAGCTTCCCGCTGCCCGGCAGCCCCGCGCAGCGGTTCAGCATGATTGCCTATCCCTGGGATCTGCCCGGCGACGTGGTGCCGGTGGTCTACGCGCGCAATGCGGCCGGCGCGGAGGCGACCGCGCCGGTGACGGTCACCATCAAGCCGAAGAAATTCCGCGCGCGCGATTTTGAATTGACCGATGCGCTGGCGGAAAAGCTGGTGCATTCGGTGGATTCGAGCGGCGCCCTGGCGCCCGGCAAAGACCTGCTGGCGCGCTTCCTTTTCATTAACGGTCCGATGCGCCGCCGCAACAATCAGCAGCTTGCCGATCTACGCCTCCAGACGCAGGAGAAGATTCTCTGGACGGGCGCGTTCCTGCACTGGGGCAAAGAAGAAGCCAACTTCGCCGACCTGCGCAACTATGTCTACCACGGCCAGAAGGTGGATCAGCAGGTGCACCTGGGCTTCGACCTTTCCGACGTGGCGCATGGCCCGGTCTTCGCCGCCAACAACGGGCGCGTGGTGTGGGCGCAGGATCTGGGAATTTACGGCAATTGCATTGTGCTGGATCACGGATACTCGGTGCAATCGATCTATGGCCACTTGAGCGAGTTCGGGGTCAAGGTGGGCGACACTGTCACCAAAGGCCAGAGAATCGGGGTCGCGGGCGAGACCGGCCTGGCAGGCGGCATTCACGTCCATTTCGGCATGCAGGTGGATGGCGTCCAGGTCAACCCGCGCGAGTGGTGGGATGAGCACTGGATCCACGACCACGTGCTGATCCGCCTGCAACCCGAGGGAGGCCGCAGCGAGCCCGCCGCCGCCGCGCCCGCGCCGGCTAAGCCGCACCGCCATAAGAAGAAGCGCTGACAGCGATTCCCCGTAACGCCGGCGGTCTTTGCCGCCGGTGCTTTTTCCAGAATGCCCGGCGGCAAGACCGCCGGCGTTACCGCAGCCGCTCTCAGAGAATCCGTTCCATCACCGAGATGAGGTAGTCGCGGTCGAAGGGGCCGGAGTGATAGGTGCAGGTCTCGAAGTAGCGCCACATGTTGCGGTTCCGCTCCATGGTATAAAACAGCGGCTGCTCTTCGATCAGGTCCTTGTCCAACAGCTCCTGGTTGAAGGCCCGGACAGAACCTTCCAGAATGTACGGAATCCGAAAGTCCTCCGTCGAAACCAGCTCCGCGGTGGCCGCGAATGCCACCTGCAGAATGCGGCCATGGACGTTGATCTGCAACAGGTTGGTCGCGTCGTCGCTGTAGGAAGCGGCGGAGAATTCGGGCGGATCCAACAACACCGCGCGGTCTTCCAGCATGCCGTTGACCTCCGCCACGAAGCCGGCGCACACGGAATGCAGTTCGCAGGCGGCGGCGCGCCGTACCGCTTCCACTTCATGCACGCGGCGCAAACGGCGCTCGTCCTTTTCCGCCAGCGATCGAATGCGCTGCGCCAGCCGTTGCAGCCGGTTGTCGTCGGTCCGAGAGCGCAGACGCCGCACCGGGGTGTCCTCCCGTACTTATAGTGCCCGACCCGGACCGGCCAGCGCAATCCCCGCCTGGCTAGCGGCGTCCCAGGCCGGAGACCAGTTCGCTGGCCCGGAGCAGATCCAATGTGTCCAGATCGACTGCCAGCAGAATGGCGTCGGCCGCATCCATAGACAGAAACCGTATTCCTTTCACTACGTTATGGACGTGAGGCTGGGAAAGACCGGCCACCCTGGCGATGCCCCGTTCCGTGAGTTCCCCACTGCGGATTCTTTCTCTTAGTGTCGTTACCAGGCGCGATTGGAGTTGCCTGAAGCAGGGCATAAAAGAGAGGTGGCCGCCGGGCCTATTTCTCGCTGAAATAGTTTAGTACCATAACTACTAACTCCACCTGACGATTATGCTCTATTCTTATTAGAAATCACCGCGCTCACGAGATAGGATAAATTATTAATTATGTTATAGATAGCGGACTAGTCAGCCGCCGGCAGAAGAGGTGTTGATGTAGGATTTTATTTGAAATGGTTTGACGTTTTCTATTGTAGGCGTAAAGTATTGAACAGTTTAGGAAAATCGGTGCGGCCGAGTGTAACGGAGACCGCCACCGGGAAGGACATTCTCTCGAACATGCAGTGGAATCGATCAAACGCGGTGGGTGTCGCCAGGGCATCATGCGCGTACTGCCATGGATATGGCACGCGTTTTGTGAGGAACGGAAAGGAGGTCCCCTGCAATTGCGCCTTGCGGGCGGTCTTCAGAGCCTGTCTGGCGCGTTTTCGCGAGTGCGCCGAAGCGGGAGCGCACATCGGTACGGTATCTCTGGAGTTCTGTAGCGGCCACAACAGCAGGCGGGTTTACTCCAGGAAGACGGAAGAGTTCATGGCGGATTTTTGCCTCGTCAGCCGGCGCGCATTGGACGAGGAGGAACATAGGATTTTTCGCTATCATTTTCTGCTGGGCGCAGATTGGAAACTGTGCAGCAGCAGGTTGCATATGGATCGCGGCAATTTCTTTCATGCGGTTTACCGGATCGAGCAGACACTGGGCCGGACATTCGCCGAACTGGAGCCGTATCCGCTATACCCGCTTCGCGACTATTTCAGCGGCGTCGTTCGCCGGGAGGTGCTGCCGCTATCGGCGTGAACTGACGACGACGCTAATGGGGGCCGGAAACTCCGCGCCCCCATGGCTCCCTCCAGAAATCCGGCCGACCTTTTCACCGGCCTTACTGGTGCGCCACCGAAAAACTGGTTCCATCCCCCGACAGCGCCGACGGGACCGCCTCGATCGTTCGCCTGCTCTCCATCGTGATTGCTTCCCACGTGGTGTAGGACCCGATCGGGACACAGGATCCACCTTCGGTCGCACAGTTCGTGGTGGCCACGCCGGTAGAATCGTCTCCGAAGAGCACGGTGCCAAAGTTGGCCAGGGGCAGGACGCCGCGGGCACCCGATGGGGCCTCGGCAATCCATTCGGCCGATGAGCGTACTGCAGAAGTCACCGCCGAACTCACACTGAAGGTTTGTCCCGTCGTGATGTTTTCGATCCAGACCGTGAACTCGCTGTTGGCGTAACTGACCCACGCCGACATCACGTTGCCCGGTTGCACGCCGACGGTGTTGATGCGGGCCGAAGCGGCAGGATAAAACTCATACCAGGCGTAATACGTCGGCTTGTCTCGGTCGCAATCGGAATCCGTTCCCGTCTGCTCGACCGTACCGGAGTTGTACCCATCGAGCCCGACCCAAAACGACGAATACTGAGCCTGTCGCGAGTCACAGGTGACCGCTGGAACCACCCAGGAACCGGCGGCATAGGTGAACGATCCGCTGGCGCCGGTCACGGCGTAACCGCTCCAGTTGCCGCTGGTCACCGAACCGTCTTCGTGTTTCAGGCGGTCGATAATGGGCCCGTGCTGGCGCGGGGCCTGGTCTAACCAGACCACCGAGCGTTGGGGTGAAACTGGCTCACTGGAAACCTGTGCACAGACAGGCAGGGCAGCGAGCGTTAGCGTAAAGACAATTTGCAGCTTCCTGGACAGCATTGATTACCCTCCGAGGTTGGAAAAACACACGGTGTGAGTGACTTGAACGCTTTGAGTTCACAGACCAATCCCCAAAACGCCAAGCGAAACAGACCAATTCTATGGTGTGGCGCCAATGTGTGTCAATGCACTTTTCGCGGGTTCGGTACTACCGGCAGTGCAAAGGCGCACATCCGGCCGCGCGCCACGGCATCAACTGCGAGGTTACTCTGGCGAGGCGCCTTAGCGGGCGATGCGGGCGCTGCCGCCGCGCATCAGGCGCAGCACTTCGTCGAGCGTGGCCATCGAGGTATCGCCCGGCGTGGTCATCGCCAGTGCACCATGGGCTGCGCCGCAATCCACGGCCCACTGCGGAGTCTCGCCGGTGAGGAATCCATAGATCAATCCCGAAGCGAACGAATCGCCGCCGCCCACCCGGTCGAAGATCTCCAGCTCCGGCCGATGCCTGGCTTCGTAAAACTGGCCGTCGGCACAGCAAATGGCGCCCCAGTCGTTGCGCGTCGCGGTGGCAGCTTTACGCAAAGTAGTGGCGACCACCGCGAACGGAAACTCGCGCAGCACCTGCTCGATCATTTTCTGAAACGAGGCCACTTCGAAATTGCTGAGGCTCTCATCGACTCCTGGGACGTCGAAGCCGAGGGCGGCGGAAAAGTCCTCTTCATTGCCGATCATCACATCCACCAGTGGCGCGATGCGCCGGTTGACCTCCTGCGCTTTCTGCTTGCCGCCGATGGCCTGCCAAAGCGAGGCGCGGTAATTGAGGTCGTAAGACACCACCACCTGATGACGACGCGCGGCCTCGACGGCCTCCAGCGCCACGGCGGGCGTGGATTCGGAAAGCGCGCAGAAAATACCGCCGGTGTGGAACCAGCGGGCGCCGTGCCGGCCGAAGATGGCGTCCCAATCGATCTGGCCGGGCTGGAGCTGCGAGACGGCGGTGTGGCCTCGGTCGGAACACCCGAGCGCCGCGCGCGCGCCGAACCCGCGCTCGGTGAAGTTGAGGCCGTTGCGTACCGTGCGGCCGACGCCGTCGAAGGGCGCCCAGCGTATCAGCGATTGATCGACGCCACCCTGGTAGATCAGATCCTGGAGTAGGCGCCCGATCGCGTTGTCAGCGCAGGCGGTGGCGATCGCCGTATCGAGGCCGAAGCAGCGCTTTAGGCCGCGCGCGACATTGTATTCGCCTCCGCCTTCATAGACGTCGAAGCTGCGGGCCGTGGCCACCCGCTTGTCGCCGGGATCGAAGCGCAGCATTACTTCGCCCAGCGCCACCAGGTCCCAACGGCGGCCCTGCTTAGGTTTGATCGTCAGCGGCATCGTGCACCGAAAGGTAGGATAGCAAGCTGCGGACGCGGCCGAGTTTGGGGTATGCTCTCCTGATATGCCGGCTGGCGTTCGACAATTTCCCGCGGCAGCGGATTTCCCGCCGCCGGTCCGGCCCCGGGGGGCGCCGTGAACGCTCTCCATCGCCGGCAGTTGGCCGGCTCGCTAACTTCTCACCGCAGTATCACTTGCCTTCGAGGACGCGCGCCGGTCGTGTGTCTTCGCCTGAGGGAGAGACCATGAAAATCGCTTCCATCGCCCGATTCGCGCCCGCGCTGGCGCTGCTCGCATCGGCGTGCATTGCCATGAGGGCCGACCAGGCGCCGCCGCGCACTCGCGCCTTTCACTTCGAATACAAGGCCATCGTCAAGGACATCCCCGCAGGCACGGCCGGCGTCGATGTCTGGATCCCTGTGCCGCAGGACGATCCCTATCAGCAGATTCAAAATCTCCGGGTCGAGTCGCCATACGAATACAAAACCTCGACGGCGCCGGGCGGAAACCGCGTCCTGCACTTGGCGATCGATCATCCTGCCGAAAGCTCGTTCGCCGCCACCGTGACCTTCGATGCCGTCCGCGAGGAGCACGTGCAGTCGCGCCTGGCGGGCGGGCCGCCGCTCGAACGCGAGGAAGACGCCGCGGTGCTGGCGCGCTACTTGAAACCGGACCGGCTGGTGCCGCTCGACGACCAGATCCGTGCGTGGGCCCGCGATGTTGTCGAGAAGGCCAACGCCCACACCGATCTCGAAATGGCGCGTGCCATTTATGCGCACGTGGTCTCGACGGTGAAGTACGACAAGTCGGGTAAGGGCTGGGGACGCGGCGACATTTACTACGCGTGCGATGCGCGACGCGGCAACTGCACCGATTTCCACGCCATCTTCATCGGCTACGCCAGAGCGGTCGGCATTCCGGCGCGCTTTGCGATCGGGTTCCCGCTTCCTCCCGACCGCGGCGAAGGCAAGATCGCCGGCTACCATTGCTGGGCGGAGTTCTATGCCAAGGGCATCGGATGGGTTCCGGTTGACGCATCCGAAGCCGCCAAGAACCCCGCCAAACGCGACTACTTCTTTGGCGCCCACGACGAGAACCGGATCGAATTCAGCAAAGGCCGCGACGTGCTTCTGGCGCCGCCGCAGCACGGAGAGCCGCTGAACTATTTCGTCTATCCGTACGTCGAAATCGGTGGCCAGCCGTTCGCGGGTACGGCATTCGAAATCACTTACCGCGATGCCGGCACAGCGCAGGCAGCGGCGAGATAGCGGTTGCCGTGGCGCACGCACTCGTGCGTGCAGCGTCGAGACTCATCTCGACGCCTCTTTGCCCCCCGGAAAAGCGGGCGTCGGCAAGAGTGCCGGCGCTGCACGCACGAGTGCGTGCGCCACAGCCATACGTATTATCTCTCTGATATCATACGTATATGGCGAAGCTCACCTTGAGCGTGGACGGCCGCGTGGTTTCGCGGGCCAAGCAATACGCGAAACGGCGAGGAGTCTCCGTATCGAAGATGGTTGAAGGTTACCTGGCTGCCGTTGCTGATCCGGCTCCTCCCGCCACAGCTGCTGCCCCGATGCTGCGTTCCGTCCGGGGAGTACTCAAGCATGCGGACATCGACGAGTACCGGAAGCATCTGGCGGCGAAATATCGATGACGAGAATCCTTTTCGATACCAATGTCGTCCTCGACGTTCTGCTCGACCGGCAGCCTCATGTGGAGGCGAGCGCGGCGGCTTGGGCCGCCGTCGAGACAGGCATCTCGGAAGGGATGCTGGCCGCACACGCGGTGACTACACTCCACTATCTGGTCCGAAAAGAGATCGGCACCATCAAAGCCCGGCGGATCGTCTCAGCGCTCCTGAGAGTCTTTGGAGTGGCTGCCGTCAATGGCGCAGTCGTCCAAGAGGCGCTGCAATCGCCATTTTCCGACTTTGAGGATGCAGTCACCGCAGCCGCAGCGCGATTGGCTGGGTGTGAGTACATCGTAACCCGGGACCCGAAAGGCTTTCGGGGATCCCCAGTCCGCTCGCTGACGCCAGAAGCCGTACTACCGATTCTAAGCAAGCAATGAGCCGGGGAGGCTGGTTGGAGCCGCTTAGCGTTGCCGCACGGCCTCTTCCGCCAGCACCAGCGCCCCCAGCACGCCGGCGCGGTCGCCCAGTTGCGGCGCCACCACAAAACTCTCCATCTCTTCGACGATCTCCACGGCTTCGATGTAGCCGTTCAGCAGCCGGGCCAGCTCCGTGCGCACCATCGGCAGCAGGCGCGGCTGGTGCAGGACGCCGCCGCCGATCACGATGCGCCGCGGCGAAAGCGTGCACACCAGGTTGTGCAACCCGAGCGCCAGGTACTCCGCCTCCAGCGTCCAGGCCGGATGCGCCGGCGGCAGCTCGCGCGGCGCCATGCTCCACCGCTCACGCAGCGCCGGACCGGATGCCAGGCCCTCCAGGCAATCGCCGTGAAACGGGCAAGCGCCGCTGTAAGGATCGCGCGCGCGATCGTGCGGAATCCGCAGGTGGCCCATTTCCGGATGCAGCAACCCGTGCAGCAGTTTCCCATTCACCACGGCGCCGCCGCCGATGCCCGTCCCCACCGTGAGGTAGATGAAATCGGCCAGTCCTCGCGCCGCTCCCCACCGCGCTTCCCCCAGTGCGGCCCCGTTCACGTCCGTGTCGAACCCGACCGGCACGCCCAAGCCTCTGCCGACCGCGCCCGCCACGTCCGTGCCGCGCCAACCCAACTTGGGCGTGCAGGTGATGTAGCCGAAGGTGGGCGAGCCGGGATGCGGATCCACCGGCCCGAACGAGGCGATCCCCACCGCCTTCAGTTCCCGGCCCGCCTCGCGCCGGAAAAACGAGACCACCGCCTCCAGCGTCTCCGCCGGCGCGGTGGTCGGAATCTGCGTGGTGATCAGATCCTCCGGCGTGGTGCCGATCCCACAGACGAATTTGCTGCCTCCAGCTTCGATTGCGCCTAACACGTTGTCGATCCGCTCCCGCCGAATGATAGCACCGCGCCGCCCGGTAGCGCAGTCGCATGGGAAGCCGCACCAGTTAACCGTGAATGGAACTTCGCCGCAGGCCGCGGCGAGCCTGACCGCGGCCGGTTTACTGCGGCTTTCCGCCGTTTCCGCCGGATTCCTCGGAGTGGCCGTTGCCCAGCTCGCGCAGCACGTCGCCTACGACTTCTTCCTTGCGCTCGGAATGAAACTCGGCGGCCATGCGCCGCAGCGCGACGCCGATAATGTCGCGGTGGTGCAGCTTCGATCCCGGGCCCATACAGCTCAGCTCGAGCCACAGCTTGTGGGCCAGCGCGAGATCCTCAGGCCAGAGGCGTGGCGGGTGCGGACCGAGATTGAAGAACACCACGTCCTTCTGATTCTCGAGCACGAGCTCGAGCGATAGGGATGGCCGCGGTTCCGGCAACTGCTCCCAATAGTTGCCCACCAGCGTGCCTTGCTCCGACGGGGTCAGCTTGGGCGACAGCCCCATCACAATGCGCGAGGATCGCAGCCGCGCCGCCGTCTGCACCACGGCCTCGTAAGGGTCCGTGCCCGGCACCACCATCAGTTCCACGTGCTTGCCGGCCTTTTCGGCCAGCGTCACCACCTTGCTGAAGACTTCGGTCTCGGCGCCCGCGAAAATCTGGTCGGTGTCGAGCGGGTGCTCGCCCGACGCAGCCTGCGTCACCGGGCGCACCGAAAGCACGACAATATCTATCTTGCGCGTGTCGGTCTTGTGCAGAATGCGCGCCAGGTGCTGCAACCGGTTTGGGTTTCGCACCGCCACCAGCACGTTACCCGGCCGCGCGCTCACTGACGCGGCCGAAACCTCCTCCGGCGTATCCAGCCGGAATTTCTCCATCTCCGTCCCGTGCGCCGCCCTGCGTTTCCGGTTATAGATATCGGAAAGCTCAAAAACGATGAAGAACGCAATCGTGAAGCTCACCCCCGAGATGGTCGCCACCTTCTTAGTGAGCACGTTGATGACAGCCAGGCTGAACAGCGTCAGAGTGATGAGGATCAGTCCTACCGGGATCTCGGTGCCGCCGATACGGAAATTCAGCGGCACCTTCCAATCGCGCCCCTCCGGCTGCTTATAACGCAGCACCAGCACCGAAAGAGCCTTCATCGCAAAGCTCCACACCACGCCGAACGCGTAAGCTTCGCCCAGCAGATACACGTCGCCGCGGCTGATCACGATGGTGATGATCTGCAACGCGACGACCACGTTGATCAGCCGCGAGGACGTGCCAAACCTGTGGTGCGGATGCCGGAACCAGTCGGGCAGCACACCGTCTTCCGCCACGCGATTGAGCACGCCATTCGAGCCGATGATGGACGTGTTGACTGCGCCCGCCAGAATCAGCGTGCCGACCACCACCACGAAGCCGTGAAACATCAGGCGCAACGGTACGGGTCCGATCAGGTACATGGACAGGCCGCCGATCAGGTTGTCCAGAAACTGCGGCCGGGCACTGTCCGGTATGATCATCACCGCGAAGAACGAGACCAGGGAAGTGAAGCCCATGCTGTAAAGGAAAATCACCGTGCCGGCGCGTTCCAGGTTCTTCAGCTTGGGGTGTGCGATCTCGCGGTAGACCTGCGCCAGCGTCTCGAAGCCGCTCATCGCCAGCAGCGAGTGGCCCAGGCCGATCATGATCGCGATCGCCGTAATCGAGGGAGCCAGCGTACCGCGCAGCCATCCCACCGCATCCGGGCTGAAGTGCAGGTTGGCTATCGTCGGCGCCGGCACCGGGTTGTAGCCGTTCTTCAGAATCGTGGCCAGGCACCAGATAATGAGAATCACCACCATCACCGTGGTGATCTGCATGATGCGCAGCGCCTTCTCGCTGGATTCATGCATTCCGATGATGTTCTTGCGCCAGAAATAGAGCGTCACCACCACTGCAAAGCCGGCCGCGAAGTATTGCGGATTGACGTGCAGGGCGGACATCCCCAGCCTCTGGCCGCTTTCATTGATCAGGCCGCCGAGGTACAGGCCCGCGCTCACCGAGCTGATGGGGCCGGTCAGCACGTAATCGAACATCAGGGCCGACACGGAAAACTTGGCGAGCGTTCCGCCCATCGCCTCGTGCACTACCTTGTACACGCCGCCGCGCACGAACATCGAGCAACTCTCGATATAAAGGGCGCGCACCGAGTAGGAGAACAGCATGATCGCCAGGATGAACCACGGCGCCGCTTTGCCGATGGCCTGTTCGGCGATGCCGCCCACGTAGTAGGCGGAACTGGCCAGGTCGCTGAGGACGATCGCCGCGGCCCGCCAGAACGAGATGAAGGACAGCATCACGGTGGTGGCGACCACGACTTTCACCGCCGCCGGACGTTGTTGATTCGTCACTTAAAGATTTCTCCCCGCTCGCCGAAGGGGCAAACTCTGGCGAATTGCGAATGCGCCTGCGGGGTGCTGACGGGTGGGAACTGGAATACGATCTGTCCTTACGTGGGACTGCGCCCCAAACTGGTTCCCCGCCTCCGGGTGGAGTTCGGCCCCAACATATTAGCATATGGTGTGGAGGTCGAAATGCCGCAATCCCATGCGGAATCGCTGGCGCGTCAGGTAATCGCGAGGCTGCGCTCCGCCGGGCACCAGGCTTATCTCGTCGGCGGCTGCGTGCGCGACCTCCTGCGCGGGACGGACCCCAAGGATTTCGACATCTCCACCGATGCGCGGCCGGACCGCATCATGGACCTGTTCCCGAAATCCGGCCTGGTCGGCGCGCACTTCGGCGTGGTTCTGGTGCGTGACGCTTTCGCGCAGGTGGAAGTGGCCACGTTCCGCAGCGACCACGAATATGAGGACGGCCGCCGGCCCACTGCCGTTCACTTCGAAACCGACCCGAAGGCCGACGTCCTGCGCCGCGACTTTACCATCAACGGCCTGATGATGGACGTGGGGCAGGCGCTATCGCCTGCCAACTTCACGGTGCTCGATTACGTCGGGGGCCGCGCCGATCTCGAAGCCCGCCTGGTGCGGGCGATTGGCGATCCCGACGCCCGCTTTCGCGAGGACCATCTGCGGCTGCTGCGCGCCGTGCGCTTTGCCGCCCGGCTGGGATTCACCATCGAGCCGGCCACCTTTGAAGCCATCCGCCGCCATGCCGCCTTGGTTGCGCGGGTTTCGGCCGAGCGCGTTCGCGATGAGCTGGTCCGCATCCTCACCGAAGGCGGCGCTGCGTACGGCATGGACCTGCTCGATCAAAGCGGCCTGCTGGCCATCCTGTTGCCCGAAGTGGCCGCCATGCACGGCGTCGAGCAGCCGCCCGAGTTTCACCCCGAGGGCGACGTCTGGACGCACACGCGCCTGCTGCTCGAAAAACTCGACCGTGCCACGCCTACCCTGGCCCTGGGCGCGCTGCTGCACGATGTGGGCAAGCCGCCCGTCTTCCGTGTGGCGGAACGCATCCGCTTTGACGGGCACGTGGAGAAAGGCGTCGAGATGGCGCGCGGCATTCTCACCCGTCTGCGTTTTTCCCGCGATGACACCGAGCAGGTGGAGTCGCTGGTGGCGCACCACATGCACTTCAAAGACGTGGGCCGGATGAAGGAGAGCACGCTGAAGCGCCTGATGCGCCTGCCCCGCTTCGACGAACACCTCGAACTGCACCGTCTGGACTGCCTGGCCAGCCGCGGCCAACTGGAAACTTACGACCTGGTGAAGCGGAAGTGGGAGCAGATGACCGCCGACGAACTCAAGCCGGCGCCACTGATCACCGGCGCTGACCTGATTGCGGCCGGCTACCGCCCCGGCCCGCGCTTCGGCAAGATCCTTTCCGCCGTCGAAGACGCCCAGTTGGAAAGCCGCCTTCGCACTCCCGCCGAAGCCCTCGAATGGGTGCTGGCGCAGTGGCCGATCGAGGACGCGGGTTAGGTTGAGTGCCAGCCCGCTGTTTGGGCGTGGTGCGTCAAAGCGGTGTCGCGGTCCAGCGGCGATCCGCCCTTCGGCGCACAAAGAGGTACGATACAGTTATGGGAATTAGGGAGATCCAGCAGGCTATTGAGACCCTTCCCGCTGAACAGCAGATGGCCCTCCTGGACTGGCTTGCTGAGCGGGATCGCCGCGAATGGGATTCCCAAATCGAGCGCGATTTCTCGCCCGATGGTGCAGGCATGGATCTTCTAAACCAAGTCAAAGCAAAGATCCGCCGGGGCGAATCTGTGCCGATGGGTAGCGGCCAGTAACGTCGGTGAGTTTCAAATCCCTTGCCCTGCCGGATTTTTGGAAATGCTATGAGTCGTTGCCTGCCAAGGTCCGCGAGTTGGCCGGCGCGAAATTCGCGTTGTTCCAGTCGGATCCGTTTCACCCTTCCCTGGCGCTGAAGCAGAAGGGTGAGGTCTGGACGGCGGACATTGGCCGTTCGTATCGTGCCATCGCGTACCGCGAAGGCAACGACTTCCATTGGTTCTGGATCGGCACTCACGAGGCGTACAACAAGCTGCTTCCTCGCCTTAGGTAGGTAACGGCGTTTATGCGCCTCCGCTGCGCTTTCAATGGCGGCGGGTTTCACCTTGCGACTCGGTCACTCCTTCAGTTCACTACTGCACGAGCCGCGTGTACAGGTGGTCTCCTCAGACGCTTACCGCCGAGCCAGACCGGGCATGCCCGGCCCCTGCGAGTCCGTTGTAGGGGCGAGGCACGCGTCGCCCTCGCCCTTGCGCGACAAGACGCTGTCGTAATTTCGAAACGACGCCTAAATCGTCGCCGGCGCTTGCTGTGGGACTGCCGCGCCGGCGCGCTGGCCGCTCAGGCGCTCCATATACACGTAGATCACCGGGGTGATGTAGAGCGTGAGGAACTGGCTGACGAGGAGGCCGCCCACCACGGAGAGGCCCAGCGGCTGGCGCGCGTCGCCGCCTTCGCCGTAGCCCAGCGCAATCGGCAGCGTGCCGAACAGCGCGGCCACCGAGGTCATCATGATGGGCCGGAAGCGCCGCATGCATCCCTCCCAGATGGCTTGCTCGGCGGACAGACCCTCTCTGCGCCTGCCGATGGCGAAATCGATCATCATGATGGCGTTCTTCTTCACCACGCCGAACAGCATAATGATGCCGACAAACGCATAGAGGTCGAGCTCCTTGTGGAACAGCAGCAGCGTCAGCAGCGCGCCGAATACGGCCGAGGGCAGGCCGGAGAGAATCGTGATGGGGTGAATGAAGCTCTCATACAGCACGCCCAGCACGATGTAGATCACCAGAATGGCGACGATCAGCAGCAGCGTCAGGTTGCGGAACGAATTCTGGAATTCCTTGACGGTTCCCTGGAAGCCGGTGCTGATGGTGGAGGGCATGCGCAGATCGAGGATCGCCTTGTCCACCTGGTCCACGGCCTGCCCCAGCGAGAAGCCGGGCCGCAGGTTGAACGACGCGGTCACCGCCGGCAACTGGCCGAAGTGGTTGATGTTGAGCGCGCCGGTTTGGCGGTGGGTACGGGTGACGGCGTCGAGCGGCACCAGCGAACCCTGGGACGACCGGATGTAGAGCCGCGACAGCGAATCCGGCGTGCGCTGGTATTGCTTGTCGAGCTCGAGAATCACTTCGTACTGGTCGGCGGGCGCGTAGATGACCGAAACCTGGCGCTGGCCGAAGGCGCTGTACAGCGCGTCCTGCACCTGCTGCGCGGTCACACCGAGCGCCAGCGCGCGGTCGCGGTCGATGTCCACCATCAACTGTGGCGCGGCGATATACAGGTCGTCGCTGACGCCGACGAAACCGGGGAGCTGCTGCATCTTGGCGGTGAGCCGGGGCGCCCACGCGTACAGCTCCTTGAGGTTGGGGCTCTGCATGGTGAGCTGGTAGGCCGCCGTGCCGAACTGGCCGCTGACGGTGATGGGCGGCGGGTTTTGGATAACGGGAAAGAGCGCCGGCACGGCCATCACCTTCGGGAGCAGCGCTTCAATCGTCTGGTCGACCGAAAGCGCGCGCTGGTTGCGCGGCTTCATGTTCGCGAAGAAGAACGCCTGATTGCCACCGATCACGAACGACCCAACGTCCGAGACGCCGGGTTGGGCGCGCACGATTTCCGAAATGGCGCGATGGTGGCGGGCCATGTTCTCAAACGAGATGTCCTGCGGCCCTATCGTGATGCCGAAGAAGAAATCCGAATCCTGCGACGGAATGAAGCCGGTGGGCATGACCTTGAACAGGTAGATGGTACCCGCCAGCATCAGCACCGCCACCCCCAGCGTGACCAGCCGGAACCGCATGGCGATCCCCAGCGTTATTTCGTACCAGCGCTCCAGCAGCTTATGGCCGCTCTCGAGCGTCCGGTAGAGCACGCCATGGCGCGCGTCGCGTTCGGACCGCAAAAACCGGCTGCCCAGCATCGGGGTAAGGCTCAACGAGACGAAACCGGAAATCAGAATGGCCACCACGATGGTGACCGAAAACTCGTGCAGCAGGCGGCCCACGATGCCCGCCATGAAGAGCACCGGAATGAACACGGCCACCAGGGAGAACGTCATCGAAAGGATGGTGAAGCCGATCTCGCGCGACGCGGCGATGGCGGCTTCCATCCGCGATTTGCCCATCTCCATATGGCGCACGATGTTTTCGAGCATCACGATGGCGTCATCCACCACGAAGCCCACCGAAAGCGTGAGCGCCATCAGCGAGAGATTGTTCAGACTGTAGCCCAGCAGGTACATCATCGCGAAGGTTCCGATGATGGAGAACGGGACCGCCGCGCCGGGAATCAAGGTCGCCGAAATATTGCGCAGGAAAAGGAAAATCACCAGCACGACCACGCAGACGACCAGGGTGAGCGTGAACTCGACGTCGTGGATCGATTGGCGCACCGACTGGGCGGCGTCGAACGCCACGGATAGCTTCACCGAAGGAGGAAGCTCCTTTTCGAACTCGGGCAGCAGCCGCTTGATGTTGTCGACCACCTCGACGGTGTTGGTGCCGGGCTGACGGTTGACGGCAAGAATCACGCCGCGCTCGTTGTTATACCAGGCGATCAGCTTGTCGTCCTCGACGCCATCGACCACGTTGGCAAGCTGGTCCAGGCGCACGGGCACGCCGCCGCGCCAGGAGACGATAATCGGCCGGTAGGCCGCCGCATTGAGCAGGCCGCCGCTCGATTCGATGGTGAACGCCTGCTTGGCGCCGTCGAGGCGGCCGGTGGGCAGATTGGTATTGCTGGAGGAGATCGCCGCCTGGACTTCATCGATACCGACGTTGTGGGCCGCCAACTTGTCGGGATCCACCTGCACGCGCACGGCGTATTTCTGTTCGCCGTAGACCTGCACGCGCGCCACGCCGCTCACCATGGAAATGCGCTGGGCGAGAAGAATGTCGGCGTAATCGGTCACGGTATAGAGCGGCAGGGTATTGGAAACCAACGCCAGGTAGAATACGGGCTGCTCGGCCGGGTTGACCTTCTGATAGGAGGGCGGCCGCGGCATGCTGGCGGGCAGCCGGCCACCGGCCGAGGCAATGTGGGCCTGGATGTCCTGCGCCGCCGCGTCGATGGTGCGGTCGAGCGAGAACTGCACGGTGATGGAGGTGCTGCTTTGCGAATTCACCGAATTCATCGACTGAATGCCGGCAATGGTGGAGAACTCGCGCTCGAGCGGCGTGGCGACCGTGGATGCCATGGTCTCCGGGCTGGCGCCGGGCAACGCCGCGCTCACCTGAATGGTGGGGTAGTCGACGCTCGGCAGCGCTGCCACCGGCAGCGAGCGAAACGCCACCGTGCCGAACAGCAGGATGGCGAAGCACAGCAGCGCCGTCATGATCGGGCGATCGATGAAGATGCGCGAGAGGTTCACAGCGGCCCCGTTCCCAGCTTGGCTGGGTCTACCCGCACGATCTGCGCGCCGGGGAATATGCGCAATTGTCCGTCCGTCACCACCGTCTCGCCCGGCTGAAGGCCGCTCAAGATCACCACCTTGGCGCCCCAGGCGCGGCCCGTCGTCACCGGTCGGATTTCCACGTGGTTATCCGCCTTGACGGCGTACACGAACGAGCCCTGCTGGCCGCTTTGCACGGCTTCGGCCGGCGTTACGACTGCATTCTGAATGGTGTCGAGGGTGAGGGTGGCGGTGACGAACTGGCCCGGCCACAACATCCGGTCGGCGTTCTCGAACGTCGCCTTCAGGTGAATCGTGCCGGTGGCGGCATCCACCGTGTTGTCAATGACCGAAAGATAGCCGTTGGCGACGCGGCCGGGATCGTCCTGCGATTCGACGCGCACGGCCAGTTTGCGGCCCTCGCCCGCCAGCCGGCGGATGGCTCCAAGGTGCTGCTCCGGCGCGGCGAAGTTGACGAAGATCGGCGACACCTGGTGAATCACCACCAGCGGCACGTCGTTCACCTTGACCAGGTTGCCCGGATGCACCAGCAGGTTGCCGGTGCGGCCGGAAATGGGCGCACGAATCTGGCAGTAGGTCAGATCGAGTCTGGCGCGCGCCACCGCGGCTTCGTCGGCTTCCACCGCCGCTTTGGCGGTGTCGATGGTTGCCAGTGTGGAGCGTGCCGAAGCGCTAGCCGCATCGGCGCTGGATTGTGCCTGATCGTACACCGAATGCGGTGTGAGCCCGCTCTTATTCAGCTCCGTCTGCCGCTCGGCGTCGCTTTGGGCGAAGCGCGCGGTGGCTTTGTCGCGCGCCAGGGCAGCCTCGGCCTGCGTGACCTGCGCCTTGTCGCGCGCCACCGCCGCCTGGGCCTGCCGCAGCGCATCGTTGAAAGGCTGCGGATCGATCTCGAACAGAAGATCGCCCTTGGCCACATTTTGTCCTTCGGTGAAATGCACCGCCATCAGCTCGCCCGCCACCTGCGATTTGGCCTGCACGATGGCCGAGGCCTCTACCGTTCCCACCACCTTGAGCTCGGTGGGAACGGATTCCTGCGTCACCTTGGCGACCGACACCGGCACCACCGGCATGCCGGCCATGGCAGGCCGCGCCGGTTGCTGCTTGCAGGCCGTCAGAGCCAGGCCTGCGGCCAACAGGAAAACGAATTTATTCACGCCATAATCCCCGGAATTCGCAGTGTATCAAGAACCCGAGCGACCGCGGAAAGGCGAGGCGCTCGGGGTGGATCTTCTTTACAATGGAAACGCTGTTCTCGGATGGACAATCTTACCCACACAGCGATTGGCCTGTTTCTGGCGCGGGCCGGTGCAAGCCGCTGGACGCCGCGGGCTACGGCGATCCTGCTGGTGGCATCCAACGCGCCGGATATCGACGTGCTGGCTGGCGCCGCCGGCCCGCTCGCATATCTGCACTATCACCGGCATCTCACACACGCCCTGGTCGCCATGCCGGTGCTGGCACTGCTGTCGGTGGCAGCGGTGCGGCTGGCGGGGAGGAAACCGCTCTATTGGCCGGGGGCGTTGGCGGCCGGGATACTCGGTGTGGCGGTTCATCTGTTGCTCGATTGGACCAATATCTACGGTGAGCGGCTGCTGCTGCCTTTTTCCGGCCGCTGGCTGCGCCTGGATTCGACCGCCGTGGTGGATCTGTGGATCTGGGCCATCGCTGCGGCCGCCCTGGCGGGGCCCTTTCTGGCGCGCCTGGTCGGCTCCGAGATCGCCTCCGGGGGAGGGAAGCCGCGGCATCACGGCCGCGGGGCCGCCTGTTTCGCGCTGGCCGCGGTGATGATTCTCGATTGCGGGAGGATGGTGCTGCACGGGCGCGCCGTGGCGATGATCGAGGCGCGGGCTTACCCGGGAGACTTGCCGACGCGGGTGGCAGCGCTGCCCAATCCTTTCAACCCGCTGCGCTGGCGTGGCTTGATCGAGACGCCCGAATCCTATGCGATCGCGGATCTGGATGTGACCGAGGACTTTGATCCCACCCGCTCCATGATCCTGTACAAGCCGGAGGCCGACCCCGCACTCGAAGCCGCCGCGCGCACACCCGTTTTTCAGGAATTCCTGCGATTCAATCAGTACCCGTTGTGGCAGGTTTCCCCGGCGCCCGCCCTGGAAGGCGGCAAGCTGGTGGAACTGTTCGACCTGCGTTTCGGCACGCCCTCGGCTCCCGGATTCCAGGCCACGGCGCTGGTGGACGCGCGGCTCAGAGTGCTGGACGCCAGCTTCCATTTCGGCGCCCTGCGGCCCCGCTGATCCCCGATTGCGGCGCGCGCTGTCAAGCCCAATGCCACTCAGCTTCCCGATTGGCGGACACCCGCGTAAATAGTGGGGCAGACGCCCTCGTCTGCAGCCGGCCCCCTGGCCGGCTCTTCGGGCCCGGCGAGCACTTGATTCGTCGGCAAACAGCGTCCGTGGCGGACGCGCAGACCAGGGGGTCTGCCCCACGATTCCTACCGGACTCACGGTCTCGCGAATGCTAAGTGGCGCGGGCTGTCAAGCCTGCCGAGCCGAGAGTCGTCTCGGCTTTTCTTGTGACCGGAAGCTCGGCACGGGGGATGCCAGGCTGCTATCCTACCGCCGCTCCCAGCCGTTTGACCGCATCTGCGCACAGCACGGCCGCATGTTTCGACTCCGGCTGCAAGCCGCCCAACGCGGCTTCGATCGCAGCCGGTGCGAACGCCGCCAGTTCGTCGCGGCGTTTGCCCAGCAGCCACTCGGTCAAGGCCGAGCCGGCGGCGATGGATGCCGTGCACCCGCGCACCTTGTAGCGCACCTCCGTTACCCGTTCTCCCTCGAAGCGCGCCGACAACCGCAAGATGTCGCCGCACGCCGGATTCGCAACCTCTACGGCGACCGCCGGCGGCGGCAATTCTCCCACATTACGCGGATTCTGAAAGTGATCGAGCAGCAGCGGCGAGTACATGTCGGCCCCTGGGCAAGCGTCAATTCAGTGCGACGGCCGTCACCTCGGAGAAATCGATTCCCGGCCGGCCGTCGCGCTTCTCGCAGGCGTCTTCGAGCTGTTTCCAGATCGCGAGCACCTCCGGCGGCGCATGATCGGGAATGTCCGCGCTTTTCCAGGTGAAGATCTCGACGAAATAGGGAAGGCCCGCCGCATCGGCGCCGCGCAGCACCACGTGCGGCCTCTCCAGCACCAGGTCCAGCTTGCGGTAGAGCGCCCATGCCTGCGCGCTCAACTCCGCATACCGGCCTTCCATGCCGCGCTTCACATGCGCCACGCTGTGCATGGTTTCGGTGCCGGGCCCCGGCAAGGCGGTGGGCGGCTTCTGCGCGAATGCCGGCATCCCAATGGCTGTGAGTCCGATTGTCACCGCCGTGGCGATACGCCATCCACGGTTTCTGGGGAGAGTGTCGTGTGTGGTCATATGAGATCCATCATGGCAGACCGCGCGCCGTTACAATATTTCTCGATGCCTGAATTCGACGTGGTGGGCGTGGGCCTCAATGCCACCGACACGCTGCTGATGGTGCCGCACTTCCCCGCCTATGCGGGCAAAGTGCCGTATGAAGCGGAGGTGATGAGCCCCGGCGGGCAGGTCGCCAGCGCCATGGTGGCGTGCGCGCGGCTGGGGCTGCGGGTGAAGTACATCGGCTCGGTGGGCGACGATGAGCGCGGCCGCATCCAGATGGAAAGCCTGCGCACCACCGGCGTGAACCTGGACCACGTGCAACTGCGGAAAGGTTGCGCCAACCAATCGGCCTACATCATTATCGATCGCTCCACCGGCGAGCGCACCGTGCTGTGGCGGCGCGACGACTGCCTGCGCATCGATCCCGGGCAGGTCGCAGAAGAGCAGATCGCCGGCGCACGCCTGTTGCACATCGACGGCCACGATACGCCCGCCGTGGCCCATGCCGCCGCCATTGCACGCCGCCACGGGATTCCGGTTACGGTGGATGTGGATACGATCTACAAAGGCTTTGACCAGGTGCTGCCGAACGTGGACTACCTGGTGGCCAGTTCCGAATTTCCCGGCAACTGGACCGGCAACCGCGACCCGTTCGAGGCGCTGGAGAGCCTGCAAACCCAATATGGCATGAAGGTGGCGGCGATGACGCTGGGCGCGCACGGAGCCCTGGCGCGCGCGGGCGGCCAGTTCATTTACGCGCCGGCCTACGTAGTCAATTGCCTCGATACCACCGGCGCGGGAGACGTGTTTCACGGGGCGTTCTGCTATGCTGTTTTGCAAGGGATGACGATGCCTGCCGCTCTCGATTTTTCGAACGCCATGGCCGCTCTCAACTGCACCGCGCTGGGCGCCCGCGGCGGGATTCGCGGCCTGGAAGAGATCCGCCTGCTGATGGCGCGCGGCGAACGCCGCTCGCATCCCGATTTTGCCGCGCGCGCCCAGGCTTCCGGCGCACCTCCGACGGACTAAATGTTCCCGCTACGCGATACACAGCCGAGCTATTCCAAGCCCGTGGTCACGGTCCTGCTGATCGTGGTCAACATTCTGATTTTTCTGTTTGAGTTTTCACTCGACGATTACACCCGCAATGCATTCATTGCCGCCTACGGCCTGGTGCCGGCTCATTTCGCGGTAATCAATATTTTCACTTCCATGTTTCTGCACGGCGGCTGGCTGCACGTGCTCGGCAACATGTGGTTCCTCTGGATTTTCGGCGACAACATCGAAGACATTCTGGGGCACGGCAAGTTTCTGCTGTTTTACCTGATGTGCGGCGTGGTGGCGGCGCTGGCGCAGGTTTTTGCCGACCCTGCCTCGCGCGTCCCCATGGTGGGTGCGTCCGGCGCCATCGCCGGCGTGATGGGCGCCTACATGGTGAAATTCCCGCGCGCCCGCATCGTGACGTTCGCCATCATCATTTTCTTCTTCACCACCTTCGAGGTTCCCGCCTGGTTGATGCTGATTTACTGGTTCGTGCTGCAATTGTTCGGCGGTTTCGACAGCATCACGGCCTCGCAATATTCCCAAGGCGGCGGGACGGCGTTTCTGGCCCATGTGGGCGGGTTCATCGCCGGTATGGTTCTCATCTTTCTGCTCGGCACGCGGCAGCCCTATTACCGCCGCCGCGACCTTTCCTGGTAAATGAAACCGCTGGTGACGCTCTATACGCGGCAGGGTTGCTGCCTGTGCGAAGACGCCAGGAAAGTTCTGGCCGAAGCCTCCTCGAGTGCAATATTCGACTATGAAGAATTCGATATCGACCGCGACCCGGAGCTGCGCCGCCGGTACAATGACGAAGTGCCGGTGATTGCCATCAACCGCGAAAAGGCTTTCAAATACAAAGTGGAGGTGCGGGAATTTCTGAAGAAACTAGCGGCGCGCGCGTGAGCCTGGACGTGCTGGCCATCGCGGCCCATCCCGACGACGTGGAGCAGACCTGCGGCGGCACCCTCATCCGCATGGCGGAGTTGGGCTACCGCGCCGGCGTGCTCGACCTTACCGCCGGCGATATGGGTTCGCGCGGCACCCCCGAAGAGCGCGTCGCCGAATCGCAGGCGGCGGCCCGGCACCTGCTGCTGGCCTGGCGCGACAACCAGCGCATGCCCGACGCGCGCCTGGAAAACACGCTAACCGCCCGTATGACGCTGGCGGTGAAGATCCGCGAGCTGAAGCCGCGGGTGGTGATCCTGCCGTACTGGGAAGCGCGTCACCCCGACCACTACCGCGCCAGCGAAATTGGTTTCGAAGCCTGCTTCCTGGCGGGCTTAAAGAAGCTGGATGAGTATTCCGAGCCGCACCGCCCGCAGAAGATTCTCTATTCCAGCCTCTACGCCGACGTGAAGCCGTCGTTCATTGTGGACATCAGCGCACAATTCGAGCGCCGCATGGAGGCGCTGCTGAGTTACCGCTCGCAGTACGGCGCGACCGAGGCCAGCGGACTTTTCCCGGACGAACCGGAGATCCGCGAGCGCCTGGGCGCCATCGCGCGCTTCTACGGCAATTTGATCGGTGTGCGCTACGGCGAGCCTTTCGTGGTCAAAGAAGCGATGCGGGTGGACGATATCGTAGCCATGCCCGTGCGGTCGATCTGAACGGGAGGCAGTAAAGCATAATGGCCGCGGATGAACGCCGATGAACGCGGATCGGACGAAAGCAAAATCCTATCTGCGTTCATCTGCGGCTCAAGATGAATTTCTTCGCTGTCTAACGATGGACCCTCTTTCCACCCCGCGCCTCCTTCTCCGCCGTTGGCGGGCGGACGATCGCGAACCGTTCTACCGCATCAACTCCGACCCGCGGGTGATGTTGTTCTTCCCCGCCTGCCTGACGCGGCCGGAAAGCAACGCCGGCATCGATCGCATGGAAACGCACTTCACGGAACATGGCTTCGGACTGTGGGCCGCTGAACTGATCGAGACCGGCGAACTGGCGGGCTTCATCGGGCTCGCGGTGCCGCGCTTCACAACGCATTTTACGCCGTGCGTGGAGATCGGCTGGCGCCTCGGCGCGCAGTTCTGGGGTCGGGGGTTGGCCACCGAGGGCGCCCGTGAGGCGATGCGCTACGGATTCGAAGAAGCGCGGCTCAGCGAGATCGTGTCCTTCACCGTTCCCCAGAATCTGCGCTCCGTCCGCGTCATGGAAAAGCTGGGGATGCGGCGCGACCGGGCGGGCGATTTCGACCACCCTCTGATCGCCGAGGGCCACCCGCTACGGCGCCACGTGCTGTACCGAAGGCGTGCGGCGGAGTATCAGGACCAGCTGCGGCAGCAGGCAGGCCAGCATCAGCAATAGCGCAGCGGCCAGCATGGGGGCCGCGCCGCGCCAACCGAGCGCGACAACGACTTGGGGCAGCAGCGGAACCACGAGCAGCAGCGCCGCGGCCGGGGCCACCATCTGCACCAGCAGAGCCAACCCGGAAAGACGTTCCGCTGCAAGCGCCAGGATAGTGAAACACAGAATTCCCGAGGCCAGCGGCCACGCCAACAGGTAGCTCGCGCCCGGCGCGGGTCCGGCGATCAGAATCAACAGCGCCGCCACCAGCGCGAGCGGAATCGAAATCCACGCGCCACGCATCCGCCGGCGCCAGGCGAATATCGACGCCAGCGCCAGAATCGCCGCCAGTGCCCACGCCTCCGGCATCGCCCACGACGCCGGATACACGATCAGCGGAAGAAACCGCACCGGGAAATAGACGGCGTCGCCGCGCGGCCGCGCCGTCAGATCGCCGTCGCCGAACTCGCGCGCCAGCATCAGGCAATAGCGCCCCTGTTCCTGCAAGCTCGCGCGGTCGAGATGCGCCACGTCGTCGTTGGCGGTGTGATAGAACTCCGGATGGCCGATGAATGCGAAGTTGAGGCCGGCCAGGCCGCCCGCCTTGAAAATCGTCATGTCCGTGTCATTCGGCATCCGCTTGTAGACTTCATAGGCGAACGACGATGCGGAGGCCTTCGGCACGGCCTGCCCGAGAGCGCGGATCAGCCAGAGGTTGTCGTCGCTGGTTTCGAACATGGCGGGCACTCCGCCGGTGCCGCGGGCTTCGAAATTCAGCACCACGCCCGGCTGCCTCCGCCAGGGATGATCGCGCATGAAAACCACCGCGCCCAGCAGCCCGAGCTCTTCGCCGTCGGTGACCAGGAAGATGACGTCGTTGAACAGCGGGGGACTGTTTTTGAGCGCGCGCAGCGTTTCGAGCAGCACGGCGACGCCGTGGCCATCGTCGGCCGCGCCCGGCCCCCGCGGCACCGAATCGTAATGCGCCACCAGCATCGCCGGCCGTGTACTTGCCGCGCCCGGCAAACGAGCGACGATGTTCTCGATGTTGCCGCTGGCGTGATAACCCTTGCGGGCGAATTCGGCGAAGCCGGTTTCGACTTCCGTCGCCAGCCCGAGTTTGGCGAACTCGCCGCGGACGTAATCGCGCACGCGCCGGTGGTCCGCCGAACCCACAGGGTGCGGCCGCTGAGCGATGGCTTCCACGTGCGCCAGCGCGCGCTCAGCCGAAAAATCCTGTGCCACCACCGTCGCCGGCGCCGGCTCCAGCCGCGCGGGCGGCGCCAGCGCGATGGCAGTCCAAATCGCGAGCGAAGCCGCCAGCAGCCATCGCGCCCCCGGAGACGCAACCGTACGCATTGCCTCAGATTACCGCGTTTCGAAGACAACGCCACCAGCGCAGAGGTTTGTGGGGCAGCTTGGTAAGCTGCGGGCCGATTGGCAATCGGCCCGCGCGGCGATTATCAATCGCCGCGCAGGATACCATCCTGCCCCACAGCGATCAGCGCAACCCCCCCGGCCGGTTGGATGATAATGATTGAAATGCCCGAAACCAAACGGCCCACGCAGCTCGCGGCCTGGATTTTGTTGCTAGGGGTCTCGGTCTGCGCGCCCGCCCGCCTTCGCGCCCAGGAGTTGAAGCCCGAAACTGCCCATGCTTTCGATTGCTATGTGCAGTCGGTGGAAGCGCGCCTGGACGCGCGCAAGGTATTTCTGGCGGCGGACGCCGACGCCTCTTTGAATGAGCGCCTGGTTCGCGGACAGCGCATCGAAACCTTCCCGGCGAACGGGCCCAATCCCCACAAGCTCCCCGCGGCCCATCTCTACGATTGGGTCGGCAGCGTCTTCATTCCCGCCGGCACGGCAGACCGGACCATCCGGCTGCTGCAGGACTACGACCACCGCGCTCAGTTCTTCGGTGACATGGTATCGGAGTCGAAGCTGGCCTGCCGATCCGGTGAGGGCCATTTTCAGTACTCCATGGTGTTGAAGGAACCGGCGCGCATCGAGGTCCAGAGCGACGTGGTCTGGGAACGCGTGGACGCGCGTCGCTGGCGGTGCCACTCTTACTCCACCAGCCTGCGTGAAATTGGTTCGAACCACGGCTACCTGCTGCGCCTCTACTCCTATTGGCGCGTCGCCGAAGTGGCAAAAGGCATCTACGTGGAGGGCGAAACTGTTTCGCTGAGCGGCGAATTCGGCGCCATGACGCGGGCTTTCGGGTCCATGGTGCTGGGCATCAATCCGGAGAAGACCCTGCGGCACTCGCTCACCTCCATTCGCGAGTCCGTCTTGAACCAGAACCTGCAGTTCGCCGGTCCGCCCGCCGGCTCGCCCGCCTGCGGCGACATCTTTCACCCCGCCTCTTGCGAAGCCGGTCAGAGTAAGTGACATCGTGGCATCCAGTACTAAGACGGCTTGCGCCAGCTTCGCAATCACGCGAGAATAACCGCTCACGGTGATTCCATCCGGCAGATGTGGCGCACGCACTTCTGCGTGCCGCGTCGGCACTCCTGCCGACGCCTGGGGCCCCGGGGCGCAGAGGCGTCGAGAAGAGTCTCGACGCGGCACGCACGTGTGCGTGCGCCACGGTTCTGCCGTAATTCGCGCCCTCGTGCTGGCACTACTGGCGCCCTTGGTCCTGCTGCCGGCCACCATCTCCGGAACCGTCAAAGACGCCTCGGGAGCGCCGGTTGCGGGCGCCACGGTGGAACTGCATGGCGCGGGCGGCGCCTCGCTGGCCGCTAAAACCGATGCCGCCGGCGAATTCCATTTTGCCGATGTCGTTGCAGGCGCCTACCAGCTTCGCGTGGCGCAGTCCGGATTCGAGCCGTGGCAGGCCGACATCACCGCCGATGCGCCGCCAGTCGAAATCCGCCTCATCATCGCCACTCTGCGGCAGCAGGTGGATGTCACCGCGGCGCGCGGGGCCAACGCCGACCCGGTGTACCGCGCATTGCGCGATGCCGCGGTGGAGGAACCGCTGTTCGTCGAGAACGTCACTTTGCGCCGCGACAACGGCGTGCTGACGCTCAAAAGCGGCGTCCTGGCCTTCACCGCGCCGGTGATGGGGCGCAGCGCTGAGGCCGTCTTTTCGGGTGAAGGCAGCTTCGCGTTCCAGCCCGCCAGCGCCATGGAGGCGGACCACGTGCGCAGCCTGATCGGCACGGAGTTGATCGAAGAACAGTTCGATCGCGCCCTATTCTGTTTCACCGACGGCACCGCCGAGGAGATTCGCAGCCAGGCAGGCAAACGGGCCCCGGAGGCCAAGCTGAATGACATCCTGCACGAGTTCCGCAAGCATCTGCGCTCCCGGCCGGAACAGGTGCGCTCACTGACCGAAGCCCTGGTCCACTCCGATGAGATGGACAACGTCGACGCCGATATTTTAGGGGACCTCTACAACCCGGCACAGCCCGGCTTCTTCAGCGCCTATCTGCATGGCCGCAAGCACGCCGATCTGCGCTTCCACGTGAAGCCTCGCGGCGTGCTCCCCGGATTGCCCGCCCCGGAAGAAGTGGCGGTCATTCACCTCGACCCGGGCTCCGATCAGGAGGGCATCTGGTACCTGGGGCACTTTGCCCGCGAAATCAAGGATCGCACCGCCAGCTCCGATGAGAACAAGCGCATTGTGGAAGCGGAGAGCTATCGCATCGATACCGCCGTGGGCCACAACGACCACCTGACCGCTCTCGCCACGGTGCGCTTCCACGCCGTGACGCGCGGCGACCGCCTCATCCGCTTCAGCCTGCTGCCCAGTTTGCGCGTGGCGCGGGTTTCCAGCGGCAGCCGCGAGATCGCCTTTGTCCAGGAGGATCGCAAGGAGGATGGCAGCTTCTACGTGATCATGCCGGCGCCCATGGAGCCCGGCGCCGTTTACGCGGTGACCATCGAATATCAGGGCGACCGCGTGCTGCGCAACGAAGGCGGCGGCAACTTCGCCGTAGGGGCGAGGGAAAGCTGGTATCCCAACCTGAATGCCTTCCGCGATCATGCACACTACGACCTGATTTTCCGCGTTCCCAAGCAATACACGCTGGTGGGCGTGGGCAAACTCGAAAGGCGGTGGATGGAGGAAGGCTACGCGTGCAGCCAGTGGGTATCCCCGGCGCCGCTGGCGGTGGCCGGCTTCAACTACGGCGATTTCAAAGAGCGCGAGGTGCGGGATCCGCAACTGGAGTTCACCATCGAGGGCTACGCCGCGAAGGGCGTCCCCGACTACCTGAAGGGCGCGGAGCGAATCGGCGCCATCGGCAGCCTGACGCCGGCCGGGCTCATGGAAAACACCATGGTCGATGCCCAGAACGCGCTGCGTATTTACAGTGCGTGGTTCGGCAAGCCGGAATACGGGCGCATCGCGATCACCCAGCAGCCGCAGTTCAATTTCGGCCAGTCCTGGCCAACCCTGGTCTACCTGCCGTTCGTCGCTTACCTGGACGACACGCAGCGCTGGCGGCTGATGGGCCAGATCGAAAACCGCCTGACGGAATTTGTCGAGGAAGTGACGCCGCACGAGGTTTCTCACCAGTGGTGGGGCCATGAGGTTGGCTGGACGACTTATCACGACCAGTGGCTTTCCGAAGGCTTCGCCACTTTTTCCGCCGGGCTGTTCCTGCAACTCACCGAGAAAACTCTGGACAAGTACATGAACTACTGGGTACAGGCGCGGCGCACTCTCATCGAGAAGAACAACTTCGGGCAGCGCGCCAATGACGCCGGTCCCCTTTGGCTGGGCCTGCGCCTGGCCACCGCCAAGAACGAGCGCGCCTACCAGAGCGTGGTCTATTACAAAGGCGCCTACATCCTGCACATGCTGCGCTCGATGATGTATGAATCGCAGGAAGGCGACAAGCGGTTCATTGCCATGATGCACGATTTCGTGGACGAGAATCTCAACCGCAATGCGTCCACCATGAACTTTCAGCGCGTGGTGGAGAAACACATGCGGCCGGTGATGGACCTATCGCGCGACGGCAAGATGGATTGGTTCTTCCGCGAATGGGTGTACGGCACTGTCCTGCCGCACTACAAATTCGATTATGACGTGACTCCCGCCGGCGACGGTTTCGTGCTCCACGGGAGCCTGACGCAAAGCGAGGTGACGCCCGATTTCACCATGCTGGTGCCCATCTACGTGGATTTCAACGGGCCAATCGTGCGCCTGGGCCTGGTCCGGGTGACGGGCAACTCCACCGCGGAGATTTCGCAAATCAAGCTTCCCAGGAAACCCAAGCGCGTGCTCATCAACGCGTTCCACGACGTGCTCGAACAGTAAGCGATTGCCGCCGCCTCGAAGGCCGGACGGGACGCAAGATCGCCGTTGCCACATTCACTTCTGATAGGATCTGAGGTTCTGGCCGGAATGCGCGTAGACGACGAAACTGTGGGCTGTTCGGCGGAGGACTGGTACCAGGCCGTGCCGCACGAAATTCTGCCGCACGCCGCGGCACTGGCGCGCTGCCGCTCCAGCGCGGAGATGGAGCGGCTCCCGCTCTATCGCGCGATCGCACCGGTGGCCGAAGCCGCTCTTTCGAATCCGCATCGCGGCGACTTCCGCACGGGCGAAGCGCCGGCGCTGGCGCGCTACCGGTTCGTCGCCTGGAACATCGAGAGAGGCACGCATCTGGAGGCGCAAATCGACGCGTTTCGCCGGCATCCGTATCTGAAGCTCGCCGACGTGCTGCTCATCACTGAAGCCGACCTCGGCATGGCGCGCTCCGGCAACCGCGCGGTGGCGGAGATTCTGGCGCGCGAGTTGGGTATGGCACACGCGTTCATCCCCTGCTATATCGCGCTCGGCAAAGGCTCCGGCCTGGAACGCGCCGCGGAAGGCGAAAACCGGTTCGGCCTGCATGGCAACGCGCTGCTGAGCCGCTATCCGATGTCTCACGTGCGCGTGATTCCGCTTTCCAACGGTGTGGATAAGATGGCGCACCGCGAGAAACGCATCGGCCAGCAGAACGCGCTGGCGGCGCGCATCGAGTTTCCCAACCTGGCGGTCGAAACCGCTGCCGTGCACCTGGACGCGCAGTCTTCGCAGCGCCATCGCTTCCGCCAGATGCAGAGCGTGCTGGATGCGCTGGGGCCCGGTCCGGCGGTGGCGGGCGGCGACTGGAACACCAGCACGTACGACTCTTCGCACGCCGCCTGGGCGATTTTCGGTTTCTGGCTGCGCGTCATGATGGGCGTGGATAACGTGATGCGCAATCACTACCTGCACCCCGAGCGCTGGTTTGAACGGCGGCTGTTCCAGTTGCTCGAAGCGCGCGGTTTCGATTACCGCCGGGCGAACCGGATGGGCGAGCACACGGTCTGCTACGATTACCGGGGCCGCGCCACGGAAAGCCTGAAGGACTGGGTGCCGCTGTGGTGCTTCCCTTTCATTCGCTGGGCGCTGCGCAACCATGGCGGACGCTGCCCGATGAAGCTCGATTGGTTTGCGACGCGCGGCCTGCGCACCGAAAGCCCTATGGTGATCCACGAGCCGCGGGAAGATTCGGCTTCCGCTCTCTCCGACCACGACGCCATCGGCGTGGACATATTGGTATGAAGGCCGCCGTCATCGTCAACCCGCGCGCGGGCGGCGGCGCGGCCGGCCGGCGCTGGCCTTCGGTTCGGCCCGAACTGGAAAAGCGTCTCGGCCGCGTGGAAGTCCGCATCACCCAGTCGCCGGGCCACGGCATCGGGATCGCGCAGGAGCTCGCGGCGGCCGGCTTCGACCCCATCGTCGCCGCCGGAGGAGACGGCACACTCGACGAAGTGGCGAATGGCATTCTCGCCGCTGGCAGCGATGCCCGGCTGGGCGTGTTGCCCTTAGCCAGCGGCGGCGATTTCGCCCGTATGCTCGGGCTGGCCACGATCGCCGCAGCGCTGGATGTGCTGACTGCCGGGGAAACGCTTGCCGCGGACGCAGTGCGGGTGCGATTTCAGGACTCGAGCGGGGAAGCCGGCGAGCGCCACTTCATCAACGCGGCCAGCATCGGCCTGGGCGCCGTGGCTGCACTCGGCGCGCGCGGCTGGAAGCGCCTGCTGCCGGCGCGTGTGCGTTACCTGGCCGCCGCGGCTCCGGCGCTCGCCCGGCGGCGCGCTTATTCCGTCTGCCTTCGCCTGGATGGCGGCGCGCCGTTGGAATCCTCCATCGCCACCATCATTCTGGCGAACGGGCGTTACGCGGGTGCAGGCCTTTTGTTGGCGCCGGGCGCCGAGATCGCCGATGGGCTGATGGAGGTGGTTCTGGTGGAGCGGCTCGGGCTGGCGGAGGTTGCGGCCAATGCGAAGCTGCTTTATTCCGGCGCCATCGATTCGTATCCCAAGGTGCGTCACTGGCGCGCCCGAAGAGTGGAAGCCGAGGGCGGGCGCGCGCCGGTGGAACTGGACGGCGAACCGGTCGGCACCCTGCCGCTCGAGGCGGAGGTGCTGCCGGGCCGGATCCGCATCCTCTGCCCGGCCGGATTCTGCGGCGGAGCGCGTTCCGCCGCGACCCAGGGCGCGAAGCGAGCCTGAATGATGCCGCCACCGGAACCACTGCCCGGCCGGATCTCCCGCGTGCGCTGGACGTTGATCGGCTGGATGTTCGTGGTTTCCGCCATCGCTTACCTGGACCGGGTGAACATTTCCATCGCTGCGCAGTCCCTGGCCGGCGCGTTTCATTTCGACAATCTGCAACTGGGCTGGGTGTTCAGCGCGTTCGTCATCGGCTATGCGCTGTTTCAGGCGCCGGGCGGCGCCGTGGCGGATCGCTTCGGCCCGCGCGCCGTGCTGGCGCTGGGTGTGGTCTGGTGGAGCGTGTTCACCAGCCTGATTACGATTTTGCCCGCGGGATGGCCGGGCCTGCTGTTCACCGTGGCGGCGCTGCGCTTCGCGCTGGGCATGGGCGAGGCGGTGGTCTATCCGGCCTCCAACTGCATCGTGGCCGCCTGGATTCCGTCGCGCGAGCGCGGCATGGCCAACGGCCTCATTTTCGCCGGAGTGGGCGTGGGAGCCGGCGTCACGCCGCCGCTGATCACCTATTTCCTGCTGCATTACGGATGGCGCTCGTCGTTCTGGGCCAGCTCGGCAGTGGGCTTGCTGGCCGGAGCGGTGTGGTACCTGGTGGCGCGCGACCGGCCGGCGCAGCACCCCTGGGTGACGCCGGGCGAAGCCGCGTTCATCGAAGCCGGGTTGCCGCCGGCGTCACGGCGCGACCACGCCAAACCGCGGTGGGGCGCGCTGCTCCGCAACCGCAGCCTGCTGGCGATCACCTTCGCCTACTTCTGCTACGGCTATGTCGCCTACATTTACTTCACCTGGTTTTTCATTTATCTCCGGACCGCGCGCGGGCTGGACCTGCGGCAGAGCTCTTACTACACGATGCTGCCGTTCCTGGGGATGGCGATCGGTTCGCCGCTGGGCGGCTGGGTGAGCGACTTGCTGGTGCGACGCTGGGGCAAGCGCATCGGCCGGTGCTATCTGGCCGCGGCGTCGCTCGGTTTTGCCGCGCTGTTCACCATGTTGGGGACACGGATGGAGGGCGCGGAACTGGCCAGCCTGGTGCTGGCCTGCGGGGTGGGCGCGCTTTATTTTTCGCAGAGCACGTTCTGGTCGGCCAGCGCCGATATCGGCGGCAGCGCGGCCGGCGCCGCGTCGGGCTTCATGAACATGGGCGCGCAAACCGGCAGCGCGGTCACCGCCCTGGTCACGCCACGCCTCGCCGTGCACTTCGGCTGGTCGGCCTCATTCGCCGCCGCCGCGGCTCTGGCCGCCGCCGGCGCCCTGGCGTGGCTGCTGGTGCGGCCCGTAGAGGATTCAGGCTGAGATGCGGGCCGCCCCTGCGGGCCAGGTCTTCGACCGGCAGATTCGGTTCCCTTGAGAAACCGCTCCCTACGGTCGCGGTTCTGATCGGCTCCGATCGGAGCCGCGACCAGAGGGAGCGGTGCGCCGTATGGAGCACAATATCAGACGGTCGCAGACCTGCGCACGCCGCGGGCCGCGCTGCTCTATGAGCCGGCCTGCTCGATCAATTTGGCCACTTGGGAATCGCGGCCTACCGGCTCTACGAAGACGACCATAGCGGGGTTCAAGTACATGCGGTCGGGCTCATGCCATTCCTTGCCGCGCTTGATCAGCATATTCGAAACCTGCTTGGTCTCCGGGTCCGTCTTGGCGAATACGTAGAACACGTCGGTCAGCACCGGGCGTTCCGTGCCCCAGCCTTCGAGTTTTCCGAAGTAAACCGCGCCATTGACCAATAACACCGCTTGGTACGGAGTCTCAAATTTTACGGGCTCAACCTTCTGGCAACCGGTCTGACACGCCACTCCGGCCATCAGGCCCAGGATGGCGGCGGCCTTCCAACTTGTCCCGATCATTTTCCCCGTCCCGCAAGCGTCCCAATCCACGCAGTTCGAAACGAGTTTGGCGCCCGCTAACAAAATGGTAGCAAGCTCCCGCGCAGCCGGTAGGACAGACCATCGCCTTTCGTGGTCTGTCCCCACGGGCCTTCGGCCCGCGAAAGCCGATGAAAAACCTCCCGAGCATCAGCGCGTCGTAGCGCGGGCGGTGTTTGCCGCCGGTGTATTGTCGGGGTTCCCAGAGCAGTGGGGGGTGATTTTTCGACCCGGTCTGGCTTCGCAAGTGCTCGCGGCTCGACAGACGACACAAACCGGTCGTCTGTCCTACTTGGCGCGCGGGTTTTTGACCTTCTCCCGCTCCAGAATCGAGCGGAGAAATGCGACTTCTTCCGGCGAGTAGGGCGTGCCATCCTGGCGGAAGATTTCGTGGAACCAGACGGCGGGCTGGCGGTCGATGTACGGCTTTTGCCAGGAATCCCACGGCAGCCAGGTTTGCGTTTTTCCTGCCACCAGGCCCCAGTTATACGCGCCGATGTTGTGCTTCTTGGCGATCGGCAGAATTCCCTGAAACGTGCTGCCGTTGGGGCGCGCCATGTACTCGGTGCATAAGATCGGGCGGTGCAGCGCCTCCAGCCAGACGACGTGCTGCTCGAATTCCGCCGGCTTCCCATAGCTATGGAAGCTCACCACGTCGGAATTGTCGAGTTGGATTTTCTCCATCGGCGTCAGCTTGTCCGGGCTCGACCAGTCGCCGTGCCACACGCCGGTGGTGAGCGGCTGCTTGGGCAGGCCGGCGCGCGCGAAGGTGAAGACCTTGGGCAACAGCGCCTCGACCAGCGCGACCTTGTTGGACGGGTCGGTGGGGCCATAGCTGCCTGCGTTGGTATTATCCGGTTCATTCCACAGGTCCCACGCCAGCACTCGCTTATCGTCTCCGAAATCCTGGACGATGGCCTGTACGTAGGCGAAAAGGCCGTCATACTCCTTGGAATTCATCAGGGCCGGCGCGCCCGGACTCTGCACCCACCGCGAATTATGGATGCCGGGCTGCGGCGGCCGCTGCGGACCAAGCTCGGGAAACGGGTCCCAACAGGAATCGAAGAGCACAAACAGCGTCTTGATGTGGTGCTTGTCCGCGATCTTGAGGTACACGTTCATGCGCCGTTCGAACGCGGCCGAATCCTTGCGCCACACCAGGTAGTGCAGAAACACGCGCACTGTGTTCATTCCCAGCCCTTCGGCCAGCCCCAGTTCGCGGTCGATGGTGGTGGGATCGAATGTGTCCGCCTGCCACATTTCGAGTTCGTTGGAGGCGGTGGAGGGAATGAAGTTCGCGCCCACCGGCCATGCTTCCCGCGCGTACCACTGCTGGGCCTCCGCTTCCGTCCAATGCCGCTGCTGCTGTCCAAAGAGGGAGAATCCCGCCAGCAGACACACTCCAAGTCGCCATGTTTTCATGTTGTGCTCGCCTTGATTGTAACGTGTGGAGCGGGCACTGATGGCGGCGCGCGAGCTCTGGTGGATCAGGTTGATCAATCGACGCAGCGGCGCGCCAGCCCGGCCGCTGCCGCCGCCATTGGCGAACCCATCGCCACCGGGTGGTGTCGCTTGGCCGCCGGGCAAGTCCATTATGATGGGGGTTCGTGACTCAACCTCGGAGCCGGAAGCGCGCCCAGCCCGCGCCCGTTTCGACGTCCCGCACCGCGTCTCCGCGCCGCCTGGGCCTGCTGCTGGCCGCGCTTTCCGCGGTTCTCTGTCTCGGCCTGCTGTCTCCGGAGATTCGCGATTCCGATTTCTGGTGGCATCTCAAGACTGGCCAATACATCGTGGAAACGCACTCGCTGCCTGTCCCCGACCCGTTTGCCTTCACCACCGCCGCCGCTCCCCTGGCATACCCCGGCGAAGACCTCACGCGGCATTTCAACCTCACTCACGAATGGCTGGCACAGGCGTTCTTCTATGCCGCTTACCGCGCTGCCGGCTTTCCCGGAATAGTAGCGTTGCGCGCTCTCCTGCTGGCGGCGTTTTGCGGCCTCGCCGGCCTGGTGGCGTGGCGGCGCTCCGGCAGCCTCCATCGTGGATGGCTCGCCGGTCTGGCCGCGGCCGCCATAGCGGCTCCGTTCGCGCTCGACCGGCCGCAGCTCTTCACCTATCTGTGCCTCGCACTGGCGGTGGTGACTCTGGAATCGCGCCGCCGGTTGTGGCTGCTCCCGCCTTTGTTTCTGATTTGGGCCAATTGCCATGGCGGCTTCGTGCTGGGCTGGGCGGTGCTGGCGGCTTACTGCGCCGAGGCGCTGGTTGCCCGTTTGCGGCACAAGCCTCTTCCGGAAGAGCGCGCCCTGTGGCTATGGTCCGCCGTCGCGGCACTGGCTTCCGGAATCAATCCCAACGGCTTCCGTGCCGTCCAGGTCCTCTTGCTCTATCGATCGAGCGAGCTGCAATCCCACCTACTCGAGTGGGCGCGGCCGCCTCTGTGGCCTCCTCCACTCTTCGCGTTTTTGCTGGCCGCCGCGGCAGGCGCGATGGTGTGGCAGCGGCGCAAAGTGCGTGTCGGCGACTGGCTGCTGCTGGCGGCCTTCACCGCAGCCGCCTTCACCGCCGAACGGAACACCATCTTCATCGGTTTTTTCGCGCCGATTTTTTTGGCCAGCTACTTTCCCTGGAAACGCCCGCTGCCTGCTGCGGCCGGCTGGGCTGCGGCGGCAGCGTTGGCCGCCGGCATCGTCTGGGGAACGGCGGCGGGCGATTTCTTCGAATTCCGCGCCGCCGAATGGCGTTACCCGGCGGGCGCGGCCGAGTTTCTCGCCGCGCACCAGGTTACGGACCGGATGTTCAACACTTACGAATACGGCGGTTACCTCACCTGGCGCCTGTGGCCGCGCCAGCGCGTGTTTATCGATGGCCGCGCGCTGAGCGAGCAGGTGTTTCGCGATTACGCCCGTATCCTCTATAATCACGACGATTCCGGCGGCAAGAGCGCGGCGCAACTGCTCGACCAGTACGGCGCCCAGGTAATCGTCATGAACACGTTTGAGTATGTAACCGGCACCGTGTATCTGCTGGCGCCGGCGCTGGCCGATCCCGCTCAAACCGAGTGGAAGCTCGTCTACCGCGACGCCCAGGCGCTGGTGTGGATGCGGCGCCCGCCCGCTGGCGTCGCGCCACTGGATTCGCTCGAGGTCTTCAGCCAGATGGAAGCCGAGTGCGGCCTGCACCTCGACCGCGACCCCGCCCGTCCCCGCTGCGCCCGCAGCCTGGCGCAGACGTTCGCCAAGATCGGCGATTTCACCCGCGCCCGCCGCTGGCTAGGCGCCTACCTCGATCACCCGCACCCCCCGGACCCCGAAGCCGAGCAAGCCTACCGCCAGTATGTTGGTGCGGGGAAGTGATGCGGCACTACGCCGGGCAAGCTAAAGCGTGCCCCACCAGCTACGCGCGTCCCATCAATCTTCTGCGCAGCACATCGAGCGCCATCTGGGTGGTGAATACGCGGATGCGAGTGCGGTCGCCGATGAACTGGCGATGGAAGGAAACCGTCTTTTCGGGATCGGCCAGCGCCACGTAGACCGTCCCAACCGGGGCCGGGTCCTCGCCTGATTCGGGGCCGGCAACACCAGTGACGGCCAGGGCGTACGTGGCGTTGGTAAGGCGGCGGGCGCCGGCGGCCATGGCTTCGGCGGTCTCCCGGCTCACGGCGCCAAAATGGGCCAAAAGCTGCGGGTCCACGCCAAGCAACTCCACCTTCATGGCATTCGAATAAGCGATGAAGCCCCCGAGGAAATAGTGCGAGCTGCCCGGCACGGTGGTGAAACGCTCGCCCAGCATGCCGCCGGTCAGGCTCTCCGCCACCGATACGGTGGCGTGGGCTTTGCGCAACATTTCGCCGGCCACAACCTCCAGCGGATCGCCGTTGCGGGAGTAAACCTTGTCGCCCAGCAGCGCTTCGATGGGCGCGCCCACTTCGGCCAGCAGCGCTTCCGCCTCGCCCACGCTGGCGCACCGGGCGCGCAGGTGCACCTGAATATCGCCGTTGCCGGCCAGGATGGTGGTAACCGGGTTGAGGTACTTTTTGTACACCGGAGAGATGAGCTGGTCGAGGTCGGATTCCGGCATTCCGGTGACGCGCAACAGCAAGGTGCGGATGGCCTGACCCGGCACCAGGCGGCGCAGGCGCGTCAGGCACTGGCGCTCAAACATGGCCTTCAGTTCGTGCGGCGGGCCGGGCAGCAGCATCACCACGCCGCCCGAATCCTCCACCCATTGGCCGGGCGCGGTGCCGCGGTCGTTGGAGAGCACGTCGGCGCCCTCGATCACGAATGCCTGCCGCTTGTTCACCTCCACCATTTTGCGTTTCATGCGCGCGAAGCGCGCTTCGAGCTGCGCGGCGATCTCCGGGTGGAAGACCAGCTTGCGATCGAGCGCCATCGCCACGGCTTCGCGCGTGACGTCGTCTTCGGTCGGCCCCAGTCCGCCCGACAGAATCACGATGGGCGAGCGCGAAAGCGCCGCCCGCACCGCGTCCGCCAGACGGTCGCGGTCGTCGCCAATCACCGCTTTCGCGGTAACTTCCACGCCCAGGTTGTTGAGCTCGCCGGTCAGGTAGAGCGAATTGGTGTCGATGCGTTCCGCGGTGAGCAGCTCGGAGCCGGCCGCGATGATCTCGGCGTTCATCAGTAGAGAGGCAGACCCTTGATGCCGACGTCGACCCGGTAGAGCGCGTTGGTGGTCGCGACCACCAGCGCCCGCGACGGCGCGAAGGCCAGGCCGACGATGCCCGGCCCGGACAGAAAAAGCTCCGCCGCGCGGTCCGGCGTTACGCGCACCACGCCTTTGCGTCCGCCGATGGAAGCCGCCACGTACAGGTTGCCGTTTTCGTCGAACGCCAGACCCTGCGGCCGGCCCAGCCCGCGATAGAACACTTCCACTTCACCGTGATCGGAAACGCGATGGATGCAATCGAAGCTGGAGGTGGTGGGCCCGGTAACGTACAGGTAGCCGTCCGGACCGAATGCCAGATGGTAGGCGGCGATGGAAGGCTCGATGGTGGCGAAGACGAAGACCTGCCGCTCGGCGTTGATCTTGAAAATGGTTCCGCTGCGGTCCCCGACGTACAGGTTGCGCTGGCCGTCGAAGGCGATGCCGGTAGCGACACCCATGCCTTCCACGTACACCGTCATATTGCCGCTGGGCGCAGCCTGGTAAATAAAACCGTCGTAGCGGCTGGAAATGTAGAGCAGCCCTTCCGCATCGAGAGCCAGGCCGGTGGCGTTCATGAGGTCGTTGAGAAACGGCTTCATGTTGAAGTTGAGGTCGATTTTGTAGACCGCTACCGGCACCTTCTGCCCGCGCGAACCGCTGAAGGTGCTGTAAACGTTGCCAACGGCGTCGATGGCCGGGTTGCCCACCGGGTGCAGGTTCTCGGCGATGGGCACGCCGATGTCGCACGCCCAGGATTCGCTCGCCTGCTTGCCGCTTTCGATCACCAGCTCGCCGGCAGTGGCGCCCTCCGGCACGCGCGCGATGACGAAGGAATCCGAGCCGATGACGATGGGCGCTCCCACCTCCCCGATCAGGACGCGCGGGCGGTCCGACTTCGCAAACCCCTTCCCGCGGATCTGAAACTCGCCGCCGGCGATGGCGGCGTGCGGGGACACCTGCGAAATCTGCGGCCGCGAAGCGGGTGATTTCCGGAGGGACATATTTAATATAGATTGAACCATCCTGCCAGCAATAGCACAAGTGCGGCGTAGAAACCGGCCATGGCATCATCGGCGTTGATGCCCAGCCCGCCCGGCAGCGATTCCAATTGCCGCACCGGCGGCGGCTTCCAAATATCGAAGAGGCGGAACAGCGCGAAAGCGGCGAGGCAGCTTATCCAGTTCCAGGGACGGGCGGCCGCGAGCGCGATCCACTGGCCCAATACTTCATCCACCACCACGAAACCGGGGTCTTTCAGACCCGACTCACGCTCCGCCACGCCCGCGGCCCACACCGCGGGACCGGCCAGCGCGGCTGCCAGCAGCAGAAAGTGCCATGGCGCGAATCCCGCGTAACGATGGAGCGCGATGGCGATGGCGACCGCCGCCGCCGAGCCCGCCGTGCCCGGCGCCCACGGCGACCGGCCGCAGCCGAACCAGGTGGCGATGGCGAAAGCGATCCGGGTGCGCGGGGGGCTAGTCATCCTGTGGGGCAGACCCCCTGGTCTGCGCGGGTCCCCCTGGACGCGCTCTTCGCTGAACCACCCGCTCGCCAGCAGCGTTGCGCGACCAGGGGGTCGCGCGCAGACGAGGGCGTCCGCCCCACAGCTCGCGCGGTTGCTCAGTTGGGGGAAGAAGATGTGGCATTGGGCTATTCATCCTCGTCCGTTTCGACTGCCTCGACGCCATCCGGTGGCAACGGGCTGGAGATCACATATTTCCCCGACGCCCAATTGCCCAGGTCGATGGTGCGGCACCGCTCGCTGCAAAACGGGAATTCTGCGTCGCCGAACGCAACCTCTTTTTTCTTGCATACGGGGCACTTCATAACCGGGCGGCTAACGGCTCGATGTGCACCAGACCAGGCGGCGGCAGCACCGGCGCGGTTTCAGTGGGCGCGAGTAGCGTACCCACTACATCGTAATCGTGCGCTTCGGTGACGCGCAGGCGGCGAATTTCGCCGGGCCGCGGCGCCGCTCCCTCCACGTCGTTGATCAGCGTGACACCATCGATTTCGGGCGCCTGCGTGGCCATGCGCGCCTCCCACAACAAATCGGTCTCCGCTGAGACGCCTTCCACCAGCACCGGAACTTCCGCGCCCACCAGCGCGCGGCCGCGTGCGCGGGCGATCTTGCGCTGCAACGCCATCAGGCGCCGCTGGCGGCTGCGTTTGGTGTGCGCGTCCACTTTGCCATCGAGCGCATAGCTGCGGCCCGAATCTTCATCCGAGTAAAGAAAGACGCCCATGTTGTCGAACCGCGCGGCCTGGACGAACTGGCAGAGCTCTTCGAAATCCGCCGCCGTTTCGCCGGGGAAGCCGACGATGAAGCTGGTGCGGATGGCGACGCCGGGAATAGTGCGCCGGATGCGCTCGATCAGCCGCAGGAAAATCTCGCCGGAACCGCCCCGCTTCATGCGCTGCAGCACGCGCGCGCTGGCATGCTGTAGCGGCATGTCGATGTACTTCACCAGCGGCGGGTGCGCGGCAATCGCATCCAGCAGGCTCTGCGTTACCTTGTTCGGATAGGCGTAAAGGAAGCGAATCCACGTTTCATGCCCGGCTTCGATTTGCGCCAGCCGCCCCAGCAGAGCGGCAAGGCCGTCGCGCAGGCCCAGGTCTTCGCCATAGCAGGTGGTGTCCTGGCCGATCAGGTTGATTTCGCGCACGCCCTGTTGAAACAGGCGGGTGGCCTCGGCGACCACGGATTCAAAGCGGCGGCTGCGGAACGCGCCTCGGTATTGCGGGATGACACAGAAGCTGCACGGGTGGTCGCAACCCTCGGCAATCTTGATGTAGGCGAAGTGCCCCAGCGTGGAGAGCACGCGCGGCGTGAGGTCGTGGTAGAGATACGGAACCGCGGCCGCCGCGCCGGCGCCGGCTTCCACGCCCTCGCAGATCGCCACGATGCGCTCGAGCTCATTGGTGCCAACCAGCGCATCTACTTCCGGCATCTCCTTGCGAATATCGCCGCGGTAGCGCTCCACCAGGCAGCCGGCGACAATCAGTTTTTGGGCGCGGCCGGTCTTCTTGTATTCGGCCATCTCCAGAATGGTGTCGACCGATTCCTTCTTGGCGGGGTCGATGAAGCTGCAGGTGTTCACCACCAGCACGTCAGCGTCGCCGGGATGGGTCGTCAACTCGTGGCCGCGTGCCACCAGTTGGCCCATCATGACTTCGCTGTCGACGAGATTCTTGGGACAGCCCAGACTTACAAAACCGATTTTCAAGAGTGTTTATCCGAAACGGGGGTGCTGATTTCAGGATAGCATTGAGGAGTGCTGGATGCGGCGCGAAGGCCTTGGAAACTTCAATTGTGGGGCAGGTTGTCAACCTGCGGGCCGATTGGCAATCGGCCCGCGCGGCGGTTGGCAACCGCCGCGCAGGATGCCATCCTGCCCCACGCGCGCTCCCTCTTAGCTCGCAGTATTGCCTGCGCCGGCTGTCTGCTCCTTCTTCCGCTCGCCAGCGCCGCCGATGTGTGTCCGCCTGGTGGGTCGGCGGAGCAAGGCGCCGCACCGGCCGTGCTGGAGTGGCGCTCCACGGCGCATGCGTTGGCCAGGGATCGTTACTGTTTCACGAACCAGGTGCGCAACCTCGGCCCCGGGCCGCTTGCGGTGCGCTGGCCCGATGCGGGCATCGACCGCGCCGCGGTTGCCGGACAGTTGGAAGTGGCCTTCTGCTGCACATCCGCTGCGCGCACGGCGGCCAGCCAGCTCTGGATGGGCGCGCCGGAGAAGCCGCTGGCGATCCACATGCGCCGCGAGCCGGAAGAGGGCAGCGCGGATCGCGAGGAAGGTTATCCGGACTTGATCGAGAGCGACGCGCGCGTGAAGAACTACTCCATTCGCGGCTCGCTCGACGCCGCCGGCGTGGCGGTGCAAATCGACCTGACCCTGAAGTGTTCGGCTTCGCGCTTTGCGGATCGCTATGCGTACCAGTTTGCGATCACGGACCGCTCGCCCGTCCCGCTGACGGTGGATTGGGATCTGCTGCGGCATATGCGGGAGGTTGCGCCGCCTTCCGTGCAAACGATCCCGGGCGGCGCGGCGTACGTGTTTCTCAGCGACCGGACGCCGGACGAAGCCGAAGGCGTCATCGACATCCGCACCAAGGCCGGCGTCATGGTGGCGCGCTTCCGCCTGGACGGCTACCGTCCCTCCGGCGGGCACTAGCGCGCACTTCGCACAGTTCAGTGTGCCGACGTGGCGCGGGCATCGGCAGAAATGTCGAGACGAATCTCGACACGGCAGGCAGGACTGCCCGCGCCACGTTACTCGACGCGAAATTGCACGGTGCGGGTGGCTTGGCCGCCGGCGGAATCTTTGACCGTGAGCTCGGCGCGATAGGTTCCGGACGCGAGCGTCGCGACCGGCAACTTGAGCGCGACCGGAATCACGCGGTTGCCGGACTTCGCCAGGGCGCTCAGGTCGACATCGCCGGAATTCCACGCTGGCTGGTTGCTTTGCGCGTCCAGCAGGCGCAAGCGCATCGTCAACTGGACCGGCCCGGCGCCGGCGGCAAGCGGCTGGTAGATTTCGAAGTAAGCTTCGGCGGTGCCGGTCTTCGACAGAACATCGGAGCCGGAGACGGCGATCCGGTTACCGCGGAAGAGCAGCGGGTGTTTGCCTTGATCGAGCGCATCCTGCACCGCCTCCGGCGATATCGGTTGCACGTCGCGGCTGAGGGCGATGGCGCTCACGCTGAGTTGTCCGGCGTTGAAGGGATCGACCACCAGCGGAGTCTCGACCGCGCCCAGGCGATCTTTGGCCGTGCGGAAAACGACCTTGAACTGGTAATTGCCCGGCAGGACTTCAAACTGGCGTTCGTAGCGGAGCGGGTGGCGCAGAAATTCGTCGAACTGCTGGCGGTTGTCGAAGTCGAATTTCATTTTGTGAGTGAACCGCGCGGCCACGTCGCCGCCGGGGACGTACGCCAGGCCCAGCACGTCCATCTCGGCACGCAGTTTGCCGTTCACTTCGGCGGGCTCGAGAACGGGGTTGGGAACCTCCAGCGCCATGTTCACTCGCGCTACGCCGCTGGCCTCATAGAAGAACGGGGCGGAGGTTGAGGCCGCTGTATTGCCGGCTTCAGACGAAGCTGCCAGACTCTCTAACTCGTTCTCATGCGGCTTTGGGGCGGCCACGCTTACCGGGCGGACGTTACAGTAGAGATTGCGCCCGCGCACGGTCACGCCGGGCCGGTTGACGGTGACTTTGAGCGGATGACAACTTCCTTCCGCGGACACTTTCGGCACGTAAGCAAGCGTGTAGGATTCGTCCTGCTCGCGGGCGAGCTGCTCGAAAACGCCGGCAGTCCCGGTGCCGCGCGAGAGCTCGCGGCCGCCGGTCGCCTCGGCTAAGCTAACCGCCCAGCCAGGAGCCGCCACGCCGGCCTGCGCCTCAACTGGATAGACCGAGACATCCGCCTTGCGAAACTCGAGCTCCATGTCAAACGGGTCCTGGTGCGGTTCCGCCTTCGCTTCGCTGCGAGCTCGCACACGTCGAGTCGCGGGAGCCGCCGGCGGCGGCGTCTTGTCGGCGGCGCCGGCGGGTGGCGCGGCATGGGCCACGAACAGGGCCGCCATTTTGTGACCGGGCACCTGGCCCAAGCCCTGCGCCAGTTGGGCGTAGTAGAGCGCCCGCAAGCTGCTTTCGGGATCGGCGACGTGGTCGCAGTGAAGGAGGTCGGGCCATGCACGCAGTGCCTGCTGAAGCCGGCCGGCGTCGCCGGTGAATGGCGTAGACATGGTGCCGTAGCATGCATCCGTGTAGATGATGGCAATCCGCCGGTCGGGTCCGGCGTTGTCGGCGATGAACTTCGCGGCGGCCTGTTGGATCCACTTCTGATCGTCGCTGGACTGCGGGCCGATCAAGAGGGCGAAGAGCTGTTGCCGACTCATGCCCGCCGCGGCGGGTCCGCTGTGAGTCTGGAATCCGGTGATGGTCTGTTCCTTGCCATCTTCGAACAAGTGGAAATCGGTCGCGGTCAGGCCGTGGATGGGTTCGTCTTTCAAGCCGGTCACGACGGCGTCCACCTGCACCAGGCGCGCCTCGGGCTTGAGGTTCACGCCGGCCGTAGCCGTGGCGCCGGACGTGCCGGTTTGAGCCAGCACCGGGGAGCACAGCAATAGCAGCAGGGCCGCGCACTTCTGCCGTGGCGCACGCACTCCTGCGTACCGGGTCGAATCTCTACTCGACGCCGCTATCGCCTCAGGCTCCGGGCGCCGGCAGGAGTGCCGGCGCGGCACGCAGGAGTGCGTGCGCCACATTTTCACGGGATCTCCACCGTGTCGTTGGCGGCGGCCATTTGCTGGCCCTCGGCATCGCGCGCGACGACGCGGATCATGTAGGCGCCGCGCTTCACATCGAAGTCGCTGTTCAGGGTGACGCCGAGGGCGCGCCGATGCTCGACATTCTCGTCCTTTACCCGCAGTTCCACCACTTTCTGGGTCCCTGTAATGTAGTTGCCGTTGCCATCGAACAAGGCGTACACCACCGTCACGTCGTTGCGGTTCCGGTCGTCCTGCCTGCGCAAGTGCAGTTGCCCGATGTCGAGATGAGCGGTGATTTTCAGTTTGGCGTCCTGCGCCGTGGTTTTGTGGAACTCGGTGTCAATGTCGAGGGGCAGGTCGCGCAGTTCATCGTGGGAGAACACGGCCTCGCTGATTTCCCGCGAGGCGGCGGTGGTGGCGTCCTCCGCATGAGATGGCGCCCAGTAACCCTTCCGCGCCTGTATCGAGAGACCCTGGCTGTTCGCCAGCGTCACCTTGATTTCGTGGAACTTTCCGTCCGGCTTGAGATCGGTCGGATAGAAGCCCAGATAGTAGACGTGTTCGGGCGGGTTGGCGAGGCGGTCGAATTCGCCCAGGAAATCGTTGCCGCTGAGGGCGGTGCCGCCGGTGCTGGAGGCAAGGTCTCCCAGAATCAGCCCTTGGGCGGTAATCTCGAAATGGTCGTACTGCGCGACGTACTGCTGAGTTAGTTGGTTCGTCAGAGTGCAGCCGGGTACGCCAACGCTTGGGTCGATGGTATAAACGCCGCGCGCGTCGAGGGTGTTGATGATGACGCCTGAGCGGGTGGCGCG
>Ga0209415_10001069_pt1 | contig 52121 bp, 46 predicted proteins | sample PeaSoiSIISIP2007_FD_187696 | JGI IMG/M metagenome (GOLD analysis project Ga0209415, IMG submission 187696) | Peat soil microbial communities from Weissenstadt, Germany - SII-SIP-2007 (SPAdes) (version 2) | ecosystem: Environmental > Terrestrial > Soil > Wetlands > Peat | place: Germany... | reverse complement strand
AGCCCTATGGGAAAATAACGAGGTGAGCTTCCTTAATAGCGATGCCAGGGAGGAAAATAGCGGGGTGGGCATCCTTACGAAGGAAGGCCTATGGGAAAATAACGAGGTGGGCTTCCTTAATAGCGATGCCAGGGAGGAAAATAGCCGGGTGGGCGTTCATAATAGGGAAGGCCTGTCCGAGGAGTGCGGAAGCTATTCCGGCACGCGGGCGAGGCCGTAGATGACCTCGTAGCTTGCCGGCACCTGACTATTCCTGCCGTAGGTCGTTCGATAGGTCTCCATCATCTCCGTCATCACCCGCCGCTCCGAAAGGCCTTTAGCTGTCCCCGGCCGCGTCGTGTTCGCACCGATTTTTTTCAGCGAACGCAACAGTTCCGGTACATCCGGGTGCCACTCCACCTCCGTTTCCGAGATCACCCGCGGGCCGACAAAGCCGACACCCTCCAACGCCGCCGCCACTTCGGCAGCGCTGAAGAAGCTGTGGGTGCGGTCCTCGCCTCCCTTCAGCGCCCCACGGTAAGAGTCGCGCAGCTCGAAAAGGGTACGTTCCCCAAAGAGAGCAAAGCAGAAGAGACCGTCCGGCGCCAGGACCCGCCGCACTTCGCCGAACGCGGCTTCCAGCGCGGAGAGCCATTGGAAGGTGGAAGTGGAGACAACCACGTCGAACACGCCGCTTTGGAAGGGAAGCCGTTCGGCGTCGGCGTTGACCAACGGCACGTCGCCGGCCAGTTTGGCCGCAGCTGTCAGGCACATGCCCAAGGCGAGGTCGGCACCGACCGTAAAGCAGGAGGGATACTCCTGCCGCAAAGCGGCAAGCAGCCGGCCGGTTCCGGCGCCTACGTCCAAAAGCCGCGACGGGCTTACCGCTTCCGCGCGCAGCAAACCAAGCAGCCGTTCGACCACCCTCTGCTGCACCACCGCATACCGGTCGTAGTCGCCAGCCTGTTTATGAAACGAGCTGCGAACTTTATGTCTGTCTATGCTTGCCACCATCGAGCCGTTTCGTCACCCAATACGCGAAATGAAATCCTTCACCAACTCGTTGAACTCATCCGGCCGGGTCATGAAGGGCGCATGACCGCAGCCTTCCATGACCTCCAAGGCCGCCATCGGCAACCGCTTTGCCATGTAGGCGGACGCGCCGGCCGGGCAGATGGTGTCGAGCGCGCCGTGCACCAGCAGGACCGGCCGATCCACCGCCTGTAGTTCCTCCCGCAAATCGGCCGCCGAAAGGATCATCAGCGCCTGCCGTGCCACGTCCGGCTCCGGGGACTTGCCGCCCATCACGATCTCGTGCACGATCCGCTGGTACTGCGCCTGGTCCATCTCGTCTGCGGCGAACATGCCGCGGAAGAAATCGCCCATCGTCTTCTGGTAGTCCCGCTTGAGGCGTATGCCCAGCCCCTTCACCTCGATCGCCGGTTGTCCGTGCGGATACCCCTCGTCGGCGATGAAGCGCGGCGTCCCCCCCACCAGCACCAGCCCGGCCAGCCGCGCCCTCAGCGCCGGGAAAGCGTGCAGCGCCACCTGCACCCCCATCGACCAGCCGATCAGCACGGCGTCCTCAAGGGCCAGTTCCTGGAAGAAGGCAACCAGGTCGCCGGCAAAATCGTCTACCGTATAGCCGTCCGCCAGGGAAGAGTGCCCGTGGCCGCGCTGGTCCAGGAAGATGAGCCGGCGGTTCTCCACTAACTGTTGCTGGAAGCGCCACACCCGTCCCGACATCGCCCAGCCGTGTACGAACACCACCGGCCGGCCGCTGCCTGTTTCCTCGTAATGGAGCGTCACTCCCGCAGGAGTCTCGATGTAAGGCATACATGCTCCGAGTACTAATCATCCTTTCGTAGGGTGGGCACTCCGTGCCCACGCGGTCATTTGGGGGCGGTGGGCAGAGGGCTGCCCACCCTACTTGCCGATCACGCCCAGCCTGCGGCCTACGGCAGCGATCTTCCCAGCAACCGACTCCAGGTCCGCCGGTTCGTGCGTTGCCATGATAGTGCAGCGCAGCCGGCAGCTTCCGGCCGGCACCGTCGGCGGCCTGATCCCCTGCACGAACACGCCCTGCTCCAGGAGCTGCCGGCTGAACTCCATGGTGGTTTGAGCTTCGCCCACGAAAACCGGCACGATCTGGGTCTGCGTCCCCATCACATCGAAGCCGGCACTCTCCAGCCGCGCCTTGAACAATCGAACGTTAGCGGAAAGCCGCTCCCTAAGCCGCGCCCCTTCCGGCGAATCGACCAGATCGAAGGCGGCGATGGAGGCGGCGAGCACCGCGGGGGGAAGCGAGGTGGAAAATATGAAGGAGCGCGCCGTATTTACCAGGTAGTCGCAAAGTATCCGGGAACCGGCCACGTAGGCGCCGAAACTGCCGAGCCCCTTACCTAGGGTTCCCATGTGGATGTCGATATCCTTAAGCACGCCGCACAACTCGCCGCTGCCGCGCCCGGTCGCACCCAGCACGCCGGTGCCGTGGGCGTCGTCCACCATGAGCAAGGCGTCGTAGCGGCGGGCCAGATTTACCAGCTCCCTCAAGGGGGCGATGTCGCCGTCCATGCTGAAGACGCCGTCGGTGACGATCAGCCGCCGCCCCTTGCCCCCTTTTTCCTGCAGCATCTTCTCCAAAGCCCCCAGGTCGCGATGCGGGTAGCGGTGGAGGTTGGCGCGGGACAGCACGGCGCCGTCGACGATGCTGGCGTGGTTCAGCCGGTCGGAGAAGATGGCATCCCCGCGCCCGACCACCGAGGAGATGATCCCCGTGTTGGCGGCGTAGCCGGAATTGAAGAGCAGCGCCTTTTCCGTCCCCTTGAAGGCGGCGATCCGCTCTTCCAGGCGCTGGTGCAGGTCCATGGTGCCGGAGACCAGGCGCGAAGCGCCGGAGCCGACGCCGAGGGCGACGCCGTCGATCGCAGCCTGCTTGAGCGCCGGATGATCGGCGAGCCCCAGGTAGTTGTTGGAGCAAAGGAGCAAGACCTCTTTGCCGTCGAGCAGCACCCGGCTACCCTGCGCCCCCTCGATGACCCTCATGCTGCGATACAGCCCTTGGGCCCGCAGCGCCTGAAGTTCGTCGTCAAATGTCTGCACCCGCACCTCCACTCCTCCCCTTTTGCCTGACAATCCGCCAGGATTGTGGTTGTATTCAGGTCGGCGGAGTTCTCTTGTAGCACACCCGCCCGCACTGGTCAACCGAGCTTGTATATCAGGTTGACGATCGTCAGGCCGGCAGGAGGTCGATGACCGTCACCTCGGGCGGTGCGAGCACGCGCAGGGGCGGCCCCCAGGTGCCGGTGCCACGGCTGACGTACAGCCAGGACCTGCCGCCGGGATGGGAGAGCCCCATCTTCACCGGGTAGGCAAGGCGGGTTATCAGGTTGAAGGGAAAGATCTGGCCCTTGTGGACGTGGCCGGAAAGCTGCAAGTCGAAGTACCCCAACGCCGCCTGCTCCACGGACGGGCGATGTTTCAAAAGGAGGGTGAAGGTTCCCTCCGGCAGAGCCGCCAGCAGATCGCTGTCCAGCGCTCCCGGTTCCCTGCGCCGGACCGCCGGGTCGTCCACCCCTGCTACGGCAAGGAAGGGGGTGATCCGGATGACCTCCTGACTCAGCAGCCGCAGCCCGGCCTGGCTGGTGAACGTCGCGGAAGGCTGGATACCGGCAAAAACCTCGTGGTTGCCGAGTACGGCAAACTTCCCCAGGGGCGCCTTGACCGCCGCCAGCATCCCGTCGAGCCCCTTCAGGCCGTCCATCTGGCCGTCCACCAAGTCGCCGGTGCTGACCAGCAAGTCCGGCTCAAGCGGAGTTATCTTGTCGAGGATCCGCTGCAGCTCCGCCTTCCCCACCATAAGACCGAGATGGACATCGGAGATCTGCACGATCCTGACCCTGCCGGCGGAGGCGGGAATCTTGGCACTGCGGAGCGTCACCCGGCTCACCCGGATGCTGCGGGCTTCGAAAAGGCCGTACAATGAGGCGGCCAGGGCAAGAAGCAGGGCAACGGACATGCTCGCGGCAAGTGGCGGCAGCAGTTCCCGGTGAGCTACCCACCCCGCCGCCGCGACCATTGCGCGCACCAGTTCGATCGTGAGGGAGGCACTGAACAGCAGGAAGAAAAACCCCATCCAGAGGTAGCCGAGCCACGCTACCAGCCGGGCGACAGGTTCCGCGCCGTAACGTTCGAGGATTCGTACCAGGATCGGCGCGCACACCATGAACAGGGAGAGCGCCAGGAAGGCCGTCGGCCAGGGTGCGCCGAGACGGAAAGCTTGCACCAGCCGCGACAGGACGTAGCCGTGCGCGCCGCCGTAGATCGCCAGGTAAACCAGTATAAACAAGGACATCGGCACCCCCTTCAAAATTATGATTACTCTACCACAGGCTCCGATTGCGTGGCAAAGAAAGGCGGCTATACTATGGTAGTCCGTGAGAACACTCTCATAAAATTCCCCAATATACCCGCTATGACAGCAGGAAAACTCACAGTCAATCCGATCCACTCTCAGAGAAATCCCCTTACGTCGTCTTGATGCTTCCACCCTAAACATCAGGATATCGGAGAGTCACCATGCAGATGATCCAGTACCAAAACGACAACGGCTATGGTTTGCTCACACACAGGCTGAACAGGTTTCCCCAGGGCGCGCCACCATCGGAACTGCTCACCAAGATCCTCTCCCTGTTGTTCACCGAGGAGGAGGCCGCCCTGGTGGGGCAGCTACCGATGCGCCCCTTCTCTGCCGCGTCCGCGGCACAGATCTGGGGGATCAGGGAGGTGGATGCCTTCCGCATCCTGGAAGGGCTGGCCAAACGCGCGCTACTGCTCGATGCGGAGCATAACGGCGAAAAGACCTACGTGCTGCCGCCGCCCATGTCCGGTTTCTTCGAGTTTTCCATGATGCGCGTGCGCGGCGACATCGACCAGGGTGCGCTGAGCGGGCTTTTTTACCAGTACCTGAACATGGAAGAAGACTTCATCGGTTCGCTCTTCCTGGAAGGAAGGACCAGGCTGGGCCGCATCATGGTGGACGAGGAACAGCTGCCGCCTACCGCAGTGAGCCGGGTACTGGATTACGAGCGCGCCAGCGAGGTGATCAAGAAGGCCTGGCGTATCGGCATCGGCACCTGCTACTGCCGCCATAAGATGCAGCACCTCGGCAAGGCCTGCTCGGCCTCCAAGGAGATCTGCATGGCCTTCGACAACGTCGCCGATTCCCTGATCCGGCACGGTCACGCGCGCCAAGTGGACAAGGTGGAATGCCTGGATCTGCTGCAGCAGGCAAAGGAGCAGAATCTGGTGCAATTCGCAGAGAACGTGCAAGGCGGGGTCAGTTTCATCTGCAACTGCTGCAGTTGCTGCTGCGAGGCGCTGACCGCGGCGCGCAAGTTCTGCAGCCTGCAGCCGGTGCAGACCACCAATTTCACCGTCAGCCAGAAAACGGAGCTCTGCACCGGATGCGGCCGCTGCATCGACGTCTGCCCGGTGGAGGCCGTGAGCCTGGTTTCGGCGAACGATCCGCAGCATCCGTGGATGAGAAAGAGCGTGCAGGATAGTGGCCGCTGTCTCGGCTGCGGGCTGTGCGTGCGCGTCTGCACCGGGGGGGCGCTGTCGCTGGTACAGAGGAAGGAGCGGGTGATAACGCCGGCCGACAGCGCGCAGCGGCTCGTGATGATGGCGCTCGAGCGCGGCAAGCTGCAGCATCTGATCTGGGACAACCGCGCCCTGGTAAGCCACCGCGCCATGGCCGCCATCTTCGGCGCGATCCTCAAACTCCCGCCGGTAAAACTGGCCTTGGCCAACAGCCAGTTAAGCTCCAATTACCTCCAGGCGCTCATCCAGAGACGATCCGACCGTTCCCGTCACAGCTTCTCCAAGCCGTGAATCGGTCGTCAACGCGCCTGTCATCCTGTGGGAGTTGTCGGAAGGTCCTTGCTTGTGCTAAGGTGGCCGGGAACTTTAACCTTCGCAGGGCGGGAAACGGATGCACGGATTGAAATACCTGGCGGGCTACTCGGAGCAGGTGCTGGAGCGGGTGAGCCAACTTCTGGAGAAAAACGAACTGGGCCAGGTGCTGGCGAAGAAGTACCCGCAGCAGCACGACGTGCAGAGCGACCGGGCACTCTACGATTACACCATGGAGCTCAAAAACCGCTTCCTGCGCAGTTCGCAGCCGGTCAGCAAGGTGACTTTCGACGACCGGATCGACGCGGTGGAAAACGCCCTCGGCCTGCACTTTTTCGTCAGCCGGGTGCAGGGGGCGAGGCTCAAGGCGAAGAACCAAATAAAAATCGCCTCCCTTTTCAAGGAGGCGCCGCCGGAATTTCTAAGGATGATCGTGGTGCACGAACTGGCGCACCTGAGGGAGAAGGAGCACAACAAGGCCTTTTACCAGTTATGCGCACACATGGAACCGGACTACCACCAGTTCGAGTTCGACACCAGGCTTTATCTCACCCACCTGGAAACCGCGGGCCCGCCCGCCAGCCAACCGGTCACATGAACAGCAGGAAGCCGTTGGCGAACTGCACGATGCCGTAAACGCCCAACGCCACCCCCACGACCCACAGATACTTCTTTTTCAGCAGCGCGGCGATCGAAGACAAGAGGATGGCGATCTGCAGGAAGATCACCGCCAGGCCGAAGATCTTGGCGTGCGCTTGCGCCTCGTCCCGGCTCGTCTCCAGCTTCTTGGCGTCCTGCTGGATTTTCGCCTTTTCGCCTTCATACTTCGCGATCTTGGCGCCGTAGCCGTCGATTTTTTTCCGGTACTCGTCGGCGACGGCCGACGTCATCGACTTCCCCTGCGTCTTGAGCTGCATCTCCACCTGGTCCTTCTGCATTTCGTAGAGATAGCTCTTGATACTTTTCGACTGAAAAAACGCCCATTGATCGGAGGCCTGGGTCTGGCTCAGGATCGAGCGCGTCGAGTACCCTCCCCCCTTGAAGGTCGCCAGGGTGGCGCAGACGGCAAAGATGATGGTGGTCAGCGCGAGGTAATTGAGCCAGGGCTCCTTCTTGTCTTCAGCCATAAGATCTCCTTACCAAGATATCAGGTCCGTTTCAACAGCTTGACCGCCTCTGACACGCGCGGACTGGCCGGATACTTCTCCAGCAGGCGGTTGAGAGTCGCCTTTGCCTGCACCTTGTCGCCGGATTCAAGATAGGCCTTGCCGAGGTAAAAAAGGGTGTCGTCGAGCTTGGGGAGGCCCGGAAAGCGGACCAGCGCCTCGTTCAAACGCTTGATGGCAGACGGGTACTTGTCGGTCCTGAGGTAGAAGTTGCCGACGTAGTTTTCGTACTCCAGCTGTTTGATGCGGCAGTCCGCCAGCTTCTGCTTGATCTCGGCGCCGTACTCCCCGGCCGGGTACTGCGTCAGGTAGCTTTCCATCGCGCTGATGGCGTTTTTAACCGGGGTTTGCTCGGTGTCGATGCCGATGATCTGTCGGTAGTTGGCAAGCGAGAGCCGGTAGAGCGCGTAGGAGGCTTTCTCGTTGCGCGGGTGCAGTTTCCTGTACTCCTCGTAGCCCGCCGAGGCCTCCACGTACTCCTTGTTGTCATAGTGCGCGTCGGCGATCATCAACTCGGCTTTCATGCTCAGCTCGGGATTGGCAAACGACTCCCGCACCTTCTTCAGCTGGGTGATGGCGTCCTCGTACTTCTTGGCAGCCAGGGCCGTCTCGCCGTCCTTGAAATAGGCCTCCGGGCTCTTGACCGGAGCCGGCGTCGACGCGCAGGCGGCAAGCAGAAAGAGTACGGGGACGAGGCCGATAAGACGCGAGGGTCGCAATGACATGGGGTACTCCCTTGGTAGATACGAAAACTGGAAACCAGTGAGTGTTAATAACACAACTGGTTTCCAGATTCTAGAGACAAGATGACAAGCTGGCAGCCGGCGGCGATTACCCCCGATTGGAGCGCTTGCGTTTATTGGGATCGAGTTCCTTCTTCCTGAGCCTGATGGACATCGGCGTCACCTCGACCAGTTCGTCGTCGTCGATGAACTCCAGCGCCTGCTCGAGGGTGAGAAGGCGCGGCGGGGTAAGCTTGATGGCGTCATCGGTGCCGGAGGCACGGACGTTGGTGAGCTTCTTGCCCTTGCAGGGGTTCACTTCCAGGTCGTTGTCTTTCGCGTGCTGGCCGATGATCATGCCGCCGTAGACCTCTACGCCGGCACCCAGGAACAGTATCCCGCGCGGCTGCAACGCGTCCAGGGAGTAGGCGGTGGTTTCCCCCTGTTCCATGGCGGTCAGGACGCCGTTCTTCCTTCCCGGGATCTCGCCCTTGTAGGGGGCGTACTCGTGGAAGGTGTGGGTGATGACGGCGGTGCCGCGGGTGTCGGTCAAAAGCTCGCCGCGCAGGCCGATCAGGCCGCGGGCCGGCACCACGAACTCCAGGCGGATCGAATCCCCCATCGGGTTCATGGCGACCATTTCACCCTTGCGCGGTCCCATGCGCTCGATGATCACGCCCTGGTACTCGGAGGCGACGTCCACCACCAGGTATTCCATCGGCTCGAATTTCTTGCCGTCGACGTCGCGCATGATGACTTCCGGCTTGGAGACGGCCATCTCGAACCCTTCACGGCGCATGTTCTCGATCAGGATGGAGAGGTGCAGCTCGCCGCGGCCGGAGACCTGGAAGGTGTCGGCGTTGGCTGTGTCCTCGACCCTGAGCGAGACGTTGGTGCGCAGTTCGCGATCCAGACGCTCACGGATGTTGCGGGAGGTGACGAGCTTGCCCTCGCGCCCGGCGAAGGGGGAGGAGTTGACGATGAAGTTCATGGAGAGCGTCGGCTCGTCGATGGCCACGTAGGGGAGCGCGATCGGGTTGTCCGCAGCCCCCAGGGTCTCGCCGATGCCGACGTCGGTGAAGCCCGCGATGGTGACGATGTCTCCGGTAAACGCCTTCTCGATATCCACCTGCTTGAGCCCCTCGTAACCTAAGAGCTTGGTGACGCGCCCCTTGGTGACGGAGCCGTCGCGCCGGATCAGCGCCACGGTCTCGCCGGCGTTCACCTTGCCGTTGAAGATCTTGCCGGTGGCGATGCGGCCGATGTACTCGTTGTAGTCGATGTTGGTGACCAAGAGCTGGAAGGGGGCGTTCACGTCCCCTTCGGGGGGGTGGACGTTGTCCTTGATCAGTTCGAACAAGGGCTCCATGTTCTCGGACTCCTGGTCCATTTCGCGCATGGCGTAACCCATCTTGGCCGAGGTGTAGCAGACGGCGAAGTCGAGCTGGGCGTCGGAGGCCTGCAGTTCGCAGAACAGGTCGAACACCATGTCGACGACTTCGCTTGGGCGCGCTCCGGGGCGGTCGACCTTGTTGATCACCACGATCGGCCTAAGCCCCAAGTCGAGCGACTTCTTGAGCACGAAGCGGGTCTGCGGCATCGGGCCGTCCAGCGCGTCCACCAACAGGAGCACGGAGTCGACCATCTTGAGCACGCGCTCCACCTCGCCGCCGAAGTCGGCGTGGCCCGGGGTGTCGACGATGTTGATCTTGAAGCCGCCGTGGTGGATGCAGAGGTTCTTGGCGAGGATGGTGATACCCCTCTCCTTCTCCAGGTCGTTGGAATCCATCACCCTTTCGGTGATCGCTTCGTTCTCCCGGAATACCCCGGACTGCTTCAAAAGAGCGTCGACCAAGGTGGTCTTGCCATGGTCGACGTGGGCTATGATGGCGATATTTCTGATCTTCTCCTGCATCGGTTCCGCTGCTCCTCTTTTTTGCCTACGCGAAAATAAAAAGACGAGCGTATGCTCGTCTTTGAAACGCTTCAATATGGCACGTTCAAATCAGTTTGGCAAGATTATTTTCTGATCACCCGCCGACGGCCGCCCATATTGGCCATCTGCTGCTTCTGAATGGTGCCCAGGCTCTCCAGGTGGAACTGCAGCCACATCTCGCCGTACCCCTTCATCTTCATCTTCTTCCCTTCGCGCAAAAGCTCCAGGTTCTGCTTGATGTTCTCGTCTGCGGGAAGCTTCCCCTGCGCCTTGCTCAGTATCTCGCAGGCCTTCACCGTCTCGCCGGTCTCGTTGAGGCAGTAGGCGTACAGGCTCCACAAAAGAGACTCCTTCGGGGAGGCCATGGTCGCCTTGTCGAAGGTCTGGCGCATCAGCTCAGGCTTGTTGCGCTTCATGTAGCTTACCGCCAGCATCCCCATGGTGACCCAGTTCTTGAAGAACCCCTTTTCCAGGTACGGGAACGCGGTGGCGAACTCGCGGCGCACGAAGTAGACCATGCCGATGGCGGAGTTGATCTGGCTCTCCACGTAGATCTGCCACTTGGCGAAACGGAGCGCGCTTTTCAGGTCGCGGATACCCTTCTCGAAACGCTGCGCCTGGATGTCCTTCATGGCCGGTTCCATGATGGCTTCCAGCTTTTTGGTGACGGCACGGGCGATGAGCAGGAAGCAGGCCAAAAAGACGATCAGCCCGGCCAAAAGCCCGCCCCACCAGAAGTGGAACCCGGCTGTGAGGGTGACGATGAAGAATGCTACGATTGCGGCGCCTGCAGAAATGAGAACGTTGTACATCGATCGGTGTCCTTGTGAGCGGAGTTAAAAGTATCAGGTATCAGACATCAGGTATCGCGATGACGGCTGCGGGGTGAGGAAGGGGGGGCTAACCGGAATCCTTGACCATTGCGCCCTTCTTCTCCTGGTACCTCGCGACGATGAGCCGTTTGCCCGGCTTGAGCGCCACCTTGTTCTTCAGGTTGTTCCAGGCGGAGAGGATGCGCAGCGTGACGTTGAAGCGCTTGGACAGCGAGGTGAGCGTGTCGCCCTTTTTCACGGTGTAGTACTTGAAGAACCAGCTGCCGCGTTTGACGTCGGCGGTCTCCTGCTTAACCGTCGGCTCCGGCGCCGGCTGCTTGGCGTCGCTTGGTTCGTATTCGGTTGTCGCCAGCAGCACCGGGATGGTCAGCACGCGGCCGTGGAGGCGCTGCTGGGTCTTCTTGCCGAGGTTGTTGAGTTCGGCGATGGTCTGCGGCGAAGTCTTGAAGCGCTTGGCGATGGACGCCAGGGTGTCCTTGCGCTTGGCACGGTAGGCGACGTGACGCACCCGCTCCCGGTAACGCTCCGACTCGGCGAGCTGGGCGTATTTGGCCTGGAACTGGGCCGCCGCCCCCTTGGGAACCTTCAGTTCGTACCCGGGATAGTCGGGAGGAGTGGTCTGGTGCCTCAGTTCGGGGTTGAGCTCGCGGATGCTCTGCAGGCTGACGTTGCAGAGCTTCGCCACCACTTCCAGATCGGTGCGGGACGGGATCTTCACCGTGTCGAACTCGATCGGCGGGAGGTAGGCCACGTCGGCGAAGCCGTACTTGGCCGGTTCCTTGGCGATGATCGCGGCCGCCAAAAGCTTGGGGACGTAGTCCTTGGTCTCGCGCGCCAGGTATTCCCCTTTGGAGATCTCCCAGAAGTCGCGGCTGTTGTACTTGCTGATGGCGCGCAGGATCTTGTTCTCGCCGGCGTTGTAGCCGGCCGCCGCCAGGTACCAGTCCTGGTTGAACAGGGCGTAGAGTTCCTTCAGGTAGAGCGCGGCGGCCACCGTCGACTTGAGCGGGTCGCGCCTCTCGTCGATCCAGTAGTCGATGCGCAGGGAGTAGCGCTTGCCGGTGCCGGACATGAACTGCCACGGGCCGACCGCGCTCGCAACCGAAAGGGCGTGCGGCGAGAAACCGCTCTCGATCATGGCCAGGTAGACCAGGTCCTCCGGCATCCCTTCCTTGCGCAGGACCTCGCGCATCATGGGGATGAAGCGCTCGCTACGGGAGAGCCAGCGGGCGAAGGCCGTCCGGCCGCTGGTCTGGAAGTACCTGACGAAGTAATCGACCTTCCTGTTGAAGGTCAGCGGGATGTCGGAATCCGGCAGCTCCTCTTCCGGGAGTTTCAGCTCGAAGGACTCAGCCGTCTGGGCATCGACGTCGGCGAGATCGGCAAGATCGCTGGCGGACACCCCGAGTTCCTTGGGAAGGAGCGCTTCGGCCGGATTGGAGGTGCGTCCGCCCGCGGCGCGCTGCTGCGTCCCTCCTCCCAGCTCCAGAGTGGGCACGGCCTGCGGCGTCGCAGCCAGGACGGCCGCGGGAAAAAGTAGTGCCAATATGACGAGGAAAGCTTTGCTCATTAGGCTCCTTGCATAATCCCGGCCCGTATACACCCAAGACGGCTGCAGGATAACGAAAATCCGCCCTATTGTCAATCAAAGGGGTTTTTACGGCTACTGGCGGGGCTTCGCGCGCCCCTTCTTGAGCAGGCCGAGCAGCCAGCCGTCCTTAAGCTTGAGCGCTGCGTGCGGGCAGAGTTCCCGGCAGCAGAGGCAGCGGATGCAGCGCCGGTAGTCGAACCGCAGCCTCCCTCCCGCCACCGCGATCGCTCCCGGAGGGCAGGCGCGCACGCAGATGCCGCACAATTCGCAGCTGCCGTCGATCGCCTCCGGCCGGGAGGTAAGCTGGTTGCGCAGCCTGTTTTTCAGGAAGCCCGGCAGCCCGAACTGCACGTCGGAGAGGTGGGGGAGCCTTAAGCTCGGACAGCCGAGCCGGTCGAGCGGCTCCCCTAAGCATTCGATCCCGCTCCGCGTACCCCCCGGCAGTTTGAGCCGCCGGGCCGCGTTCTCCACGTAGAGGAGCTCTTTCGGGATGCCGGCCAATTCGGCGGCGACCACGTCCACCGCCACCGCGTTGTCGCCTGCCAAAAGCACCCCGAACCGGCAGGGGTCGCCGCTGCCGGGGCCGTTTCCCTCCATGGCGACCACCGCGTCCACGATGTTCAGGTCCGGCTCCCTAAGCCGGTACACCTCCAGGAGCATCTGGGCAAAGAGTTCCTTGTCCGCCCCCGCCTTCAGGTGCCAGGCCGCCTTCTGGGTGCCGACCACCGCGCCGAAGAGGTTCTTCACGGCGCAGGTCAGGGTCATCATCTCGTGGGTCTTCAACTTGGGGAGGTTGATCAGCCGGTCCGCCTCCAGGTAGGGGCGGGCCAGCTCGAACCGGCGGAAGGTGCCGGAGCCTGCCACCGGCAGCGCCTCCTCGAAGGGAACGAACTCTGCCCCGGTCTCGGTCACCACCTGCAGCACGCCGCAGCGTTCGGCCACCTTCCGGCCGGAACCGACGCCGGGAGAGTCCCCCACCAGCGCGATCCCTCCCGCACCCTGCACCAGTTCGATCACCGCCCGCACCAGTTCCGGATGGGTGGTCACCGCAGCCTCAACCGGTTTGCCCGCCAGGAGGTTCGGCTTGATCAGCACCCGCTCGCCGGGGTGAACGAAGCGCGCCATGCCGCCTAACGGCGCCAAGAGGCGGATCACCGCCTCCTTCACCTTTACGCGGTCGTAGCTGTCCAGTTTCTCGATACTGACCTGCATGGATGCCTCCTTCCGTAGGTCGCGCTTCGTTCCTCAACGCGACCTACGTTTGCCTCCCCGCCCTTTCCGATTGCAATGCCCCCTTGGGCTGGGTTAGATTCATAGCATGAAAGCGGCCATCGAGCAATTCTCAAGCTACCTGGAGAGCGAGCGCAACGTCTCGGAGCACACCCTCGCCGCCTACCGCAGCGACCTCATGCAGTTCTCGGCCTTTCTCGCCGAGGAGGGCGAACCTGCGCCCGAAGAGATCGACCACCTGACCATCCGGCGCTACCTCGCCGTGCTGCACCGTGGCCATGCCAAGAGTTCCATCGGCCGCAAGCTCTCCGCCATCCGCGCGCTGTTCCGCTACCTGATGCGCGAGGGCAGGCTCAAGAAGAACCCGGCCGAACTGGTGGCCACCCCCAAGAAGGAAAAACGCCTCCCCTTCCACCTGAACATCGACCAGGTCACCTCGCTTGTGAGCGCCCCGCAGGGAGAAAGCGGGCTGCCGCTTCGGGACCGCGTCGTTTTGGAGACCCTCTACTCCTGCGGCATCAGGGTGAGCGAACTGGTCGGCCTCAAGGTGGGGGACGTCGACCTTCAGGGGGGGCTCGCGCGGGTGCTCGGCAAGGGGGGGAAGGAGCGGATCGTGCCGGTGGGAAGCTACGCGCGGGGTGCGATCAAGGCCTACCTGGCGGAGCGCGGCGACCCGCCGCTTGAGGCGCCGCTCATCCTCAACGCCCGCGGCAGCCGGCTCACCCGCAGGAGCGTCGCCCGCATCGTCGACCGCCACATGCTTTTCATCGCCGCCATGCGCAAGGCATCCCCCCACACCCTGCGCCACACCTTCGCCACCCACCTCCTGGAAGGGGGCGCCGACCTGCGCGCCATCCAGGAGCTTTTGGGGCACGCCTCGCTCTCCACCACCCAGAAATACACCCACGTAAGCATCGACCGGCTGATGGAGGTCTACGACAAGGCACACCCCAAGGCGAAAGGCTAGCAATTCCTGGAGGGTACGCAAAAAAGCCCCGCCGGTTTCCCGGCGGGGCTTTTTCAACTGCGTGGAACGAACGGTCTCCTAGTCTTCGCAGAGATCGATCTTCACGTCCCAGTTTTTGAGCTTCATGGTGCCGTTGCGCTCCAGGTTCAAGTGCATCTTGAAGGCGCGGTCCCAAAGCTGCGGCTCGTGGCCGACCTTGCGAGCCAGGCAGTCCTTCTCGGCGATGTCGAGGTACTCGGTCAACTGCGCCTTGTAGTCCGGGTGGGCGCACTTCTCGATGATGCGGCGGGCGCGCTCTTTCGGCGCCAGGCCGCGCAAGTCGGCCAGGCCCTGCTCGGTGATGACGCAGTCGAGGTCGTGCTCGGTGTGGTCGATGTGCGAGCAGTGCGGCACGACGCAGGAGATGCCGTTCGGGTCGGTCTTGGACGGACGCGACGACGGGGTGTGCATCATCTTCAGGAAGCCGTTACGCAGGAAGTCGCCGGAACCGCCCAGGCCGTTGATCATGCGGGTACCGCCGACCAGGGTGGAGTTGGCGTGCGCGTAGATGTCGATCTCGACCGGGGTGTTCATGGCGATGCACCCCAGACGACGGATCGGCTCCGGAGCGTTCGAGATGGAGAGCGGACGCAGGGTGATCTTGTCGAAGTACTTGTCCATGTTGTCGAAGAAGCGCGGGAAGCCCGGGGAGGCCGACAGCGACAGCGAGCAGGAGGAAGCGGCGTCCAGCTTGCCGGAGTCGAACAGGTCGAGCATGGTGTCCTGCAGCACTTCGGTGTACACGGTCAGGTTGGAGAACGGCCCTTTGGCCAGGCCGCCGATGACGGCGTTGGCGATGGAGCCTACGCCCGACTGGATCGGCAGCAGGTTCTTCGGCAGACGGCCCGCCTTTACTTCCTGGGTGAAGAACTCGATGATGTGGCCGGCAATCGCCTCGGAGGTGTCGTCCTGCTCGGCGAAGGCACGTCCCTGGTCGCGCAGCTTCGATTCCACCACGGCGATGACCTTGGAGGGATCGCAGGCGATGGAGGTCGAACCGATGCGGGAACCCGCGTGGACGATGTCGAACGGCTTACGGTTGGGGGGAGTGGCCGGGGTCAAAAGGTCGTGGATCCCTTCGAAGGAGGGCTGGCCGGTGTTCACTTCCAGGATGATCCTGTCGCAGATCATCAGGATTTCCGGGATGACGCCGCAGGAGGAGGTCGGAACCAGGGAGCCGTCTTCCTTGATGGCGGAGACCTCGATGATGGCGAGGTCAAGCTTGCCGCTCTCGGTGTCCTTGGTGTAGAAACCGTAGCCCAGGTCCTGGGCGAAGAGGGAGAGGTGCTTGTCGCCCATGCGGATGCGGCCTGCGTTGATGCCGGCGGCAATGTTCTTGCCGGTCTGGTACGGCCAGCGACGGTCGATCATGTCGTTGGTGGCCCAGCGGTCCTCGGTCTCGGCCCCGACGGAGGCGCCGATGAAGAGGTTGAACTTGAGCTTGCCCTGCAGGCTGTTCTTCTCGACGTGCTCGGCGAGGGCGATGGGCACAACTTTCGGGTAACCGGCCGGGGTGAAGCCGGACCAACCGAGGTTCATACCGTTTTTGAAAAACGGGATGGTCTGCTCGGGAGTCATGACCTTGTTGAGAAGTTGTTTGCATTGTACGCGGTCTTGCAGTGTGCCGTACTCGGACATTTCTTCCTCCTGTTTTGTTTTTATGTCTACAAAGAAAACCAGTCAAGGAGGCCTTAACCGGTCTTGGTTGTCGGCAAAAACGTCAACCAATTCAATGACATTCATCGCTGCGCCGGCACCTGCATATCCTGCGCAAAGTAGAACCGGATTCTACTTAACGCGACTCTCATAGTCAAGGCTAAAAACGGGGTTGTCTCAACATTACGTAAACGCTATGTGTTTGCGGCAAAAAAAACGGGGAGACGTCTGCCGTCTCCCCTTTGCCATGCCCTTTTCACCTCGCGCGGTGCGCCCACATGTGACCGGGAAAACGGGCCCTATTCCGCCTTGTAACCGATGCGCACGCCGCCCCAGTAGCGGTTGCCCACCCGGATGGGGGTGGAGATGTCGTTCATGATCTCGCCGGTGTCCCGCATGTAGGTCTGCAAAAGGAACGGCTCCTTGTTCTGCCCCGCCTTCAGGCCGGTCTTGTCGTTGAAAAGTCGCTTGGTACGGTTGTTCATCCGGTCGACGTCGGGGTCGCCGGTCAAGGGCTTGCTGTAGCGGAAGTTGTGACAGGGGCAGTAACCGTGATCGTCGACGCAGATGGCGAAGAAGACGTTGCCGTCGCGGCCGATGACCTCCTCCTGCAAGGCGGAGACGGCGGAGTCGAAGAAACGGTCGAAGGCGGTAGAGAACTTCTGCGGAGATGTGTTGGGGATCGGCTTGTAGTTACGGTCGAAGAGGTCGGCCATGCTGATCCTCCCATCGGACAGCGCCTTCTCCAGGGTGGCCTCCACCCGGTCCCGCAGCTCGCGGGCCAGGGTCTTCATGTTGTCGTGGCGGTTGCCCACCGAGAACTTGCCTACCGTGGCGAAGATCTGCTCGGCCACCCCGGTCAGCACGAGGAATGCCTTGTCGTTTTCCTGCATGTCGCGGTTCACCTCGCCGGCGGAGGTGGAGACGTTGTGGATCTTCTCGGCGATCTCGTTGGTCGTTACGCTCTGCTCCTCGGTGGCCGAGGCGATCTGGTTGATGAGATGGGCGGTGTCGCTGGCACGTTTCAGGATCGTTTCCAGGCATTCCCGGGCCGCCGTCGAACGCGCCACCCCGTCTTCCACCCGCTCCTGCTCCTCGGAGATGGACTTGGCCGCCTCCCGGCTCTCGGTCTGGATGTCGGCGATGATCCTGGCGATCTCCTTGGTGGAGGTGGCGGTCCGCTCGGAGAGCACCTTCACCTCGTCGGCCACCACGGCAAAGCCGCGCCCGTGCTCGCCCGCGCGCGCCGCCTCGATGGCCGCGTTCAACGCCAAAAGCTTGGTCTGGTCTGCTATGTCCTCGATCAGGTTGATGATGTCGCCGATGCGGCCCGAGGACACCTCCAGCTTGTCCACCGTCTGCAGCGTCTGCACCACGTTTTCCCGGATCGCCATGATGCTGCTGCAGGCGCTGTCGACCACGCTCATCCCCGCGTTGGCCGCCTCGTCCACCTGCGAGGAAAAGCCCGCGGCCTGCAGCGTGTTCTCCGCCACCATGTGCAGCGTGGAGGCCATCTGCTCGGTGGCAACCGCAACCGCCTGGGAACGCTCGCTCTGGGAAGCCGCCGCCTGCACGGTCTTGTGGGTGAGGCTTGAGACGTGGCACAGGGAGATGGCGACGTTCTCGGCCAGCTGGTAGAGCACCGACATGGTGTCCCTGAGCATCCTTACCAGGTGGTTTATGTGGTTCGCCAGCTCGCCGATCTCGTCCTCGGAGCAGACCGGAATCTCCTTGGTCAGATCGCCTTCGCCCTCGGCGATGTCCCTGAGCTTGTCCGAGAAGAACAGGATCTCCCGGACAACGGTCCTCTTGAAGAACACGTACATGCAGCCGAGCATCACGACAAAGAAGCAAAGCCCGGCCACCACGAGGATCACCGTCATGCGCACCGCCGATTCGTACCCCTCCTCCAGAGAGGAGGTGAGCAGGATGGCGCCGCGCTGCTTGTCGGCTGCGTCGTGGCACTGCTTGCAGCGCTCCTCGTTGGCAAGCGGCACGATGGCGCGCAGGACGTGCTCGCCGTTTTCCGTCAGCCGGGCTTCCACCCGCTTGCCCCCCTTCAGCGCCTCGATAATCTCCGGGTCCGGGGCGCCGGAGGAGGCCTCCTTGCCGTCGTTGTTGAAGACCTTGAGATCGAAGCCGAAGTGTTGATCCTTGGCGGTTTTGGCGAGGTTCACCACCCCCTTCGAGTCCCCTTTCATCATCAACTCGCAGATCTCGTTGGTGATCACCTTGGCCATGGTGCGGCTGCTTTTCACCTGCAGGTCCATGCTCGCCCGGTACTGCAGCCAGATCGCCAGAAGGCCCACGATGTTGATGCCGATGAAAAGGGTAATGGCGATGATCGCCAGGATCTTGTGCATGAGCTTCTTCTTGAACATCGGGTCTTCCTCTTGGCCTTCCTGCAATTTTCGACACCGTGTTTTATTATCGGCAGCGAGCGTGGTACTTTAGCAAAGAATCGACCAAATTACACTGAAATTATATTAATTTGCCCTGCAACGTGAATAAATCCTATTCGTTGCAGAAGTTTAGGCTGCTAGAAATTGAAACAAGCATTAAACCATTGCTCGAGCTAGATTTACATTTACGATAACAACAATCAAAAAAGCCGGCACCGGTTTTGCGAAGGAGTCGAAAGCCCTCAAACCGGTAGAACACCGGTAACTATTGCCTCGCGCTTTGACTTAGGTCAAGCAGGCGCAGCCGCAGTCGTGGTATGCTTGCACCATAAAACGAAAGGAGGGCGGTTATGGGCGAGATGTCTCACGAAGAACTCTACAGGCAGATCATCGAGGAAAGCAACGACGCGGTCGTCTTCTCGGACCGGGAAGGGGTCATCAGGTTATGGAACGCCGGCGCTCAGCAGATGTTCGGCTACAGCAGGGACGAGGCGCTCGGCCGCTCGCTGGACATCTTCATCCCTGAAAACCTGCGGGCCCGGCATTGGGAAGGGTATTTCAAGGTGATGCAAAAAGGCGTCACCCGCTACAGCAAGGAACTTCTGGCGGCACCGGCGCTGTGCAAGGACGGCACGCGGATCTCCACCGAGTTTTCCATGACCATCCACCGCGACGTCGCCGGCGAGATTACCGGCACGGCAGCCATCATCAGGGACGTGACCGCCAAGTGGCAAAAGGAAAAGGCGCTCAAGACCCGCCTGGCCGAGCTGGAAAAGGAGCAGGCTGCAGCCGGCGCGTAAGAGCCGTGTACGACGAAACCAAAAGAGCGCCCGGGGACCTCTCCCGGGCGCTCTTTTCCGTTCATCCCTCCACCCCTGTGCGGTTCAACCGACCTGGCCCACCAGGTAGTTCTGCACCCCCATCTGGGCGACCTGGTCCAGGTGCGCCTCGATGTCGTCGATATGACCCTCTTCCTGGGTCAGGATCTCCTGCAAAAGGTCCCGGGTGCCGTTGTCGCCCAACTCCACCGCGATGCGGATGCTCTCGTTATAACCGCGGATCGCCGTTTCCTCGGCGGCGTGATCGTACTGGTGCATCTTCGGCACCTCGGCGCCGATGTGGATCGGGTCCAGACGGCTGACGATGGGATGCCCTTCCAGGAAGAGTATCCGTTCGATAAGTTTCTCGGCGTGCTTCATCTCGACGATGGCCCGTGAGCGGATCAGCGAGTGCAGCCGCTTGTACCCCCAATTCTCGCACATCTCAGCATGTACCATGTACTGGTTGGTAGCACTGAGCTCCTCTGCCAGGCGCGCGTTGAGCTGCTCTATCACCCTCTCGTTTCCCTTCATGCAGGACCCCCCTTTGCTGGTTGATTGTCTTATCCGCCAATGTCACTGGACCGGCTGTCACACTCTCACATGCACGAGTGATGATTATAGCGTCCATCGTCGGGTTCGCAATTTTCCGGCAAAGAACAATAAAAAGCCCTGACTGTGAGTGTCGACGGTCAGGGCTTTGTCGCGTCCAAGCTAGATAGTGGCAGGTTGCTTGAGATCGGCCGGGGACAGAGTCAGGGCGAGGTAGGCGGAAGTCGCCAGGATGGCTATGGTGAGTGCCAGACAAATAAGCGCCAGCAGCAGGTGCCAGCCGCGATCGGGACGGCGCTCCCGGTAGCCCAAAAGCCAGCCGAAGACGATACCGCCGACGATGCCGCCGCCATGCCCCCAGTTGTTGATCCCGGGCATGACGAACCCGAAGATGGCGAGGCTGATCAGCCAGCCGCTGACCACGCGGGAGACGGCGGAGCCGTAACTGCCGCCGCGGCTCTTACCGAAGTAGAACAGGGCGCCGATCAGGCCGCAGACGGCGGCGGAGGCGCCGATGGTGAAAGGGACGCCGGCCAGGCAGGAGGCGAGATAGCCTGAGACCCCGCTTGCCGTGTAGATGACGAACATGCGGCTCGCGCCGAACTCGGAGGCCACCCAGGGACCTATCTGGCGCAGCGCCATCATGTTGAAGAAGATGTGCAAAAGTCCGCCGTGCAGGTAGCTCGCGGCGACCAGCGTCCAGAACCTGCCGAACTCCACCACCGGCACGTAGCCGGTCGCGCCCAGGACCAGAAGGCTCGCCTGGCTGGGCGACAGGAAGGTGAGGGGGCTGCCGTCCAGCATCTCCCCGCGCCCGACCCACAGGGAAAAGAGATAAAAGAGCACGTTGGCGGCGACGATCCACTGCACGAGCCGTGCGCCGTCCCCCGCCACCGCCCGCCACCCCCGCAGGCGGGACCCGCCGCGCGGCCGGCTGGTGCCACACCAGCGGCAGAGTTCCTCCCCCGGCTCCATCACGGCGCCGCATTGCGGACAGAGTGTCGAATTTTCAGCCATAGGAGCTGACCTCACAGACCCTTTTTTTCAGTGTACCAATCCTGCCGACATAGCACAATCCCACCTTTCAGTTTCCAAGACATACTCACAAGAAGTCCGGTCACTGTCTGGCCGCTTGTTGCTACCGAAGCAGATGCTGGTAGATTATATCTGTCCGATCATACAAAGCCAGCTTTAAGAGAAAGCCTGCCATCCCTATGAGAGAGGTGAGCCATGACCGATATTACTTTCGATGATTTTGGACCTGCCAAAATCGTGCAACTCTACTCCCCCAGGGAACAGCTGCGCGCCTTCGTAGTGGTCGACAACACGGCGCTCGGGCCGGCGATCGGCGGCGTGCGCGTCTCGCCTACGGTGACGGTGCAGGAGGTCTACCGGCTGGCACGCACCATGACGCTGAAGAACTCCGTCGCCGGCCTCCCTCACGGCGGCGCCAAGGCGGGGATCGTAGCCGATCCCGCCCGGGTCGACAAGGAGCGCCTGTTCCGGGTCTTTGCCCGCATGATCCGCCCCCTGGCAGAATACATCCCGGGACCGGACATGGGGTGCGACGAGCGCTGCATGGCCTTTATCCGTGACGAGACCGGACGTTCGGTGGGGCTCCCGGAGGAGCTGGGCGGGCTGCCGCTGGACAAACTGGGGGCCACGGGCTTCGGGGTGGCCGAGTGTGCGGAAGTGGCCGCCCCCTTTGCCGCTCTGAAGCTTCCCGGGGCGCGGGTGGCGGTGCAGGGTTTCGGCAACGTAGGGCGGGCTGCCGCCCGTTTTCTCGCCGCCAAGGGGGCGGTGCTGGTGGCGGCCTCCGACTCGCGCGGCGCGGTGTACGACCCGGCCGGCATCGACGTCGGGGAGCTCGCGGCGGTGAAGGATGATACCGGCAGCGTCGTCGACTACGGCAAGGCGAAGAAGATCGCCGCCGAAGAGATCTTCGGGCTTTCCTGCGAGATACTGGTGCCGGCGGCGGGACCGGACGCGATCCACGCAGGAAACGCCGGTGCCATCAAGGCGCGGCTGATACTTGAGGGAGCGAACATCCCGGCGACCGCCCGGGCCGAGCACGAGTTGCAGGCGCGCGGCGTACTCGTGCTGCCGGATTTCATCGCCAACGCCGGCGGGGTGATCATGGCCGCCATGGAGTACGCCGGCAGGAACCAGGGGGAAGCCTTCGCCGCCATCGGCGAGCGGATCAGGAAGAACAGCCGGCTCGTACTGGAGAAGGCGCGTGCCGAGCGGCTTCTCCCCCGGGTGGCGGCCGACGCGCTCGCCCGGCAGCGGGTGATGCGTGCCATGTCCTACCGCGACTTCTAGCCTACCCGCTTTCCAAAAGCAGCAGCGCCGGGTCCTCCAGGTAGCGCACCACCTTGCCCAAGAACCTGGCCGCGTCGGCACCGTCGGTGGCACGGTGGTCGAAGGTAAGCGACAGCGGCACGATCTTGCGGATGGCGATCTCCCCCTTGTGCACCCAGGGGCGTTCCACGATGCGGCCGAAGCCAAGGATGGCCACGTCCGGCCAGTTGATGATGGGGGTGGCGAAGGTGCCGCCGAAATGGCCGTAGTTGGTGATGGTGAAGCTGCTTGCCTTCATCTCCTCCAGCGCGATGGTGCGCTCGCGGGCCTTGCGCCCCAGTTCCTGGATCTCCGCCGCCAGCTCGATGATGCTCTTGCGGTCCACCTCCCGGACCACCGGCACCATCAGCCCCTCCGGGGTATCGACCGCGATGCCGAAATGGTAGTGCTTTTTCAGCACGATCTCTTCGGCGGCGTCGTCGATGGCCGCGTTCAGATACGGGTGCTCGCGCAGGGCATGCAGGGCCGCCTTCATGAAGAAGGGAAGGAAGGTGAGATGCGTGCCGCGGGATTCGACCTCCCCTTGTTCCCGGCTGCGCATCTCCGCGATCTCGGTGACGTCCGCCTCCTCCATGGAGCTTACGAAGGCGGTGATCCGCTGCGAGGTGATCACGTTCTTGGCGATGGTGCGCCTGAGGCCGCGCAGCGGCAGCCGCTCCTCCTCACCGGCGGGCTCGTGCGCCCTGGAACGGGTTGCCTTTCCTTCCAGGTCCTCAGGCGTAATGCAGCCGCGCGGGCCGCTCCCCTGGACGCGGGCCAGGTCGATCCCCCGGTCGCGGGCAAGCTTCCTCACCAGGGGGGTGGCGAGACCGTCGAAGGGGCGGGCGGCAGGTTGTTCCGGTTCCGCCTCGGGGAGCGAACCGACTATGCCGACCGACGGCGCCCGGCGGGCCGGTTCGGCGGCGGCCAGTGCGCTTGTGGCGGCCGGTTCGGCAACGGCGGGCTCACCGGCGGCGCCCTCCTCGATGGTGACCAGGATCTCGCCGACCTTGACCGTCTCCCCTTCACCCCGGCGGATGCCGGTGACCAGGCCGCCCCGCGGCGCCGGCACCTCCACCACCGCCTTGTCGGTCTCGACCTCCAAAAGCGCCTGGTGCTCGGCGACCCGTTCCCCCTCCGCCACCAGCCATTTGCGCAACTCGACCTCGGCGATCCCTTCACCAAGATCGGGAAGCTTGAACTCGTACCCCATGCTCCCTCCCGGTCAGTACCTGAGCACCTCCGCCACCGCGGCCCGGATCCGTTCCGCGGTGGGGAGATAGTAATCCATCAGCTTCGCCAGCGGCACCGGCACGTCCGGGGCGGTCACCCGCAGGATCGGTCCCCTTAGGTGCAGGATACCCTCCTCGGCCACGGTCGCCGCGATCTCGGCGCCGAAACCGCCGGTCAGAGATGCCTCGTGCACGATCACCAGCCGGCCGGTCTTGCGCACCGAGGCGAGCACCGTACCGGCATCGAAGGGGTTCAGCGTCAAGAGGTCGATCACCTCGGCGTCCTGGTCGCAGAGCGCCTTCAGCACCCGCTCCAGCATGCTCCCCCAGGCCACCACCGTCACCGCCCTCCCCGCCCGCGCCACCCGTGCCCGCCCCAGTTCCAAGAGGTATTCCCCCTCGGGCACCTCCTCCTTGATGAGGCGGTAGAGCCTGGTCGGCTCCAGGAAGAGTACCGGGTCCGGATCGCGCAGTGCCGCCAGGAGGAGCCCCTTCGCGCTGTACGGACCGGAGGGGACCGCGACCTTAAGCCCCGGCACCTGGCAGAAAAGGGCCTCGGAGCTCTCCTCGTGCAGTTCCGGCGCCTTGATGCCGCCGCCGTAGGGGGTGCGCACCACCAGCGGACAGCCGTAGCGTCCGCGGCTGCGCGAGCGCAACCTGGCCGCGTGGGCGACGAGCTGCTCGAAGGCCGAGTAGATGAAGCCCAGGAACTGGATCTCCGCCACCGGCCTGAGCCCGTAGGCCGCCATGCCGATCGCAGCCCCCACGATCGCCGACTCGCTGAGCGGCGTGTCCAGCACCCGCTCGGCGCCGAAGCGCTCCAGGAGCCCCTCGGTCACCCGGAAGACCCCGCCGTCGCGCCCCACGTCCTCGCCCAGAAGCAGCACGCGGTCGTCGCGCGCCATCTCCTCGGCGAGCGCCTGGTTGATCGCCTGTACCATGTTGAGTTGCGCCATGTCAGCGTCCCTTCTTCTGCCCGTCCTGACGCGGGGTGAGCGTCGCCAGGGTGTCGTCGAACAGCTCGGCCACGGCCGGGGGCGACACCTCCTCCATCTCGGCTATGGCCGCGTCCACCTGCGCCGTCGCCCGGGAGCGCGCCTCGGCCTGCCGCGCTTCGTCCCAGACGCCCCGCTTTTTCAGGAAACGCTCCACCCTTAAGAGCGGGTCCTTGCCGCGCCAGGCCTCGACCTCGCCGGGGGAGCGGTAGCGGCCGGCATCGTCGGCGGTGGTATGGTCGGCCATCCGGTAGGTGAGGCACTCGATGAAGGTCGGCCCGCCGCCGCTTCTCGCCTTTTCCAGGGCCTCGCTGCCGGCGCGGTACACGGCCAGCACGTCGTTGCCGTCCACCTGCACGCCGGTAAAGCCGTAACCGATCGCCTTTTGCGTCAGCGAGGCGGCGGCGGTCTGCCCCTTGAGCGGGATGGAGATCGCCCACTGGTTGTTCTGGCAGATGAAAACCACCGGCAGCCGGAACACCCCCGCAAAGTTCATCGCCTCGTGGAAGTCCCCCTTGGAGGTGGCGCCGTCGCCGAAGTAGACCGCCACCGCGATCGGGTCTCGCCGGTAGCGCGCCGCCAGCGCCGCCCCCACGGCATGCGGGAGCTGGCTTGCCACCGCCACGCAAAAGGGAAAGAGGTTCACTCCCGCCGCGCCGAGCTGCCCCCGCTCGTCGCCGGTCCAGTACTGGAACAGGCGGGCGATCGGGTAGCCGAGCGTCAGGTGCACGCCCATCTCGCGAAAGGCGGGAAACACCCAATCGCCCTCCTTGAGCGCAAGGGCGCTGCCGACCTGTGCCGCCTCCTGCCCCGCGATCGACGGGTAGGTCCCCAGCCGCCCCTCCCGCTGCAGGGCCACGGCACGCTCGTCGAAGGCGCGCGCCAGCACCATCGCCTCGTACATGCGCACGATCTCCCCTTCCGGCAGGGAGGGGAGCAGCGCCTCGTCCAGGTTCCCGTCCTCGTCCAGGACGCTGAGACGTTTGACCTCAAAACTGGCAAGTATCTGTTCCGGCATGGTTCCGGCCTTTTCCAGAAATGACAATGTTGTTGCTGTATTAGAGTGTAAACTGAGCCCGGGATATTGTCAAAGACGGCAGGGAGTACTGTCACAGCGTCGTCGCTATGACAGTGTTGCTTAAGGAGATAAAATCCTCTGTCGTCACCGGTTCTTCGCTTTGTGGTAGATCACCGGCACAAGGGCGAAAAGTCCCAACAGCACGAACGAGCCAAGCACCCGCGGCGAGGCGACGTCCTTGAGCGAGGCGATGGTGGCAAGGCTCGCGCCGGCGTTGACATAGACGAAACCGCCGGGAATGATGCCGAGAAAGGTGGCCCAGACAAAGGTCCTGAACGGCAAGCGGGTGAGCCCTGCGGCCAGGTTGATCAGGAAGAAGGGGAAAAGCGGCACCAGGCGCAGGAACAAAAGGTAACTGAAACCGCGCGCCTCAAGCTCCCGGTTGAGCCCCTCAAGCCTCGCGCCGAAACGCTCCGCTACCTGCTCGCGCAGCAGGTAGCGGGTCACCAGGAAGGCAGCGGTCGCGCCGACGGTCGCAGCACCCACCGCGTAGACGGTGCCGGCCAGCGAACCGAACAGGGCGCCGGCGGCAAGAGAGAGGATCGCGGCCCCGGGCAAAGAAAGGGCCGTCTGCAGGACGTAAATCGCCAGGAAGGCGGCGACGGTGGCGACGGTGTGGGTCGCGTAGTAAGCGGCCAGCGCCTGGCGGTTCGCCTTCAAGGCGGCAAGGGTGAAGAAACGTCCCAGGTCAAGATAGAAAAACAGGGCCACCGCCAAAAGCAGCGCCACCACCAGCAACAATTTCCTTACCGGCACCGGTACTCTCCTTCCTCGTTTCATCTCTGCCAGTTGAACCAGAGGGCGAAAAGCCTCTTGACCAGGGGGGTGAGCCGGCCACGGTTGTAGGCATCGGCCAGTTTTCTGACCGCCTCAGCCTGGGTCGGGTAGGGCTGCACCGTGTTGCCGACCGCCGTCAGCCCCAGGCCGGAGCCGATGGCCAGGGAAAGCCCGCCGATCATCTCGCCGGCATGGCGCGCGACCAGGGTGGCGCCCAGGATGCGGTCGCTCCCCTTTTTCAGGTGCACCCGCGCGAAGCCTTCCGTTTCACCGTCGAGCAGGGCACGGTCCACCTCGCCCAGCGGCACCGTCAGCGTCTCGACCTCGATCCCACGTGCCGCTGCCTCCTTGGGATACATCCCCACGTGGGCGATTTCGGGATCGGTATAGGTGCACCAGGGGATGGTGAGCGCCGAGTTCCTGCGCCGTCCCTTGAAGAGGGCGTTGGCGAGGAGGATGCGGGCCTGGGCATCGGCCACGTGGGTGAACTTGTAGCCGGAACAGACGTCCCCCGCCGCGTAGACCCTTGGGTTAGTGGTGCGCAGCGTGTCGCCGACCTTTACCCCCTCCCGGTCCCAGACGATGCCGGCCCGCTCAAGCCCCAGCCCCTCGACGTTGGGCGCTCTCCCCATGCCGACCAGGATCGCGTCGACCGCCAGTTCTGAAACCTCACCCGGCGGCCCCTCCAGCCTCAGAATTTTCTCGGCGCCGCGGCTTGCCACCGCGGCCACCCGGGTGGAGAGCCGCAGGTCGATCCCCTCGCGCCCAAAGACCTGCTGGATGATGGCGGCGGCATCCCCGTCCTCGCGGGAAAGAAGCTGCGCCCCCCGTTCGAGGAGCGTCACCCGGCTGCCGAAGCGGGCAAAGGCCTGGGCCAGTTCGCAGCCGAGCGGGCCGCCCCCCAGCACCACCAGCCGTGGCGGCAAGGCGGTCAGCGTGAAGATGGTCTCGTTGGTGAAAAACCCCGCCTCGGCAAGGCCCGGAATCGGCGGCACGGCGGCCCGGGCGCCGGTACAAAGCGCGCAACGGGCGAACTCGAGCGTCCTGCCGGCGACGGCGACGGTGTCGGGACCGGTGAAGCTCGCCTCTCCCAGGTAGAGGTCGACGCCGAGCTGGTCGCGGAAGCGGCTGGCCGAATCGTGCGCGCTGATATCCGCCCGCAGCCGGCGCATGCGCTGCATGGCCGCGGCAAAATCTACCTGCAGCGCCTCGCTGCCAAGCACGCCGAACCCGCCGGCCGCGCGCGCGTCGTAAAAGGCGCGTGCGGCCCGGATCACGGCCTTGGAAGGGACGCAGCCGACGTTGAGGCAGTCGCCGCCCAAAAGCTCCTTTTCGACCAGCGCCACCTTGGCACCCAGCGCCGCGGCGCCCGCAGCGCACACCAGCCCCGCCGTGCCCGCCCCGACCACCACCAGGTTGTAGCGCCCCTTGGGCTCGGGGTTCACCCAGCCGGGCGGGTGCACATTGGCGGCAAGCGTGCGGTCCTCCTCCGAATCGGCCAACAGCATCTCTCAAGCCCCCCTGTGATTGCAGGCAGTTCCGGTCTCGCGCACCGCTGCATGGTACACCATCATAACAGTCGCGCAAGATTTTTCCGCCCGGCGGCCAAGGGCACATCACCCTGCACCTCGAAAAGCAATTCCTCGCCACGGAGGCACGGAGCGCAGGGAGAAGGCAAAACAGACAAAAAAAGGCTGGCCGGCACCGCGGTTGTCACGCAGTGCCGGCCAGCCTCCCTCGTTTGCGCCGATGGGCTAAACGGCCTTAAGGTCAATCGTTGTCGCCGTCTTCACCGTCATCGTCGCGGTCCCGGTCGCACCCGGAGTAGCGCATGTGCGTCTGCATCATCTTTTCCATGTAACCGGTCATGGCGGCATGCTGCTGAACCATCCTGGTGACGATGTCCGCCATCAGGTTCTCTTTGCGTGTGTTGTCGCCAGGGGCGGTGTTCATGCCGGCTACGGCTTTGGCCATTTCGGCGTCATAGGCCTTCATCCGCTGCAGCATCTCCGCCATCATCCTGCCGTGCATCTTGCCGGCCTCCGTCATGTCGTGCCGGCAGCCGCAGCCGTGCCGGTCATAACCGTCATGCCCGTATTTCCCTTTGCCATGTCCGAATTCACACCCCATGGCGCTGCAGCCCTCGAAAATGGCCTCCAGGTGCTTGATCACCTCCTGCGACGGGATCCGGTCGTTTGCGACCAGGATCTCCAGCTCCCGCAGGTGCATCTTCACGTTCACCAGGTGCTCGTTCATCTCCTTCTGCATACCCTCATGCCCTTTGGCCTCCGCCGGCATGTTGTGGAGCACCTCGGCCCGATACTTTTCCAGTTGGTCCACGCTGCGCCTCATCTCGGCGACGGCGATACGGGCGAAATAGGGCGCAACCGTCTCGCCCTGATGCGCCACCTTGTCCAGCGCGTGCCCGAAGGTGAGCAGGTTCTTGTGATACCCCATGATCAGCAGATGTTGGGGCATCATCTTCATCCCCATCGGCGCCGTCGCCTCCATCGGCTTGTGATCGTTTCCATACTCCGCTGCCCAGCCGGAGGTGGCAGCCGCCATGATAAAAACTGCCAGGGCAGTAACTAGTCTTTTCATTTCCGCCTCCTTCACGAGTTCGTTTGCCGACGCCACGTCACAACGCTCGACGGCCTTGAATCAGGTTGATGACTATCACGATCACCGCCAGTACCAGAAGCAGGTGGATGAAGCCGCCAAGCGTGTAGCTGGTGACCAGTCCAAGCAACCACAGGACCAGCAGTATCACTACTATTGTCCAGAGCATGTCGTCCTCCTTCAGAGGGGCCGCCCTTACTCACGAGTCAGGCGTCCACTCTTTTCGTTTTCCGTCATTTGCCGATTCGCAGGGTTGACAGATGGTGCAGGAGGCCAAAGGCATTCAGAAGCCACAGGACGACGACGATGACCACCACAGCGTTGAGGATGGATTTTATGGAAGCCGCCATAGGAATGTACGTGTTAACCAGCCACAGCAGTACGCCGACAACTATCAGCACAAGAACGACTTGCAAAAGTGGCATGCCGCTTCACCTCCGTGCCTTCTTCGCCTATCCCGCGGCGCCCCCGCAACGGCCGTAGCCGCCACGAGGACGCCGTGGGATAGTGCTTACCTCAGGCGCTTATTTTTCCAGCTTTTTCTCTACCTGGCCAACCTTCTTCTGAATCTTGCCGGCAACTTTTTCGGCCGTTCCCTGTTGCTGGAGATTGGTGCTGTGAGAAATTTTACCCACACCTTCCTTCAGGGATCCCTTCACTTCGTGCATCGTACCTTTCGCTTGGTCTTTCGTGCTCGGTTTCATTGTGATACCTCCTCATGGAACCGTTTGGTGTCAGACAGCTAACGTCGATTAGCTGAAACTAATTTTACCACAAAACACACCGGTTTACAGGAACAAGACGGATGTCGAGGCGCAGTGCCCCCGCAGGAGGTCCCTACCCTGTCAACGCAGCGTTGCAGTGGTAGAATTGAGCCAAAACACACCAGTAAAATCTTCTGAGACATGGGTGTAAACGGAAGTGGGGAGGCTTTTATGGCGGACAAGAACATAGCCTACATCAGGACAGAACCGATCAGTCCGTCAGTTCCCTGCCTGCACGTGAACCGGCCGAACTTCAGGTGCACCATCGAACTGATTGACGGCTCCACCATCATGCGCTGCGGTGCCACCGCCGAGGACGCCCTGGCCAGCGCCCTGGCCTGCTACCAGACGGCAAGCCCGGACAATTTGACTGTCGGTTGAATCAAGGGGGAAGGTGACGAATACGGAGGTAGAGGGACCGGCCGGACGGCAGGTCCCTTTTTTGTGCACAGCGTGCGACTGCGCTAACGTGCCGCCGAGGGTGCGCCTAACCTTCCGCCGGGGAGCGGCGGAAAGCCGTTGGCCTGCCGGCAGCGCTGGATGTCACAGGCGGTGGGAAGATCGTTGCGGTACTCGGCGCCGTTGACGTTGACCTGGGAGAAATCCCGGCTGACGCAGTTTTCGCCCCGGCCGTTGTTGTAGTAGGACATGACGTCGACACAGCGACGGGAGTGGGCCATCAGGCCGAACAGGTGTCCCATCTCGTGGGAGATCACCATCTGCAGGGTTTTTCCCGAGTCGTAGGAGGGCCGGCGGCTGTGCAGCAGCCCGAATGCCTTGGGCCCGAGCGACAGCGTCCGCAACCGGTAGTTGGCCAGGCCGAAGTTGCCGCCGCTCCCCGCTTCGCTCCACTGCACGACGACCGCGCCCTGCAGCCGTTTCGGGTCCGGGTCCCAGGAAACCCGCTGCCCCGGGACGCCGCACTGCGACCAGGCTGCGGCGGCCAGGGCGACCATGCCGGCCACGCGTTTTTCCGGCAGCCAGGAGGGCGCACCGGCGGGGTTGTAGGCAAATCTCAGCGGGGAGCTGACGGCCCGGCGGTCGGCGCCGTCTCCCCAGGTCAACAGCTCGTCGTTGCGGCATTCGAAGATTTCGGCGCTGCGCACGGAATCGTCGGCAAAGGCGGGGATGGCCGTCAGCGACAGCACCAGCAGGAACAAGAAAGCTACCATCGGTTTGAACATCGAAACCTCTGTCACGGGGGATGAAAACGGCCGGCATCGGAAGCACGGAAGATGCCGCCAGTTTATCCGAAGCACTCCTCCCCGCACAACACAAAACGTCGGCGCCCCCCACGGCGGCCCCCTGTTTTTGGTTGACGCCGCCGGCCCGGAGGCGGAAAATGGCACCCTTCCCGCTGAACTCAATTGGCGGCCGGCAGCGACAGATCACCGAGACAACCCCTTCCGGAGCACCATGAAATCGCCTCATATCTCCCGCCTGCTGAAACTGGCAGGCCCCATGATACTTTCCTCGTCGACCATGACCATCATGCAGATCATCGATGCCCTGGTCCTGTCGAGGCACTCCTACCAGTCAGTCGCCGCCATCGGTCCCTCCGGCATGGCGGTGATCCTGTTTCAAGGCTTTCTGTTCGGTACCGCCGGCTATGCCGGCACCTTCGTCGCCCACAACCACGGGCGCGGCGATGCCCACGGCGTGCGCTGCTCCGCCTGGCTCGGCATCTTCACAGCACTCGGCGCCGGCCTGCTGGCGCTTTTGACCGCCTGGCCGCTGGCGCAGTTGTTCGTGCTGGCAGGTCACGAACCTAAGGTAACCGCCGACGAGTGCAGTTACTTCGGCATCTGCATGGCGGGGTCGCTTTTTCCCGTGCTGGGCTCGGCGTTGGCCGGCTGGCTTTCGGGGATAGGGAGGCCGGTGATCGTCACCGTGGTGACCTTCGTCTCTTTGGCGGTGAATGCCCTTCTTGCCTGGGGCCTGGTACTGGGGGCATGGGGACTGCCCCGGCTGGGGATCTCGGGGGCGGCGCTGGCAACCGTCGGCGCGCAGGCGGTGGCGGCGGTTCTTTACCTCGTCTGCTTTGCCCGGGGAGGCGGCTTCGCCGATGCCGGAGCCAGAAGACCCGACTGGAGCGAGTTGCGCCGTTTCCTCGCCCTCGCCACGCCGATGGGGCTGCGCATCAGCGGCGAACTGGCCGCCTGGACCATCTTCCTGGTCGTCGTCGGCCGTCTGGGCACCGTGGAACTGGCCGCCTCCAGCATCGCCTTCCGGATCAACGGCACCGCGTTCTTCCCGGCGCTTGGGCTCGGGCAGGCCGCCGGCATCCTGGTCGGGCACGCACGGGGCGCGGGCGAGGACGACGACGTAGCCGCCATCACCGTCCAGTCGCTTCTGGTGTGCGAGCTGTGGATGGTGAGCATGGCGCTGTTGTTCGCCGTCGCCTCGGCGCCGCTCATGGCGATCTTCGCCGGCAGCGGCCCGCAGAGCGCGCAGATCGTGGCGACCGGCTCGCTTTTGATGAAGTTCGTGGCCTTCTACTGCCTGTTCGACGCCGCCAACGTCATGATCGGCTGCGTGCTCGCCTCCGCCGGCGACACCCACTGGATAGCCCGCACCTTCTTCGTCTGCACGATCTTTTTCCTCATCCTGCTCTGGCTGATCGACCTCATAAGCCCCAGCCTGGTCGCCGAATGGACCCTGGCGACCGTCTTCGTCGCCGCTACGGCGCTTATCTGGTCGCTACGTTTCCGCGCCGGCTCCTGGCGCAAGATCCTGGTGCTGGGCGAGTGAGGCGTGCGTGAGCGCCTACGGCGTTCGCTTTCAGGCCAAAAGCGCGCGTGCCGTTTCCTCGGCCTGCCGCAGGGCCTTGGGCGGGAGCGAGACTGTTTCCGGTCCGACCCCGCAGACCCGGATCAGGTGCGTTTCGGTGAAGCCCATCCACTTCAGGAACTTTTCGTAACGCGGGTAAATGTCGGCGAAGGCCTTTTCGTCCGGGTTTCCCTGCGTCAAAACGAAGACCAGCTTTTTCGGTTCCAGCCGGCTCGGCTGAGGGTTCGTACGGTAATCGTTTTTGAGAAAGGCATAGTTGCGGTCGATGTACCCCTTGAGCTGTGCCGTGATTTCGCCAAAATAGATCGGCGAGGCAAGCACCACCGCGTCCGCTTCCCTCACCCCTTCCAGCACTTCGGTCAGCCCGTCTTTCACCGAACAGAAGTTGACCGAGGTCTTGCAGGCGTAGCACCCCTGGCACCCCTTGAAGGTGATTCGGTTCAACTCGTAGGTCGGCGTCTCGGCACCGAGTTTGGCGGCGGTTTCGCTCAGGCGTCGGGCAATCGCGCTGCTGTTGGAGTTGGCGCGCGGGCTACCCAGCAAAGTTACGATCTTCATCTTGACTCCTTCCGTTCGGCAAGCAGATTGTTTGGACATCCGACCTTTACGGCAAAAAAACTAAAAGTTCGCTGCCACCTTTTTCAGAATGCGTATGACGTCTTCTTGTTCCGCCGGATCGATGCCCTGCCAGACGCGAGCCAACAGCACCTTCGAGACCTCCTCGAACGCCGGCCGCAACGCTTCCCCCTGCCGGGTCAGGCGCACCAAGTAGCTGCGCTGGTCGTCGCTGCAGGGAACCTTCTCCACGTAGCCGACCTTGATCAGTTTCCCGACCAGCGTGGTAACCGTGGATTTGTCCCTGCGCACCGCCTTGGCGAGATCTTTCATGGCGGCCGCCTCGTTGTTGAAGAGGTGGTGCAGGATGCCGCCGTGCGAGGGGGCCAGCCCGTCGATGCCGCGCCGCCGCAACTCCAGGACCAGGAATCCGTTGATCTTCACCCGCGCGTCCCCGATCAGGGAAACTATCTTGTTCGTTTCCATGGGCGGCATACTAGTTGGACGTCAAACCAAAGTCAAACGGAAACGACTACGTAAAACGGGGCCGAAGGGGATTGCCTCCGGCGGGGGACCATTGCTCTTTATTGACGGGCCATACTGTGGTATCGTCACCGCTGCGCCAATTGGAACTCAATCGCCAGCCCCGTTTCCCGACAGGTCCAGCATCTTGCAACTGACAATCGCCCCTTCCGGACATCTGATCATGAATGCCGCGGCAGACGGCCTTCCCGGTGATTCCGGCCTCGGCCGGATCGCCCGCGCCTTTGCCGATTGCCAGTCGGCCGGCCTGACTGCGCTTGCCGGCGGCAAGGCCGCGGCGGACTGGCCCCTTTCCTGGCTCTTTTGGCGCGATTTCGCCGCCCGCTACCTGACGCTTCTCTGCCAACGGCCAGCAGCGCAGCCGCCTGCCGACATCCCCCCTCCGGACGCGGCTACCCTTGCGGTCCTGCGCCTGGGGCTCCCCCCCATGCCGGGCGCGGAATACTGCACCCCCGAAACGCTGGCGGCGGTCTGGTCCTCCCTCGACGACTGGACGCGACAGTCGATCGCCGGCGAACCGGAGGGCCTAGCCGGCTTTCTGCAGCGGCACGCCCCGCTTTGGCGCCAAGTGGGGCGGGTCTGCTTTCATCTGGCCGAAAACAAGCAGGATCCCGAGTTCCCTTTCGCCTTCATGTCCAGCTACGTTCCCCGCCTGGGGAAAAACGCCCGGGCGCAGCATCTGCCGCTCAGCCAGGCGCTGCGCGAGTACGCGGGCGCCAGGGACCGCGCCGCCCTGCTGCGCCTGTTGGAGCCGGTGCACGAAGCGGGAAACCGCCTACCGTGGGTCAAGGATCTGCTGGAGAGCGGCGACGTCTACCACCCGCTCGCCTGGACCCCGCAGGAGGCGTATCTGCTGATCAAGGATCTCCCCCTGCTGGAGGAAAGCGGCCTGATGGTGCGCCTGCCGGATTGGTGGCAGAAGCGCCCCCGGCCGAGAGTGCAGGTGGGAATCGACGCAAAAAAGGAAGCCACGCTTTCCGCACAGGCGCTGCTCGATTTCCGTGTGCGGCTGACCCTCGACGGAGAGGAACTGACCCCGGAGGAGGAGGCCCTCCTGACCGAAGCGGGAACGGGCCTTGCGCTTTTGCGCGGGCAATGGATCGAGGTCGACGGCGAAAAGCTCGATCAGGCGCTCACGCACTGGCGGCAGGTCGAGGCGGAGGCGGGCGGCGACGGGCTTTCCTTCATCGAGGGGATGCGCCTTTTGGCCGGCGCCGGCCGGGATCTCTCCGCCGGCGATGACTTGGCGGAGGATTCGAGCTGGTCCCTCGTGGAAGCGGGCGAAAGGCTGCGGGGAGTGCTGGACGGGTTGCGCGAGCCGGCAAGGCTTAAGGCCGTGGCTGCCGGGGCGGGGCTAACGGCGACCCTCCGCCCCTACCAGCAGACCGGCGTCAACTGGCTCTGGTTCCTGTCGGAGCTGGGGCTTGGCGCCTGCCTCGCCGACGACATGGGACTCGGCAAGACCCTCCAGGTCATCGCGCTGCTCCTGGCACAAAGAGAGGCGGCCGACCGGAAGACGGCAAGCCTTTTGGTGCTCCCCGCCTCGCTGCTTGCCAACTGGCAGAGCGAGCTGGCCCGTTTCGCACCATCGCTCAGGTTCCTCTCGCTGCACCCCGCCGACACGCCGCGCGAGGAACTGGAAAGGATCGCCGCCGACCCGGCCCCCTTTTTCGCCGGCCGCGACCTCGTCGTTACCAGCTACGGCATGCTGCAGAGACAAAAGTGGCTTAGAGGGGTTCATTGGAACCTGATCGTCCTGGACGAGGCCCAGGCGATAAAGAACCCGGGGACCAGACAGGCGAAGGAGGTGAAGGCGCTTACCAGCAGGGCCAGGATCGCGCTCACCGGCACCCCGGTGGAAAACAGGCTCGGCGATCTCTGGTCGCTGTTCGACTTCCTCGCCCCCGGGCTTTTGGGCTCGGCGCAGCGCTTCAAGAAGTTCGCCTCCGCGCTCGAGAAGCAGCAGCCTCCGAACTACGCGCCGCTGCGCGCCCTGGTGCAGCCCTATCTCCTCAGGCGGCTGAAAACCGACCGCAGCGTGATCTCCGACCTCCCCGACAAAATCGAGCAGACCGCCTGGTGCGGACTCAGCAAGGCACAGGCGCTTTTGTACCGCCAGGAAGTGGAGAAGCTCGCCGAGGCGCTGCGGGAAAAGCAGGAAGGGATGAAACGGCGCGGGCTGATTCTCTCCTCGCTTTTGCGCTTCAAACAGATCTGCAACCACCCCGACCAGTTCCTGGGGGGGGAGGAGTTCGCCGAAGGGCGCAGCGGCAAGTTCGCCAGGCTCCGGGAACTGGCCGAGGAGATCGCCGCCCGCCAGGAGAAGGCGCTGGTCTTCACCCAGTTCCGGGAACTGACCTTCCCGCTGGCCGCCTTCCTGGCCACCCTGTTCGGCTCCCCGGGCCTGGTGTTGCACGGCGGCACCCCGGTCGGCGAACGAAAGAAGCTGGTGGAGCGTTTCCAGCGCGAGGACGGACCGCCGTTTTTCGTGCTGTCGCTCAAGGCCGGGGGCACCGGGCTCAACCTGACCGCCGCGAGCCACGTGATCCATTTCGACCGCTGGTGGAACCCGGCGGTGGAGAACCAGGCCACCGACCGCGCCTTCCGCATCGGGCAAAGGCGCAACGTGGTAGTGCACAAGTTCGCCTGCCAGGGGACCGTCGAGGAGAAGATCGACCGCATGATCGCGGACAAGGCGGGGCTGGCCGAGGAACTGCTGACCGGAGGGGAAACCCTTTTGACCGAGATGGGCGACGAGGCGCTGCTCAAACTGGTGGCGCTCGACATCGGCAAGGCCGAGTTTTGAGGCAGAGGAGCGGAAGCTTATGAGATTTAACGATTGGCCGGTGTACGTCCCGGTTGCCAAGCGACGGGAGCAGGCCCGCAAGCGGCTGGAGAAGATGAAAAAGCAGGGGATCGCGGTGCAGCCGGTCCGGCTTTCCGGACGTCGCATCGCCGCCTCCTTCTGGGGGAAGGGGTGGTGCGACCACGTGGAATCGTTCAGCGACTACGCCAACAGGCTGCCGCGTGGGCGCAGCTACGTGAGAAACGGCTCCGTCTGCCACCTGGAGATAAAAGGGGGAGCGATCGATGCCATCGTCAGCGGCTCGCAGCTTTACAACGTTTCCATAGAAATCTCGCCCCTGAAGAAAACGAAGTGGGAGGCGCTCAAGCGTTCCTGCTCCGGCCGAATCGGCTCGCTCATCGATCTGCTCAGAGGAAGGCTCGACGCGGGGGTGATGGAGGTGGTCACCCATCGCAAGGAAGGACTCTTCCCGCTGGCAGGCGAGATGAAATTCGACTGCGACTGTCCCGACTGGGCCGGGATGTGCAAGCACGTCGCCGCCGTCCTTTACGGGGTGGGAGCAAGGCTGGACGACTCCCCCGAGATGCTGTTTCTCCTGCGGGGAGTGGATCATGCCGAACTAGTCGATATTTCCGAGGCCGTCACCGAGGTGGCCAAAGGCGGCAGCTCGCGTCGCCGTCTGCAGGCGGGCGGCATCGCCGACATCTTCGGTATAGATTTGGCCGACCCCATCGCGCCACCCGAGGCCGCAGCCCAGCAGGGAGAGGAGAGCCGGCAGGCGAGACAGGAGGTCCCAGCGGCGGCACGCGACGCACGGTATCCGGTCGCCAGGCCCAAGCCCGGCAAGAAGAGCCGGGAGGAGAAAGCGGCCGGCACGCAGGCTGAGGCGGCCGGCACCAAGACGAAGCCAACGGGAAAGACGCCTGCGGCAGCACGCGTGGCAAAACCGGCGCGAGCAGTTGCGGCAGCGTCCGTACAGCCCCGAAAGAAACCGGCCACCGCCGTCGTCGACACCTTTCCCGACCCGCTGACCGGTGACGCCATTCGTGCCTGGCGCAGTTACCTGGGCGAGAGCCAGGCCTCTTTCGCCGCCCGCATCGGCGCAAGCGCCGCCGCCATCTCCCAGTGGGAGAAGAAAGGAGACGCCGAACTCTCCATGTTCCCGACCTACTTGCAGGCCCTCAAAAAGGCGTGGAAGAAGACCCGCTGAAAACGGGGCAGACTTGCACCCCAATCGCAACAACTTGTTGATTTTTTTCGTGTCCTGTGTATTCTTGCACTCGCCGAATTTCTCAACGGGAGAGACTCATGCCGCAAAGGACTGCGAAAACGATTTGGGAGCTTGGGAGTGACTTGAGCCTGGAGGAACCCCTCGATGCTCGGGACGAGCGTTTCGTTCCGACCGAAAGCGCGCGGGGAGAATTCAGTTTCGATTCCCTGCTAAAACCATACGGCGTCGATCCCAAAACGGATGACATGAAGTTCGTCCCCAAAATGGTTTACAGCCTTTTCTGCGGACACCGCGGTTGCGGCAAAAGCACCGAACTCCGCCGTCTGCATGTGCGGCTCAACCAGCCGGAACTTTTCTTTGTCGTCTTCATCGACGCCCTGAAAGATCTCGACATCAACAACCTCGGCTATGCCGACGTGCTGCTCGCTCAGGCGAAGACTCTCATCGATCGGATTGAGGAAGAAGGGCTCGATATCGACAAAATTCACCTCGCGACACTGGAGAAGTGGTTCGCGGAGCGCATCGAAAAGCATGAAAACACAAAGGAGTATGCAGCCGAAATCAAGGCCGGCATGAAGGCCAAACACGGCATCCCTTTCCTTGTTGAACTGTTTGCTCAATTGACCACTTCTTTCAAGATGGGTTCCACCTACAAGGAAGAAGTGCGTACCATAATCCGCAATTCATTTTCACAGTTTGTGCAGGCATTCCAGCAATTGGTCGATGCGGCAAACGAGCAGGTAATAAGCAAAGGCAAGGGGAAAACGATTCTTTTCATCGTAGACGGCACCGACCGTCTGAGCGGCGAGGACAGTGACAATTTTTTCATTCGGGATGCCCATCAACTCCTGCAGATTCGGGGAAATTTCATCTACTGCGCTCCGATCCATTTGATCTACGAAAACAACCAGGTTCAGCAGATCTTTTCCAACATCTTCAAGCTTCCCATGATAAAGATAGAGGACAAATATTCGCGCGAGACGCAGAACGAGCTAGGTTATCGGGCGATGCGTGAGATCGTATACAAGCGAGCAGACCGCTCGCTTTTCGACGACGAAGCGACGGTGGATTATCTCATTGCCCACTCCGGCGGACATCCTCGCGACCTGCTCCATCTGCTCATTTATGCATTCAAGAAAGCTGACGGTGATTTGCTCGACAGAGCTTCCGCCGAGGCTGCAGTCAAGGAACTGGCAACCGATTACCGCAGAACCCTCAGCAAAAACGACTTCCAACTCCTGTGCGAGATCGACAGCGATCCCGACCAGACGCACAACACCGAGGAGGCTCGGGCACTTCTCTACCATTTGGCGCTGCTTGAGTACAACTCCTACTGGTGGAGATCCCATCCCGCAGTCCGCACCTTGCCCGGCTATAAAGAGTGCCGGCCCAAGAGCATCTCATCCCATGAAGCGACCGCCGAGTAACGCACCTGCCGCAACTAACGACGAAGCCTTCGCCTGGGAGGTGGAGGATTGTCACTCGGGAGCGTTGTTGGAGTTCAAGCGGCTTATAAAGGGAAACGGGAGGTTCTCACTCGTCATTCTCCAGTACAACGATCTTCCTTATCGCGACAAACTGATTACCCATCTCAATCACTACGCCGATTCCCCCATCGTCTTTTCTGTAGATCCCGCAATGGACTTCTCTGCCTTCGAGGAAGGACTTATTTCTGCCAGCCAAGGTCACGATCTGGTCCAGGTCCTCGGCTTGAACGAGTGGCTATTCGGCGACAACAGAGACATCATGCTAAAGGGGTTCAATTATCACCGGGAATTGCTCGCCGACCGAGCCCCCGCGACCGTAGCCCTTTGGATGACCGAATATGACATTCGTGACTTCGCACTAAAAGCACCAGATATGTGGGCTTGGCGCAAGGCCGTTATTGATTTCTCGCTCCAAAGCCGAGAGCGAGACACTCTGGAGCTCGCCCCCCTCAACTTCGGAACCGCCGATCTCGAAGAACGTCGACAGAGGGCGCAAGAGATTACCCAGTGGCTGGCGGCCCATCTAGAGGAAAGCATTCCCAAGGCGAATCTTCTGCGAGAGTTAGGGGAGATTAAAAGTCAACAAGGTGAAGCTGAGGGAGCTTTGCAAGCATTCGACTCGGCTAGGAAAATTTTTAGGAAAGCGGACTACAAGCGCGACTACGCTTTGACGACCGGCAATATTGCGCGCGTATACAGACTACAAGGCAACATTGTCAAAGCCATCGATTATCATCAAGAAGCAAAAAATCTCTTCAAAGACCTTGGAGACGCATGGGCACAGGCAACGGCCTCACTCAACCTTGCCGATGCCTTATACCTGACCGGAGCTGTTGAAAAGGCGCTTGAATCGTACATGGAGGCACTTAAGGTTTTCGAGGCGCTTGGGGACTATGGGGCGCGGGCGACCACTTTGCTAGGGATTGCCCGAGTTTCTGGAGATACCGGAGATTTGGAAAGTGCCCTCGAATTACAAAAAGAAGCGCTTGTAATACTCGAAAAACTTGGAGATAAGCGATCCCAAGCCATCGCCGCTCTGGAACTTGCCCGGTTTTACGAAGAGAAGGGCGCTGAAGAAGCACCCAAGCTTTATCAGGATGCGCTCGAAGTATTCAAAAAAATGGGTGATAAGAGGTCGCAGGCAGTCGCCTTGAGTTGTATCGCTAAGCTTTACACCCGTAAAGGTGACGTGAATAAGGCTCTCGAGATACACAAGCAAGCGCTTGTTCTGTTTCGAGCTGTAGGAGACAAGCTATCAGAGGGCATATCGATAGCTAACATAGCCTTTATTCATCACCTGAGCGGCAGACTCGAGGAGGCTCTCGCGTCTTATGAAGAGGGACTTCAGCTTTTGGAAACAGTAGGAGTCGCCAGCGAAGTAGCTGCCCTTCTTCGATTAGAGTCTCAAATATGGTGGCATAAAAACGAACTTCAGAAGGCTCTTACTGCCTTGACCAAATCCTACGGAATCGAATCTGAACTTGGACGTCCTGATGGAATTTGTCGTGTAGGCCGAGACCTGGGACATCTGCTCTGCGCGATGGGCGAAAAGCAGAAAGGACTTGAAATACTTAAGCGCTCAAGAGACGGATACCGACAACTAGGCAAAATGAAGCAAGCGGCGGAAGTAGCTGAAATAATGAAAAACTGCAAGAGCAACGCCGGCGTTCCCCCTAAATCATGATCCTCGATTACGCCACCCTCGACCTGTTGCGCCAGAATCACCCCGCCTGGCGCCTGCTCCGCTCCGATCACGCACCGCTCGTGGTGAGTTTCTTGAACCGCGTCTTCGTCGTCCCCAACGTCCGCATAATGGCGCAATCGGTCCTCGTCGAGGCCTTGAACGACGAGTTGTTCGCCCTGCGCGAACAGTCGGCTCCCGGTTCCTTCCCCAAGCCCCCTCTCGACTACCTCAACGATTGGGCCGCCAACGACAAGGGGTGGCTGCGCAAGTTCTATCGCCACGGTTCCGACGAGCCGTATTTCGACCTGACGCCCGCCACCGAAAAGGCGATCGCCTGGCTCGGCACCTTCTCCGAGCGAAGCTTCGTGGGTACCGAATCCCGCCTGCTGACGCTGTTCGACCTGCTCAGGCAGATGAGCGAGGGAAGCGAAACCGATCCTAAGGCCCGCCTCGCCGAGTTACGCAAACGCCGCGACGAAGTCGACGCGGAAATCGGCCGGGTGCTGGCGGGCGACTTGGACCTTCTCGACGACACCGCGGTCAAGGACCGTTTTCTGCAGTTCACCCAACTGGCGCGCGAACTCTTGGCCGATTTCCGCGAGGTCGAGCAGAACTTCCGCCTGCTGGACCGGCGCGTGCGGGAACGGATCGCACTCTGGGACGGAGGCAAGGGCGCCCTTTTGGAGGAGATCATGGGGGAGCGCGACCTGATCGCCGACTCCGACCAGGGACGCAGTTTCCGCGCCTTCTGGGATTTTCTCATGTCCAGCACCCGACAGGAGGAACTGAGCCAGTTGCTGGAACGCGTCCTGTCCCTCCCCCCGGTCCGGGAGTTGAAGCCCGACAGCCGCACCCGCCGGCTGCATTACGACTGGCTGGAGGCAGGCGAGCACACCCAGCGCACCGTGGCGCAACTCTCGACGCAGTTGCGGCGCTTTTTGGACGACCAGGCGTGGCTTGAGAACCGGCGCATCATGGAAATCCTGCACGGCATCGAGGCCGGGGCGCTGGCCGTGCGGGAAACGCCTCCCGGCGGCGATTTTCTGAGCATAGCCGAAACCGCCGCCGAGATCGACCTGCCGATGGAACGGCCGCTGTTCGCCCCCGCCGCCAGGCCGAAAATCGCCGACGACGAACTGGAGAGCGGCGACGTCGACCTCGACGCCAGCGCCCTCTACTCCCAGGTGGTGATCGACAGGGCGCGACTGCTACATTGCGTGCGCCGCGCCCTGAGCGGCGCGTCCCAGATCACCCTCGGCGAACTCTGCGCAAAGGAGCCGTTGCAGCACGGTTTGTCCGAGTTGGTGACCTACCTGCAACTGCAGGCTGACGACTTCCGGACCGTGATCGACGAGGAGTCGACCGAAACCGTGCTCTGGCAATCGACCGGCGACGATGGCCGGCAACACACCCGGCGGGCGCGATTGCCGCGGGTGATCTTCGTGAGGTAGCAACAGTGGAACAACCTTTCGATACCCGGGCTGCGGTCAACGACCTGTCGGCGCTGGTAGTCTCCTTGCTGAAGGGGGTCGTCTACCGCGAAAACGACGAGCGCCTCTGGGGCGGACTGCTCGGTCTTCAGGCGCGGACACGCGACTACGTGGCGGTGCTCGGGCTGGAGCTCGTGCTCGACGAGGCCGAAGGCTACGCCTTTCTCCGCTCGCGCAGCCGGGAAGAGGACGACGAAGACAAGCGCCCGCGGCTGGTGGCCAGACGGCAGTTGTCTTTCCCGGTGAGCCTTTTGCTCGCCCTTTTACGCAAGAAACTGGCCGAGTTCGACGCCGGCGGCAACGACACCCGCCTGGTGCTCTCCTGCGACGAGATCGTCGAACTGATCCGGGTCTTTTTGCCGGGAGGGAGCAACGAGGCGAGGCTCGTCGACCAGATCGAGACGCACGTCAACAAGGTCGTAGATCTCGGGTTCCTGCGCAGGTTGAAACCGGGCGCCGCCGGCGGGCAGAGCGCCGCGTACGAGGTACGGCGCATCCTCAAGGCCTTCGTCGACGCGCAGTGGCTGGCGGATTTCGACAGCCGGCTCGAGACGTACCGGCTGCACCTGGCCGGCAAGACCGGAGGTTCCCTTGATGAGTGACGCGCCCGAACTCCTCCCCGTCCTCCCCGGCGAGGAAGCAGGCGGAAACCTGGCCGGCTTCCGCCTGCTCCGGCTGGAAGTATTCAACTGGGGCACCTTCGACGGGAGGGTGTGGATCTTCCATGCCGACGGCAGGAACGCGCTTTTGACCGGCGACATCGGCTCCGGCAAGTCGACCCTGGTGGACGCGGTGACCACCCTTTTGGTCCCGGCCCAGCGCATCGCCTACAACAAGGCCGCCGGCGCCGAGAACCGCGAACGGACGCTGCGCTCCTACGTGCTTGGCCACTACAAGTCCGAACGGAGCGAAGCCGGCGGCTCCGCCAAGCCGGTGGCCCTGCGCGACCACAACGCGTACTCGGTCATCCTCGGGGTGTTCCGCAACGCCGGCTACAACCAGACGGTGACGCTCGCGCAACTCTTTTACCTCAAGGACCCGGCGGGACAACCGGCCCGCATCTTCGTCTGCGCCGAACGCCCCCTCTCCATCGCCCACGACTTCACCCGTTTCAATGCCGACTTCACCCAGTTGCGCAAGAGGCTTCGGGCCACCGGCGCGGAGATCAACGACTCCTTCCCGCCGTACGGCGCCTGGTTCCGACGCCGTTTCGGCATCGCCAACGAGCAGGCGCTGGAACTGTTCCACCAGACCGTCTCCATGAAATCGGTCGGCAACTTAACCGACTTCGTCCGCGGACACATGCTGGAGCCGTTCGAGGTGGCGCCGCGGATCGGCGCGCTGATCGGTCATTTCGACGACCTGAACCGCGCCCACGAAGCGGTGCTGAAGGCCAAGCGGCAGGTGGAACTCCTCACCCCCCTGGTGGCCGACTGCGGCCGGCACGCGGTTCTCGCCGCCCGGCGGGAAGAGCTACGCGCCTGCCGCGAGGCGCTGAGGCCCTATTTCGCAACGCTGAAGCTCGGCCTGCTCGACAAGCGTCTCGCCGGTCTGGTCGAGGAATGGACCCGACAGGACAACCAGGTCAAGCGCCTGAGGGAGCGCTCCGAGGAACTGCGGCGCGCCGAGGGGGAACTCAAACGCAACATCGCCGACAACGGCGGCGACCGGCTGGAGCGGCTGCTCCTGGATATCCGGAAAAAGGGGCAGGAGCGGGAAAGACGCCGCCTGAAAGCCGAGCGCTATGCGGAACTCACCTCCACCGTCGGCGAGCCTCCCGCGGGGGACGAAGCCGCCTTTTTGAAACAGCGGCGCACGTTTCGGGAGATGGCCGACGACGAGCAGGCCGAGGAAGCGGAACTGCAAAACCGCCTGACCGAGCAGGGGGTGAACTTCAGCCGCAAAAGGGAGGAGCGCGACGCGCTCGCAGCCGAGATCGCCAGCCTGAAAAGCCGCCGCTCCAACATCCCCGGCGCCCAGATCGTCATGCGGACCGAGTTGTGCAAGGCCCTGGGCGTCGCCGAGGAGGAGATCCCCTTCGCCGGCGAGTTGCTGCGGCTGCGCGAGGAGGAAAAGGAGTGGGAGGGGGCCGCCGAACGCCTGCTGCGCAACTTCGGTCTGTCGCTTTTGGTGCCCGATCGGCACTACGGCGCCGTCTCCGAGTTGGTGGACAAGACCCACCTGAAAGGACGGCTGGTCTACTTTCGCATCCGCAGCGCAAGCCGGGCGGAGGCGCCGCAACTGCACCGCGACTCGCTGGCGCGCAAGCTTGCCATCAAGAGCGATTCGACTTTTTACGACTGGCTGGAGCGGGAACTGGCGCACCGGTTCAACGTCGCCTGCTGCGCAACCCCGGAGCAGTTCAGGCGCGAGCCGCACGCCGTCACCCGCGCGGGGCAGATCAAGGCGCCCGGCGAGCGGCACGAAAAGGACGATCGCTTCCGGATCGGCGACCGGCAACGCTACGTGTTGGGGTGGACCAACGCCGAAAAAATCGCCGCGCTGGAAACGACCGCCAGGAAAATGGAAGGTGAACTGGGCAGGCTGGCAAGCGAGATCGGCAGCATCCAGGAAAGGCAAAGCGGCGCCAAAGAGCGCCTGGCCGCCCTGTCGAAACTCGACGAATATCCTGACTTCGGCGAGTTGGACTGGCAGTCGCTCGCGGTGGAGATCGCCTCGCTTGAGTTCGAACGCAAACAGCTCGAATCCTCGTCCAACCTGCTCAAAGACCTGACGGCGCGTTTGCAATCGCTGCAGGAGGACCTGGCCGAGGCCAACCGCGAGCTGGAGAAGAAATCAGGGGAACGGGGGGCGACGAGCGCCAAGCGGGAAGCGGCCGAGGAGCAGCGCCGCCAGACCCTTGCCCTGCTTGAGGGGGCGCAGGGAACTCTCGCCGGGGAGCTTTTCGGGCAGGTGGAAGCCCTGCGGGCCGAGGCGCTCGGCGAGCATCAGTTGAGCGTCGAATCGTGCGACAACCGCGAACGCGACGTCAGGGACTGGCTGCAGGCGAAGCTCGACGCGGAAACCAAGAAGATCGACCGGTTGCGCGACGGCATCATCGACGCCATGCGCAAGTACTGCACCGAATTCCCCCTGGAGACGCAGGAGGTCGACGTGGCAGTCGAAGCGGGCGCCGAGTACCGCGGCATGCTGGACAAGCTTTCGGCCGACGACCTGCCGCGCTTCGAGACCCGCTTCAAGGAACTCCTCAACGAAAACACCATCCGGGAGGTGGCAAACTTCCAGTCCCAGCTGGCGCGGGAGCGGGAAACGATCAAAGAGAGGATCGCCCGCATCAACGAGTCGCTCGGCCAGATCGACTACAACCCCGGCCGCTACATCGTGCTGGAGGCACAACCCGCGCAAGACGCGGAGATCAGGGATTTCCAGGGCGAACTGCGGGCCTGCACCGAAGGGACCATCACCGGTTCCGACGACAGCCAGTACTCGGAGGCCAAATTCCTGCAGGTGAAACTGATCATAGAGCGCTTCAGGGGGAGGGACGGACAGGCGGAGCAGGACCGCCGCTGGAGTGCCAAGGTGACCGACGTGCGCAACTGGTTCACCTTTGCCGCCAGCGAACGCTGGCGCGAGGACGACCGGGAGCACGATCATTACTCGGATTCCGGCGGCAAGTCGGGCGGCCAGAAAGAGAAGCTCGCCTACACCATCCTGGCCGCGAGCCTTGCCTACCGGTTCGGGCTCGAATGGGGAGCGGTGCGTTCCCGCAGCTTCCGCTTCGTGGTGATCGACGAGGCGTTCGGGCGCGGCTCCGACGAGTCGGCGCAGTACGGCCTGAGACTCTTCGCCCAGTTGAACCTGCAGCTTTTGATCGTCACGCCCCTGCAGAAGATCCACATCATCGAGCCTTTCGTCTCCAGCGTGGGCTTCGTCCAGAACGAGGACGGCCGGGCCTCCAGGCTGCGCAACCTCTCCATCGAGGAGTACCGGGAAGAGAAGGCGAGGACGACGGCATGAGCTGGACGACCGTCTTGGACCTGAAGGCCCGGGTGCAGAAGATGTGGGAGCGGGGCGAACTGCTCGCCCCCCTGGTGACCGGCGCGGCGCCCTTTCCGATACGCCTGCCCCTCGCGGCCCCGACCTCGGCGGAGATCGCCGACCGCTTCGACGCGGTGCGGACCTGGAGTTCCCAAATCCGCGCGGCCGCGCATTGCCGGGTGGAGCTTCGGGAATTCCGCCACCGTCTCTTCGGCGCCAACGCCATCCCCCACGAGGTCTGGCTGGACTCCCTCGACGACGCCCTCAAGCTCGTCGGCAGACAGCGCAGCGCCGCCGTTTTCGCCCGCCTGGTCGAGGCGACGAGAGAGCGCCGGCCCAAGCTCCTGCCCTGGCTCGCCAAGCGGCCGTTGCGGGCGCTGGAGTTGGCGGATGAGTGGCCCCATCTTTTGTCCGTGGTCGCCTGGATCGAGTCGCACCCGTCCCCCGGCGTCTACCTGCGCCAGGTCGACATCCCCGGGGTTCACAGCAAGTTCATCGAAACCCATCGCGCCGTTTTGGCGGAATTGCTGGACCAGGTAATGCCCCCCGAGGCGATCGACCCCGCGGCGACCGGCGTCGGGCGATTCGCCAAGCGCTACGGTTTTCGCGACAAGCCGTGCCTCGTCCGTTTTCGTCCGCTCGACCCCGGCGACGCCTCCTCCGGGTTCGGCTTCGCCCGGGACCTCACCGTGGACGCCGAGAGTTTCGCCCTGCTTGCCCCCGGCGTTTCCCGCGTCTTCATCGTCGAAAACGAGATCAACTTCCTGGCCTTTCCTCCGGTTGCGTCAAGTCTCGCCATCTTCGGGTCCGGTTACGGCTTCGAAATGCTGAAAGGGGCGGCGTGGCTAAGAAAGTGCCGCATCCATTACTGGGGGGATATCGACACCCACGGCTTTGCCATACTGGATCAGCTCAGACGTCATCTGGAACACGCGGAATCCTTTCTCATGGATCGCGCGACCCTGATGGCGTTCAAGGAGTGCTGGGGTACGGAAGAAAAGCAGACCCGGAGAGATTTGCCCGGGCTCGGCAAGGAGGAAAGCGAACTCTACGACGACTTGAGAGATAACCGGATCGGCGACCGCCTGCGCCTGGAGCAGGAAATGATCCGGTTCGGCCGGGTAGAATCGGCGGTCGAGGCACTGCAAGTCCCGCCGGCAGTCACCGTGTAAGCCCCAGCCGCTCCCACAGAAAGGTCACGTCGAACGGCTCTCCGCCGGGTTCCTCGGTCCTGCGTGCCTCCAGCTGTTCGATGGATTTAAGCAGTTCGATCACCTCCGGCCGCATTTTTTCGTCCGTCACCGCCTCCAGAGGGGATTTCCCGCGCAGGGCGGGCAGGGGCATTTCCGGCCAGCTCTCGTAGTGCTCGGCAAGGTACCGGTGGAAGATCTGCCTCTGCAGATCCTTCGGCACGTCCGACTCGGGCAGGGGCTTTGCCTCGCTGCCGGCTTTTTCCGAACGGGGATCGACTATTTCGCGGGTTTGATAGGCAACGACCCGGCCGGCGATTTCCTCCAGCCAGGCTCTCGCCTCATCGGCCAGCCTCGGCGTCCGGCAGCAGACTTCCAGGGCGTCGGTTTTCTTCAATTCCAACGATGCAAGACGCCGGCAGCGCCCGTCGTCCAGTTCGACAAACCGGTCCCACCCTTCGTCAAGATTCCCGTCGGCGTCGTCCCGCGCGTCCAGAATCCTGCCGAGCTCCTCCCGGTCGGTCACCCGGTAGAGATCGGTAGTCAGCAGTATCTTGTCTCCGGTTGCCATATCCACCAATTCCGGAAGCGGTTTTGCCACCAGGATCGAATCGAGCCAGTAGTCGATGATTATGCTGGTAGCGATGTAGCGCTCGAAGGCGGGGTCCCCCTTTTCCCGCTCGATTTCCCTTTTGAGGTCCTCAAGACAGTCAAGCGCAGTTTCCCTCTCCATGGGATACACCGCGCCGCTCATGACGAAGCTGTCATCCTGCCAGACCAGGCGGGCGCCTAAGGTATCCCACCGTGTCAGGAAGCCGGTGGCCGCCTTTTCCCTGATCCGCACGGGAGGGAGTTCGGGACGAAGCATGTCGGCCAGAATCAGTCCCCGCTCCTTGATCACCTCTCTTACCTCATAGAGCGACAAGGGGCGCTTTGCCAGTTCCTGAAGCCATTCCCTGCCGTGCGCGGAGAGAAGCGGCCCCCCCTCTCCGAGAATCGCATCGAGAGCCTTGACGTCCCTTCCGTCGATGCTCAGCTCCGCGTCGGCAATCAGCCATTCGCCGATGTTTACGGACAAGGCCTCCCCCTGTCGCGGCGTCAGCGCGTCGATCGCATCCGTTTTTTCGTCGTCGGGTTCCTTCAGGTAGTCAAAATTAACGGCAGCACCGACTTCATCTCCAAAACGCTCTCCCAGCCAGGCAAGAGCCGTCTCCACCGCTCGTCCCTCTTCCCGGCGGCGTGATTGGAACAGGTCGTCCGTAGCCAGGCAACACTTCTTGTATTTCCGCCCGCTGCCGCAGGGGCACGAGTCGTTACGCCCGATCTTGTCCATGAAATTCTCCTATCCCGCAGTCGAATCGATGAAGTGTATCCCCTGCTAAAGTTATAGCTGACGCCTCATTTTCCTCCCAAACTATACGTTACGCACCCCCTGTTTTTACATCGTTTCCAGGTAAATTTCATCCGGAAATTAGGTGGTGATGAAACAGTGCCCGCTCAGAAGTGTACTTTACTGCAAGAAGTTAAGTGCTACTGCCCTACGACGACGGGGTTTCCGGTATCAGCCGAAAGCCCCGTCGGGGGGTGAACGCATGTACAGGCTGCCCGCCGCTGCCCCGCTCGACCGAGCTTTGCAGGAGCGGTGACCTTACATGGTGAGATCCTGCGCATCTTCGATGGCTTCGAGCAGGTCGTCGACTTCGTCGTTGCCGAGCTGCAACAGGACGGTTTCCGGCAGTTGGTAGATGTCTATGGCGTCATCCTTCACCGGGCCGATCCCCTTCAGGTGGCAGGCCGCGTTAACCAGCCTCAGGATCGCCATCATCGTGTCGGAGGTATCGAACTTCGCCGCGTGGTGATTGGCGACGATGTCCTGGTAGACCTTGGGCAGATTCCAGTGCTGCATGAGCCGGCAGCCCTGCTCGACATGCAGTTCGTCGAAGATTTCCAGCAGCAGGTCCTCTTCCAGCGCCGCCGTCGCCACACCCTTGACGTTCAACCGCTCCAAGGCCTTCAGCAGGTACAATTTCCCCACGTCGTGCAAAAGCCCCGCCATGTAGGCCTGATCTTCAAACTGGGCATAGCCGGCGAGGCGCGCCAGCGTACGGCAGCCGAAGGCACAGGCATGGCTGTGCAGCCAGAGCGACTGCATGAACGAGTTCAGCATCGGGCTTTCGGAGACGTGCATACCCGCCTGGGAAGCCGTCATCGCGAGATTGGAGACCTGCCTGGCGCCGAGCCTGATCACCGCGTCCTTGATGGTCTCCGTGCGCACGCGCCCCACGTAGACCGGCGAGTTGGCGACCTTCAGGATCTGCCCGGCCAGAGACTGGTCCTCAGTGGCAAGCGAGATGACCTCATCCGTCTTGTAGTCAGGGGATTCCAGCAATTGCTGCAACTTGATGGCGATCGGGTGAAAAACCGGGATCTCGATCGGCTGGATGGTCAACAAGCGCCTGATGGTGGGCGAAAGAGGCATGCAATAACTCTCCTGATGCAGTGTGGTAAGTGTATCCGGCTAGCGACGGTGCAGGCAAGAGCCGCAGATCCAAACAGTCGTACCGTAGTCGAAACACTACGATCTTCCTATATACAGAACCGATGCGACGATAGGAACCTATAGTTTCTCACAATTGCTGACAACTTCTAACACAGCGGGAAGGTAGTGTCCGCTAGAAACGAGCAAGCACCGACGTGAAAAGGGGACTGGCTCCGCAGGTGCCAGTCCCCTTATGCCCACTCATATCAAATGTTGTCCCCTCGTGCATCGCGCAAACGAGACTTTCCACCCCACAATGAGCCTTCATGCATCAGCCGGAAGCCCAAGGCTTGTCAGCGGACAAGCCAGTTCTCGGCAAGGAGCCCTTCTATTCTTTGAAATTCCCGCAGATTGTCTGTCACAAGGGTAAGACCGAGACTCCGTGCATGGGCAGCGATCAACATATCATTCGGACCTATCGGCGTGCCAGATTTCTCAAGCTGCATACGTAACATCCCGTAGTGAATGTCACAATCGAGATCGAGCGGCAGTACCTCGATGTGGGCGAGCAGTTGGTCGACCTTCGCTGACAATAGGCGGGAACCTTTCTTTTGCGTGCCGAATCGAAGCTCACAGGCCACAACAATGCTCGTACAGATTGCGCCTTCACCCGCCACAGCGATCTTACGCCTTACATCCCCGTCAGGATGCCTGATGAGATTGGACAAGATATTGGTATCCAGAAGGTAGCGAAAAGAACTCATATTAGAGCTCAATATCGTCCAATGGCATTAGTCCCTCATCAACATCAGGGATCTCCTCATTCAGTGGCTCCCAACTTGCCAGGAGTTCCAAAAGGGATGCTTTTTTCGCCGGTTCGATGATCAACCTGTCACCTTCTTTATGAATAACGGCCTCGTTCCACGGCAGTTCGAACTCCCGGGGAATACGCAACGCTTGGTTCTTACCGTTCCGAAACAAGCGGACGTGACGTTCTGTGTGCATGTTTTCTCCCTCGGCTCCAGGCATATGCCTAAGCATAGGCTAGCATACACCCCTTTGTTTGTCCACTACCGCCGATGGGTTGCCTTGGTCCGCCCTCACCACTATTTCCCGTGCTCTCTTCCATCCGCCTTCCCCTCTCTGCTGTCAAAATGTTTTGTCGGTTCGATCGTCCTTTCAATCCAGGGTCTGCCTCCTAAACCACTTGTTGACAATTCAATCAACAGAATGGATACTAAGGTATCCTTTAAACACCTAAAGACTACTATAGTATCCAGGACGCGCTCATGCCATCATCACAAAACAGAACGTACCTCCCTGCTACCCGCGAGGCAACGGAACTCCTAGGCAAGCTGATCCGAATGGAGCGGAGGGAGCGTAGAATGTCCGAGGAAGACCTGGCGGGACGCGCTGGTATAGCTCGCCGGACATTGCAAAGGATTGAACGTGGCGATCCAGGGTGCGCTATCGGGCTATTTTTCGAGCTGGCTGTCTTGGTTGGGGTGAAGTTGTTCGACGCGGACGACCGCGCCACCCTCGTTACGCGTTTGGACCGGGTGAACGACAGGCTGGCCGTTCTGCCCAGCCGGATCCGAGCTTCGACGAAGGTGCACGATGACTTCTAATCCAACAGAACTGTATGCCTGGATTTGGCTTCCTGGCGAGACGGAGCCGGTTGTTGCAGGGAGACTTGCGGTGAAGGGGCGATCGTACATCTTCAACTATGGCCGCAGCTACCTGGAACGCCACAACGCCATCCCTATCTACGGCGCAGAGTTGCCGCTGACGCCCGGCGAAATTCCCCTAATTGCAGGGCTTACTATGCCGGGTTGCCTACGTGACGCGGCCCCCGACGCTTGGGGACGCCGGGTCATCCTCAATAGGAGATTCGGTACAACGGCCTCACAGACCGACCCTGGCAGCATTGATGAGCTTAGCTATCTGATCGAATCCGGGTCCGACCGAATAGGAGCGCTCGATTTCCAACTTTCTCCGACGGAGTACATACCCAGGCTCGCCGCCGGCGCCCCCTTGGAAGAGCTCATCAAGGCCGCGGAATTCATTGAGAAAGGAGTGCCGCTAGCTCCCGAACTCGCCCAAGCGCTGCAGCATGGCACCTCTATTGGCGGGGCACGGCCGAAAGCTTTGGTTGAAGGCGATACTCACAAATACATCGCCAAGTTTTCGACTTCAACTGATCTTTACTCGCTTGTCAAAGCGGAGTTTATCGCCATGAGGTTGGCAGTTATGGCTGG
>Ga0209415_10001068_pt1 | contig 52142 bp, 50 predicted proteins | sample PeaSoiSIISIP2007_FD_187696 | JGI IMG/M metagenome (GOLD analysis project Ga0209415, IMG submission 187696) | Peat soil microbial communities from Weissenstadt, Germany - SII-SIP-2007 (SPAdes) (version 2) | ecosystem: Environmental > Terrestrial > Soil > Wetlands > Peat | place: Germany... | reverse complement strand
TCGACACGGTGCTCTATTTCGAGGGCGAGCGCGGCCACCAGTTCCGCATCCTGCGCGCGGTCAAGAACCGCTTCGGCCCGACCGACGAGATCGGCGTCTTTGAGATGACTGATTCGGGCCTGGCCGAGGTGCCGAATCCGTCGGCCCTCTTCCTCGGCGACCGCCAGGCGCCGGTGAGCGGCGCCGCGATCTTCGCCGGAGTCGAGGGCACGCGGCCGATGCTGGTCGAGATCCAGGCGCTGGTCGCGCCGACCTCCTACGGCACGCCGCGCCGCGCCGTGGTGGGTTGGGACGGCAGCCGGCTCGCCATGGTGCTGGCGGTGCTGGAGACGCGCTGCGGCGTCGAGTTCGGCACGCGCGACATCTATCTCAGCGTCGCCGGCGGGCTGCGCATCGCCGAGCCCGCGGCCGACCTCGCGGTGGCGGCGGCGCTGGTCTCGGCCCAGAGCTTCGAGCCGGTGCCGGCCGACACGGTGGTGTTCGGCGAGATCGGGCTCTCGGGCGAGATCAGGCCGGTGGGCCAGGCCGACGCGCGATTGAAGGAGGCGGCGAAGCTCGGCTTCGCCTCTGCACTGGTGCCGCCGCGCCGCGGCCGCGGCGCTGCCGATTTGGGCCTCGCCATCCACGAGATCGCCCATCTCAAGGATTTGGTGGCGCGCTTCGAGACGAGCGCGCGCCGGCCGCAACGTCTTGGCGGAGCCCGGCCATGAACGCGCTCGACATCTGCGTCGTCGGCATCATCATCTTGTCCGGGCTGTTCGCGTTCGCGCGGGGATTCGTGCGCGAGTGCCTGTCGATCGCGGCCTGGCTCGCGGCCACCGCGGTGGCGCTGTGGACGCTCCCATATCTGCGCCCCTTTGCCGAGCGTTTCGTGCCGCGGGGCGCCATCGCCGACGCGGCGGCATCTGGCGCGGCCTTCCTGGTCACGCTCATCGTGCTGTCGATCGCCGCGGGGTTCGTGTCCAGGCGCGTGAAGCGCAGTTCGCTGTCGGCGCTCGACCGCACGCTCGGGCTGGTGTTCGGGTTGATGCGCGGCGTCATCGTCGTCGGCGTCGGCTTCGTCGCGCTGTCGTTCGCGCTGCCGGCGAGCGGCGCGCGGCCGCAATGGATCGCCGAGTCGCGCACCGCGCCGCTGTTCGTCGGCGCGGCCAACGAGATGGCCCGCTTCGTCCCCGACTCGATCCGCCAGCGCATCGCGCAATTCGCCCCGCAGCAGCGCATTCAGGGCCAGTTCGAGAACGCGATCCGGGCCTATTCGGTGCCGGCGCCGCACACCGCGCCGGGCGGCGGCTCGCTCACCCCCGAGGAGCAACAGCGCCTCAACGAGCTGTTCCAGCGCTACGGCACCACCGCTCCCCAGGGCCGCGCGCCCCAGGGGCAATGAGCGCTCAAAACAGCGCGCCCAGTTCGAGGGTGCCGAGATAGGCGCACACTGCCGTGCTGGCGGTGGCCAGCACGATGTAGAACCAGAACATCGCCGGATTGTCCGAGCGTGTCAGGGTCACGGCCCGGCGCGCCCGCGTTCCGCTGCGCAATTGACCGGTCCGGAGCGCGCTCGCGACCGTCCAGGCGCCGAGGCCGGCGATCCCCCAAAAGGCCGCGGCCAGGAGTAGCGCGATGCCGGTTTTGCTCACTCTTTCCTTCCCTCGATGGGCGCGGCTGGCGCGGCGCGGGCCGACCGTGTAGAAAGGGGCGGCCTCGACGTTGGACGATAGCTCCCCATCTATAGCGCGAGGCAAGGCTCCGGGGCCGGTCCATGCTGACGACCAATCCGCTCGACGACGACCATCTGCACGAGGAATGCGGCGTGTTCGGCGTCTATGGCCACGCCGAGGCGGCGGCCCTAGTGGCGCTCGGGCTGCACGCGCTGCAACATCGCGGCCAGGAGGCGGCCGGCATCGTCACCTATGACGGCGAGCAGTTCCACGCCCACCGCGCGGCCGGCCACGTGGGCGAGAATTTCAGCTCCAAGGAAGTGATCGGGCGGCTCGGCGGGCACACCGCGATCGGCCATGTGCGCTATGCCACCACCGGCGAGGTCGCGCTCCGCAACGTGCAGCCCCTCTTCGCCGATTTCGAGTTCGGAGGGCTCGCCATCTGCCACAACGGCAACCTCACCAATTCCTATCACGTGCGCCGGCAACTGGTGCGGCGCGGCAGCCTGTTCCAATCGACGAGCGACACCGAAGTCATCGTCCATCTCATCGCCACCAGCCTCAAGGAAAGCGTCGAGGAGCGCATGATCGACGCGCTGCGCCAGGTCGAGGGCGCCTATTCGCTGGTGGCGCTCACGCAGGAAGGCGTCATCGGCGTGCGCGACCCGCTGGGCGTGCGGCCCTTGGTGCTGGGGCGCCTCGGCGAGGCGTGGATCCTGTCGTCGGAGACCTGCGCGCTCGACATCATCGGCGCCGATTTCGTGCGCGACATCGAGCCCGGCGAGATGGTGACGATCGGCGCCCACGGCGTGCGCTCCTTAAAGCCGTTCGACCGCGCGCGGAAGCGCCTGTGCATCTTCGAGTACATCTATTTCGCGCGGCCCGACAGCCTGGTCGACGGCATCAGCGTCTACGAGGCGAGGAAGCGCATCGGCGCCGAATTGGCGCGCGAGAGCCACGTCGCCGCCGACGTCGTCATTCCGGTGCCCGATTCGGGCGTGCCGGCGGCCATCGGCTATGCCGCGGAATGCAAGCTCCCGTTCGAGCTCGGCATCATCCGCAACCATTATGTCGGCCGCACCTTCATCGAGCCGACCGACCAGATCCGCAATCTCGGCGTCAAGCTCAAGCACAACGCCAACCCCAACCTGCAAGGCAAGCGCATCATCCTGGTCGACGATTCGATCGTGCGCGGCACCACTTCGACCAAGATCGTGGCCATGGTGCGGCACGCCGGCGCGCGCGAGGTGCACATGCGCATCTCCAGCCCGCCGACCACCCATTCCTGCTTCTACGGCATCGCCACGCCGACGCGCGACCAGCTCCTCGCGTCTCGCATGTCGGTCGAGGAGATGGGACGCTTCATCGGCGCCGACAGCATCGCCTTCGTCTCGATCGACGGGCTCTACCGCGCCATGGGCGAGAAGCGGCGCGAGCCCAAGGCGCCGCAATATTGCGACGCGTGCTTCACCGGCGAATACGCGATTCCGCTGGTCGATCACGACGCCGGCAAGGTCCAGACCCAGCTCTCGCTGCTGGCCGAGACGGCTTGAAGCCGAAATTCAGGGAGGCGATCGATGATCTGGTGCCGCTTTCAAGCCGGAGGAACCGTGTCCTACGGCACGGTCGAGGGCGAGACCATCACGGCCTACGAGGGTGTCCCGTGGGCCGAGCCTCGCGCCACCGCGCGCAGGTACAAGCTCAATGCGGTGAAGCTCTTGGCGCCGCTGGTGCCGGGCACGTTTTATTGCGCCGGCGTCAACTACCGCAGCCACGTGATCCGGATGGCGGCAAAGCGCAACGCCGAGCCGAAATTCCCCGACAAGGCCGATATCGGCTACCGCTCGCCCAACGCCATCATCGCCCAGGGCGAAGCCATCGTGAAGCCGAGGGATGCGGGCGACGAGTTCCAATACGAGGCCGAGCTGGTCGCCGTCATCGGCAAGAAGGGCAAGAACATCCCCAAGGAGAAGGCGCTCGACTACGTCTTCGGCTGGACCATCGGCAACGACGTGAGCGAGCGCGTCTGGCAGCGCGGCGACCGCACCCTGTGGCGCGCCAAGGACAGCGACACGTTCAAGCCGATGGGTCCGTGGATCGTCACCGGCCTCGACTATAGGAAAATGCGCACGGTGGTGCGCCTCAACGGCAAGGTGGTCGAGGATTTCGCCACCGGCGACATGATCTTCGATGTCGGCGACTTCATCGCGGCCATGACCAAATACGTCACCATCCATCCCGGCGACGTAATCTGGATGGGGACGGACGGCGTGCCGTCGGACATGAAGGTCGGCGACGTGTGCGAGATCGACATCACCGGCCTCGGCACCCTGCGCAACCCGATCGTGGCGGAGGCTTAAGCGGCCCCTCAGCGCTTATTGATCGCGCGCCACACGCGCTCGTCGGTGGCGGGCATCTCGACATCGGCGACGCCCAAGGGCGCCAGCGCGTCGATGATCGCGTTCATCACCGCCGGCAACGCGCCGACCGTGCCCGCCTCGCCCGCGCCCTTGGCGCCGAGCGGATTGAGCTTGGTCGGCACCGGGTTGCTCTCGACCGCGATATCGGGGAAGTCGTCGGCGCGCGGCATGGCGTAGTCCATGAACGACGCGGTCAGGAGCTGCCCCGAGCCCGGCTCGTACACCACCTGCTCCATCAGCACCTGCCCCGCGCCCTGTGCCACGCCGCCGTGGATCTGGCCCTTCAGGGTCTTGGGATTGATCACCGTGCCGACATCGTCGACCACGGCATAGGCGACGATGGCGACGTGGCCGGTGTCGGGATCGATTTCGACCTCGCATACGTGGCAACCGTTGGGATAGGTGTCCTGGGTCGGCGCGAAGGTGCCGGTCTCGTAGAGACCCGGCTCCATGCCTTTGGGCAGGCGCTGCGCGTTATAGGACGCACGCGCGACCTCCTTGAGACCCATGCCCTTGTCGGTGCCCGCGACGACAAATCTTCCGTCGGCGAAGGCGAGATCGGCCTCGCTCGCCTCGAGCAAGTGGGCCGCGAGCTTTTTCGCCTTGGTCACGATCTTCGCCGCCGCGATGGTGATGGCGGTGCCGCCGATCACGGTCGAGCGCGAGCCGTTGGTGCCGATCCCGAAAGCGACGATGTCGGTGTCGCCGTCGGTGAAGCGGATGTCCTCGGGCGCGAGGCCGAGCCGGTCGATCAGGATCTGGCGGAACACGGTGGGATGTCCCTGCCCCTGGTTCTTGGTGCCCATCAGCAGGCTGGCGCCGCCGCTGGTATCGAAGCGCACCTCGGCAAATTCTGCACCCGGGCCGGCGGCGCGCTCGATCGCGTTGACGATGGCGAGGCCGCGCAGCAGGCCGCGCGCGCGCGATGCCTCGCGCCGCTTGGCGAAGCCCGCGACATCGGCGAGCGTCACCGCCATGTCCATGCCGCGCGCGAACTCGCCGCAATCGTAGGTGAGGCCGCCGAGCGGGGTCTTGTACGGCATCGCGGCGGGGGCGATCAGGTTGTCGCGGCGCAATGCGACCCGGTCGAGGCCCAGCTCACGCGCGGCATCGTCGATGATGCGCTCGATGATGTAGATCGCCTCGGGCCGCCCGGCGCCGCGATAGGGCGCGGTCGCGCTCTGGTTGCTGAAGGCGACGGTGAGATGGGCATAAGCCGCCGGCACCGCGTAGGTTCCGACCACCGCGCCGAGGCTGCCGAAGGTCGCCAGCAGGTTGCGGTCGGACGAGAGATAAGCGCCGATATTGCTGATGGTGCGGACGCGAATGGCGAGGAACTTGCCGGCCCGGTCGAGCGCAAGCTCGACGTCCGCCACCACGTCGCGGCCGTGCTCGTCGGCGAGCAGCGCTTCGCTGCGCTCGCAGCGCCACTTCACCGGCCGGCCGAGCTTGCGCGCCGCCCACAGCACCAGGCGATGCTCGGCATATTGCCAGCCCTTGGTGCCGAAGCCGCCGCCGACGTCTCCGGCGACGACGCGGATCTGCTGCTCCGGCAGCTTGAAGATCGAATTGGCGAGCATCTGGCGGACGCGGTGGGGATACTGCACGTCGGCGTGGAGCGTGAAGCGCTCCTCGCGCGGCTCCCACGCGCCGATGGCGCCGCGCGGCTCCATGTACTGCGCGTGGACGCGGCTGATGACATAGCGCCGCTTGACCACATGCGCGGCCTTGGCGAAGGCGGCTTCGGTCGCGGCCTTGTTGCCGGTCTCGAACACGTGGCTCACATTGTCGGGGCATTCGTCCCACACCGCGGGCGCGCCCGGCGCCACCGCGCCGGCGGTCGAGGTGACGGCGGGCAGCGGCTCGAAGTCGATGGCGATGGCTTCGGCCGCGTCCTTCGCCTGGTCGAGACTCTCCGCCACGACAAGCGCGATCGGATCGCCGACATAGCGCACCCGGTCCTTGGCGAGGCCGGGATGCGGCCGCGAGAACAAGGGCGAGCCGTCGGCGCGCTTGCGCGGGATCTGCACCTGCGTGGTGCCGAGCCCGTCGGCGGCGAGGTCGGCCTGGGTGAAGATGCCGAGCACGCCCGGCATCGCCTTGGCAGCGGCGAGATCGATGCGCGCGAGCCGCGCATGCGCGTGCGGCGAGCGCACCAGCACCGCATAGGCCTGGCCCGGGAGGTTGACGTCGTCGATGAACCGCCCGCCGCCTTGCAACAGCCGCGGGTCCTCGAAGCGGCTCACCGCCTGACCGATGCCGTATGGGCCCATGATGCTCCCCGTTCTTCTTGCGCCGCGCATTTAAGGGCGCGGCCGTGACTCGCTCAAGCGCCGTTGACTGGAATGCGGCCCGTGCGTCCTTTGATTTCGCTCAGGATGAGGTGAAAATCCTACCTCACCCTGAGCGGAGCGAAGCGAAGTCGAATGGGCGCAGAATGCCCGCTACTTCGCTTCCGCGTAGGGATTGCGGCCCTTGCGCAGCATCATGCGGATGGGCACGCCGGGAAGATCGAACGCCTCGCGCAGCAGGTTGGTGAGATAGCGGCGGTAGCTGTCGGGCAGCTCGCCGGGCTTGGAGGCGAAGAGCGCGAAGGTCGGCGGGCGCACATTGACCTGCGTCGCGAAGCGCAGCTTGAGCCGCCTGCCGCCCACCAGCGGCGGCGGATGCCGCTCCTGGATGTCGGCGAGGAAGCGGTTGAGGCGCGGCGTGGGAATGCGCTTGTTCCATGCGGCGTCGGCGGCGACGACGGCGGGCATGAGACGCTGCACGCCGGCGCCGGTGAGCGCCGAGATCGTCACCGCGCCCAAGCCCGCGAGCTGCGGCAGCGAGGTCTCGAGCGTGTCCTTCAAATCTTCCAGCGCCTTGCGCTTGTCCTCGATCAGGTCCCACTTGTTGACCGCCAGCACCAGCGCGCGGCCCTCGTCGGCGACGAGCCGCGCGATGGTGAGGTCCTGGCGCTCGAGCATCTGGGTCGCGTCGACCACCAGCACGACCACCTCGGCGAAGCGGATGGTGCGCAGCGTGTCCGCGACCGAAAGCTGTTCGAGTTTCTCCTCGATCCTGGGCCGGCGCCGCATGCCAGCCGTGTCGACGAGCCGTACCGCGCGCCCGTGCCAGCGCCACAGGCTCGCGATCGCGTCGCGGGTGATGCCGGGCTCCGGCCCGACCAGCATGCGCTCCTCGCCGAGCAGGCGGTTGACCAAGGTCGACTTGCCGACATTGGGGCGGCCGACGATGGCGAGCTGGAGCGGGCGCTTGTCCTCGTCCGGCACCGGCGCCGCGGCTTCGGCGCGGTCGGCATAGGGCGCCAGCGCCTGAAAGAGCGCGTCGAGCCCCTCGCCATGCTCGGCAGAGATTGCCACCGGATCGCCGAGGCCCAGCGCGAAGGCTTCGAGCGCGCCGGCAAAGGCGCTGCCCTCGGCCTTGTTGGCGACCACGATCACCGGCGTCTTCAAGCGGCGCAAACGATCGGCGAAGTCGCGGTCAAGCGGCGTCACGCCCTCGCGCGCATCGACCAGGAACAGCGCCACATCGGCCTCTTCGAGCGCGCGCGCGGTTTGTTCCTGCATGCGCGCGCCAAGCTCGTCAGGCTCGGCGTCCTCGAGCCCCGCCGTGTCGATGATGCGGAAGCGCAGATCGCCGAGCGACGCCTCCGCCATGCGCCGGTCGCGGGTCACGCCCGGCGTGTCGTCGACCAGCGCCAGGCGCTTGCCGGCGAGCCTGTTGAACAGGGTCGACTTGCCGACATTGGGCCGGCCGACGATGGCGACGGTCAGCGTCATGCGTGCTTCATAGCGGACTTCGCGCGGCGGCGCCTCAGGCAATGCCGGCGCGGCGCAGCAGCATGGCGCGGCAGGCGTCGAGGATGCGCGCGACGGGAGCGCGGCGGTAATCCCAGATCGGGTCCGGCTCGGGCGGATTGACCACCATGGTCGCGTTGGCCTCGAACAGCAGCACCTCGCCCTGGCGCGTGAGGCCGAAATCGACCCCGGCATAGTCGAGGCCGAGCGCGTCGCGGATGCGTTCGAGCGCAGCGACCGCGCCCGCCCCGAGCGCGCCCGTCATGTCGGAGAGGAACAGCGCTTCTTCCGCGCGGTGCGCGGGCTCGTTGGCCATGGCGGACGTGAAGTAATGCACCTTCCAGCCGGGCGAGATGGCGAGATGGAGCGGATAGAGCGCGCCGTCGATCATCATCACGCGGTACTTGCGCGCGAGCCCGTCGCCGGCGGTCGAATCGAGGAACTCGATCGCCGCCAGCGCCGCGCCCGGCAGCGAAGCGACGGCTTGCGCGAGGTCCGAAGCGCTCTCGACGCGCGCGAAATGCCGGCCGGTGTGAAAACCGGGGCTGCGCAGCAAGAGCGGAAAGCCCAGGCCCTCGCGCGCCAAGAGCGCCGGCGCGCCGGGCGCGGCCAGCGCCTCGCGCGCGACCATCGCCATGCGCGGCGCGATCACCCCCGGCAGCGCGCCGAGGCGGCGCGCGTTGGCGAGCCGCGCCGTGGCGCGCACGCGCTCGGGCGGGTTGATCACCGGCGCGGCGCAGCGGGCGACGAACGCGGCGGCCGCGTCGAGCGAGGGACCGGCCCGGTCCGCATCGCCGATCGCGTTGAACACCAGGCGGTGTGGCGGCAGCACCGCATCGTCCGGGCAGAATTCCGGCACCACGGCCCAGCCTCGGAACAGCGCGTCGTCGATGAGGCCGCGCGTCGGCACGTCGCCGCCCCGCGCCGACACCAGGCGCAGGACCGGAATGCCCTCGCCCGCGCCGCGAAACGGCAGCGCCATGACCGGGCGGTCGCGGAAGCCTTTCGCGCGGTGGCGCTCGGCCTCGTCCGGCGCCTCGCCCAGCTCGTCCAGGACATGAGCCATCCCCTGATGCGCCGCGGCGAGACCGGGCTCGTGCACCAGCGCCATCGCGTAATGGCGCCGCGCCGCGTCGAATGCGCCATCCTCGAACAGGAGATTGGCCAGGTTCACGTGCGCCACCGGATTGGCGGGATGCCTGACGACGGCTTCGGCATAGAGCGTGCGCGCGGCGCTGCGATAGCCTTCGGCATGAAGCAGGGTCGCGAAGTCGTTGAGCGCGCCGAAATGCGTGGGCGCGCGCGCCAGCACGGCGAGATAGTCCTGCTTGGCCTCCTCGACGCGGCCCAATGATGCCAGCAATCCGGCGCGCCGGAAGCGCGGCTCGACGGCATCGGGCGTGGCCGCAAGCTCGCGTTCGATGGCGGCGAGCGCCGTGTCGCGGGCGCTAGGCCCCGTCATCGCGCGCTCCTAGCGCAACGCGATGAGGTCGGCTTCGTCGGTCAAGACGTAGAGCGTCTTGTCCGCCACCGTCGGCGCGACGAAGACGGGATCGTCGAACTCGGTGCGCCCGAGCGGCTGGCCGTTATAGGGCGAGATCGACAGCGCCTCGCCCTTGGACGAGATCGCGATGAGCCGGTCGCCCGCCAGCACCGGCCCGGTCCAGGTGAGCGCATCCTTCTTTTTCTCCTCATCGTCGAAACGGGGCAATTCGCGTACCCACGCCACCTTGCCGTCCTGGCGGCGCAGGCAGACGATGTTGAGGTCGTTGGCGAGCACGTAGACGAAATCGCCGGCCACCCAGGGCGCGTGAGTGCTGCCGATATCCTGCTCCCAAACGCGGTCGCCGGTGCGCAGGTCGATTGCGACCATGAGGCCGCTGTTGCTCACCGCGAAGACGCGGTCGCGATCGATCACCGGCTGGCCGCGCACGTCGGCGATCGAGTTGAGCGCGCCCAAGGGCTGCGCGGTCGCGAGATTGTCCGACCACAGCACGCGGCCGTTCTCGACCCGGAGCCCGAACAGCTCGCCCGAGCTGTAGGGCACGACCACCACGTCGCCCTCGACCGCCGGGCTCGCCGCGCCCAGGAGGCTCGCCGGCTCCGGCAGGCCGTTATGGGTCCACAGCACCCTGCCGTCGTCGGCCGCCAGGACCTGGAGCTGGTTGTCGACGGTGACGGCGAAGACGCGGCCATCGGTGACGGTGGGAGCGCCGTGCGAAGGGCCGCTCAGTGATTTGCGCCAGAGCTCCTTGCCTTTCGCCGCGTCGAGCGCCAGCACCTCGCCATAGCCGGTGGTGACGAAGACGCGGTCGGCGGCGGCGGCGACGCCGCCGCCATAGGTCTGGTCGCGAGCGTGCTCAGGCGCCGGATCGAGCCGCCACAGCCGCTTTCCGGTCGTGGCGTCGAAGGCCGAGACGACATCGAGCGCGTCCATGGTGAAGACGCGGCCGCCCGCGACAACCGGCTGCGCCGCAATGCGGCCATAGTCGTTGGCGCCGTCGCCGATATCCGACTTCCAGACCTGCTTGATCGCGTCGCCGAGCGCGAGATGGTACATCGCATGACTGGGATAGCCGCCGGCGTCAGGCCAGGAATCGTTCTGATAGGGCGCGGGGAGGCGCACCGGCGCGGCGCTCGCGCTGCGGTCGGGCGCCAGGGACTTCTCAAGATTCAGCGCCGAGATGCGCCGGCCGGGCAAGGGATCCTTCGATTCCTTGAACATGCTGTCGAACAGGCTGCAGCCCGAGAGCAAGGTCGCAGACAGCGCGAGCGCGAACGCGGCGCCGCGGGGGAGATGTTTCATTGGCCGAGCGCCGCGACCATCTCGGCGGCGCGAGCGCGCGCGCCTTGCGGCGCGGCAAGATCGTCGGCGAGGCGCTGATACAGGGCGCGCGCGCCGGCCTTGTCGCCCTGCTGCAGTGCGGCGACGGCGCTCAGCTCGAGCGCGGTCGCATGCCAGGGATTGGCGGCATCGGTAAGCGGCTGCAGCCGGTCGGCCGCGCCCTTCGGATTCTTGGTCATCTCGATCCGCGCGGCCAGCAGAGTCGCGAGGTCGCGATAGGTGCGATCGGCCGCGCCGTCCTTGGCGATCGCGTCATAGATCGCAAGCGCGCTGTCGCCATCGCCGCTCTTGGTGTCGAGCGCCGCTTCCTCGAAGCGCGCGAGGATGGCGCGGCCTGCCTTGGAATTCTGCGCCACGGCGGCAAAGGCGTCGGCTGCGTCCTTGTCCTTGCCGCGCTGGGCGAGATCGAGCGCGGCGGCATAGCGCACGCCCTCCGCCTGGCGCTGGCGCAGCTGGTATTCACGCCAGCCGACGACGAGCGCGGTCGCCGCCACCGCCACGACCGCCAGCGCTATTACATACTTGCCGTAGCGCTGCCACAGCTTGAGCCAATTGTCGCGCCGCAGCTCCTCGTCGATTTCGCGGAAGATGTCGCTCAATAACTGACTCCGGTGCGGCCCTCGACGCGGGGGCCGCTACCATAGCGGCCATGATACGGCGCGCCAAGCCTCGCCGGCCGCCGCTTCTTCCCGTCACCTTGCCCCTGGACCTCGTGACGGAAATGAGAAAAACTGGCGCCGATGAGCACGCTGGTCCGCCTCGCAGATTATCGCCGCAGGCACAGGCGCATCTTTTTCACCCGGCCCGAGCTCAACCAGCTCCTGTCGCTCTATAGCCGCCAGGTGGCGCGCGGCGAATGGCGCGACTACGCCATCGGCCAGCACGAATCGGGGGCGCTGTTTTCGGTCTTCCGCGACACCAACGAGAGCCCGCTCTACACCGTCGTCAAGGCCGCGCCCGGCACCGCGCGGCAAGGCGATTATGCACTGCTGCAGGGGCGGCGGCGCCTCGCCAGCGGCGCGTCGCTGGGCGAGGTCATGCCGACCCTGCTGCGTGCGCTGGGGCCAATAACGGTCGTGCTCGACGGCGAGGGCCGCCATTAATGTTCATGTTATGTTCGCGTCGGTGAGCGCTGTCTCGAGGCCGCGTGCGATGGCGAGAAGCCGCCGGTCCTCGCCGTTGCGGCCCACCACCATGAGCCCGACCGGCGCCTCGCCGTCGCGCTCGATCGGCACCGTGGCGGCGCAGCGGTCGAGGAAATTCACGATCGACGGGTTGCGCAGGATCAGCAGGTTGAGGCGCGCATAATCGGCGTCCGCGGCGAAGGCGGCGAGCAGCGGCGCGGCGATCGGCACGGTGGGGCAGATCAGCGCGTCGAACGCGGATGTACGCAGATTGATCGTTTCGATGAAACGCGTTCGCTCGGCGGTGAGCGCGACATAATCGGCGGCGGACATGGCGCTGCCGCGCTCGATCCGGACCCGGACGCGCGGGTCGTAGTCGGCGCCGCGGCGCGCCAGCAGAGCGCGATGCCAGGCGAAAGCCTCGGCCGCGGAGAAGCCGCCGGTCGCGTTGATCGCGGCGTACTCGGCCAGTTCGGCGAGCGGCAGCTCGGTGATGCGCGCGCCGTGGCGCGACAGCGTCGTGAGCGCGCGGGCGAAGGCGCTTGCGACGGTCTCGTCCATGGCGTCGAGCATCACCGTCTGCGGCACGGCGAGCCGCAGCCCCGCGGCCGCGATCGCCGGCGGCAACACCGGCTCCTCGCCCGCAAGCACGGCATCGGCGATGGCGCAGCAGGCGACGCTGCGGGCGAGTGGGCCCACGGAGTCGAGCGTCGTCGAGAGCGGCAGCGCGCCGTCGCGCGGCACGCGGGCCTGCGTCGGCTTGAACCCGGCGAGACCGCACAGCGCCGCCGGGATGCGCACCGAGCCGCCGGTGTCGGTGCCGATCGCGACGACGCAGGAGCCGGTCCTGGCCGCCACCGCCGCGCCCGACGACGAGCCGCCGGGGATGCGCGCCTTGTCGAAGGGATTGCCGGGCGTGCCGTAATGCGGGTTGATGCCGACCCCGGAGAAGGCGAACTCGGTCATGTTGGTGCGGCCCACCAGCACCGCGCCGGCGCGCTTCAGGCGGGCGACGATGGCGGCGTCGCGCGCCGCCGGCGGCGCGTCGTCCAAGGCCTTGGAGCCCGCGCGCGTGCGCTCGCCCGCGACGTCGAACAGGTCCTTGATCGAGACCGGAAGGCCCGCCAGCGGCGAGGCGACGTATCCCGCGCGACGCAGCGTGTCCTGCGCGTCGGCGGCATCGCGCGCGTGATCGTAGATCTCGATATAGGTCGCCGGATCGTCGATCCGGGCGAGCGCCTCCTCGACCAGCGCGCGGCTCGAAGTGCGGCCCTCGGCAAGCGCGGCGGCAAGCTCGAGCACGGTGCCGGTCGCCGCGCTGATGGATGGCATGGCGTCTCCTCCCTTTCTCACCGCTTCGGCAGGAACGCCTCGGTGTAGAGCGGCGCCATGTCGGGCTCGGACTCGAGCAGCTTCATGTCGACGAACGAGCGCTGCAGCACGGCGAGGCCCTTGGCGTCGAAGCGGCCGTCGTCGGTATACATCGGCATGACGAGGTCGTATTCGCGGCTCTCGACGCTCTCGTCGACGCCGCTAAGGCCGCGCGCGATCCGCGTCGTCTCGTCCTTGTGGGCGCGCATATAGGCGATCGTCTCGAACCAGGCGGCGATGAAGCGCCGCACCGCGCCGGGATCGTCATGCACCAGCTTGTTCGACGCGAACAGCGCGCCGGTGACGAAGTCCTTGATGTAGTCCGAGACCGGAATGAGCAGCCGCCCCTCGTGCTTCTCCTCGAGCTGGAATCCCTCCACCGTTGCATCGACGCTGGCCGCGACCGCGCCGATCTTGAGGGCAGCGATGCGCGCCGCGAAATTGCCGCCGAGCGACACGGGCGTGATGCCGTCGGCGCCCCAGCCCTTGGCGCGCGCCAGTTCCACCGCCACCCAATAGCTGATCGAGCCGACGCTCGAGACGCCGATCTTCTGCCCGCGCAGCGCCTCGACCGTCTGGGCCGGGCCGTCCTTGAGCACGACGATGCCGAGATAGAGCGGCGGTCCGGCGACTTCGGCGACCGCGATCTCGGGCGCGCCCTTGGCGACGAAGGCCAGCTCGGGCCCGCTGCCGACGGCGATGTCGACGGCGCCCGCGGCCACGCCCTGGTGCAGCCGCGCGCCGCCCTGGAAGTTGACGATCTCGATGTCGAGCCCGTTACGCGCGAAGATGCCGGAAGCGACACCGACATCGACCGGCACCAGCGAGAAGGATTGCGGCGAGCCCTTGCCGACCCGCAGCGGCTCGGCCCCAACCCCGCCCGAGACCAAGACTCCGAGCGCGGCCGCTGCGGCGAGCGCGACCGGCAGAAGCCGCATGCGCCGCTATTGCTCCGCGACCGACAGCATCACGCCGTCGATATCGGCGAGATGGTGCTGGCATAAGGGACAGCTGCGCCGCGCCAGCTCGAGCCGCGCCTTGCCTTCGGGCCCGGTTCCGACCGGCTGGGGCGCGAGCGACGGGTTGGCGGAGACCACGCGCTCCATGTCGGCGTTGAACTTGGCCACGCTCTCGACCGTGAAACCGATATGCTCGAGCGCAGGCGAGGAGATGCCGGTGTCGGCATAGTCGGTGATGTGCCAGGGCATGATCACCAGCGTGATGTGGCCGTCGCTGAGATAATGATTGCGGTCGCCCTCGGCCCGGTTGCGCGGCTCGAGCTCGAGCACGTCGCGATAGAATTCGGCGAGCGCGTCGGGGTTCATGGTGCGGAGCGCGAAATGATTGATGTGCCGCTCGTGCGCGCCGTCCATCTCGACATAGACGTCGCGCCGGTTGTCCATGTCGCGCTGCGACAGGTCGAACAAATTGCCGTCCGGGTCATGCGTGGTGATGCCGGCGAAGGGCCGGTTCGAGGGCCGCTTCAGCCACTCGACCTTGGGATATTTCTTGCGCATGCGGTCGTACACGGTTTCGACATCCGCGACCTCGACGCCGAAATGGTCGAGCCTGGCGGCCCGGCCGGCGCGGCGCGGATTGATGTTGAGCCCGAGATAGCCGTCCGCCACGACGACGGCGCTTTCGGGGCGGGCGCGCGACGAGGTCGTCATGCCGAACATCGCCTCGTAGAAGCGGCCGCTCAAGGCATAGTTCTCGCTGACGATGGCGAGATGGTTGAGCTTGGCGAACATCGCTCTCTCCTCGGGGGTTGCACGTGGATTATCGCACCGCCGCGCTCCCGCGACAATGGCGCTGCCATCCTGCGCCCATTCGACTACGCCCTCCGGGCTCCGCTCAGGGTGAGGACTTTTCTTCATGCCACAAAGGATTTTCCTCATCCTGAGCGCAGTCGAAGGACGCAGGATGCCGGTGCAGCGACAGCGACACCGCCGCGCTGCCCCTTTGTGCCTGGACGGGTCCGGCGGGGACGGTTAACAATGGCGCAAATTCCGGGGAGAAACGCCATGAACCGCGCCTTGCTCGCGTCCACCGCCGCTCTCGTCGCGCTGGCCGCAAACGCGCACGCGGCCGACCGCATCAAGCTCGGCTTCGAGGCCGGCATGAGCGGCAGCCTCGGCATCGTCGGCGAGGAGATGAAGCGCGGTCTCGACCTGGCGCTCGAGCTGCACGGCCAGAAGCTCGGCGGCGTGCCGGTCACGATCTACGCGGTCGACGACAAGACCGATCCGGCGCAGGCGGTGCAGCAGGCCTCGAAGCTCATCGACGAGGACAAGGTCGACATCGTCACCGGCCTGATGTCGTCGAACACGACCGTCGCGGTGCGCAGCCTCTATCTCGACGCCGGCATCACGGTGGTGGGCGCGCTCGCGGGCCTGCAGCAATTCGCCGGCAAGGAATGCCGCGCCGGCGCCTACTTCGTGTCGTTCGAGAACGAGGACTGGGACGACGCGGTCGGCCAGGCGATGAACAACGCGGGCGTCAAGTCCGCCTACTTCATGGGCGCCGACTACCAGGCCGGCTGGGAAAAGATCCAGGGCGCCATGCGCACCTACAAGGGCAAGGGCATCGGCCCCGTCTACACGCCGCTGACGCAGCTCGATTTCTCGGCCGAGATCGCGCAGGTGCGCGACGCCAAGCCGGACGCGCTGTTCATCTTCTATCCGGGCGGGCTCGGCATCGCCTTCATGAAGCAGTTCGCGCAGGCCGGACTGCAAGGCAAGATCCCGATCTATTCCGAGGACGCGACCGCGAACGACATGAGCTTTCCCGCTCTCGGCGACGCGGCGCTGGGCATCCAGCAGACCGGAAGCTGGGCCTATTCGGTCCACAATCCCGCCAACGACGCGTTCGTCGCCGAATTCATCAAGAAGTTCGGGCGGCGGCCCACGGTGTTCTCGGCGCTGCAATTCGATGCCTACAGCCTGCTCGACAGCGCCGTGGCCGCAATCCACGGCAAGATCGAGGACAAGGACGCGCTCCATGCCGCGCTCAAGAAGGCCGATTTCCAGTCGGTGCGCGGACCCTTCAAGTTCAACAACAACAACTTCCCGATCGTGAACATGTACACGACCGTGGTCGAGAAGGACGACAAGGGACAGCTCTACCAGAAGCTGATCGCGACCGCGGCGGAGAATTGGCAGGACCTCTATCACCAGGAGTGCCCGCTGAAATAGCGGCGGCGATGCTCAAGGAGCTTCAGTTCGCGGGCGACCCGGTGCTGGTCACCGGCGGCGGCAGCGGGATCGGCCAGGCCTGCTGCGCCGCGCTCGCGGAGTTGGGCGCGAGCCTGATGATCGTCGGCCGCACCGAAGCGAAGCTGCGCGAGACCGAGGCGCTGGTGCGCGAGAAGGGCGCGAGCGCCGCGGTCTTCGTGGCCGACGTGTCGGACGAGAATCAGGTCGCCGCCCTGCGCGACGACGTCGAGCGAAAGTGGGGGCGGTTGCGCGGCCTCGTCAACAACGCCGGCGACAATTTCGTCAAGTCGATCGACGAGCTTTCGACCGAGAAATGGCGCGAGATCGTCGCGGTCGATCTCGACAGCGTGTTCTTCATGTGCCGCGCCTTCATCCCGCTGCTCTTGAAGGCGAAGAAGCCGGCGATCGTCAACGTCGCCTCGACCTTCGGGGTCATCGGCCATCCGCGCATGCCGGTCTATTGCGCGGCCAAGGGCGGCGTCGTGAATCTCAGCCGCCAGCTCGCGGTCGATTACGGCGCCAACGATTTGCGCGTGAATTCGCTGTGCCCCGGTCCCACCTTGTCGCCGCGGGTCAAATCCTATTTCGACCGCGGCATCGTGCCGCGCGCGCCGACCGAGGACATGGTAATGCTGAAGCGGCTCGCCGAATGCGACGAGATCGCCAACGTCGCCGCGTTCCTTTTGTCGGAAGCCGCGTCCTTCGTCCACGGCGCCACCATCATCGTCGACGGCGGCCAGACGATTCACTGAGGCGCAAACGCCGTGCGTCCTTCGACTACGCCCCTTCGGGGCTCCGCTCAGGATGAGGTCGAATTTTTTTCCTCATCCTGAGCGGAGCGAAGCGCAGTCGAAGGACGCACGGCGTTTCAGCCTGACGATTACAGCACCAGCTCAACGAGGCTCGGCCCGCCCGACGCCAACCCCGCGCTGACGTGGCGCGCCAAATCGTCGAGCGTGTCGGCGCGGACGGCGGGCACGCCCATCGCGCGGGCGAGACCGACCCAGTCGAGATCGGGCCGGCCGATCTCCAGCATGTCGAGCGCGCGGCGGCCCGGATTGCCCGCGCCAACCTGCGCCAGCTCGTTCTTGAGGATGGCGTAGCTGCGGTTGGCGAACAGCACGGTCGTCACTTTCAGCCCCTCGCGCGCCATGGTCCACAGCGCCTGGAGCGTGTACATGCCGCTGCCGTCGCCCTCGAGGCACAGAACCTTGCGGTCGGGGCAGGCGATCGCGGCGCCAACCGCGACCGGCATCGCCATGCCGATCGAGCCGCCGGTATTGGCCAGCCAGTCGTGCGGCGGCGCCGCGCGCGTCATCGGCAGCAGCGCCCGGCCGGAGGTGATCGATTCGTCGACCACGATCACGTTCTCGGGCAGGAGCGACGCGATCACCGCGCCGAGCCCGGGCAAGGTGACGGCGCCCGCGGGCGCCGATGTGCGCTCGCGCTTTTGCAGCGCGGGCTCGGCATGGCGCGCGTCCAGCGCCGCGCACAGCGCCTCGAGCGCGCCGACCAGATCCTCCTCGGGCCGCGCCAGCACGTGGATGGTGCAGCCTTCCGGCGTCACCACGCTCGGCTTGTCGGGATAGGCGAAGAACGCGACCGGCGCCGGCGCCCCCACCAGGATCACGTTGGCCAGATGCTTGAGGCGCTCGACCGCCTGGTCCACCGGGTAGGGGATGCGCTCCACCGGCACCAGGCCCGCGCCGCGCTCGATGCGGCCCACGGAATAGGGCGCGAGCAGCTCGGCGCCCGTGGCCGCGGCGATGCGGCCGGCGAGGGTCAATCCTTGCCGCAGCAACGAAGCGCCGCCGAGCACGATCGCCGTCTTTCTGCCGCCGCGCAGCAGCGCCGCCGCGCGCGCCACCGCCTCGGAGGGGGCGGCAGCGGTCGGCGGCACCGTCACCGGCGGCGCGGCGCCCGTGCCTTCGTTCCAGGCGGTGTCGGCGGGCAGGATCAGGGTCGCGATCTGGCCGTTATTGGCGCGGGCGGCGGCGATCGCCTCGGCGCCGTCGGCGGCCACCTCGCGCGCGCTCTTCGAGGTGCGCAGCCACTTGGAATAGGCCTTCGCGATGCCCTCGATGTCGGCGTTGAGCGGCGCGTCGTATTGCTTGTGATAGGTCGCATGGTCGCCGATGATGTTGACCAGGGCTGAGCGCGCGCGGCTGGCGTTGTGGAGATTGGAGAGCCCGTTGCCCAAGCCCGGCGCGAGATGAAGAAGCGTCGAGGCGGGCTTGCCGGTCATGCGCGCATAGCCGTCGGCCGCGCCCGTCACCACGCCCTCGTAGAGCGCCAGGATGCAGCGAATGCCCTCGACCCGGTCGAGCGCGGCGACGAAATGCATCTCCGACGTGCCGGGGTTGGTGAAGCACACATTCACGCCGCTCGCCACCAGCGTGCGCGCCAGGCTTTCGGCTCCGTTCACTTGACGCCTCCTCAAGTTCGGCGGCGGATGTTATGAGTTGGCTCGCGCCGCCAGAAAAGGGAGCATGCCATGATCATCGCGGTCACGCACGAGGGAACCGTCGATCTCAGGGAGAAGAGCGATTTCAAAGGCTTCAAGATCGCGGTCGAGCGTCCGGGCGCGCGGCGCGACTTCATCGTCGGCGCGCTCCTAGGCGTCGCCGCGCTCGAGCCCGACGGCAAGACGGCGTGGGTTTCGCCCGAAGCGCTGCGCCACTGGCAGGGCCAAACGCAGCCGGCCGAGTGGCAGGCCGCCTTCGACAAGATGGTGGACTCGGTGCGCAAATACGGCTGGGTGCGCGACGACGGCGCCGTCCGCGCCCATGTCGAGGCGGCGTGAGGAAGGGCTAGAGCGGCTCGGCGTCGATGAGGACGAAGGCGACGGTGGCGGGCGCGTCGGTGCGGACGCTCCAGGCGTGGCTGGTGCCGCGCTGGATTAGCACGTCGCCCGTTTTGAGCAGCACCTCGCCCTCGTCCATCAGCGCCCAGATCTCGCCCGAGAGCACGATCGCGTAGTCGACCGTATTGGTCTTGTGGAAGCCGGGATGGCGCTTGTTGGCGAGATCGCGCTGATAGCCTTCGATCATCGTATTGTGCGCGGCGCCGGGCTGGCCCTTGAGGGCGGCGACGCGCTGCTTGTCCGGCAGATATTCGATGACGCGGAAATTCGAGCCGTTCTTGGGCGGCATCAGGCGGAAGGCGTGCTTGGTCGGGTCGTCCGCGCCGGCGTTGCTCGCGGGCGTCGCGCGCGTTTCCCACAGCTCGGTCACGGTGACGCCGGCATTGTTCTCGTTCACCATGGTGGCGGCCGCATCCTCGACGAAGATCGACTTGCCGGCGGCGTTGTGGCCGGTGACGACGCGGCGGACGGGCTTTGCCATGGGGTCCTCCCGAAGTTTGTCAGTTCCGCGCCAGGAAGCGCTCGATCGCGGCGGCGGTGTCGGCGGTCTTCTCGTAGGGCACCATGTGCCCCGCGCCCTTGAGGACGAGGGACTCGGAAGCCGCGATCCCGGCAGCGAAATCGGCGGCATAGCGCGCCGGCACGAACTTGTCCTCGGCGCCGAAGAGTATCAGCGTCGGCGCCGCAATGCGCCGCAAACGACGGCGCAGCCCCTTGTCGGGGATGGGCCACAGGAACTTGGTCAGCGAGGTGAGATTGCGCGTCAAGGCCAGCATCTGTTCGACCTGGTCCTGGGTCGAGGCGGCGACCGCGAGCCGCGCGGCATAGGCGTCGCGCGCGGCCACGTCGTGCCACAGCACCTGGTCCATCTCGCCGACCGGCACGGCGAAGAGATCGGCGACGGGATAGGCGTCGTTCCACAATCCCACCGGCGCGATCAGCACGAGCCGCGTCGGGCGGTCGGGGAAATGCGCCGCGAGCTCGGCCGCGATCATGGCGCCGAAGGAGTGCCCGACGATCGGCAGCGAGCCGAGCTTCAGGCTGCGCAGCAGATCGTCGTAATCGAGCGCCAGCTCGGGGATCGAGTCAATCTCGCCGAGCTCGTCGAGGTCGGCGAAGCCGGGAGCGAGCGGCGCCACGATGCGGTGCCGCGCCGCCAGCGCCTCGAGCAGCGGATCGCTGGCATCGACGCCGCGCGGCCCGTGCAGCCACAGGAGCGGCTGGCCCGCGCCGCCGCCGAAGACATGCCAAGTCCGTCCGCTCCTTGGGAGGCGGACCGTTTCACTCGTCAGCATCGCCCTGCCCGCTCATTCGGCTGCGACGGGTTGCGGCTTGGCCGGCGCGGCGAGCGTGTCGCGCGGCCACCATTTGTCTTCCCAGTCGCTGAAGCGGTCGCGCAGGCGCGGGATGATCTCCTTGGCAAAGCGCGTGGTGTTGTAGAGGGTGGTCTCGCGCGACATGTTGCCGAAGTGCAGCAGCACCATGAGATGGCCGATATTGAGCTTGGTCGCCAGCTCGGTGAGCTTGTCCACCACCGTGTCCGGGCTGCCGGCCACGACATAGCCGCGATCGATGAAATCCTTCCAGCCCAAGGTCGCCAGCTCGGCGCGCGAGCCGGCGCGCCGCGTGATGCGCGCGACCTGTCCCTCGATGCCGGCGCGGATGGTGGCGAGCGAGGTGTAGCCCGGCGGATTGACGTAGCCCGCCCCGACATGGAGGCAGTTGCGGTAGAAATACTTGGCGGGCTCGGCATAGAGCCGCTCGGCCTCGGCATCGCTGTCGGCGACGCCGACGAATTGCAGGAATCCCGCGTGGTAGGGATTGGGCTCGACATCGTGGCGCTTGACCGAGGCCCAGAACCCGTCCATCACCTTCTGCGCCTCGAGGTACCCGAAATATGAGAGGTTGGCGTAGAGAAAATCGTTCTCGACGCACCAGTCCCAGGTCTCGACGCTGGCGCCGCCGGGGACCCATACCGGCGGACGCGGCTTCTGCACCGGGCGCGGCCACACATTAACATAGCGCAGCTGCGTGTACTTGCCGTTGAACGAGAACACGCCAGGCTCCTGCCAGGCGCGCAGCACCAGCCCCACGCCCTCGCGATATTTCTCGCGCAAGGTCGCCGGCGACTGGCCATAGGCGAAGACGGTGTCCTGCGGCGTCCCCACCGGGAAGCCCGCGACCAGGCGCCCGCCCGACATCACGTCGAGCATCGCCATCTCCTCGGCGACGCGGGTCGGCGGGTTGTAGAGCGCGACCGAATTCCCCATCACCACCAGCTTGGCGTGCGACGTGCGCCGCGCCAGCGCCGCCGCCATCAGGTTGGGCGACGGCATCAGGCCATAGGCATTCTGGTGATGCTCGTTGACGCAGATGCCGTCGAAGCCGACCTGGTCGGCATATTCGAGCTCGTCGAGATAGTCGCCGTAGCTGCGGTTGGCGACCGCGGGGTCGTAGAGCGACACCGGCACATCCACCCACACCGAGGAGTACTTGTCGCGGAAATCGGCCGGCAGGTCGGGATAGGGCATGAGGTGGAAGAAGTGGAACTTCATCGGCGTCTCCCCGGAGCGTGTGCGTCCCTAGTTCAATCGCTCGGGCGCGCCGGGGCAAGCGAAAAAACCGCGCGCTTCACGGAGCCGCGCGCGGGGCCGCGCGATGGCCGCTGACCTCGGCCCCAGCGTCGGGCGCGAGCGGGATGAACAGGAACACCGAGCAAACCGAGATAAGCGCCACCAGGACGAACGTGTAGGGAAAATCGCTCGCGCCCAGCGCCGCCTCGCCGCGCGCCAGGAGGGTGAGATGCAGCGACAAGGCGGCGATACCGACGCCGAAGCTCACCGACAATTGCTGTGCCATGCTGGCAAGGCTGGTGGCGCGGCTCATCAGCGCCGGCGGCACGTCGGCATAGGCGATGGTGTTGACGCAGGTGAACTGCATCGAGCGGAAGAACCCGCCCACCAGCAGCGCCACGAAGATCACGACATGCGGCGTCCCCGGCCGGAACAGGCTGTAGCCCAGCATGAACACGCTGCTGATTATCGAACCGGCGATCAGCACGCGGCGGAATCCGACGCGGCGGATCACCGGCGTGGCCGACACCCGCATGGTCATGGCGCCGGCGGCGCTGGCGAAGGTGAGGAGGCCCGAGCCCAGCGCGTTCATGCCGAAGCCCACCTGCAACATCATCGGCAGCAGGAAAGGCAGCGAGCCGATGCCGACGCGGAACAGCGACCCGCCCAGGATCGAGGCGAAGAAGGTCGGTATCCGCATCAGCGCGAGGTCGATGATCGGATAGGACGCATGCCGCGCGTGGAGGACATAGAGCGCGGCGCAGATGGCGCCACCGACGATGAGCCCGCCCACCACCATGATCGGGAGCGCGCCGCGCCCCACCGCCTCCATGCCGAAGGTGAGCCCGGCGAGCCCGAAGCCGGCGAGCACGAAGCCGCGCAGATCGAGCGGGCCGGCCTCGGGCTCCTTGATGTCGGCGATGAAGGCCAGCGCCAGCGCGATGCCGAGCACCCCCACCGGCAGGTTGATGTAGAAGATCCAGCGCCACGAACTGTAGGTCACGATGAAGCCGCCGAGCGGCGGCCCGATCACCGGCCCGAGCAGCGCCGGCATCGACAGGAACGCCAAGGCGCGCACCAGGTCGGACTTGGCCACGGTGCGAAGCAGCACCAGCCGCCCGACCGGGACCATCATCGATCCGCCCATCCCCTGCACGATGCGGGACGCCACGAGCTCCGGCAGGTTATGCGCCAGCCCGCACCCGGCCGAGCCCAGGGTGAAGACGGCGATGGCGCAGCAGAACACCGGCCGCGCCCCGAATCGGTCCGCCATCCAGCCCGACAGCGGGATGAACACGGCCAAGCTCAGGAGATAGGACGTGATCGCGAGGTTGAGGCGCAGCGGGTCCTCGCCGAGCGAGGCCGCGATCGAGGGCAGCGCGGTCGCGATCACGGTCGAGTCGAGGTTTTGCATGAACAGAGCGCACGCGACGATCAGCGGTACGATGATCTGGCGCGGCGGGCGAGGCCACATCTCAAACGGCCCGTCTCGGCATCCGTTTCATGCTCGGCACCTTGGCCGGCGCCGGCGCATTTGTCGATTGCCGGTGCGGGCGGAATGAAACTACTCTTGCCGGCAAGGTCAGGTGAAGGGGTCCGATGGCTCTCACGCTCGAGAAGCTCGCCGAGGCGCTCGACACGACGCCGCAGGGACCGTGGGCGAGGCCCATTCGCATGGTCCACGAAGCCGCCATCGTCGCCGGCGTCACCTGCGTCGTGCTGGCGACGCAGCCCAACATCGACCGCGATTGGGACTGGCTGTTCGCGCCGGTGATCTGGTTCGTCGCGCTGGTCTTCGCGATCGAATACGCGCTGAGGCTGGCGATCGCGCCATGGGCGCACTGGGCGCACAAGGACGAGCCGTGGCGCGCGCGCTTCCACTGGGCGACCAATTTCGCCGGCATCGTCGACCTGGCCGGAATCATGCCGCTCATCGAGCGCGCGGTCGGCGTGCCGGCCGCGACGGCGCAGCTGTTCGGCGCGCTGTGGCTTCTGAAGCTGGTCGCCTATGCGCCGGGGCTGGACCTTCTGGGCCGCGTCCTGCGCAACGCGCGGCGGACCCTGTTCGGCCTGCTGCTCGCCTTCATCATGGTGCTGGTGATCGCCGCGACGCTCGCCTATGTGGTCGAGGGCGAAGCCCAGCCCGATACGTTCGGCAGCATCCCGCGCGCGCTATGGTGGGCGGCGACCACCCTCACCACGGTGGGCTACGGCGACGAGATCCCGGTCACGGTTCTGGGCCGGTTCCTGGCCGGCGCGGTGATGCTGTGCGGCATCGGCGTGTGCGCGCTGTGGACGGCGATCCTGGTGACCGGATTCAGCCACGAGATGCGGCGCAGCGAGTTCCTGCGCACCTGGGACCTGGTGGCGCGGGTGCCGTTCCTGCGCGGCCTGGGCGCCGGCACCATCGCCGAGGTGGCGCAGCTCCTGCGGCCGGGCGACGTCTCCGCCGGCGACGTCATCATCCGCCGCGGTCAGCCCGGCGACTGCATGTATTTCATCGTCTCGGGCGAGGTCGCGATCGACATCAAGCCGCAGCCGTTGATCCTGGGCCCGGGCCATTTCTTCGGCGAGCTGGCGCTCATCACCGGCGAGCCGCGCAGCGCCACGGCGACGGCGCTCACCAATTGCGAGCTGCTGCATCTCGACCTCGCCGATTTCCGCCAGATCGAGGCACGCCACCCCGAGCTGGCGCAGCTGATCGACGCCGAATCGAAGCGCCGCCGGCAAGCGCCGGTCGGCATGCGCGAGGTCGGCACCGCCTGATCCTTGGCCTTTCGGGAGCACATGAATGGCTGCGAGCGCCCTCGACTCCGCGGTTTTCCGCGATCTCTTCGGCAGCGCCGAGATGCGCCAAGTGTTCTCGGACGAGAACCGCGTGCAATGTTATCTCGACATCGAGGCGGCGCTGGCGCGGGTCGAGGCGCGGCTCGGCATCATTCCCGAAGCGGCAGCGCAGGAGATCTGCCGCCACTGCCGCGCCGAGGAGTTCGACATGGCGCTCTTGAAGCGCCAGACCGAGCGCATCGGCTATCCGGTGCTGCCGGTGGTGCAGCAGCTCGTGGCGCTGTGCCGCGACGGGCTCGGCGAGTGGTGCCATTGGGGCGCCACCACGCAGGACATCACCGACACCGCGACGGTAATGCAAATCCGCGCCGCTCTCGTCATCGTCGAGAGGGAGCTCGACGCGATCGCCGGATCGCTTGCCGATCTCGCCCGGCGCTATCGCGACACGCCGATGGCGGGGCGCAGCAACCTGCAGCAGGCGGTACCGATCACCTTCGGCTACAAGATGGCGGTGCTGCTCGCCGGGATCGACCGCCATCGCGCACGCCTCAAGGAGCTGCGCCCGCGCGTGCTGGTCGGCGAGTTCGGCGGCGCCGCCGGAAACTTGAGCTCGCTCGGCACGCGCGGCCTCGAGGTGCAGGAAGGGCTGATGGCGGAGCTGGGCCTCGGCGAGCCCGAGATCGCCTGGCACACCATGCGGGACCGCATCGCCGAGGCCGGCTGCTTCCTCGGCCTCGTCACCGGCACGCTCGGCAAGATCGCGACCGACGTGAAGCTGATGATGCAGACCGAGGTCGAGGAAGTGTACGAGCCTTTCGCCGAGGGGCGCGGCTCGAGCAGCACCATGCCGCAGAAGCGCAACCCGATCTCGTCCAACTACATCACCGCCTGCGTCGCGATGGTGCGGCAGAACGTGGCGGCGCTGCTCGACGCCATGGTCGAGGACCACGAGCGCGCCACCGGACCGTGGGAGATCGAATGGATCGCGGTGCCCGAGATCTTCCTGCTTTCGGCCGGGGCCTTGGCGCAGGCCCGTTTCCTGGTCGCGGGGCTCGAGGTCGATCCCGTGCGCATGCGCGCCAATCTTGACCTGACGCGCGGCCTCATCGTGTCGGAGGCCGTGATGATGGGGCTGGGGCCCCATCTCGGCCGCCAGCGCGCGCACGATCTCGTCTACGACATCTGCCGCAAGGTGATCGCCACGGGCCGGCCGTTCCTCGACCTCCTCGCCGAGGACCGCGAGATATCGGCGCACATGGACCGCGCCGCGTTGGCGAAGCTGGTCGATCCGGCGAACTATCTCGGCCTCGCCGGCGAGATGGTGGACCGCGTGCTGGCGCGGCGCGGCGCGTGACCGGATCGACTCGGTTGCGCCCTTCGACTACGCTTCGCTCCGCTCAACGATGAGGTAGAGTTTTCGCCTCATCCTGAGCGGAGCGGTGCGTAGCGCCGCGTAGTCGAAGGACGCACGATCCATGAAAATGCCGCGTGAATTTCTTGCTGCAACGATCCTCGCGGCGCTGGCACTGGCGTCGCCCTTAGCGGCGCAGGAGCCCATTCGCATCGGCTTCTCGATGGCGCTCACGGGCGGCGGCGCGGCCAACGGCAAGGTGGCGCTCCTGGCGCTCAAGATCTGGGAGGCGGACCAGAACGCCAAGGGCGGCCTTCTGGGCCGGCCGGTGAAGCTCGTCTATTACGACGACCAGACCGCGCCGGCGCAGGTCCCGGGCATCTACACGAAGCTGCTCGAGGTGGACAAGGTCGAGCTTATCCTCGGGCCCTATTCGACCGTCATGAACGCGCCGCTGATGCCGATCGCGATGGCGCACAACATGGTGCTGGTCAGCCTCACGGCCTTGGGCGTCAACGAGCAGTTCCACTATCCGAAATATTTCTCGACGGTGCAGACCGGGCCCGATCCGACCGTGGTGTTCTCGCGCGGCTTCTTCAACGTCGCGGCGGCGCAGAACCCGAAGCCGCAGACGGTGGCGATGGCCTCGAGCGACCAGGAATTCTCGCGCAACGCCTCGGACGGCGCGCGCGAGAATGCCAAGGCGCACGGCATCAAGGTGGTCTACGACAAGTCCTACCCGCCGACCACGACCGATTTCTCGCCCATCGTGCGCGCGGTCCAGGCGACCAACCCCGACATCTTCTACATCGCCTCATATCCGCCGGACTCGGTGGGCATGATCAAATCCTTGAGCGAGATCGGCTTCAAGCCGAAGATGTTCGGCGGCTCGATGGTGGGCTTGAACAACACCACCATCAAGATGCAGCTTGGCCCGCTCTTGAACGGCATCGTCGGCTACGAGAACTGGCTGCCGCTGAAGCCGCTGCTGTTCCCCGGCGTCGAGGACATGCTGAAGAAGTACCAGGCCCAGGCACCGGGCGAGGGCGTCGACCCACTGGGCTACAACACCGCGACCTCGGCCTACGCCTATGCCCAGGTCCTGGCCGAGGGCGTCGCGGGCGCGAAGAGCCTCGATCAGGACAAGATCGCCGAGTGGCTCCACAGCAACGAACTTCACACCGTCCTGGGAAATTTCCGCTACGGGCCGGACGGCGAGTGGAACAAGTCGCGCTTCCTCACCGTGCAGTACCGCAACATCTCCGGCAAGACGCTCGACCAGTTCAGCGACCCGGCCAAGGTCGCGGTCGTCGACCCGCCGGAATACAAGACCGGCGATCTGATCTATCCCTATGAGAATGCGTTGAAGTAGGGGGCGCGATGCCGCACCGGAACGCCACGCCCCTCGCCGGCCTGTCCGCCGCCGAGGCGCGCGCGCGCATCCGCCGCGGCGAATACACCGGCCAGACGGCGGGCGTAGGGCCGGGCATGGCGCAGGGCAACATCGCCATCCTGCCGGCCGACTGGGCCGAGGATTTCCTGCGCTTCTGCCTGAAGAACCCGAAGCCCTGCCCGCTCCTCGCCGTGGGCGAGCCGGGGCGCGCCGACCTGCCGGCGCTCGGGCACGACATCGACATCCGCACCGACGTGCCGCGCTATCGCGTGTTTCGCGACGGCGTGGCGATCGACGCGCCCGGCGACGTGCGGGACTATTGGCGCAACGACCTTGTCACCTTCGTGCTCGGCTGCTCGCTGTCGTTCGAGTGGCCGTTGATCGAAGCCGGGCTCACGATCCGCCACATCGAGGCCGGCACCACCGTGCCGATGTACCGCACCAACGTCGCGACCGCGCCCGCCGGGCGCTTTCATGGCCCGCTCGTCGTTTCGATGCGCCCGTTCCGCCCGGCCGACGCGATCCGCGCGGTGCAGGTGACCTCGCGCTTTCCCGGCGTCCACGGCGCGCCGGTGCATCTGGGTCTGCCGGGCGATCTTGGCATCGCCGATCTGGCGCGGCCCGATTACGGCGATCCGGTCGAGATCAGGGCCGACGAGCTGCCCGTGTTCTGGGCCTGCGGCGTCACGCCGCAAGCCGTGGTGGAGGCGGTGAAGCCGCCCTTTTTCATCTCGCACTATCCGGGCGCGATGCTGATTACCGACGTGCCCAACGCGACGCTCGCGGTGATGTAAGGCGCTAGCCCTCGCCGGATATCACGCCGCTGATGAGATTGGCGCCGAGCAACATCTCGCTGTCGAGCAGGCCCAGCGGCACGAGACGCGCCGGAAGACCGTCGAGCCAATCCGCCAGAAGCCGCCGCGCCTCGACCGCGGCCTCGAGCGTCACCGCCTCGAAGCGCAACCGTTCGCCCGGGCGCATCTGGCCCAGCGCGGGAAGATCGGCGCCGATCACGGTGGCGATCTTGGGATAGCCGCCGGTGGTCTGGCGATCGGCGAGCAGGATGATCGGCTGGCTGCCGCCGGGGACCTGGATCGAGCCGGGCGCGATCGCGTCGGACACGATGTTAAATCCCTTGGCGTGCTCGAGACGCGGGCCGGCGAGGCGGCAGCCCATGCGGTCGGAGCGCGCGGTGACGGTGTATTCGCCCTGAAGCAGCGTCTCGATCGCGCCCGGCGTGAAATGATCGTCCTGGGACCCGAGCACGACGCGCACGCGCGGATGGGTCGGCGGGGGCGCGGCGGTCAGACGCAGCTCCGGCCCCTGCGGCGCCGCGCCGGCGAGCGGCAGCGCGTCGCCTGCTTCCAGCGCGCGCCCGTGAAAGCCACCGATCCCCGAGCGCACATGGGTGGCCACGCTGCCGAACACCGGCGTCACCGCGAAGCCGCCGGCAATGGCGAGATAGGCGCGCACACCGCTCCTGGCGCTGCCAATGCGCAAGGTCGCGCCCGGCGCCAGCGTGTGGCTGCGCTCGCGCGCGGCGGCGCAGCCGTCGATGGTCATGTCCATGTCGGCGCCGGCCAGCGCTACGCGCGCCGCGCCGCCCTCGACCGCGAACGCGCCCCCGGCGAGGGTGAATTCAAGCGCGCCCGCGTCGCGGCGATTGCCGACCAGCAGGTTCGCAACCGCCAACGCGCACGGATCGAGCGCGCCCGAAGGCGGCACGCCGAGCCTGAGCCAGCCGAAGCGCCCGCCGTCCTGCAAGGTCGTCAGCGGGCCCGGCGCCAGAACGCGGAGCGCCGCGCTCACGGCACCGCCTCCGCGACGATCTCTCCGGCTTGCGCGCGCGCCTCGAGCGCGGTCCAGGCATCGTGCGGGACGGGCCGGAACCGCACCCGGTCGCCCGGCGCCAGGAGGAACGGCTCGCCGCGGCCGAGATCGAACAGGCGCACCGGCGTCCGGCCGATGAGCTGCCAGCCGCTTGGCGCGGCGACCGAGTTGATCACCGTCTGCACGCCGGCGATCGAGACGGTTCCGGACGGGACCAATGCGCGCGGCTCGGCGTGGCGGGAGACCGCCAGCGCCGGATCGAGCTCGCCGAGATAGGCGAAGCCGGGCTGGAACCCGATCATGAAGACGCGGTAGTCGCGCGCCGCGTGACGCGCGACCACATCCGCCTCGCTCATCGACAGCATCGCCGCGACCGGAGCGAGATCGATGCCGTGCGCGCCGCCATAGACGCAAGGCACGATCCACGACCGCCCGCCGCGCTCTTCCGGCGCCTCGGGCAAGTGCGCGAGCAGCGCCGTGATGCGACTGCACAGCTCGCGATGCGGCAGGGTCAGCGGCTCGTAGCGGATGAAGAGCGAACGGTTGGTCGGCAGCGTCTCGAGCAATCCCGCGATCGCGGCCTCCGTCACCAGCCGGTCGAGCGCCCGCACCCGCGCGTTGACCGCGAGCGAGACGTGTTCGCCCAGCTCGACCACCAGCCCCGCATCGCCGGCCGGCAGCAGGCGCGGGTAATCGGTCATCGCGCTTGTACCGCTTGGAGGGACAGGCCGGCGCGTTCCATAATGGCGCGACGGGAGTGCGCGCCATGACGGCAATTGTCGATCTCAACTGCGACATGGGCGAGAGTTTCGGCGCCTACACGATCGGCGACGACCGGGCGATGCTCGACATCGTCTCGTCGGCCAACATCGCCTGCGGCTTCCATGGCGGCGATCCGCTGGTCATGCACCGCGCGGTCGCGACCGCCAAGGACAAGGGCGTCGCCATCGGCGCCCATCCGAGCTTTCTCGACCTGTGGGGCTTCGGCCGCCGGCCGATCCTCGGCGACACGCCCGACGAGGTGGGAAAGTTCGTGATCTACCAGGTGGGCGCGCTCCAGGCGCTCGCGGCGGCCGCCGGCCATCGCGTCACGCACGTCAAGCTGCACGGCGCGCTCGCCAACATGGCGCAGGTCGAGGACGATCTCGCCGACGGCGTCGCCCGCGCCATCCGCGCGCTCGACCGCGATCTCGTGTTCGTGGTCATGCCCGGGCTTGCGACCGAGCGCGCGGGTGCGCGGGCGGGCTTGCGCATGGCGCGCGAGATCTACGCCGACCGCGCCTATGGCGAGGACGGCAATCTCGCGCCGCGCAAGGAGGATGGCGCGGTCATCCACGACGCGGATGAAGCGGTGAAGCGGGTGCTGCAGATGCTCGACGAGCAGGCGATCCGCACGATCGGCGGGACGCGCATGCCAGTAAGGGTCGATTCGATTTGCGTTCACAGCGACACGCCGGATGCGGTGGCGATGGCGCGGGCGCTGCGCCTTGCGCTCGAGGGCCGGGGTACGCGGATTGCTCCCTTTGCCGGATTCGTGTGAGAGATGGTTAGCCGCGGCCAACGAATGGCATCTTGGTCGCCATGATGGTCATGAACTGGACGTTGGTGTCGAGCGGCAGGTTGGCCATGAACACGACGGCGCGGCCCACGTCCTTCACGTCCATGCGCGGCTCGACCATGACGGTGCCGTTGGCCTGGACGATGCCGTTGGCCATGCGCTCGGTCATCTCGGTGGCGGCGTTGCCGATGTCGATCTGGCCGCAGGCGATGTCGTACTTGCGGCAATCGAGCGACACGGTCTTGGTGAGGCCGGTGATCGCGTGCTTGGTGGCGGTGTAGGCGATCGAGCCCGGCCGCGGCGCGTGCGCGGAAATCGAGCCGTTATTGACGATGCGGCCGCCGCGCGGCTCCTGCGCCTTCATGATCTTGATCGCTTCCTGGGTGCACAGGAAGGTGCCGGTGAGGTTGGTGTCGACCACCGCCTTCCAGCGCTCGAACGGCAGGTCCTCGATCGCGCCGCCGGCGCCGAACCCGGCGTTGTTGAAGAGGAGGTCGAGGCGGCCATAGGTCTCCTTGGTCCTGGCGAACAACGTACGCACGGATTCGGGCACCGAGATGTCGGTCGGCACCACCAAGGAACGCCCGTCAAGGGCCTTGATCTGCTGGTGGGTCCCGTCGAGCGGTTCCTTGCGGCGGCCGGCCAGCACCACGGCGTACCCGTCGCCCACCAGTGCCAGCGACACGGCCCGCCCGATCCCCGTCCCGGCCCCGGTGACGAGCGCGATCTTGTTCGGCTTGTCCGGCATGTCCCTCACTCCCTCCGCATGATGCGCGGACGCGAGTTTCAGGCCGGACGGAGGCGATTGCAACGATGGCGAGCGACGTCAGCGCGGCGCGACGGCGAAGCCGGCGGCCGGTTCGCCCCTTTGGCAGCGCTCCCACATCGTCTCATAGGCGCTCTCGATGTGGCGGCGGAAGCGGTCCGTGTCGAACAGCGGGAAACTCTGCCGGTTTCGCGCGAGTTCTGCCGTGGTCGCCGCGAGCCTGTCCTTGTCGCGCGCCAGTTTGAGCGCCAGCGCCTCGTAATCCGCGAGATTGTCCGTGATCAGTTCCCGCAAGCCCACGGCATCGAGCAGGCTCCCCGCCACGCGTCCCGCAAAGCCGGAGCCGAGACACGTCACCACCGGCAGCCCCGCCCACAAGGCATCGCTTGCCGTCGTGTGCGCGTTGTAGGGCAGCGTATCGAGGAAGATATCGGCGAGACGGTGACGCGCGAGATGATCTTCCAGCGGCATGTGGGGAGCGAAGACGAGCCTTTCCGGGGCGACGCCTCGCTGCTGCGCCTCCCGCCGCAAGTTGCGAGAAGCCGCCGCATTGGTCGCCACCAACCACAGCACGCTGCCCTCGACCGCGCGCAACAGGCGCATCCAGACATCGAACACGGCCGGCGCGATCTTGTAATTGTTGTTGAAGGAGCAGAACACGAATCCCGTCTCCGGCAACCCTGCCTCCGCCCGTGTCGGCGTGCGCTCGCCGATGCGCCGCTTACTATCGTTCGGCTGATAGGCATCCGGCAGGTAGGCGACTTTCTCCGCGTAAAGGCCTTGCTGGTCCTCGGGGATCACGGTCCGGTCGGCGAGGATGTAGTCGATATAAGGGGCGCCCATCGTGCCGGGATAACCCAGATAGTTCACCTGAATCGGCGCCGGGCGAAACGCCAATATCCCGGCACGGCAGTACGTCGTGTACCCCTGCAGATCCACCGCTATGTCGATCCCCAGCTCTTTCACCGCAAGCGCCGCGTCGCGATCGCTTTTGTTCCGGACGTCGACGAAACGGTCGAACGAGCGCTCCAGCCGTTTTCTCATGTCGTCCTTGCTGTCGGGACCGATTGATATCGCCGTCGTTTCGAAGCGGGATTTGTCGTGCGCCTCGAACAGTTCGGCTATCAAGTAAGCCACGGCGTGACTGCGAAAATCGGCCGACAGATAGGCGAGACGAATCCGGTCATGGCGATACCGTTCGCCCTGCCACAAGGCGCGCTTCGCGGGCGGGTATTTGTCGCGGTTATAGATCTGGGCGCAGCGCAGTTGGTCGCCGGGCGATCCGGACACCGACAAGAATATGAACGGGTCGGACGCTCGCTTGCCCGCAACGACATCCTTGACGATCGATTCGACCGTCTTGTCGTAGCCGGTCCAATCGCAGCAATGGAGGTGCGCGAACAGGACATTGCCTTTCGTATAGCCGTAATCGGGGCTTACGCTCAGCAATCGCTCGAATTCCCTGGCCGCCTCGTCGTGACGCTTGAGATCGAGCAAGGCCATGCCGCGATGGTAAAGCGCGTCGGCGAAATCGGGGTTTGACGCCAGCGCACGGTCATAGCTGGCGAGCGCCTCGTCGTGACGCTTGAGCACGATCAAGGTGTTGCCGCGATTGATCAGCGCCTCGGCATAGCCGGGCCTCGACACAAGCGCACGGTCATAGGAGGCGAGCGCCTGCTCATGGCGCTTGAGGTCGCGCAAGGCATTGCCGCGATTGTTGAGCGCCTCGACATAGCCGGGCCTCACCGCCAGCGCGCGGTCGAAGCTCGCGAGCGCGTCCTCGTGACGCGCGAGTTGGAGCAAGACGTTGCCGCGATTGTAGTGGGCCTCGGCAGAGTCGGGCTTCAACGCCAGCGCACGGTCGTAGGTCGCGAGCGACTCCTCGGGGCGCTCGAGGCCGCTCAAGGCGAGGCCGCGATTGATCAGGGCATCGACGAATTCGGGCCGCAACGCCAGCGCGCGGTCACAGGCGGCGAGCGCCTCCGCATAGCGCCCGAGGTCGAGGAGCGCAAAGCCGCGATAGTAGAACGCCTCGGCATAGTCGGGCTTCAACGCCAGCGCACGGTCATAACTCGCGACCGCCTCCTCCTGGCGCTTGAGGACGCGCAGGGCATTGCCGAAGTTCAGATGCGCCGAAGCGTCCTTCGGATTGGCCTTCAAGGCCCGGCCGATGAGCTGCAAGCCGGCCGCGAAATTCTGCCGCTGGCACTCGATCACGCCAAGCCCATGGAGCGCGAGAAAGTGATCCGGCGCCTCGGCGATGACCCTGCGGTACAAGGGTTCGGCCTCGGCCAGACGCCCCTGTTGATGAAGCGCCTGGGCTTGCCGAAGCGCGCTCGCGATTTCAGGCGATAGCGACGGCCTCGCCCCCTTGAGCCCAGGGATCAAGCGGCGCCACAGGGCGTTACTCATGTTTGCCGGCGTGTATCACGAAGAGGCCGTGCGAGTGCGGAGCGGTCATGGACAGCGGGATTTTCGGGCCGGACGGCGGCGAATGCAACGATGCGCGCGCAATCGCCGGCTCGGACGGAGCCGCGTCGTGAAGCTATTCTGAAGCCGCATGTGGGGCCGGCCGCGGGAGGGGCCGCGCCGGGGACAGCCGGCCAGGATAGGGCGACCATCGGCACCATCGAGGCGAGGCTAAACCGGTTTCAGCCGCAGATGCTGAGTATCCTGCGGATCATGTTCGGCCTCTTGTACCTGCAGCATGGCTTGATGAAGTGGTTCGGTTTTCCGGCGCCGAGTCCGAGTTTCGCCAATATCCATTTGTTCACCAAGATAGGCATCGCCGGCGTGATCGAGTGCGTCGGCAGTGCGCTGGTCACGGCCGGTTTGTTCACCCGCTTTACCGCGTTCATCATGTCGGGCGAAATGGCGGTCGCGTATTTCGTGGTCAGGACGGGGGCGGGAACGGCGTTTGCGCCGATCATCAACGGCGGCAACCTGGAAGTCGCCTATTGTTTCGTCTTTCTCTATTTGGCCTTCGCGGGCGCGGGTCCGTGGAGTCTCGACGCGGCGCTGCGCCGGCGCGCATGACGGAAAGACCGCGATCTTCACGACGCATGGAGAAAGTCCGTCCAACGTCCGCTCCGCTCCACACCAATGAGCTGACGTGAGCTGATGTCATTCGCAAGTCTGTTCTGCCATAACCAGACCTACCCGATCACTTCGTCCGCGCGCATCAGAAGGTTCGGCGGGAGAGCCATACCGATCGTGTCAGCCGTGTTAAATGCTGCGCATGCGCTGCGGGCGGCCATGCCACGGCCGCGCCGCCGAGCATCGCGATCAGATCGCGCCGCCTCATCATTCGATCACCTCGTCGGCTCTCGCCTGTAAAATTAGCGGCACCTTCAGGCCGAGCGCCCTCGCGGTCTTGAGGTTGATCACCAGTTCGGCCTTCATGGCCTGCTGGACCGGCATATCGGCAGGGTTCTCGCCTTTGAGGATACGCCCCGTATAGAGGCCGAGCTGACGGTATGCGTCCGTTAAACTGTCGCCGTAGCTCATTACACCGCCCGCCGCGGCGAAGTCGCGATACTGATAGATCGCGGGTATCCCGTGGCGAAGCGCCAATGCGCCGAGCTCTTCTCTCCGTCCCGTGAAGAACGAATCGACGGCGATCACGAGCCCGCTGACTCTCGGTTGGACGAAGGTTGCAAAGACCGCATCGAAGTCGCGCTCGGTGCCGGCGTTCAGGATGTGGAGTTGCAGGCCCAGGGTGTGGGCCGCGGCCTGCACGTCTCTTACGGTGGACTCGGTAAGAGCGGGATTGGTCGGATTGACGAGCAGGGCCATGCCGGTCGCATCGGGCATCAGCTGGTGCAGAAGCTCGAGCCGCTTCGGCGCAAGCTCGCCGCCCAATGAGGTCCTGCCCGTTACGTTGCCGCCCGGTCGGTTGAGGCTGGCGACAAGTCCAAGCGCAACCGGATCGCCTCCTGTAAAAACGACGACTGGAATCGTCGCGGTTGCCTGCTTTGCCGCCAGCGCCCCAGGAGTGCTGGCAGGCACGACAATCACGCTCACCTGACGGCGAACCAAATCGGCCGCAAGGGCGGGCAAACGATCGTTTTGGCCCTCGGCCCAGCGGTATTCGAACGCGACGTTCTTGCCCTCGACATAGCCGGCGTCGCTCAAGCCTTGGCGGAAAATACGCAGAGGGCTTGCGAACAGGGCCAGCGACTCGCTGCTGAGGAATCCGATCACTGGCATCGCCGGCTGCTGAGCGCGCGCCGCGAGCGGCCACGAGGCGGCGGCACTGGTCAGAACACCGAGAAATTGCCGTCGCCTCATGTCCGCTACCAGACTTGAACGACACATTCTATCGGCACGGCCTACGTTCTCAAAGGGGTCGGGATTGGCTACGGGGACGGTCCGGTTTAGCGTGCACCGATGTCGCAGTTGGGTCAATCGCACCAGTCCAGCGGCGGGCTCGCTAGGTCCGAACATGCACCGAAAGCGGCCGCAAATCGGCAATCGCGACGCGTCGCATTCGTGCCAAGAGAACGCTCTCGGGTAGGCTTGCTGCACGACTTTTCGACGGCGCTGGAGCGTCAGCGCCGAAATCGATTCGCCGGCGCCTCCAACAACGTTGCAATGCCGGATTGACCCTTTCCAACCGGTACCTTTCGTGCAAGCATAAAACGATGTGCGACGGTTGGATCGCAGGCGCTGCCCTTGGCAGATTCGTGGAAAGCGCAAGGATGGCGATGAACTGCCGCCGGAGGAGCAGCAGCGGTCGCGTTGGATGGGATTCGGCATGAGCCTCCTCACCGTTCGCCACGTCACCGTCTATCGCTATTCGGATCCGGTCGGGCTGGGCGAGCATCGCATGATGTTCCGGCCGCGCGAGAGCCACGACCTTCGCCTCATAGAGGCGCGACTCGACATCGTGCCCAAACCGGCACAGCTGCATTGGGTGCACGACGTGTTCGACAACTCGGTCGCCGTCGCGACGTTCTCCGGGCGGACCAGGGAGCTGCGCTTCGACAGCACCGTCACGCTCGAGCATTTCGAAACCCATCCGCCCGATTATGCCCTCGAGCCCGATGCGGCGCGCTATCCCTTTTCCTATGCCAGCGACGACCTGCCCGACCTCGCGCCGGCGCTGCGGCGGCAATCGCCCGACCCCGAGATTGATCGTTGGGCGATGAGCTTCCTGGCGCCCGCCACGTCGACCGACACCCTCGCAATGCTGCGCCAGATGACGGTCGGCATGCGCGAGCAGCTCGCCTATACGCGCCGCACCGAGCGCGGCGTGCAGACTCCGAGCGAAACCCTGCGGCGCGGCAGCGGCTCGTGTCGCGACTTCGCCCTTCTCATGATCGATGGCGTGCGCTCGCTCGGCCTCGCCGCGCGCTTCGTCAGCGGTTACATCTTCGTGCCGGGCGCGGAGGCTTCGGACACGCTCGGCGGCGGCGCGACCCATGCCTGGCTCCAGGTCTACCTGCCCGGCGCGGGATGGATCGATTTCGATCCGACCAACCGCATCGTCGGAAACCGCAACCTCATTCGCGTCGCCGTCGCCTGGGAACCGGCGCAGGCCTTGCCGCTGTGGGGCAGCTTCATCGGCTACGCCTCTTCCTTTCTCGGCATGGAGGTGGCGGTCAGCGTCGTCGAGGGAACGCGCCCGGCTCAAGGGCGCTCGAACGGGAGAAAACGGCTGCGGACGTCATCGGGCACCTAGGCGGCGCCGTGGCCGCCCCATTCCAGGAGGCTGATGATGCAGATCCGGGTCGGCTATGACTTGCTCTACGAATGTCCCCAGCCGACGCCCATGATCCTGACGCTGAACGTTCACTACACGCGCGCTTCGGATATCGTCTTTCCCGACCATCTGAAAACCGACCCCGCGGTGCCGCTCGCGGCTTATCGCGACAGCTTCGGCAATTGGTGCACCAGGATCGTGGCTCCGAGAGGCCGGATTCGCCTCTCGAGCAGCGCCGTGGTCAATGACAGCGGCGCGCCCGACCCGGTCGTCGCCTCGGCCTGGCAGCATCAAGTCCAGGACCTGCCGCAGGAGACCCTGCTGTTTCTCCTGGGCAGCCGGTACTGCGAGACCGACCGGATGTCGCAAACGGCGTGGGACCTGTTCGGCAACGCGCCCATGGGCTGGGGCCGGGTTCAGGCGATCTGCGATTTCGTTCACAACCATATCCGCTTCGACTATCGGCGTGCGCGTCCCACCATGACCGCCTTCGACGTGTTCAGCGAGCGCACCGGCGTGTGCCGCGACTTCGCGCATCTCGCGATCGCATTCTGCCGTTGCATGAACATCCCGGCGCGCTATTGCACCGGCTATCTCGGCGACATCGGCGTCCCGCCGCCCTATGGGCCGATGGATTTCGCCGGCTGGATGGAGGTCTATCTCGGCGGCGCGTGGCACGTTTTCGACCCCCGCAACAACGTGCCGCGGATCGGCCGGGTGCTGATCGCGCGCGGCCGCGACGCGGCGGACGTCGCGATCAGCAACACGTTCGGCCCGGCCACGCTGCTGAATTTCGCGGTGGTCTGCGACGAGATCGTCGGCGCCGGTTCAGCGTGACCGCCAGCGAGCCAGCTCGGCCTGATAGACCGGCGGCAAGCCTGCGGCGGCGGCGGCGGCGAGAACCGCTTCGAGATAGGCGGGACGCGGCGTTCCCGGCGTCGCATCGGCCGCGATATAGATCAATGCCGCGCCATGCTCCGGGAGGATCACCGCCTCCTTGCGATAGTCTCCGTCGGCGACGCCCTCGTAGCCGTCAAGGCTGCGCTCGTCCTCGACGCCGAGCCTCCAGATCAGGCCATAAGCCCGCGCGGCGGGCGCCGCGACCAGGGTGGCGAAGCCCGGGCGGTTGATCAGAAAGCGCCGCCCCGGCAAAGACGCCACACCGAGCGGCCGGGCAGCGGGGCAGCGCTTGGCCATCTGAATTCGGCACATGTTGGAGCCGTACGCGACGTAAAGGCGATGGACCTGCAGCACGCGTCGACCCCGCAACAGCCGGCGCTCGCCGGCGGCGACATATAGGTCCCGCATCCTTAGATCATCAAGCGGAAAGCGGTTCTGCGATGCCCGCGCGGCGCGGCCGAGCAGCGGCGGCGGACCGGCGAGGCCCAGCGCCTTCGCGGTCTCGAGCCTTCGCGGTCTTGAGATTGATCGCCAGGCGGACTTGGTCGGAAACTCGATCGGCAGGTCGTCGGCGATGAGGAAGGCGTCGGCGGCTTCGAGTACATCTTCTACATCCAGGACGGGGCCGGGAAGGGTTGCTGAAGGCGAAGTAGAGACCTAGTTCTGCAATCAATCCAGGTTCGTGCCAATATTTCGCGCGTGGGTATGTACAGACTCGCGGTCGCTGACGTAGAATTAATGGCATGGTAGACGACTCGCCTGATAAGTACGCAGCCTCGGCCGAAGAGGCCAAGCGCATCCATGAAATCGTGAGAAGCCGCGCTATTGGTCTAGGCTTCGAAACATTCGAGGTTCACTTCGGGAAAGATTCAACCGGTGAACCGGCTGTATGGATTTCATTCATTCTTGATCGGCGCTTTCCGACAGATAAGGAAAGTGTGCGCCGCTTGTCCAAGCTTGGACGTACGGTCAAAGCCGCCCTCTTCGAAACCAACATAAGTCGAATACCCTATGTCCGATTTCGCGAGCGACAAGAGGCGGCGAGCTAGATCTTGGCGCTACCAGAAGACCTACTTGCTCAGGCGAAGCACCTTGCGTCAAAGGAGCCCAAAAAGCCAAAGCAAGCCAGTCTTCGCCGCGCCATTTCAGCAGCGTATTACGCACTGTTCCATCTATTGGTAGCTGACGCCGCGCGGGTCATGTCGCCTGCGCAACCTCCGGCTTTACGCGCGCGCGTCCGGCGCGCGTTCACTCATGAGGACATGAAGAAGGCCTGCATTCAGTTCCGCCCCGGAAAAGTGGAGAACCTCACAGAAGCGCTGAAGGCATTAGTAAGCGAGCCCATTCAGAGCGAACTTTCTTTGATCGCGGACGCTTTCGTCGAACTTCAGGAAGCGCGCCACGATGCCGACTACGACACGACGCAGGTTTTCGCTCGAGCCGATACCCTAGAAAAGGTCGAGCAAGCGAACGAGGCATTCGCGGCCTGGAAACTCGTCAGAAACGAGCCCAACGCGACTGCGTTCCTTGCCGCTCTATTGCTCAACCGGCTTTGGCGCTAGGCTCCCGCGCCATGGCCGACCCCGCTGCGAACCTGCCGCTCTTCTTCCGCGAGATCGTTCCGGTCGACGGCGCGCGTCACGGCGCGCTCCATCTCGACCGCGGCCGGAATTATCGCTTCGCGCGCGAGACCAACGCGATCCCGATCACGCTCCAGGAGTTGGCCGCGGTGGTGGGCGACTACCCGATTGTGTTCGGGGGCCTGGCGCAACCGACGATGCTGGCGATCGTGGGATATCGCGACCGCGAGAACCTCTATATCGACGCGGCCGGCGCCTGGCGCCGCGGCGCCTATGTGCCGGCCTATGTCCGCAACTATCCCTTCGCCCTCATCGAGGCGCCGGACAAGAAGGCGCTGCTGCTGGGATTCGACCCGAGGGCCGCGTCCGTGGGCATGACCGGCCCCGCGCTCTTCGCCGAGGCGCAGCCCACCGCGGCCTTGAGCGAGGCGGCGGAATTGTGCAAATCGCTGCACCAGGCGCTGCAGGAGACCGCGTCGTTCTGCGCCGCGCTCGAGGCCAAGGGGCTGCTGGTCGAGAACAACGCCGTCATCGACTTCAAGCAGGGCGGCCAGGCGGTGCTGCGCGGCTTCCGCGTAATCGATTCGGGGAAGTTCGCCGCGCTCGACGACGCGAGCGTGCTGGACTGGCGCAAGCGCGGCTGGCTCGCCGCGGTCTATGCGCATTTCCACGCCGCGGCGCGGTGGGGGCGGATCGTCGATCTCGCCGCCGCCGCGCGGGCATAGCTGCCTCGCGCAAAGGGCGCGGCCGGGCCTGGGAATCGACCCCGCGCATGAGTATCTTAAGCGTCGCGAGGAGGCACAAATGAGCGCCATTTCCGTCGATCCCGCGTCGCTGCCGTCGGTCCAGGCCGCGTTGAATTATGTCGCTCCGATGACGGAGAAGCCGTTCAACTACACCTACGGGCCGCCGCCGGGCATGCCGCGCACCAACGCGGTCCAGGACCCGCGCACCGTGGCGATCCATTCGCTGCGCCCCGTCGAGCGCGAGCTGTCGCTCGACGGCGAAGGCTTCGCCATCGCGCACCACAAAAGCGCGGTCGCCGATTTCTACGACGAGGACGAACTGACCCGCGTCTATTACCCCGAGATCGAGGCGCTGGTCATGTCCCAGACCGGCGCGCGGCGGGTCAAGGTGTTCGACCACACGGTGCGGCGGCGGGAATGGGACACGCAGGACCGCGTTCCCGGCGTGGCGCGCGGGCCGGTGATGCGCGTCCATAACGACTTCACCGAATGGTCCGGGCCGCAGCGCGTGCGCGACCTGATGGGCGGCGAGGCCGATTCGCTGCTGCGCCGCCGCGTCGCCTTCATCAATGTGTGGCGGCCTATCCGCGGGCCGCTCTTGGACCATCCGCTCGCGGTGTGCGACGCGCGCAGCACGAATCCGGAGGATTTCGTCGGCTCGGAGCAGCGCTACGAGGACCGCAACGGCGAGATCTACATCGTGCGCTACAATCCCGCGCACCGCTGGTTCTACGCGCCGGCGATGCGCAAGGACGAGGCCATGCTGATCAAATGCTACGACAGCGACCGCACGGTCGCGCGCTTCGTCGCGCACTCGGCTTTCGACGACCCGACGATGCAAGCCGACGCCCCGCCGCGCGAGAGCATCGAAATCCGCACCATCGCCTTCTTCGCATGATCGATCGTCGGATTTGGGCGCCGGAGCGCGCGCGGCGGCAGCGCGAAGGGGGCTTCACGCTGGTCGAGCTCCTGGTGGTGCTGGCGATCCTCGGCATGCTGGTCGGGATCGCGGTGCCGCAGCTCTTCAAGTATTTCTCGCGCGCCAAGGAAGACGCGGCCAAGATCCAGATGCAGACGATCGCCACGGGCCTCGATCTCTTCCTGCTCGATGTCGGGCGCTATCCGAGCGACCAGGAGGGCTTACACGCGCTGGTGGAGAAACCGCCGGCCATCGACCGCTGGCTCGGCCCCTATGTGAGCCAGGCGAGCATCCTCAACGATCCGTGGGGCCGGCCTTACGTCTATCGCGTGCCCGGGCGCAACCGCACCGCCTACGATCTCTACACGCTCGGCCCCGACGGCAACGCCACCGGCCCGCCGGAAAGCGGCGTGCAGCATTCCGACGCGACGCGCTGACGCCTCAGCGCTTGCACGGCGCGGGCAGGTATTGCTCGGTGTAGATCTTGCTCATGTCGGGCTCGGCCTCGAGCAGGCCCATGTCGACATAGGAGCGGCGCAGCACCGCGACCGCCTTGGGATCGAAGCAGCCGTCGGTCGAAAGGTCCGGCATCACCTCGTCATAGGTGCGCGCGGCGAGCGCATCCGACACGCCCATCACCTGGCCCGAGAGCTTCACCGTCTCGTCCTTGTGGGCGCGCATGAAGGCGATCGTCTCGAACCACGCGGCGAGAAAGCGGCGCACGCCCTCGGGATCGCGCGCGATCATGGCGTTGCTGGCGTGGATCACGTGCATGTGGAAGGACGGCACGATCTGGCCGAACTTGAGCAGCACGTGGACCGCGCCCTCGCCCTCGAGCCGGTAGGCGGCGGTGACGTCCATCACCATCGCGTCCATTTGATGGGTGCGGAGCGCCGCGATTTGCGTCGTCTGGCCGCCGATCGCCTCGACATCGACGCCGTTCTCGCCCCAGCCCTGCTGGCGCGACACCTCGTGCGCGAGCCAGTTGGTGAGCGAGCCCGCGCTGGTGACGCTGATCTTCTTGCCCTTGAGGTCGGCGGCGCTGGCGATCGGCGAGCCGGCCAGCACCACGAGCGCCATCATGTCGGGCCGCCCCGCCATCGCCGCCACCGTGGTCACCGGCGAGCCCTTGGCGATGAACGCCATGTCCGGCCCGGAGGCGAGCGCGATGTCGATGTCGCCCGAGGCCATTGCCTGGTGCACCTTGGTCGCGCCGTCGAAATTGGACAGCTTGAGGTCGAGCCCGCGCTTCTGGAAGAAGCCCTCGGCGAGGCCGATATCGGCGGGCGAGAACGAGAAGGATTGCGGCCCGCCCTTGGCGACGTTGAGCGTCTCGGCCCTGGCGCCGGCAGCGAGCACCAGCGCGAAGAGCGCGAGAAAGATTCGCGCTGCAAAAGCAACCTGCACCCTTCGACTACGCTGCGCTCCGCTCAGGGTGAGGAAGGTTGTATAACGCCCCTCATCCTGAGCGGAGCCCGAAGGGCGCAGTCGAAGGACGCACGGCGTCATCGTGCCTTCGCCTTTTTGGCGGCTTTCTTGGCGCGGGGGGCGGCGGGCGCCGCCTCGCGCTCGGCGGCGGCGAGGCTGGTCACGCCGGCGATCTGCAAGGTCCAATAGACTTCCTCGTTGTAGAGCCGGTGGGCGTGGCCCGAGAAGCGCTGTTCGTTCAAGCGCTCGCCGCGCCGCCGGCTGGCATCGCCGAGCTGGGTCGCGAGCTTGCGTCCGGCCTCGGCGAGCCGGACATACTCGCGCAGCCAGGACTCGTAGGCCTCGATGGCGGTGCCCGGCGCGGCCATGCGTCGGGCGCTATTGGCGCAGCTCGTCGCGCAGATAGTCGAGGCGGCGCAAGGTCTCACGGTCGGTGATCTGGAAGATGCGCGCCGGCGCGGTCCTGGCCTTGTGGCTGATCCACTGGTCGTGCGGCAGCGAGAAGATGTCCTTGGGCCCCCAGGTCACGGTCTCGTCGCCGATGCGGGTGCTGCCCTCGCCTTCCATCACCACGCAGACGCAGTTGCTGTTGGTGCGGTAGGCGCGCGTCTCCTGGTCCTTGCCGAGGCCGAGGAGATAGCAGTCGATGGTCGACAGCACCGCGCCCCCCGTCACCGGGTTGGTGTAGCGCAGCCGGCGCGAGCCGTCCGACGCGGGCGGCAGCGCCTCGAGCGCCTTGACCGCGGCGTCCCAGGGATAGCGGAACAGCGGCGAATAGCGCTGCGCCGCCGCCGGCGTGTCGGGCGTGAAGCCGGGCGCGAAGGCGGCATCGGGCGGCAGCACGACTGAGTCCCGCGCCGGGCCGGGCTCGAACACGCCGGTCTCCATGTAGGTGTGCATCGGCACGTCGAGCGCATCGACCCAGACCGAGCGGGTCTTGCCCTCGTGCCGGTGCTCGTGCCAGGTCCAGCCGGGGGTCAGGATCATGTCGCCCGGCAGCATCTTGCATACCTTGCCGTCGACGATGGTCTCGGCGCCGTCGCCCTCGAGCGCGAAGCGCAGCGCGTGCATGGTGTGGCGGTGCGGGCGCGCCTTCTCGCCCGGCATCAGCACCTGGAGATTGACCGTGAGGTTGATCGCGGCGCCGGTGCGGCCGACGCTGGCGAGGTTGGGGTTCTGCAGGATCAGCACCCGGCGCTCGGCATTGGTCATGTCGGTCTGCTTGACGGCTTCGTCGATCAGCGGGTTCATCGCGTCCCAGTGCCAGATCTGCGCCGTCTCGGGCGGGCGATTATGCCGGTTCTCCTGCTCCCACAGGGCCGCCACGCTCACCGCCGCCATCTTGGTATGGAATTCGTCCATCGCCCGGTCCTTCGTGTTGATGCTTGGCCCCGCTGAGCGGCATTTTCCCGCGTCCCGCGCCCGGGCGCAATGGCTGCGCTCGGACCGGGAGCGTCTCAGCTTGACGGTCCGTTATGTGCCGACATCTGCCTGCCTATTCGATCACTTCGTCCGCGCGGGCGAGGAGCATAGGCGGAATAGTCAGGCTTGCACCATAGCTCATAACATTTCCAGCCTCGGTCTGGTCGCGAGAGCCGAATTGGGTCGGAATGCCGTATTTCATTGCCAGCGACAGGATTCGACTGCGCGTGGGAATCGAAATGAAGAATGGAAGCACGGCGATGAGGACCCCGCCGAGCCGGTCATTGGCAAAAGCCGCAAATGCCTGGTCCAACTCTGCCAGCGTGCTTGCGCTCTGGGTTCTCAGCTCGAGGCCGAGGAGCCGCGCAGCCTCAATCGGAGGCGGCGCGTGTCCAGGATAATTCAGATCGGTGAGATCCGCGATCTGCTTCGCATTTGGCACCAGCTGGTGCAACAGCTCCAAGCGCTTTGCTATCAGCGACTGGAGGAACACGGTGACGCCCGTCGCGTTGGCACCCGGTCGCGCAAGACTCTCAACGAGCCCCAGTTTCACCGGGTCGGCACCGGTGACGAAGGCCACGGGCGTTATGGGACGCGCCGCCACATGTGTCCCCCAAGGCGTATCCGAGTCCGAAATCTACCATGTCGTGGTGATGGAAAGTGAACCTCAATACGCACGTCCGCATCGGGTCAACAGCGCCAGTCCTGCGGCGTGCTCATCACGTCCGCTCAAGCACCGAAAGCGGCTGCGAAGTGGACATGCCAGCGCTTCGCATTTGTGCCATCACCGGAAATAGCTTTTCGCTTAACGGGGTTTGCGCGGCCAACTCGCTCGCCGTCTCGAACCACGCCTACGAGAATGAAACTCGGAGAGCGCAAATTTTCTCAAATGAGCATGTGCGGAAGCCGGCCTAAATCTTGAGCCAGGGGAATGCGCCGCGGCGGTGAACCATGCTATGATCGCATTCCGAATAAAGCGGTGAGCCGAGGGCTCCGAGGGGGAACGCATGCCGTGCCGGACGACGGGACTACGCGAATCGGCCTTGTCGCTGCTGGTTCTTCTCATATTGGTGCCACTTTCGGCGGCGCGGGCCGAAACCATCGATCAGCTATACGAGAAAGCGAAGCTCGAAAAGGCGCTGGTGATCTACACCGGCGCCGGGCCGGCGGGGGCGAAGGCGGCGGCGGACGCGTTCGAGAAGCGCTTCCCCGGCATCGCCGTCACGCCCCATGGCGGGTTCAGCAACGTCCTCGACAATGAGATCGACCAGCAGCTCAAGGACAACAAAGTCACCGCGGATTTCGTGCAGTTCCAAACGATCCAGGATTATCACCGCTGGGACAAAGCGGGCGCACTCATGCACTTCAAACCGGAGGGCTTCGACCAGGTTCTCGACGCCATGAAGGACAAGAACGGCGCCTGGGTGGCCGTGAATGCGATCCCGATGTTGTACGGCTATAATCCCGACAAGGTGCAGGAGGCCGACGTGCCCAAGTCGGCGCTCGATTTCCTCAAGCCGCAGTTCCGCGGCAAGATCGTCACCGTCTATCCGACCGACGACGATGCGACGCTCTATAATTTCGACCTGATCGTGCGGAAATACGGCTGGGACTACATGAAGAAGTACATGGCGAACGAGCCCTATTTCATCCAAGGGCATCGCGACGTCGCGGCCCGCGTCAAATCCGGCACGGACTTCGTCAGCTTCGACATCACCAACGGCTCGCAGACCAGCGGTCCCGGCCCCGGCGGCAACCTGAAGATCGCGATGCCGGCGAAGGACAAGACGCCGGTCTTCTTCACCGCCGGCGGCATCCTCAAGAACGCGCCCCATCCCAATGCCGCAAAGCTCTTTCTGAGCTGGAGCTTGAGCAAGGAGCAGCAGAGCCGCGTGCCGATTCTCTATTCATCGCGCAAGGACGTGCCGCCGCCCGCGGGCCTGCCGCCGCTGACCAGCCCCCGGTTCGCGAACGGATATCGCGATTTTCTCGGCGATGGAACACGGCCCGCTTCGCTCCGGAAGCGCTTCGAGGCCCTCATCGGGCCGGTCACGAACAAGGCCACCGTGCAGTAGGCCGTCCCGCGCGGCAGGCCTGCGCGGGGCAGGCGAAATGTCCAAAAACGAGTCAGACGCGGAAGTCCAAACCGCGACGCGGCCCTCGGTCCTTACAAATAGCCGCGCTCGCGCCAGTAGCGTTCCGCGGCCGGGTGGTAGGGGACGAGCTGCGGCGTGTCCTCGGCCTCGCGGCACATGCGCTCGACCGGGAGCGGTCCCGCGCCCTGCCACAGGATGAGATGCTTGCGCCGGTCGAGCGCCTCGCAAATGGCGCGCACGCGCTCCTCATGCAGCTCGGCGTGGCAGAAGATCGGCCAGCCGCTGAAGTCGATGGTCGGATAATCGCGCGGCAGCTTGGGGTACATGCTCTTCTTCATCACGCCGCCGCGATAGCCCCGCGCCTCGAGCTTGGCGACCGTTTCCGCCGCCATCGGCAGCATGACGAGGCCGGCATCGATCGCCTCGTTGGTCCACACGTCCGCCGCCTCGTCGATGAGCGCGTTGGTCTCGCCCTTGACCGCGGCGGCGAATTTGGGCCCGTCGGGGAACGGCAGGGTGCCGTCGTAGCGCACCTCCCCGCCCCACGAATTGATGTCCTCGAGCGCGAAGCCCGCGGCCTTGCACAAATCGCGCAGGATCACATTCATGCAATGCTCGCGCTGCCCGCGCAGCGCGAAGACGAGGCGCGGCTTCTTCACGGCGATGTCCTCGAAGCAGGCCAGGCCGAGCTCGGGCCTGACCGCGAAGGCATAGGTGTCGTAGGACGGGATCACCGCGATCTGCCGCACCGGCTGCGGGCTGGCATAGGGGCCGAGGCCGCGATGGGCCATCATCAGCCCCTGGGCGGGATTGATGGTGGCGAGATCGGCCTCGCGCCGCAGCACCGCGTCGATCCCGTCGAACGCGCCCGAGCCGAACAGGCGCAGATTCCAGCCGCCGCTGCCCTGCTGCTTCAATTGCACCTGCGCCTGTTGCAGGGTGACGTCGTCGCCGGCGACCAGCGCGGCGGCGATCTCGAGCATGACGAGCGAGCGCGTGGTGACGGGATTGGCCCAATGCTCGGGCTGCGCCATCAGGGGCTCTCCTTATGTCACGATGTCGGGCTTGGGCGGATCGATCCCGCGCAGCAGGGTGAAGGCGACGGTGACGACGCCGAAGCGGGTCCTGAGCTTGGTGGGCGCGCCCCCCGCGAATCCCGGCGGCAGCACGGCGTCGACCGCGAACGACCAGGCCTCGCCGCGCGCCGGCGTGCCGACCACGAGCGCCACGTTCTCCGGCACCGTCACGGTCATGTGCATCTGCACGGCGCCCGTCATATCGTCCTCGCCGTACTCGCCGTCATAGCGCACGCCGGCCTCGTCCAAGCCCACGATCGCGCCATTGAAGAAGGCGAGCATGCCGAAGCCCGACCCGGTCGCGCCGCCGTAAGTGACCTTGTAGAACCCGTTCGTGATCATCCGGTGGAGAGTAGCACGGATGGGAGGCGCGACTAGAGCGGCAGCGCACCGCACAGGACGCGCGCGACCTTCTGCGGCGGATCGACGAAGCGCAGGCCGATCTTGCCCTCGTGCGGAAGGTGCCAGACGATGTTGGCGTTGAGCGTGCCGAAGCGCTCGATCATCAAGGTCGCGCGACGCGTCGACGCGAGCGGCGCCGAGAGCTGCACCATGGCGCCACCCTGCGAGATGTTGAGGACGACGCAGGCGAAGGCGCCGACATCGGTGTCGAGGCGTCCCTCCCACAGCGTCGGCTTGCGGCGATGCGCGCGGCGCTCGTGCGCGCTCGCCGCGGGCGTTGCTTCGCGGCGCGTTTGGGGGACGGCGTCCTCGATCGACACGGGATACGACCTTGCTCGAGCTGACGATGCGGAACCTTACGCCCATCGCATTTACGGAGCTTTACCGCTCGCTACAATTTTACGCGTATTCGAGTCGCGTGCGCTTCGATACCATCGCTGCCATGGCCCTACCGGACGAGGACCTGGCGCTCTCCGCGCCCTTGGCTTGGGCGTGGTCGCAGCGCCTGTGCCGCCAACTTGACCGCCGCGGCCGGAGCTGCGCGTGGTTCCACGGCGGCTGGCAATATCTGCGCCAGCTCGATCTCGTCACCACGCCGGGCGATCACGCGCCGTTCTACGGGGATGCGTTCCGCACGCTGATCCGCGCGGGCGCGCGCCGCGTGCTGGTGGCGGGCTGCGCGGATTATGCGATGCCGGCGCACGCGCTCCACGCCTTCGCGCGCGCCGGCGAGAGCGCCGATCTCGTCGTCATCGATCTGTGCGAAACGCCGCTGCGTCTCGCTTCGTGGTATGGCGCGCGCGTCGGCGCGGCAATCGCGACCGAGGTCGCGGACATGGTGTCCTACCGGCCGTCCAAGCCGTTCGACATCGTCTGCACCCATTCCATCCTCGGCCATTTCGCGCCGGAGACGCGCGCCGGCCTCATCGCCCATTGGCACAGTCTGCTCGCGCCGGGCGGCCGCGTCGTCACCGTCAACCGCATCCGACCCGACGCGCCGGCGACGGTCGCGCTCGGCGCCGAGCATGCACGCCTCTTCAAGGAGCGCCTGCTGCGCGACGGCGGCGGGCTCGGCCTCGAGCGGGCGGAGCTCGAGGCCTTGGCCGACGGGTTCATCGCCACGCGGTCCTCCTATCCGGTGCGCTCGGCCGAGGAGCTGCGGGATCTGTTCGAGCGCGGCGGCTTCCGCGTCGAGGCGCTCGACCTCGCGTCGGTCGAAGGCCGCGGCACCAGCGGGCTCAAGCTCGCCAACATGGCGGGCAGCGCCTGGTTCGCGTCGCTCGTCGCGGTGCGCGCGTGAGCCTTGCGCCTCAGTCGCCGATCTCGCACAGGAACTCGAAGAACTTGCCGCTCGGCGCGCGCGGGATGTCGTCGAGATGGGTGAACGTGACGGCGTAGGACGCGCCCAGCGCCTGATGCAGCATGTGCCGCAGCCGGTCCTCGTCGCCCGCGCCGAAGGGCGGCCGCGTCACCAGGCGCAGCTCCAAGGCATCGAGACTCCGCTGCACGAGCTGGAACTGGACCAGCCCGTCGACGCGGGAAAAGTTGCGGAACCATCCGGTCGGATAGCGCCGCGCCCCCGATGCCAGCACCAGCATCGCCCGCGCCCGCCCCAGGATGCGCGTCAGCACCGGCAGGGAGCGGCCGCACGCGCACGGCGCGCCCGGCTCGGCGATGTCGCCGATGGCATAGCGCAACAGCGGCATGGCGAAATTATGGAGCGGCGTCACCACCACCCGCCCCGGCACGCCGGTCGGACAGGGATCGCCGGCGTCGTCGACGATCTCGACCAGCGCGGATTCGGACTGCACGTGGTAGTGCTCGTAGAGCGGACATTGCAGCGCGATGTAGCCGACCTCGGACGCGCTGTAGAGATCGGCGATGGCGACGCCCCAGGTGTCGCGGCACTCCCGCCGCAATTCGGCATCGACCGCCTCGCCCACGGTGCGCAAGCCCCTGAGCGCCGGGAGCGCCGGCCCGTGCGCGCCGAAGTGCCGCGCCAGCGCGCGCAGGGCCGACGGCACGGTCAGGAGATAGGCCGGGTTCTCGCGCGCCAGCCACGCCGCCTGCTCCGCGGTGGTGGTGATGGCAAGATCGAGCACCGCCATCTTCCCGGTCGGATAGAGCGTCGCCATCGGCGCGCCCCAGTTGTCCAACAGCGCGCCGGCCGATGTTGGCGCGATCTCGCGCAGGCCGGCGCGCAGCACCGCGAGCTTGAGGCTGAGATCGCGGCGCTGCCACAGCTCCTCGCGCACGGTGAAGGCCTGCCAGAACAGCCGGTCGAGCGCGGTCATCGCCACCTTGACCGGCGTTCCGGTCGAGCCCGACGACACCTCGAGCGCGCGCGGGCCGTGCGCATCGATGGCTTCGCCGCTCGACAGCGCGTCGAAATTCGCGCCGACCTCGCGCCGGGTCAGGATCGGCACCCGGCGCCAGATTTCGCGCGTCAGCGCCTGGCCTTCCCGATAGCCCGCCGCAGCGAGCCGCGCGCGGTAGAACGGGACGCTGCGCCAGGCGTGCGCAGCGATGAGGCCGAGCTGGCGGAACTGCTGCTCCTCGAGCGCGGCTTGCGGCCACCATTGCGTCTCCTCGAGCTGCTGCACAAGGGCGAGCAGACCCGCGTTCCGGTCCGGGACGATGGCGGGCCAGGCGATGCCCGGCAGGGCGGAATGAGGAACCGAGGTCACTTCCCACCGATGGTAGGGCAGACGCGAATGCTGCGCTACGCCTGGGGCGATGCCATCATTAACTCACACCCGCCGCCCGACGAATCGGCAATTCTGGCTGTTCGTGCAATGGCATATGGAGGCTCCCATGGCGACGCCTCGCGATCCGCGCGAAGACCTCGATTACCGCCGCGGCTATCTCGACGGACGCATGGACGCGCTGATCGAACGGGTGGTCATGCGCGTATCGGACGGCGCCAGCGCCGCCTATCGCGTCGGCTATCGCGAAGGACGGCATTCGATCCGCTCGGATCGCAGCGCCGCCGCTTAGGAGACGCCGCGCGGGCGCGCTTCGGCGCGCGCCAGACCCTGTTCGAGCGCGATGCCGAGGACGACAGTGCCCGCCACCATCGTCCACGCGGCAGCCGATCCGTCCGGACCAGCCGCGCTCATGCGGAAATATGCGATCCACGCCGCGGTGGCGAGCACGCCGAAGCAGGCTGCGACGGCGCGCGGGGCTGCGCAGCCTCAGGCTTCCCGCGCAGACCGCGCGGAAGACCAGCGCGAACGGCACCGCCACCACCAGATCGATGACGTAATGCTGGCCGAGGCCCAGGGTCGCGACCAGTGTCAAGGCCAGGAAAATCGACACCGCGGCGCGCACGGCGAGCGCAGCGCCGCGCGCATAGATCAGCACGAGATAGGCCCACGCCGCGTGCAATGACGGCATCGCATTGCGGTCATAGGGCAGCACGGTTGGCGCCGGCGCGCCCGAAAGCGGCGCCGGCGGGACGAGCGCGTCGCCGAAGGCGCCGAGCGGCCCGGTCGCCGGCACGACGAAATAGAGCATGAAGCCGAACACGGCCGCGATCATGCACAAGGTCGCGAGCCGCGCGCGGTGCTCGAGCGCCGGCTTGCGGTTCATCACCACGACGGCGAGTGGCAGGGCGAGATAGACGATCCGGCATCCGTTCAGGAGCCACGGATCGCGATTGCACAGGGCGGCCGCGAGACGGGCGAAGCGCCCCACGCCCAAGGCTTCGTCGAACTCATAAAGCCGCCCGTCGAGCGTCAAGGGAAGGATGCGCTGCGTCGTCCACAGGAAGAAGGGAATCGCGACGATCGCCAGCAGGAACGGCAGCACGGCCATCATGTCGTCGCGGCGCCGGATGCGCTCGGCGCTGAAGCGGTCGGCGCGCAGCGCCCGCGTCAGCGTCACCGCCAGCGCCGCGAGGCCGAAGCCGGGACCGAGCGAGAGCAGCATGATCCCGGGCGTGAAGTCGGCCCACCGGTGCGCGACGCCGATCGCATAGAGGAGCGCCAACCGCGCCAGCTCGAGCGCCACGCCCAGGCGGCAGACGATGTCGCGGTCGCCCGGCTCGTTCATGAGATGGACGATGAACACGCCCATCATCGCGAACGAGAAGAACAGCGCCGGCTGAATCAGCAGCAGGATCGCGTGCGGCGGCGGGCCGCCGGTCAAATCCGCGGCGACCTCGACCGCGGCCACGAAGAGCGCCACGCCGGCCAGAACGGCCACAGGCTCAACGCGGACCGGATGGGTCGATGGAATTGGCGTCCCCTACCGGATTCGAACCGGTGTTGCCGCCGTGAGAGGGCGGTGTCCTGGGCCTCTAGACGAAGGGGAC
>Ga0209415_10001067_pt1 | contig 52286 bp, 54 predicted proteins | sample PeaSoiSIISIP2007_FD_187696 | JGI IMG/M metagenome (GOLD analysis project Ga0209415, IMG submission 187696) | Peat soil microbial communities from Weissenstadt, Germany - SII-SIP-2007 (SPAdes) (version 2) | ecosystem: Environmental > Terrestrial > Soil > Wetlands > Peat | place: Germany... | reverse complement strand
CGCAGCAGCTCCTCCATGTCCTCCTTGGACACGTCGACGCCCTCGATGTCGATCGCGCCGGGTGCCGGCACCCAGCCGACGGGGGTCTCCACGGCCTCGCCCCGGTCGCTGGCGCGGTCGAAGACCCACTCGAGGACCCGGGAGTTCTCGCCGTAGCCGGGCCAGAGCCACCGGCCGTCGGCGTTCTTGCGGAACCAGTTGACGTAGAAGATCTTGGGCAGCTTGTCGGGGTCGGTGGAGGCCCCGATGCGCAACCAGTGGCCGAAGTAGTCGACCATGTTGTAGCCGCAGAACGGCAGCATGGCGAACGGATCGCGGCGCAGGGTGCCGACCGCGCCGGCGGCAGCCGCGGTGGTCTCCGACGCCATGATCGAGCCGAGGAACACACCGTGCTCCCAGTCGAAAGACTGGAGGACGAGCGGGACGACCGACGCCCGTCGTCCGCCGAAGAGGATCGCGGAGATCGGGACGCCCTCGGGGTCCTCCCACTCCGGGGCGATCGCCGGGTCCTGGGCCGCCGGCGCGGTGAAGCGGGCGTTCGGGTGAGCGGCCGGCGTGCCCTTCTCGGGGGTCCAGTCCTCGCCTCGCCAGTCGGTGCAGTGGGTGGGCGGCTCGCCCATGCCTTCCCACCACACGTCGTCGTCGTCGGTCAGGGCGGTGTTGGTGAAAATCGAGTTCGCCGCGATCGTGAGCATCGCGTTGGGGTTGGTGTGGATGTTGGTGCCCGGCGCCACGCCGAAGAAGCCGGCCTCGGGGTTGATCGCCCGCAGGCGCCCGTCGGAGTCGAACTTCATCCAGCAGATGTCGTCGCCGATCGTCTCGACCTTCCAGCCGGGCAGGGTCGGTATCAGCATGGCCAGGTTCGTCTTGCCGCACGCAGATGGGAAGGCACCGGTCACATACCGGATCTCGCCGGCGGGCGAGGTCAGCTTCACGATCATCATGTGCTCGGCCAGCCAGCCGTCGTCTCGGGCGATGACCGAGGCGATCCGAAGGGCGAAGCACTTCTTGCCCAAGAGGGCGTTGCCGCCGTAGCCGGACCCGTACGAGATGATCTCCCGGGTCTCGGGGAAGTGGACGATGTACTTGTTCTCGGCGTCGCACGGCCACGCGACGTCGGCCTGACCTGGTTCAAGCGGGGCCCCGACCGAGTGGAGGCACGGCACGAACTCGCCCTCGGCGCCCAGGACCTCGAGGGCCCCCCTACCCATGCGGGTCATGATCCGCATGGACACGGCGACGTACGCCGAGTCGGTCAGCTGCACCCCGATGTGGGCCTTGTCGGATCCGAGCGGGCCCATGGAGAACGGCACCACGTACATGGTCCGTCCCCGCATCGAACCGCCGAAGAGCTTGCGGAGCGCCGCCCGCATCAGCTCGGGCTCTTGCCAGTTGTTGGTGGGGCCGGCGTCGGACTCCTCGGCCGAGCAGATGAAGGTCCGGTCCTCGACCCGGGCCACGTCGTCGGGATCGGAATGGCACCAGTAGCTATTGGGCCGTTTGGCCTCCGCGATCTTGGTGAAGGTCCCCGCTTCCACCAGCTGCTGGCACAGCCGGTCGTACTCCTCGGCCGACCCATCGCACCACTCCACCCGGCCGGGCTTGGTCAGCGCTGCGATCTCCTCCACCCAGTCGATCAATTTCTTGTTGGCGGTGGGGACGCTTGTGGTCGGAGGCATCCGGTCATACCTTCCTTCTTTTGGCAATGACTCGATCGACTGGGATGACGACGGCCCACTGATTCGTGTGGGGCCGACAATGCTAGGCATGGACGGTGGTCCACCCCAAACAGGCACCCGACAAAGGTGACCGTTCACCAACCGGCGAAGATGCCGCTCTTGAGCGTATCGGAAGACGCCTCAAGAGCCGATTTGGTCCGCCGCCACCTGGGGAGATGTGGAGCGGCGACGACGCCGCCGTGGTCTCGGTGCCGGGGGGGAAGGAGCGCTCCTCCCTCTTGTTCACCACCGACGCGGTGGTGGCGGGCGTCCATGTCGATCTCTCGCTCGTCACACTGCGCGATGTCGGGTGGAAGGCGCTCACGGTGGCGGTCAGCGACATCGCGGCCATGGGCGGGACGCCGGCCCACGCCGTGGTCGCCCTCGGGGCGGAGCCGGGGACCGACCTGGACGAGATCGCCGAAGGGATCGCCGAGGCCGCCGAGCGTTGGCGGTGCCCGGTCGTCGGCGGGGACCTCACCGCCGCTGCGCAACTCGTGGTGTCGGTGGCGGTGACCGGGACGCTGGAAGGCCCCGGCCCGGCGGTCCTGCGCAGCGGCGCTCATCCCGGAGACGCCCTGTTCGTCACCGGTCCGCTCGGCGCGTCCGCGGCCGGGCTTCGCATCCTGCGCAGCGGTCCGGACGCCGACCCGGGCCTCGGCGACGCCGACCGGAGGGCCCTCGAGGACGCCTACCGCCGCCCCCAGGCCCGGCTGGCCGAGGGCAGGGCGGCTCGCCACGCTGGGGCGACCGCGATGATGGATCTCTCCGACGGCCTCGGGCTGGACCTGCACCGGCTGGCCGCGGCCTCCGGGGTCGGGTTCGTCCTCGACGAGGTGCCGGTGGCCGCCGGGGCCACGCCGGAGGAGGCCGTGGGGGGCGGCGAGGACTACGAGCTGCTCATCGCGGCGCCCGACGCCGGGTCGCTGGCGGCGCGGTTTGCGGCCGATGGACTGCGGCCGCCGTTGCGGATCGGGACCTGCACGCGAGAGGTGGGGGAGCGCCGCCTGGGCGACAAGACCCTCGGGGCGTCCGGGTACCAGCACCGTTTCTGAGCCGGCGCCGCCACGCGCCTGAGCCTCAGGCGGTGGGGATGGTCCGGCGCGGCGGCTTGACCACGCGGCCGGCCCGGATGCACGAGGTGCAGACGTTGAGGCGGCGCGGTGTGCCGTTCACCAACGCCCGCACCCGCTGGACGTTGGGGTCCCAGCGACGCTTGGTGCGCCGATGGGAGTGGCTCAGGTTCATGCCGAAGGAGGGGTGCTTGCCGCACAGTTCGCACACCGCTGCCATGGCCGAATCCCTTCTCGAGCTGCCCGAAGCGGGCGGACGACGACGGACGCTAGGTCGTCGAGAACGACCGCAAGGTTAGCATCCGTCCCATGGGGGCCCCTTCGGAGCTGACCTCGGCGGTGGTGCGCGAGGCCATGACCCGCTTTCGTGACGCCCTGCGGTCGCACCAAGAGGTCATCAACCGTCTGAACGTCTACCCGGTCCCCGATGGCGACACCGGGACCAACATGATGCTCACCGTCGACTCGGTGGTCCAAGAGCTGGACTCCCTCGACCCCGCCGCCTCGATGGCCGAGGTCTGCCAGGCGCTCACCCACGGGTCCCTCATGGGGGCCCGGGGGAACTCGGGGGTCATCCTCTCCCAGCTGCTCCGGGGGGTGAGCGAGCGGTTCTCGGCCGCCGCCCCGGTTGGAGCCGAGGAGGTCGCCCTCGCCCTCGTCGAGGCGTCGGCCCTCGCCCGCAAGGCGGTGGTGAGGCCGGTCGAGGGCACGATCCTCACCGTCGCCCACGCCGCCGGCGAGGGCGCCGAGGCCGGGTGCGCCGAGGGGGTCGGGTTGTGCCAGGTCGTCGAGTCGGCGCGCCGCGCCGCCAAGCGGGCGCTGGACGCGACGCCGACGATGCTGCCGGTGCTCGCCCTGGCCGGCGTGGTCGACGCGGGCGGGGCCGGCTACCTCCTCATGTTCGACGCCCTGCTCTCGGCGATCGACGGGCGCTCGCTCCCCACCCCGCCGCCGATCGAGTCGATCCCGATGCCCCGGTTGCTGACGGCGCCGCCCGTGCACGCCGGCGACGCCGGTCACGGCGCGTCGACCGCCCTGCGCTACGAGGTCATGTACTTCCTGCATGCCCCCGACGACACGATCCCCGCCTTCAAGGAGGTGTGGGCCGGCATCGGCGACTCGATCGTCGTGGTCGGCGGCGACGGCACCTGGAACTGCCACATCCACACCGACGACATCGGAGCGGCGGTCGAGGCGGCGCTCGACTGCGGCCGGCCCCGCAACATCCGGATCACCGACCTGGCCGACCAGATCGAAGAGGAGCGGTGGGTCCGCGAGCACACCGGCGACGCCCCGCTCGAGGAGCGGTTCGGCCCGGTCCCCACCACCGACGTGGTCGCAGTCGTGACCGGCGAGGGCATCGGGCGGATCTTCCGGTCGCTCGGCGTCCACCACCTGGTCCCGGGCGGGCAGTCCATGAACCCTTCGGCTGCGGAGATCCTGGAGGTCGTCGACGCCCTCGACTCCCAACAGGTCGTGATCCTGCCCAACAACAAGAACATCCGCCCGGTCGCCGAGAAGGTGGACGAGCTCAGCGCGAAGTCGGTGCGGGTGGTCCCCACCGAATCGATCGTGGAGGGCTTCGCGGCGCTCTTGTCCTACGACCCGGCGTCGGACGCCGAACCCAACGTCCAAGCGATGGCGGCGTCGGCCTCCCGAGTCATCCCCGGCGAGGTGACCAGGGCGGTGCGCGACTCGAACACCGAGGCCGGCCCGGTGCGGGAGGGCGACTGGATCGGTCTGTGCCGCGACGGGGTGGTGTCGATCGCCGACTCCCCGTCGGGCGCCGCCTGCGGGCTGCTCGACCGCCTCGTGCGCGACCACGAGTTGGTGACGGTGATCGAGGGCGAGGGTTCCTCGCCGCCCGAGACGCGCCGGATCACCGAGTGGCTGCACGACGAGCGCCCCCAGGTGAGCGTCGAGGTCCATCACGGGGGCCAACCGCTGTACCCGTATCTCTTCGGCGTCGAATGAGCAAGGTGGAGGGGGGCGCCTCCACCGGGCGGCGGCTCTCCCAGCTCGCCGAGATCCCGGTCTCCACGCTCGAGAAGGTCAAGCCCCGCAAGGCCGAGGCACTGGCCGATTGGGGCGTCACCAGCGTGCTCGACCTCCTCACCACCTACCCGCGCCGCTACATCGACCGGACCCGTGCTGCCGATGTCGCCGACCTCGCGGTCGGCGACGAGGCGGTGGTGTTCGCCGAGGTGAAGCGGACCCGGGCCAACCGCAACCCGCGGGGCCGGAGCCGGGTGGAGGTCTCGGTCTCGGACTCGAGCGGGGACCTGACGCTCGTGTTCTTCAACCAGCCGTGGCGGGAGGAACAGCTGACCGTCGGCTCCCAGGTGCTCGTGTGGGGGAAGCTCACCGAGTTCCGAGGGAAGCGCCAGATGGCCCACCCGATCGTCGACCTCGTGGCCCGGGTGGAGAGCGGCGCCGCCGAGAGCCGGATGCTCCAAGTGATCCCCGTCTACCCGGCCTCGGCCAAGGCGGGTCTGAGCAGTTGGGAGATCGGCACCTATGTAAAGGAGGCGCTCGTCAGGGCGGGCCCGTTGGCCGACCCGCTGCCGCTCGAGTGGCGCCGGCGCCTCAAGCTGAACGGGCGCACCGACGCCATGCGGGCCATCCACCAGCCCGAGACGGCCGCCGAACCGTGGCCGGCCCGCGACCGGCTGGTGTTCGACGAGCTCCTCCGGTTGCAGTTGATCCTGGTGCTGCGCCGACGCGCCCTCGAGCGCGCCGCGCGGGCGATCCGCCACGACGTGTCGGCCGACGAGCTCTCGCCGAGCGGCGGACCCGGCGGCGCCACCCTGGTCGAGCGGTTCGTGGGGGCGCTCCCGTTCGAGCTGACCGACGCACAACGCCGTGCGCTCGCGCAGATCTTCGCCGACATGGCGGGGCCGCTCCCGATGCACCGGCTGCTGCAGGGCGACGTCGGCTCGGGCAAGACGGTCGTCGCGGTCGGTGCGATGCTGGCGGCGGTCCAGGGCGGTCACCAGGGCGCGCTCATGGCCCCGACCGAGGTGCTGGCCGATCAGCACTTCTTGGGCGTCCGCACGCTGGCCGACGGATTGGAGGTCGCCGACCCGGGCCGGCTCGGGGGGAACCGGCCGGTCTCGGTGGGCCTCCTCACCAATCGGGTGCCGGCCAAGGAGCGGGCGCGGATCGTGTCCGATCTCGCCACCGGTGAGATGGACATCGTGATCGGCACGCACGCGCTCTTGACCGAGGACGTGCAGTTCCGCTCTCTCGGTGCGGTGGTCGTCGACGAGCAGCATCGCTTCGGCGTCGAGCAGCGGGCCGGGCTCCGGGCCAAGGGGAGGATCGAGGAATCGGGTTCGGGAGCCGCGGTCGACCCCGACCTGTTGGTCATGACCGCCACCCCGATCCCCCGCACCGCGGCCATGGTGGTGTTCGGCGACCTCGACATGACCGTCGTCGACGAACTGCCCCCGGGCCGGGCACCGGTCACGACGATCTGGGCGCGCGGCGGCCTCGAGGAGGCGGCGGCGTGGGAGCGGGTCCGCAGCGAGGTCGCAGCCGGTCATCGCGCTTACGTGGTCTGCCCGCTGGTCGAGGAGTCCGACCGGGTGGTGGCCCGCTCGGCCGTCGAGGAGTACGAACGGCTGTCGGCCGAAGTGCTGGCCGGACTGGAAGTCGGGCTCCTGCACGGCCAGATGCCCACCGCACAGAAGAGAGAGGTCATGGACCGGTTCCGCGACGGCGAGGTCCAGGTGCTGGTGGCCACCACCGTGATCGAGGTCGGCATCGACGTGCCGGAGGCCACCGTGGTGGTGGTGGAGGACGCCGACCGATTCGGCATCGCTCAGCTGCACCAGCTCCGGGGCCGGGTCGGCCGAAGTTGGCGTCCCAGCTGGTGCTACCTGTTCGGGGCGGGGGACACCGAGGATGGCGCGACCCGCCTCTCGGCGGTCGAGCGGACCACCGACGGCTTCGAACTGGCCGAGGTCGACCTCGAGCTGCGGGGCGAGGGGACGATCTTGGGGGAGCGTCAGACCGGCTCGAGCGGGTTGCGGCTGGCCAAGCTTCGCCGCGACCGCGAGTGGGTCGAGCACGCCCGAACGGTCGCCGAGGCGATCGTCGAGGCCGACCCCGACCTCGAGGACCACCCGGTGCTGCTCGACGAGGTGCGTTTCACCCTCGACGAGGACGACGCGGCGTTCTTGTTCAAGAGCTGACGTGCTGCCGAGCTGACATGGTCGAGGACCAACGTCACGGTTTCGACCCCGGCTCGGTGTTCGACGCGGTCGCCGACGGCTACCAGGCCAACCGGCCGGGCTATCCCGACGCCCTCTACGACGCCATCGAGCGTGTGGTCGGCCCCCTCGCCGGGCGCCGCGTCGTCGACGTGGGCGCGGGGACCGGCATCTCGAGCCGCGCCCTGGCCGCCCGCGGGGCGAGGGTGGTCGCGCTTGACCCGAGCCTCGCCATGGCCCGGGCGCTGCGCGGCGCGTCGGGGTGGTTGCCGGCCACCCTCGGCCGGGCCGAGGCCCTTCCGATCGCCACCGGGGCGGCCGAGCTCATCACCTGTGCCCAGGCGTGGCACTGGGTCCGGCTGCCCGACGCGGCGATCGAGTGCCGCCGGGTGCTCGGGCCGGGCGGCCGCCTCGCACTGTGGTGGAACGTGAGCGAGGACGAGAGCGGGTTCTTCGACGCGCTGGAGACCGAGTGCGGGATCGATCGCTACGGCGGCCGGGTCCGCCAGGACGACCAGGCCAGCCTCGTGGACGTCGGCGGGTTCAGCGATGTCGTGCGCGACGCGCTCCGGTGGGAGTGGACCGTACCGATCGACCACTGGATGCAGACCGTGCAGACACGCTCGGTCCTGGCCAAGCTCGGTCCCGTGGCGGCCGAGCGGCTCGGCGCGATCGAAGACGTGGCGCGGCGATTCTTTCCGGGTGGCAGGGTGACCGAGTGGTTCACCACACGCCTCGCGGTCGCCATTCCATGAGCGCGCTCGGCGGTCAAAGTGTCACCAGGTCGGCGGGTTCCCACGCTACGGTGTCGACCGTGCGGGTCATCGGTGGCCGCAGCCGTGGGAGACGCCTCTCGGGTCGGCTTCCCGCTGGCGTGCGCCCGACCGCCGACCGGGTCCGCGAGGCCATCTTCGACGTCTTGGGCTCGATGGGCGGCGTCGCCGACCTGGGCGTCGTCGACCTCTTTTGTGGCAGTGGCGCCATGGGCGTCGAAGCGCTGTCGCGCGGGGCCGCCTCGGCGACGTTCGTCGACCACGACCTCGGCGCACTCGAGGCGGTCCGGACCAACCTCGCCGCTGTCGGCCTGGGAGATGAACCGGCCACGGTGCTGCGGGCCGAGCTCCCGGAGTGGCTGGAGCGCGCCGCCCCCTTCGACGTTGCGTTCTGCGACCCGCCCTATGGGTTCGATCGGTGGGAGGCGCTGCTGGGGTGGCTCCAGGCCGACATCGCGATCTTGGAATCGGCCGACGAGATTGCCGTGCCGGCCGGCTGGGAGGTGACCAGGTCAAGACGGTACGGCGGTACGCTCGTGACCGTGGTCCGCCAAGCGCCGTCGCCGAGTGTGATTGGGTCGTGAACCTCGCTCTTTACCCGGGCTCCTTCGATCCCTTCCACAACGGCCACCTCGAAGTCGTCGAGCGGGCCGCCCGGATCTTCGACGAGGTGGTGATCGCGGCGCTGCGCAATCCCCAGAAGAGCCAGGCGCTCTTCGACCTCGAGAGCCGCCGCGCCATGATCGATCAGTCGATCGCGCACCTGGACAACGTGCGGGTGGTCTCCATGAGCACCCTGGTCGTCGAGGTCGCCCGGGACCTCGGTGCGTCGGTGATCGTCCGCGGGCTTCGGGTGGTCTCGGACTTCGAGAACGAGCTGCAGATGGCCCAGATGAACCGGGAGCTCTCGGGCATCGAAACGGTCTTCATTCCGACCAGCTCGTCGCACTCGTTCATCGCGTCGCGCTTGCTCCGGGAGGTGGCCACCTACGGCGGCGACGTCTCGCCGTTCGTCCCCAAGCCGGTCGCCGCCATCATCGAAGAGAAGCTCGGAGCCGATGGAGGGGCCAAGGAGGGGGCATGATCGACGCCCCGGACGACCACTTCCCTCACGACAGCCAGTTGGACGGACTCGACGCCGAGGCGCTCATCGAGCGCTCGCTCGACCTGGTCAACGCGGCCAAGACAATGCCGCTGTCGGCATCGGTCCTGCTCTCGCGCGACGACCTGGTGCGGCTCCTCGCCCTGGCCTTGGAGCGGCTGCCCGACGAGCTCCGCGAGGCCCGCTGGCTGCTGCGCGAGCGCGAGGAGTTCATGGCCGAGCGCGACCGGGAGGCTCAGGCGCTCATGGACGAGGTCCGCGCCCAGGCCGAGCGGATGGTCGCTCGGACCGACATCGTCCGCCAGGCCAACCGGGTCGCCCAGCGGATCCTCGACGACGCCAACGAGGAAGCCCGCCGCATGCGCCACGAGACCGAGGACTACTGCGACCAGCGCCTGGCCGGGATGGAGATCGTCCTCGACCGGACCATGAAGACGGTCCGCTCGGGCCGTCAGAAGCTCCAGGCGATCAACTCGCCGGCCGAGCCGCCGCGCCCCGCGGCCGCCCCGCCGACCGACGCCGAAGAGCCCGAGGGTGAAAGCTTCTTCGACCAAGACCGAACCTAGGAGGCCTGCCGTGGCTGTCGGCCCGTTGGTGGTCCACGTCGCCCGACTTCGTCGTTCCTCAGGGACGGCTCGGGAGAAACATCGCGCGCCGCTCGACCTCGACGCGCTGGCGCCGGCGACCGCGGCCGACAGCCGGGCGCCGGACGGCGCCGAAGCCGACTGCGACCTCCTCCTCGAGGCCTTCGACGGCGGGATCATGGTCACCGGCACCATCCGGGCCCCCTGGGTCGGGGTGTGCCGCCGGTGCACCGCCCCGGTGGCGGGATGGCTCGACATCTCGGTCCAGGAGCGCTACTGCGACCCTGTGCCCCCCGGCGAGCCCGAGGACGAGGAGGCGTACCCGATCGCCGACGACACGGCCGACCTCGGCGTGATGGTGCACGAGGCCATCTTGAGCGAGCTCCCGCTGGCGCCGCTGTGCCGGGAGGACTGCGCGGGCCTGTGCCCGTACTGCGGGATCGACCGCAACGAGGAGCGATGCGGCTGCGTGGCGCCCCGCGACCCCCGTTGGGCTAGCCTCGACGTGCTCCGGTCGACCTCCTGAGGCCCAACCTCTGAGGCCCAATCTCGTAAGGCCACACCGGCCCGCGGCGGGTCGGAGAAGCTGAACGACCGGCGGCGGTGCCCGACCGGCCGCCCGATCGAACGACCCTGGAGACCGACGATGGCCGTCCCCAAGAAGAAGAGCTCGAAGGCCAAGGGGCGCAGCCGCCAGGCCGCCAACTGGCGGCTCGGGCGCCCGGCCCGCAGCGTCTGCCCGCACTGTCAGACGGTCAAGGTCCCCCACGTGGTCTGCCCGAACTGCGGTTGGTACAAGGGCCGGACGGCGGTCGAGGTCGACTGACTTGGCCCGCCACCGGGAGCGTCCCTCAGCCGACGCTCTGGGGTCGCTGCCCGTCGCCCTCGACGCGATGGGCGGGGACAAGGCCCCCAAAGAGATCGTGGCCGGTGCCCGCCAAGCCGCCGACGACGGGGTGCCGGTCGTCCTGGTGGGCCCGCCCGAGCTGGTCGGGGACACCCTCGGCTTGGAGCTGATCCCGTGCACCGAGGTCATCGAGATGGCCGAGGACCCCGCAGCCGGGGTGCGGCGAAAGAAGGACTCCTCCCTCGTGCGAATCGCCGAGCTGGTCCGTGATGGGCGGGCGTCGGCCATGGTCTCGGCGGGGAACACCGGTGCCACGATGGCGTCCGCACTGCTGCGGATGGGGCGCCTACCCAAGGTCGCCCGGCCCTGCATCGCCACGCCGATGCCGCGGCCGGGGAGGGCGCCGGCGGTGCTCGTCGATTCGGGGGCCAACGTCGAGTGCACCCCGGCCATGCTGGTGCAGTTCGCCCAGATGGCGTCGGTCTTCGCGACCGAGCGCTACGGGAGCGTCGACCCCACGACCGCCCTCTTGTCGATCGGCGAGGAACCGTCCAAGGGGACCGCGCTGGTCAAGCAGACCCACGCGCTTCTCGAGGCCGGCGTGCCCTGGGTGCGCTTCATCGGCAACGTCGAGGGCCGGGACCTGCTCGGGTGCCCGGCCGACGTCATCGTCGCCGACGGCTTCACCGGCAACGTCGCGTTGAAGACGGCCGAGGGTGCGCTTCGCTTTGCCATGAGGCTCGTCCTCGACGTGTTGAACCTCGACGAGGCGACCAGGGCCGCCGGTGACGTGCTGGCGCCGCACCTGTTGGCGGCGGCCGCCGAGCTCGACCCGGAGAACACCGGCGGGGCGATGCTTCTGGGCGTCGACGGCGTCTGCGTCATCAGCCACGGGTCGTCGTCTGCGGTGGCCATCGCCAACGCGCTGCACGTCGCCCACGACCTGGCCAAGGCCGACCTGTCGGGCCGGCTGGCCGGGTTGATCGCCGCCCCGGACTGACCAGGGCGCTCAGCCTTCGGCGCCGGCGCACCGCAGGCCCTCGCAGAGGACTCCGATCAGGCGCTGCACCGAGTCGGCGCCGCCCCGCAGGCGCTCGACGGCGTGGCAGGTGCCGATCACCAGGCTGACGATCTCGTCCGCGCCGACGTCGTCGCGCACCGCCCCCGCCTCCACCGCCCGGCGCAGGAGCCGGTCGATGCCGCATTGGAGCTCGTCCACGCTGGCCGAGCAACGAGACTTGATGTCGATCCCGGCCGTGTCCAGCGCGTCAAAGAGGTCGTGCTTCATCGCGGCCTCGGACGCGAACAATCCGAGGAACTCGAACAGGGCCCGCCCGGGGTCCTCGGCGTCCGCCGCGGCGCCAGCCGTCGCGATGAGGCCGGTCAGCTTGGTGAGGACGATCGCCTCGAAGAGCGCCTCTTTGGTCGGGAAGTGCCGGTAGAGGGTGCCGACCCCCACGCCGGCCCGCTCGGCCACCAGGTCGATCGGCACCGAGACGCCCTGGGACGCGAAGACCTCCGCGGCGGCGGCCAGGATGCGCTGGCGGTTCTTGACCGCGTCGGCGCGCATCGGGCGCGCCGCGCCCAGACCCGCGCCCACGTCGACGGCCTGGTCAATCGATGTCCCGCCCCCGTCCATCGCCGCTCGCTCTCTGCCCGCCCGCTGCCCATGCCCCGGGCGACCGGCGGGGTCCTTGACAAACGGAACTACCGTTCCGTATAGTGCCCCTAAAGGGAACTACCGCTCCGATTATACACCCGATGCGCCGATGTCAAGGCGCTGAGCTGGGTGGATCGGGGGGACGACCAGGCAAGGAGGTGCCTCGATGGCTGCAATCGACGTGGTAGCCCGGGCAAACGAGACGACCACGGGAACCGACAAGAAGCGCTGGGCGCTGGTCGTGATCGCGGTGGCCCAGCTGATGATCGTCCTGGACACCTCGGTGGTCATCGTCGCTTTGCCGTCGGCCCAGCGGGCGCTGCACATCTCGGTGGCCGACCGCCAGTGGGTGCTCTCCGCGTACACGCTCGTCTTCGGGACGCTGCTCTTGCTCGGTGGCCGACTGGCCGACTACCTCGGCCGCCGTCGCATGCTCCTGATCGGCCTGCTCGGATTCGCCACCGCGTCGGCGTTGGGGGGGCTGGCCCAGAACTCGGCCATGCTGTTCGGCGCCCGGGCGCTCCAGGGTGCGTTCGCGGCCCTGATGGCTCCGGCTTCGCTGTCGTTGCTCACCGTCACCTTTACCGAGGCCCGCGAGCGGGCCCGGGCGTTCGGCGTGTACAGCGCCGTCGCCGGTGGGGGTGTGGCCATCGGGCTCGTCCTGGGCGGGACGCTGACCGACCTCGCCTCGTGGCGCTGGACGCTGCTCATCAACGTGCCCATCGCGCTGGTGGCGGCGGTCGCGGTCCGGCGGGTGCTCACCGAGAGCCGGATCGAGTCGCGTTCGGGCTACGACCTGCGCGGATCGGCTCTGGTGACCGCGGGCATGTTCCTCCTCGTCTACGGGTTCACCACCGCCGGGACCGATGGGTGGGGTGCGAAGGTGACGATCGGCCTGCTGGGCGCCGCCGCGGTGTCCCTGGTTGCCTTCGTGCTCACCGAGCTGGCGGTGGCCAACCCGCTCCTGCCGCTGCGGGTGATCATCGACCGCCACCGGGGCGGAGCGTTCCTCGCGTCGTTCTTCGTCGGCATCGCCATGCTGGGGACGTTCCTGTTCCTCACCTACTTCCTCCAGGCGACCCAGCACTACTCCGCGCTCAAGACCGGCTTCGCCTTCTTGCCCCTATCGGGCGGGATCATCTTCGGGGCCGCCGTGGCCAGCCAGCTGCTCCCGCGCATCGGGCCCCGCACGCTCATGTTGAGCGGGCTGGCCCTCACCACGGCCGGGCTGTTGCTGTTCACCCGGCTCGGCGTGGCCAGCACGTTCGTCTCGGGCGTCCTGCCCGCCGAGATCGTGATGAGCCTCGGGCTCGCGCTGACGTTCGTCCCCATGAGCAGCACCGCGCTGATCGGCATCGACCGGCGGGACGCCGGCGTGGCCAGCGCGCTGGTCAACGCGACCCAGCAGGTCGGGGGCTCTCTCGGGATCGCCCTGTTGAACACCGTGGCCAGCTCGGCCGCGGCCGGCTACCTGGTCGCACACGCCGGGGGCCTGGGCTCGGCCGCCGCGGCCAGTGTGGTCCCGGCGGCCACCGTCCACGGCTACACCACCGCGTTCGACGTGAGCACGGTCATGGTGGTGGTCGCCTTCGTCCTCACGGCCACCCTCCTTCGGGGGTCCCGTCGGGCCGCCCAGACCGAGGCGCTGCCCGAGCTCGGTGCCGAGATGGCCGACGCGGCGGCCTGAGGAACGATCGGAGTCGGCGGGTCGCCCCCGGCCCGCCGGCCCGTCCGACCCAGCGGCCGAGACGCCCCTGAACTGGGCATTTCGACGGCCGCAGCGGGATTCGGGGCCCGAGACCACGCTCGGGAAGGGTCGCGGCCCGGTAAGGTGGGGTGACCATATCCCCAGCGTGCAGGAGCTCTTGTGCCCGCAGAGACCCACATCGACCGGCCCCCGCTCGACCGACAGGGGGTGTTCGAGCTCATCCGTGACCAGCTGGCCGACATCTTGGAGACCGATCCGGCCACCATCACCGAGACGGCGTCGTTCGCCGAGGACCTGAACGCGGACTCCCTGGCCCTCATCGAGCTGGTGGAGGCCTTGGAGGAGGAACTGGGGGAGCGGACGGTGGGCTTCCGGATCGAGGACGAGGACCTGGAAGACCTGCGCACCGTCCGCGACGCGGTCGACTACGTGGTCGCCAAGCTCGGAACCGGTTGATCGAGGCGACCCAAGCCACCCCGGTGAGCGGCCCGCGGCCGCTCGACCCCATCGAACTCGACGGCACGGCCGGCGAGCGGGCGCTGGCGGACCGGCTCGGACACACCTTCGGCGACTGGTCGCTCCTCCACCAGGCGCTCTCGCACCGCAGCTGGTGCGCCGAGCGGGACGGCAGCGCTTCCAACGAGCGGCTCGAGTTCCTGGGCGACGCCGTCTTGGGCCTGGTGGTGGCCGAGCACTGCTACGCCACCTACCCCGGGTTCGCCGAGGGGCAGCTGGCCAAGGTGCGCTCGGCGGTCGTCAACGCCCGCGTGCTGGCCCGGGTGGCCGAGGACCTCGCGGTCGGCGACGTGCTCCTCCTGGGCAAGGGCGAGGAGTCCTCGGGCGGGCGGGCCAAGGGGTCGCTCCTCTCCGACGCCACCGAGGCCCTGATCGGCGCGGTCTACCTCGACGCCGGGTGGGCGCCCGCCCGGGCGCTCGTGCTGGCGCTGCTCGGGGAGCGCATCGAGCGGGCCGCCGCCGAGCCCGACGACTTCGACCACAAGAGCCGACTCCAGGAGGCCACCGTGCGCCGCGGCGAGGGGGTGCCCCAATACGAGGTCGAGGGCTCGGGGCCCGACCACGGCCGCCGCTACCGGGCCCAGGTGTTCGTGGCCGGGGACAAGCGCGGCTCGGGCGAGGGGACCTCCAAGAAGGACGCCGAGCAGGCCGCGGCGGCCGACGCGTGGGGACGGCTGGGCGATGCCTGAGCTGCCCGAGGTCGAGACGCTCCGCCAGGACCTGGCCAAGGAGGTCGTCGGGCGAAAGGTGAAGCTGGTCTCGGTGGCCAACGGGCGCTCCGTCCGGCGCCACCCGAGCGCCAAGCACTTCCGGGCGCTGCTCGAGGGCCGCTCCATCAAGGGGGTCGGGCGGCTGGGCAAGTACCTGCTGGTCAACCTGGACAACGGGGCGACCCTCGTCGTCCATCTGGGGATGAGCGGGCAGCTGCTGCGGGTGCGCAGCTCGAAGGAGCCCAAGCCCAAGCACACCCACGTGGTCATCACCTTCACCCAGTCGGGCGAGCTCCGCTACGTCGACCCGCGCACCTTCGGCGAGATGTTCATCTCCGGCGCGGCCGCCGAGGGGGAGAAGCCGGCCTCCTCGTCGTCGGTCAACGGCGCGTCGCCGGCCGCCACGATGCCGATCCGCCAGGCCGTCCCAGAGCTCGCCCACCTCGGGTTCGACCCCGTCGAGGACGTCATGAGCTGGGAGCGCTTCGCCATCATGATGCGGTCGCGCCACGGCGGGATCAAGGCGCTGCTCATGGACCAGCAGTTCGCGGCCGGGATCGGGAACCTCTACTCCGACGAGATCCTGTTCGCGGCCGGGCTGCGCTACGACCGCCTGTCCGACAGCCTGTCGGCGACCGAGGCCCGGCGCCTCTACCGGGCCATGGTCGAGACGCTGGCCGAGGCGATCAAGCACCGCGGCTCCTCCTTGGCCGACGAGCAGTACCGGGACCTGTTCGGCGAGGTCGGCGACTACCAGGGCCAACACCAGGTCTATGACCGCGAGGGCCAGCCGTGCCGACGTTGCCGCAACCTGATCGTCCGGGCCAAGACCGGTGGCCGCTCGACCTTCTACTGCGAGCACTGCCAGGTTTGAAGCGACCTCGGCGAGCGGGCGGGCACGTCCGTTGGTCGGCGCTTGGGGATTGGTAGGGTCGCCCCGATGTTCCTGCGGTCCCTCGGCATGAAGGGTTTCAAGTCCTTCGCCGATCCCACCGTCCTCGAGTTCGAGCCGGGTGTCACCGTGGTGGTCGGACCCAACGGGAGCGGGAAGTCCAACGTCGTCGACGCCGTGACCTGGGTCTTGGGTGCCCAGGGCCCGCGTTCGTTGCGCTCGGCCACGATGGCCGACGTCATCTTCGCCGGGAGCTCGTCGCGGCCCCCCCTCGGCCGGGCCGAGGTCACCCTCACGATCGACAACACCTCGGGGAGGCTCCCCTTGGACATGGCCGAGGTGACCATCACCCGGACCCTGTTCCGCTCCGGCGAGAGCGAGTACGCGATCAACGGCGCGCCGTGCCGCCTGCTCGACATCCAAGAGCTCTTGAGCGACACCGGCGTCGGCCGCCAACAGCACATGATCATCGGCCAGGGCCAGCTCGACACGGTGCTCAACGCGCGCCCCGAGGACCGGCGGGCGATCATCGAGGACGCGGCCGGCGTCCGCAAACATCGTCAGCGCCGCGAGCGCGCCGAGCGCCGGCTCGCCGTGACCCAGGAGAACCTCGAGCGGCTGGGCGACCTCGTGCGCGAGGTCCGGCGCCAGATCCGCCCGCTCGAACGCCAGGCCACCGCGGCCCGCAGCCACGCCAGCCTGGCCGCCGAGCTCTCCGAGCTGCGCCAGCACCTGGCCGGCGTCGAGCTGGCCGAGCTGGCCGAGCGGGGCCGGGTGACGTCGGGCTCGCTCTCGGCGCTGCGCGACGAGGAGACCGAGCTGGGCGCGACCCTGGTCGAGCTCGACCGGGCCGCGTCGGCCGCCGCCGCCGAACTGGCCTCGCGCCGCGAGGAAGACCTGGCTGCCGCCCTCGGCCGGGTCCGGGCCCTCCTCGAGCGGACCCGCGGCACCAAGCAGGTGCTCGACGAGCGCCGGCGCTCTCTCGCGGTGTCCCTCGACGCGGCCGCCGATGTCGACGTCGTCTCGACCCTGGAGGCCGAGGCGGCGCGCCTCGGCGCAGAGATGGCGGCGACCGAGTCCGAATCGGTCGCCATGTCCCCCGAGGTCGAGGCGCTGGCCGGGGCCGAGGCCGAGCTGGCCGCCGACGAGCGGGCGCACCGAGAAGAGTGGGGCGATCACGGCGACGTCGGGGCGGCCGAGGAGGCCCTCGAGGTGACGAGGGCCCGGGTCGAGGTGCTCAGGAGAACCGGGGACCAGGCCCAGGCCGGCCTGCGCTCGCTCGAGCGGCGCATCGCCGGACTGAGCAACCGGGCCACAGAGCTGGCCGAGGCCATCGAGGCCCTCGATGGCGGCCGCGGCTCGCTCACCGAGCGCGGTGCGCAACTCGAGTCGGCGGCGGCCCGGGCCGAGGCCGCCACGGCCGACGCCAGAAGCGAAGCGGACGCCGCCGAACGAGCGCTGGCCCAGGCCGAGGAGGAGCGGCACCGGTCGGCCGCCCGGGCCGAGGCGCTCTCGCGGGCCCTCCAAGAGCTGCAGGGGTCGGGCGGACGCGAGATGCTGAGCGGCGGCGAGGGGGTCGTCGGGGCGCTGGTCGAGCTGGTCGAGATCGACCCCGGCTTCGAGTCCGCCTTTGAGGCGGCGGTAGGTGCGTCGATGGCGGCGGTGGTCGTCGAGGGGCGCCGGGCGGCCAAGAACGCGTTGGGCCGGCTGCGCAGCCAGGGGACGGCGGGCGCGGTCCTCCCGGCACCCGAGGGTCCGACGGCATGGCCGGGCCTCCCCGACGTCCCGTCGGGGGCCGAGCCGCTGCGGCCCCACGTCCGGACCCGCCGGGCCGCCGGTGGGCCGTTGGACTCCGTCCTCGACGCGGTGCTCGGGTCGGCCGTCGCCGTCGACGGATGGGAGCGCGCCATCGACCTCGCCCTCGACCGCCCCGAACTCGTCGTGGTGACCACCGAGGGGGACCGCTTCGCCCGAAGCGGTTGGCGGGCGCGGTCCTCCAGCCGTCTCGTGACGGTCGCCGCGGTCGAGGACGCCGAGTCACGCGCGGTGCTGGCGGCGGCCGAGGCCGGGGCGGCGGCCGACGAACTGGAGGGGGTCCGCGCGGCGTTGGAAGAGGCCCGGACCGCGGCAGTGGGCGCGACCCGGCAACTGGACCGCCACCTCGCCGAGACGGCCGCCTTGGAGGCCGAGCGGAGCCGGATGCTGAAGGATCGAGTCCGGCTGGAGACAGAGCTGGACGACGTCCGGCGCACCCAGAACGAGGTCGCGGAGTCCGCCGCCACCGAGGCCCGGGTCCTGGCCGAGCACGAGGGGTCGCTGCCCGGGCTGGAGGCCGCCTTCGCGGCGGCGGCGCAGCGAGCCGCCGACGCCCTGGTGGGCCGGGGGGCCCTCGAGCGGCGGCGGGCCGAACTGGCCGACGCCAGGCAGCGGACCGAGCTGGTCGCGGCGGGGCTCGCCGAGCGCCAACGGGTCCTGGCCGCCCGCCTGGCCGAGGTCGAGCGACGCCTGTCCGGGCACGGCGCCGAGCGGGAGGCCGCCGCGGGCCGGCGGCTACGCATCGAGGCCGACGTGCGGGCGGTCGACCGGCTGTCGGGCGTGGTCGCGCAAGAGCGGGCGCGCCTCGACGAGGTCCAGCGCGCCCTGGAGGCCGACTACCGCCACCAGATCGCCGCGGTCCGGGCCGGTGGAGAACGCCTCGAGTCGCTCCACCGGGACCGCTCGGGGATCGAGCGTCGGCTGGGCGAGGTGCGTGACCAGGCCCGCGTGCTCGACCACGAGGCCGCCGAGGTCGATGTCCGGACCGAGTCACTGACCGAGATGGTCCGCCAGCAGTTCGGCGCGACGCCGGCCGAGGTGATCGCGGTCCGGTGCCCCGAACTGCCGGCCGGCACCTCGGCGGCCGAGCACGCCGAACAGCTGGGGGCGAAGCTGGCCCGCCTCGGCCCGATCAACCCCCTGGCTCTGGAGGAGCTGAGCACCCTCGAGGAGCGGCACCGGGAGCTCGAGACCCAGACCGACGACGTCCGCTCCGCCCGGCGCGAGCTCCAAGAGGTCGTCCGCACCCTGGACCGGGAGATCGCCGAGACGTTCGCCACCGCGGTGGCCGACGTGAACGAGCACTTCTCGACCCTCGTCTCCACGCTGTTCCCCGGCGGCACCGGTCGGCTGGTCCTCACCGAGCCCGAGGACCTGCTCAACACCGGCGTCGACATCGAGATCCGGCCGGCCGGGCGAAACGTGCGGCGGGTCTCGTTGCTCTCGGGCGGGGAGCGGTCGCTCTCCGCGCTGGCGTTCCTGTTCGCGGTGTTCAAGAGCCGGCCGTCGCCCTTCTACCTCATGGACGAGGTCGAGGCGGCCCTCGACGACGTCAACCTGCACCGGTTCTTGGACATGGTCCACGAGTTCCGGGACGAGGCACAGCTGATCATCGTCTCGCACCAGAAGCGCACGATGGAGGCCGCCGACGCCCTCTACGGCGTGACGATGGCCCCCGGCGGGTCCTCACAGGTGGTCAGCCAGCGCGTCGAGGAACGCACCGAGCGCACCGAGCGCGCGGCGTCCTGAGCTCGACCGCCCAGGCGATCGCGCCCGCCTCACCCCGGTAGGCTCCAACCTCCGTGATCGCGCTGTGGATCGCCGTTGGTGTCCTGGTCGTCCTCGGGCTGTCGGCGACCATCGTCTCGCAGCGGCGACGCCCCCGCCGGGGCGCGCCGTCGGTCACGGCACCGGCTCGGGCAGAGCCGGCGCGTGCAGCGCCGGCCGGGCGTGAGGAGCCGAAGGGCGCCCTGCCCGAGGCCGCACCGGAGCCGCCGATCGCGCCGCCGGCGCTGCGCGAGCGATTGGGTCGGACCCGGGGGTTGTTCGCACCCCTGCGCGCGCTGGGCGGACGCGCCGATGTCGCGGCGGCGTTCGAGGCGGCCGAGGAGGCGCTCTTGCGGGCCGACGTCGGGGTCGAGACCACCGACGCGCTGCTCGCCGAGCTGCGCCGGACCCAGGCGCACCGGGACGGCGCCGCCGGGCTGCTCGGGGCGTTGAGCGAGCAATTGGTCGCGGTCTTCGCCGAGAACCCCGACCGAGCGCTGCGCTTCGACAACGAGCCGGGCGTGGTGAACGTCTGGTTGTTTGTCGGGGTGAACGGGGTGGGGAAGACCACCACCATCGGCAAGGTCGCGCTGGCCCGGCGGACCGAGGGACGCTCGGTCCTGCTTGCGGCCGCCGACACCTTCCGGGCCGCCGCGACCGACCAGCTCGCCCTGTGGGCGGAGCGGGCCGGCACCGAGATTGTCCGCGGCGCCGAGGGCGGCGACCCGAGCTCGGTGGTCTTCGATGCCGTCCAGCGGGCCAAGGCCAGGGGCAACGACCTGGTCCTGGCCGACACCGCCGGTCGCCTGCACACGAAGGTCAACCTGGTCGAAGAGCTCCGCAAGATCCGCCGGGTGGCCGACCGCGAGCCCGGCCGCGTCACCGAGGTGCTGCTGGTGCTCGACGCCACGACCGGCCAGAACGCGCTGGCCCAGGCCCGCCAGTTCACCGAGGCCGTGGGGGTCACCGGGGTCGTGCTGACCAAGCTCGACGGGACCGCCAAGGGTGGCGTCGTCATCCCGATCGAGCGCCAGCTGGGATTGCCGGTGAAGCTGGTCGGGGTGGGCGAGGGAACCGGGGACCTGCTCGCGTTCGATCCGGGGTCCTTTGTCGACGCGCTGGTCGGCCTTTAGGGCCCCGGTAGCCTGAACGTCCCATGTTCGACGCGCTCTCCGAACGCCTCGAGCGGGTTGCGGGTCGGCTGCGGAGCCGCGGACGCATCTCGCCGGCCGACCTCGACGAGGCGCTCGCGGAGATCCGCACCGCGCTCCTCGACGCGGACGTCGAGCTCGGGGTGGCCCGCCACTTCGTAGAGGCGGTCCGGGAGCGCTGCAGCGGCGAGGTCCTGGCCAAGAGCCTCACGCCGGGCCAGCAGGTCATCAAGGCGGTCCACGAGCAGCTGATCGACGCGCTGGGCGGTGAGGCCCTTCGCCTCACCTACGCGTCGCGGCCGCCGACCGTGGTGCTGTTGGCCGGCCTCCAGGGATCGGGCAAGACGACCGCCGCCGCGAAGTTGGGCCGGTGGTGGAAGCAGCAGGGCCGTAACCCGTTGCTGGTCGGGGCCGACTTGCAACGGCCGGCGGCGGTCGACCAGCTCCGGGTGCTCGGCGCCTCGGCGCAGGTGAGCGTGTTTAGCCAGCCCGGGGACCCGGTGACGACCGCCGTGGCCGGCGTCGAAGAGGCACGTCGGCTGGGTCGCGACGTCTGCATCATCGACACCGCGGGCCGCCTGACCATCGACGACGCCCTGATGGACGAGGTTCGGCGGATCTCGGCCCGCACCGAGCCGCACTACACGTTCCTGGTGATCGACGCGATGACCGGTCAGGACGCGGTGGCGACCGCTCGAGCGTTCCACCAGACGCTGGCCTTGGACGGGGTGATCCTGTCCAAGCTGGACAGCGACGCCCGCGGTGGCGCGGCGCTCTCGGTGAAAGAGGTCGTGGGCGCACCGATCGTCTTCGCGTCAACCGGGGAGAAGCTCGGTGACCTCGACCTGTTCCACCCGGACCGCATGGCCGACCGGATCCTTGGCATGGGCGACATGCTCACGCTGATCGAGCAGGCCGAGCGGACGATGGACCAGGACGTGGTGGCCCGGTCGGCCGACAAACTGTTCTCGGGGCGCTTCACCCTGGACGATTTCTTGGAGCAGCTCCACCAGGTCCAGAAGATGGGATCGCTCGGCGGGATCCTTCGCCTCATGCCCGGGATGTCCAAGGAGATCCGCCAGGCGGCCGACCAGATCGACGACGGCCAGGTGTCGCGCGTCGAGGCCATCGTGCGATCGATGACCCCGACCGAGCGGGCCGACCCGGCGGTGGTCGACGGGTCCCGCCGGGTCCGCATCGCACGGGGGAGCGGCACCTCGACCCAGGAGGTCAACCAGCTCTTGAAGCAGTTCAAAGAGATGCAGAAGATGATGCGCGGAATGGGTCCAGCCGCTCAAGGCGGCGCTCCCGGCGGCCGCCTGGGGAGGCTGGCCGCCGCACGAGGGCTCGGCGGGGCGAGCGCCGAGGACTCGCTGGCCGAGATGCTGGCCGGCCGGGCACCAGCCGCGCCCCGAACAGAGGCGCCCCGCCCCCCCGCCGGGTCCAAGGGTCGCGGCGGGCGCAACAAGAAGAAGGGGGGCCGGGTCACCCCGCCCAAGGGCCGGTGACCTCGGGCCGCCCCGGGTGGGCGGGGGACCGCCGGGATCTGCGAGAATGGTCGGCCGGAGCGGTCCCGGGCATCGTCGGGGTGCCGCTGGCGGTCGGCATGTCCGCTGACACCAGAAGCCGACCGACCGAGGGCGGTCTGGCCCGCCAGGATCTACTCGTAAGGACCTACGGAGGAATGAATCGGTGGCAGTGAAGCTCCGCCTCGTGCGGATGGGAAAGAAGAAGCAGCCCACCTACCGGGTGGTGGCGGCGGACAGCCGCTCGCCGCGCGACGGCCGCTTCCTCGAGATCCTCGGGACGTACGCCCCGAGGGGCAAGTCGACCGCCGAGCCCGACGCCATCGTCAACATCGACAACGCCAAGGCGCTCAAGTGGCTCGGCCAGGGCGCCCAGCCGACCGAGCGGGTCGAGCGGCTCCTCAAGACCTCGGGTGCGTGGGACGAGTTCACGGCGGGCAGGGCCAAGTGAGCGAAGACGACTACGAGGCCGGCGACATCAACACCATCGCCGGTGACGAGGCCGATGACGACCTCGACGAAGAGGAAGAGGAAGAGGAAGAGGAAGAGGCCGACTACGAGGTCGGCGACGTCAATGCGTTGAGCGAGGACGCCGAAGATGACGGCGACGACATGGCTGGCAACCGCGGCGACGACATGGCCGGCAACCGCAGCGACGACTCGATACCGGTGGCGGTTCTCACCTATATCGCCCGCTCCCTGGCCGACGAGCCCGACTCGGTGGTGGTCGAGGCCGAGAACCGGCGGGGATCGGTGGTGCTGCGAGTCCACGTGGCGCCCGAGGACATGGGGCGGGTCATCGGCCGGCGCGGTCGCACCGCCCAGGCCATCCGGACGCTGGTCGGCGCGGCCGGCGCGCGCGACGGCACGCAGGTGAGCGTCGACATCGTCGACGACTGAGGTGGTCGCGGGGGTGGGTCCGACGCCCCCCGGAGACCAGCCGGGCGAGCTCGAGGTCGGCCGAATCGGCAAGGCCCACGGTCTCGCTGGCGAGGTGCGGGTCAATCTTTGGAGCGAGTCCTCGCGACTCGAACCGGGTTCTGTGCTCACGACCGACCGCGGGCCGCTGACCGTGGTCAGCTCGCGACCGCACCAGGGACGTCACCTGGTGTGCTTCGAGGGGGTCGACGGCCGCGAGGGTGCCGATGCGCTGCGCGGCCTGTTGCTCCGGGCCCGGCCGATCGAGCGACCCGGCACGCTGTGGGTCCACGAGCTGGTCGGCGCCACGGTCGTCTCGAGCGACGGCCGCGAGCTGGGCGTGGTGGCCGCCGTGGAGGCCAACCCGGCTAGCGACCTGTTGGTCTTGGCCGACGGCGGGCTCGTCCCGTTGCGCTTCGTGGTCTCGCATCGGCCCGGCGAGCGGGTGGTCGTCGACATCCCCGACGGCCTCCTCGACTGAGGTGGTCGTGCGGATCGACGTCTTCACGATCTTCCCCGATCTCATCGAGGCCTACTGCTCGGGCAGCCTCCTCGGGCGTGGACGCGACCGGGGCGTGGTGGACCTTCGGGTGCACGACCTCCGTGCCGCCGCAGACGACCCCAGGCGTTCGGTCGACGACTCGCCGTTCGGTGGCGGTCCGGGGATGGTGCTCATGTGCGAGCCGCTGTTCGCGGCGGTCGATGCGGCGGATGCCGACGGCGACCTCCCGCGCCCGCTCCTCTTGCTCAGCCCGGGCGGGCGGCGGTTCGACCAGGCGATGGCGCGGGAGCTCGCGGCGTCGGCTGGGTTCTCGCTCTTGTGCGGCCGCTACGAGGGAGTGGACCAGCGGGTGAGCGACCACCTGGTCGACGGCGAGGTCTCGGTCGGCGACGTGGTGCTGGCCGGGGGAGAGGCCGCGGCGCTGGTCGTCGTCGAGGCCGTCGCACGCCTTGTGCCGGGGGTGCTCGGCAACGTCGACTCCCCGCTCGAGGAGAGCTTCGCCGGCGGCCTGCTCGAGTACCCCCAGTACACCAGGCCGGCCGAGTTCCGCGGCTTTGGGGTGCCCGAGGTGCTCCTCTCGGGCGACCACGGGGCCGTCGAGCGGTGGCGGAGGGTCCAGGCGCTGCGGCGCACGCTCACCCTTCGGCCCGACCTCGTCGAGGCTCGGGGCGGGCTCAGCGCCGAGGAGGTGGCGCTGTTGGCCGAGGCCGGCGAGGGGCGCCTGCTCTCCGAGCACGGCTACGATAGGTAGCTCGGCCGAGGGCACTCATCTCTCGCCACCTGACCCCGGCGACCCCGGCGACTCCGGCGACAAGGACCACCATGCACCCCACCGAGATCATCGACCGCGACAACCTGCGCGACGACATCCCGGACTTCCGTCCCGGTGACACCTTGAAGGTCCACGTTCGGGTCGTCGAGGGCAACCGCGAGCGGGTCCAGATCTTCCAGGGCGCGGTCATCCGGCGCCAGGGCTCCGGGGTCCGCGAAACCTTCACCGTGCGCAAGGTGAGCTTCGGGGTGGGCGTGGAGCGGACCTTCCCGGTCCACTCGCCGAGCATCGCCAAGCTCGAGGTGGCCACCTTCGGGGACGTCCGCCGGGCCAAGCTGTACTACCTGCGGGACCGGGCCGGGAAGTCCGCCAAGATCAAAGAGCGGCGCACCGCCCGGTCGTGAGGGCATGCGCTCGATTGGGACGCTGATGCCCAGGTGAGCGAGGAAGAGCTCGAGCAGTACGAGGCCGAGATCGAGCTCGCGCTGGTTCAGGAGTACCGGGCGGTGCTCCCGATGTTCTCCTACGTCGTCGAGACGGAGCGGCGCTTCTATCTGGCCAACGAGGTATCGCTGCACGTGCGTTCCGAGGCGTCGCCGCCCTGCATCGAGCTGGAGCTGACCGATGCCTGGGTCTGGGACATGTACCGCCCGGCCCGCTTCGTGCCCTCGGTGAGGGTCGTGTCGTTCCGCGACGTGAACGTCGAACGGCTGCCCGAAAAGGAGCTCTGAGAGAGTGGGCCGATAGGCCCTTCTGGAGCGGTTGATTCGCCGTAAGGAGAACGGCTGCCGCTTGTCCTGCCGTGACCGGTTGAGCCGCTGTCTCGCCTATCCGCGCTGCTCTAAGCCGGTCCGCTTCGATTGGGGCTCAGTGGTCGAAGACCTCGGACAGCTCAATCGGTGCGACCACCTCCAGTTGGTCGAAGGTGCACGACTCGGCGTCGCGGTCGGGGCGCCAGCGCCGGAACGAAGTGGCGTGGCGGAACCGGTCACCCTGGCGGTGGTCATAGGCGACCTCGCACACGAGGGTGGGCCGCAGCGGGTGAAGCTCCAGCTCGGCGTCGGACTTCCACCGGCTGGCCGTCGGTCCCGAACCGGGGGCGTCCCGCCACGGATGGGTGTCGCGCTCGCCGAGTGCAAGCGGCGCCAGCTCGTCGACGAGCTCGTGGCGGCGCTTGGCGCTGAACCCCGAGCACACCCCGACGTGGCGCAGCACGCGCTGGTCGTCGTAGAGGCCCAGCACGAGCGAGCCCACGCCGCCCTGCTTGTGGTCGCGGAAGCCGGCCACCACGCAGTCGGCCGTCCGCTCGTGCTTGATCTTCCACATCACGCGTTTGCCGGGCTGATAGGAGAGATCGGGAGATTTGGCGACCACACCGTCGAGCCCGGCCCCCTCGAACCGGTCCAGCCAGTCCGCGGCCAGCGCGACATCGGTGGTCTGCGGGGTGATCTGGACCGGATCGCCGGCGCCGCGCCCCGGGAGCAGCGCCTCGAGCCGGGAGCGACGCTCGGCGAACGGCAGCCCACACAGGTTCTCGTCGTCCTGGGCAAGGAGATCGAACGCGACGAACGAGGCCGGGGTCTCGCCGGCCAGGCGCTTGATCCGCGACTCGGCGGGGTGGATGCGCTGGAGCAGCGCTTCGAAGTCCAGCCCGCCCGCACCGGCGATGACGATCTCGCCGTCGATGACGCAGCGGTCCGGCAGGGCGGCCGCCAGCGACTCGACTAGCTCGGGGAAGTAACGGGTGAGCGGGCGGCTGTTACGGCTCGAGAGCTCCATCTCGTCGTCGCAGCGAAAGACGATGCTGCGGAAGCCGTCCCACTTGGGCTCGTAGCGGAGGCCGTCGGCCTCCGGGAGCTCGCTCACCAGCTTGGCCAGCATGGGGTCGATCGGTGGCGAGAGGGGGAGGTCCATGGCCGGCCTACCCGAGCAGCGGGGCGAAGAGGTCCCCGTGCTCTTCCACCCGGCCGAGCACGTCGTCGGGCAAAAAACGCAGCCGCTCCGCCTTGCCGTCGGAGGCGAGCCGCTCGACCTCCTCCCAACTGACCGGTGCGGACACCGTCGGCTCGGCCCGTGCCCGCAGCGAGTAGGGGGCGATGGTGGTCTTGGCGACGTGGTTCTGGCTCCAGTCGATCAGGACCCGGCCCTTGCGGAGCTCCTTGCGCATGTTGGCCACGACCAGATCGGACCGGGCCCGGGCGAGCTCCTGGGCAATGGTGCGGGCGAGCTCGCGCGAGCCGCCGTCCTCCCACTCGCGCTGGCGGTCCGCCTCGGGCAACGGCACGTAGAGCTGCAGGCCCTTCGAGCCACTCACCTTGGGGTAGCAGGTCCAGCCGTGCTCGTCGGCCACCTGCTGGGCCAACAACAGCGCAACCTCGGCGCACTCGACGATGGTCGCCGGCTCACCGGGGTCGAGGTCGAAGACGAGGAGGTCGGGGACCTCGGGCCGACCGCTCGGCCCGACCCGCCACTGGGGCACGTGCAGCTCCAGCGAGGCCAGGTTGGCCACCCACACCATGGTCGGAAGGTCGTCGAGGATGACGAAGTCGACGCCGTTCTGGTCCCTCGCCTTGGGGCTCGCCAGCACGCGCTCGCTGCGGACCCAGTCGGGGGCGCTCTTCGGCCGGTGCTTCTCGTAGAAGGAGTTGGCGTCGTCCACGCCGCCGGGGAACCGCCGCATCGTGAGCGGCCGGTCGGCCACGTGCGGCAAGAGCACCGGCGCGATCCGGACGTAGTAGTCGATCACCTGACCCTTGGTGAAGCCGGTCTCGGGGTACAGCACCTTGTCGAGGTTGGAGAGCGTCAGCGTCTTGCCCTCGACGTCGACCACCGGTCGGCTCGGGTCCGCGCCGTCGTTCCCGTCCCGGGCCACGTCGAGGCCCTGGGGCGCGCGGGAGGAGGATTCCCTGGCCACAGGTGGGCCACCCTACCGGGTGGGCCCGAACGCGACCCCGATTGGCGCCCGTGTCCGGAGCACTCGGCGTCGAGTGGCCGGCGCGGACAGAATCGGTCGGTGCTGCGATCGGTGGACCTCGGCCGCGTCCGCGGCGCCCTGCGGCGGGCCTTCGTGGCGTCGGCCAAGGATCGGATCACGACCAGCGCGGCGGGCCTCGCCTTCCACTGGTTCCTCGCGATCTTCCCGGCCGCCATCGCCGCGCTCGGGGTGATCGGGATCGTCGGGATGTCGGCCGCCGGGCTGCGCCACCTGGTCCACGATGTCGGGGTCCTCCTGCCCACTCAGATCGCCGACACCATCGACGAGGCGCTCCGAAATCCGATCGGCGGGACGGGGGGATGGTTCGCCGTGGTGGTCGGCCTCGCAGCCGCGCTGTGGAGCGCGGTGGAGGCGATGGCCGCGCTCCAGGTCGGTCTCGACGTCGCCTACGACGTCACCACCGATCGCGGTTTTGTCGGTCGGCGGCTGCGGTCGTTGCCGTTGCTGGCTGGCACGGTTGTGCTCGGCGGTGGCGCGTTCGGGCTGCTCGTGCTCGGTGATCCGATCCGGTCGCTCTTCCCCACCGCCTTCCCGCTCGCCCGTTCCACATTCGACGCACTGTGGGTCGTGATCCGTTGGGGTGGCGCACTGGTGCTCGTCATGGCCTTGTTGTCGATGTACTACGCCATCGGACCCAACCGAGCTCGGCCGAGGCGGTGGATCAGCGCGGGCGCAGTCATCGCTGCGGTCGGATGGATGGCGGCGTCGGCGGCGTTCTCGTTCTATCTCGACCACTTCGGCCACGAGTCGCGCACCTATGGCGCGTTCGGCGGTGTGGCGGTGCTCCTCCTGTGGCTGTTCATGACCGCGCTCGCGGTGCTCCTGGGTGCCGAGCTCAACCGCGAGCTCGACACGCCAACCTCGGATCGTGAGGTCGAGCACGCCTGAGGGAACGCGACGCGGGTCGAGTTATCGTGGGCGCTCGCTGTGCACTCTTTGATTCGGCTCGGACTGGAGCTCCCCGCACTCCTCGGTGACCCGGGTCCGGGAAGGATCGAGGGCGACCTGATCTCGGTGGCCGAGGTGGCTCGGCTCGCCGAGGACGCCGCCCTCAGCACCCTGTGGCTGGCCGAGGCGGGTCCCGGGGGCATCGATCCGGTGCCGTTGGCCGGGTCACTGGCCATCGCGACCACCAGGCTCGGGGTCGGGATCATGATCCGGCCGAGTCGGGGGCGGCACCCCTCGGTCCTGGCCCGCGACGTCACCACCATCGATCTGCTCACCGATGGCCGTGCCGCGGTGGCGCTGGTGGAGGACGGCGCGGGGCCGCTCGACGTTGAGCGCCTCGGCGAGGCCGCGTCGATCCTCCATCTCCTCTTCACCGAGGAGGAGGTGACCACCTCGGGCCGCTTCTACGAGGTTGCCGAGCTCACCACCCGGCCCCGGCCGCTGCGTCCGGAGGGTCCACCGGTCGTCGCCGGGATCCTCGGGCCACCGGTGACCGCTGACCCCTGGCCCGAGTCGGTGGTGGTCGGGGCGTCGGCCGACGCGTACGTCACCGGCGGTAACCCGGCCGACGTGGCGGCGTGCCGGAACCGCCTCGAGGCCGTCGCCCCGCCCGGCGGGCGCCCGACGCTCTTGTGGCGCGGCGCGCTGGCGGGTGACCCCCTCCGGGCGGCCGAACTCGCGGGGTCGGTGCTCGAGGCGGGAGCGGACGGGCTGATCGCCGTCCTCGACCCCGACTCGGCGACCGGCGGCCGGCTCGTGCGGGCGGCGGTCGGCGGGCTCCTCGACACGGTCGGCCCGTTGGCCGACACGGCGTGAGGTTCGGCGCCCATGTCCGGGCGGGCAGCACCCTTCTTCTCGCGATCGAACGGGCGCAAGAGATCGGGGCCGACGTCGTCCAGGTGTTCACCCAGAGCCCCCGCGCCTGGAAGCCGAGGCAGTACGACGCGGGCACCCTGGCCGCATACCGCGACGCAGCCGATGGGCGCCCGGGCGGGCTCCCGACCTTCTGCCACGCCACCTACCTGATCAACCTGGCGTCCCCGGACCCCGAGCGTTTCGGCCTCTCCCGGTCCTGTCTCGCCGCCAACCTGGCCGTCGCCCGCGCGATCGGCGCCCAGGGACTGGTGCTGCACGCAGGCAGCCACCTGGGGGCCGGGTTCGACAGCTGTGTCGCCCGGGTCGCCCGAGCGTTGGTCGACGCACTCGAGCTGACCGGCGACGGACCCGCCAAGGCGGCCGCGTGCCCGATCCTGGTCGAGAACACCGCCGGCGCCGGGGGGACGGTCGGGCGAAGCCTCGACGAGCTGGCCCGCATCCTGGAGGCGGCCGGGGACCGGCCCGACCTCGGGGTCTGCCTCGACACCCAGCACATGTGGGCGGCCGGCATCGCCTACGGGTCGCTCGAGGAGGCCGACTCGCTGGTCGCCGAGGTGGACCGAGCGGTCGGCCTGGCCCGGCTTCGCTGCCTGCACGTGAACGACTCGGGCGTGGAGTTCGGCGCCCACCGTGACCGCCACGCCAACCTCGGCGAGGGGACCATCGGCGAGCACGCGTTGGGCTGTCTGCTCGGGCACCCCGTCCTCCAAGACGTCCCGGCGATCCTCGAGGTGCCGGGGGCCGGTCAGGGCGCGCGGGCCGAAGACGTCGCCGCCCTGCGCCGTGCCCACCGGCTCGGGGTGGGCCTTCGCCGGTGATGCCTTGCGTTGGGGGCCGGGGTCGCCAAAGCTGAAGCTCCGAGCCAGGGGGGCCAGGAGGACGCGGTGACGACCACCCGCATCGAGACCGACAGCATGGGCGAGATCGAGGTTCCCGCCGAGGTGTACTGGGGCGCCCAGACGGCGCGCTCGCTGCATCATTTCTCGATCGGGGAGGACACCATGCCCCGCCCGGTCGTCCGGGCGTTCGGGATCTTGAAGGGGGCCTCGGCCCGGGTCAACGCGGAGCTGGGCAAGCTCGACCCCCACCTGGCCGACCGCATCGCCGAGGCGGCGGCCGAGGTCGCCGAGGGGCGCTTGGACGCCCACTTCCCTCTCCGGGTCTTCCAGACCGGCAGCGGGACCCAGACCAACATGAACGCCAACGAGGTCATCTCCAACCGGGCCATCGAGCTCGAGGGCGGCGTGATGGGCTCCAAGAAGCCGATCCACCCCAACGACCACGTGAACATGTCGCAGTCCTCCAACGACACGTTCCCGACCGCGATGCACATCGCGGCGGTCGAAGAGCTCGTCCACCGGCTGGTCCCATCGGTCACGGCACTACGGAACGCGCTCGACACCAAGGCGACCGCGTTCGCCGGCGTGACCAAGATCGGGCGCACGCATCTGATGGACGCGGTCCCGCTCACCCTCGGCCAGGAGATCTCCGGCTACGTGGCCCAGCTCGACGCCGACCTGATCAGGATCGAGTCCACCCTGGCCGGCCTGCTGGAGCTGGCCGCCGGGGGCTCGGCGGTCGGCACCGGGCTCAACACCCACCCCGAGTTCGGGGAGCGGGTGGCGGCCAAGATCGCCGAGATGACCGGACTGGCGTTCGTGACCGCGCCGAACAAGTACGCCGCCCTGGCGGCCCACGACGCGCTGGTGTTCGGAAGCGGCGCATTGCGGACGCTGGCGGTGTCGCTGACCAAGATCGCCGACGACTTCCGGTGGCTCGGCTCCGGGCCGCGCAGCGGGTTGGGGGAGCTCCGCCTGCCCGAGAACGAGCCGGGCTCCTCGATCATGCCGGGCAAGGTCAACCCGACCCAGTGCGAGGCCATGATCATGGTGTGCATCCAGGTCATGGGCAACGACAGCGCGATCGCGATCGCGGGGTCCCGGGGCAACCTCGAGCTGAACGTGTGCAAGCCGGTGATCGTTGCCAACTTTTTGCATTCGGTGAGGTTGCTCACCGACTCGTGCCGCACCTTCCGCGAGTTCCTGGTCGAGGGGTTCGAGCCGGACTACGCGCAGATCGATCGCCACCTGCACAACTCCCTCATGTTGGTCACCGCGCTCAACCCGGTCATCGGGTACGACCGCGCCGCCGAAGTGGCGAAGAAGGCCCACCACGAGGGGATGACGCTGAAGGAGGCCGTGCTCGCGCTCGGCTATCTGAGCGACGAGGAGTTCGACAAGGTGGTTCGGCCCGAGGAGATGACCAAACCGTGAGGCCACGGGGTGCCTGAGGTCCTTGACCCGGTCGCGGTCGACGCCGCACTGGCCGATCGCGCCATCGGGTGGCGCCGGGACGGGAGCCAGTTGGTCAAGCAGGTCCGCCGCAAGGGCTTCTCCGGCGCGCTGGCTTTCGTCAACGAGGTCGGCGCCCTGGCCGAGGCGGCCGATCACCACCCCGACATCGACATCCGCTGGGACACCGTCACGCTGCGGCTCTCGACCCACTCGGCCGGCGGGTTGACCGAGAAAGACCTTTCGCTGGCCGCACAGGTCGACGAGCTCGGCTGAGCTACTCGAGAAGCGCGGCCCGCAGCGACTCGATCGCGGCCGGGTCGACCCCGGCCGCGATCACGTAGTCCTCGATCGAACCGTGAGCGGACCGCAGGGCCTCGAACAGCGCCGCGATGTTGGACGGCTTGGCCGAGAACACCTCGTTGCTGACCTCGGGGGAGCGGCGGCGGTCGGGGTATGCGGCCTCGGCCCGCTCGCGCAACCGGGCCATGGCCAGATTGCTCAACGAGTAGTCCTCGGCGACCGTCTCGTCGTCCACCCCGAGCAGGGACAGGACGAGGGCGACGACGACGCCGGTCCGGTCCTTGCCGGCCAGGCAGTGGACCACGATCGGGTGCGTGTCCGAATCGGCCACGATCGAGATCGCCTGGGCGATGTAGGAAGCCCCGATCTGGGCGATCTCCTGGTATCGGGCGGCCAGCATGCCCTCGGGGACCTCGTAGCGGGTCGGGTCGAGGATCTCCTCGACCAGGGGGAGGTGGTGGAAGGCCACCGGGATCTCGTCGACCGGGAACCGCCCCGACTCCCATTCGGCGGTGCTGCGCAGGTCGAGCACGGTCGCGATGCCGAGCTCGCGCAACACGACCAGGTCGGCCGGGCTGAGCTGGGACAGGCCGCCGGCCCGGAACATGCGGCGCCACCGCACGCTGCGCCCGTCCGCGGTCTCATAGCCACCGACGTCGCGAAAGTTGAGCGCGTTCTCGAGCGCGATGTGTCGTTCGTGTTCGGCGCTGGGCGCGTCGGCGGGGGTGGGGTCGACCACGGTCGGAGTGTATCGAGGGGCTACGCGAACGGAATGTGAACGGGGGGTGATGGTGGTTCGCCTGGCCGTCGTTTATCGGTTCCTGGCTCTGCTTTCCCGTGGCCCCGCATGTGGCCGCAGAGATCGTGAGCCGTGCGTAAGGGGGGGTAACCCCAAGAGAAGAGACCCGGTAGCCGCCTTTTCATCGGCATAGGAAAATCTTTAGGTTGGGAGCGTCAGGTGCTTGGTCGCCGTGACCCATGATGAAGCGGAGAGATCGATGAGATCGGGATATGTGTTCGTGATTGGTCTATTGAGATGGTGATCGTGGTCTCAGAAGAGCTCGAGACCCGGGTTCGTGAGATCGCCCGCACGATTCTGCGTACCCCGTTCACCAAGCGGACCTGGTCAGAGCTCTTCTTCCTCGTCATCGGAGCGGCGCTCGCATTCTTTAGCTTCGCCTTTGTCGGGGTCACCATGGCGGCGGGTGTGATCTTGGCCGTCACCTTCATCGGGTTCGCGATCGTTGGCCTCTCCGTCCGTGGCGCGAGGGGAATTGGCGGGATCCACCGAGGGGTCGCTCGATGGCTTCTGGACGAACAGATCGAAGACCCCGATCCGTTCGCACCGCGCCCGGGATTCTTGGGATGGCTGCAGTCGGCACTGCGAGACCGCATCGGTTGGAGGGCGATGGCCTATGTGGTCATCAAGGTCCCCCTGGCGGCCTTTGGCATCTTCGTCGCGTTCAGCGTGTGGTTCGATTCATTCACCTGCCTTACCTACCCGTTTGGAGGGGCGAGTCGCCCCCCTGAATTTGGCTTGGTCCAGGTCTTCTTCCGCCCGGGATTCTTCTCAATCGGGAGCTCCGGGTTTCTCCATGGGACGGCGATCTTTTTCACCGGGGTGGTGTTGTTCCTTGCGGCTCCATGGGCCGTTCGAGTGGTGGTCTACATCGACCGATGCTTGATGCGTGCGTTGCTTGGACCGGCTGCCATGGCCATTCGGGTGCGCTCTCTTGAACATGCCCGTGCTCAGACCCTCGACGCTTCGGCTGCGACGCTGCGACGGATCGAGCGGGACCTCCACGATGGCACCCAAGCGCAGTTGGTCGCCCTTGCCATGCGTCTGGGGATGGCAAAGGAGAAGTTGGCAGACACCGACCACCTCGACCTCGACCAAGTGTCCGAGCTTGTGGACGACGCTCATCGTGGGGCCAAGGAGGCGATCATCGAGTTGCGGGACCTTGCCCGTGGAATCCACCCTCCCGCTCTTGACATCGGGCTCGAAGGCGCTCTGTCAACTTTGGCGGCGCGCAGCACCGTCCCGACGGAGCTCACGCTTACGCTCAACGATCGGCCAACTCCCGCGATTGAGGCAATCGCGTACTTCTGCGTTGCCGAGCTCCTGGCGAACGTGGCCCAGCATGCCAACGCTTCTCGAGCAAGCATCACTTGCGCGCAACACGGCCGGTGGTTGCGTTTGGTCGTGCGCGACGACGGAATGGGTGGGGCACAACTCTCAAGGGTGGGATCTTCGTCGAGCGGATTGGTCGGCCTGACTGACCGAGTGCACGCCGTCGACGGACGGTTCGACATCGTGAGTCCATCGCGCGGTCCGACGGTGGTCACCGTGGACCTACCGATGCACGCCTAGATGACCACACCAATACGGGTCGTCATCGCTGAGGACTCGGCCATCCTTCGTGACGGTCTGGTTCAGCTGCTGGTCGATCGGGGTTTTGTGGTCACCGACGCAGTGAGCGAACCCGATGCGCTGCGAAGGTCAGTCGAGCGAGACTGCCCCGACGTCGCCATTGTCGACATCCGCATGCCACCCACCTTCACCGACGAGGGGTTGCGGGCTGCCATCGATCTTCGCCGCTTACATAGAGGACTTGGGATCTTGATGTTCTCCCAGTACATCGAGACTCGCTACGCCGCAGAGCTGCTGGCCGACGATGCGGCAGGGGTTGGTTACCTACTAAAAGACCGCGTCGCCGACGTGAGCGACTTCGTCGATGCCCTGGTGCGAGTGGCGTCTGGGGGAACCGCACTTGACCCAGAAGTGGTCACCCAACTGTTGGGGGCGTCTCGCCGGGCCGACTCGATTTCGGTGTTGAGCGCACGTGAGAAGGAGGTGCTCTCCTTGATGGCGGAGGGTCGCTCAAACGTAGCGATCGCGAGCGAACTTGTGATCTCCGAAGGCGCTGTCGAAAAGCATGTTGCCAACATCTTCACGAAGTTCGACTTGTCGGTGTCTCAGTCCGATCATCGTCGAATCCTGGCCGTGCTGCGGTTCCTCGACTCTTGATCTGGAGGTACGAACCAGTCCATGCGAACAGGGTCGCAGAGGCAGCGCATGCTGGATTAGCGGTGGTCTGCCTATCCGCGCCGCCTCTTAGCGCACCGGGGCGTCCCACAGGGGGAACCACCGCGACAGGTCGGTCTCGAAGGGGAGGTCGGCCCCGACGACCGCCTTGACCCGCAGCTCGAGCTCGTTGTCGCGGTGCTCGCCGGCTTGGGGGGCGAAGGGATAGAAGGTGCCCCGCTTGTACAGGTAGACGAGGAAGAACGGCTTCGCGTCGGGCGCCGCCCCGTCCCCGGGCTTGAACCCGAACACCGAGCACAGGAGCTGGGGCCCCCAGCCGGCGTCGGTGAGGGTGCTGTTGGCCAAGTGCACCCGGGTCACCAGGTCCTCGATGTCGGGGTCGTCGAGCAACAACCACCGGTAGCCGTAGGAGTCCTCGGCCTGGGTGAACTTCCCGACGGTGGTCGCCGGCGTGGCCGTTGGCGCGCCCTCGGGCGCCAGGCTCGCCGTGTCCGGGTCGTCGGGGAGGTCGAGCAGCTCGCCGATCTCCTTCTCCAGGTTCTCGGCCGGCTGACCGGCCGGGGGCTTCCAGCAGACCCCGGCGGCGCCCGAGGAGACCAGGCCGGCCGAGGTCTGCAGCGTCACCGCGGCCGACGGCAGGGCGAACAGCGCGTCGAGGTTGGCCCGGACCGGCTTGGTCCGGCCGAGCAGCGTGTCGAAGAGGCCCACCCGGTGACGGCGGGTCGGCGGCTAGCTGGGCTGGCCGAGCTGGGCTTCGAGCTCGGAAAGCTGGGCCAGCCGGCGCTCCAGGGTGGGGTGGGTGGAGAAGAGCGCCGAGAGCGAGATGCCCCCCCGGCCCTGGGTGAGCGCCGGGGTGAAGAAGAAGGCGTTGAACGCCTCGGCCCGCCGCAGGTCCCGGGTCGGGATGCGGGACATCTCCCCGGTCACCTTGACCAACGCCGAGGCCAGCACCGAGGGCCGCCCGATGAGCAGGGCCCCCGAACGATCGGCGAGCAGCTCGCGGTAGCGGGAGAGCGCCCGGATGAGTAGGAAGCTGATCGCGTAGACGACGATCGAGACCAGCATGACCGCCATCTCGATCAGGACCAGCTGCTGGCCGCCCTGGTTGTTCCCTCCCCGCCCCCCGCCGCCGAAGCCACCGAAGATCCCGGCGTAGAGCATCATGCGCGTGGTCAGGCCCGCGATCACCCCGAGCGTGCTGGCCAGCGTCATCACCGCGACGTCGCGGTGGGCGACGTGGGAGATCTCGTGCGCCAGCACCGCCTCGACCTCGGGCTGGTCCAGGCGGCGGAGCAACCCGGTGGTCGCGCACACGACCGCTTTCTTGGGGCTACGCCCGGTGGCGAACGCGTTCGGCATGTCGACGTCCGCGATCGCGACCCGCGGCTTGGGCATGTCGGCGAGGGCGCACAACCGGTCGATGATCCCGTGCAACTCCGGCTCCTGCTCGGGGGTGACCTCGTGCCCGTGCATCGACCACAGGGCGATGCGGTCGGAGAACCAGTACTGCGCGAACAGAAGGATCGCCACGATCACGACGATCGCGGCCAAGGACAGCCCGACCCTCCAGAGGATCGCGACGAACCCGCCGTAGAGGATGACCAGCAGGAGGCCGGTCACGAACATTCGGATGGTCAGTCCCCGGTCGGCGGGGACGTTTCGCGCCAATGGCATTTAGCCTTCCTTCCCTGGGGTGGACACGGTGGTGCCCGAGACCGCCCCCGGTGTTTGGTCGTTCCCGGTGGCCGGCTCGACGATCTCGGCGTCGGCGGTGGCCTCGTCGCTCCCGTCACCCAGGGCGGCCGGCGCGCCGGTGGCCAGCTCCGCCTTCAATGCGGCGAGCTCGCTGTCGACCTGGGTGCCCGAAGAGACCTTGTCCAGCTGCGCCTGGATGTCGTCGACCGGGTGGTCGAGGTCGTTGAGCGCACCCGACGCCAAGAGCTCGTCGATGGCCCCGGCACGCGCCTGCATGCTCGCGATCTTGTCCTGGGCTCGCTGCATGGCCCCGCCGGCATCGCCCATCGACTTGGAGATCCCCGAGATGGCCTCGCCGACCTGGGTCTGGGCCTGGGCCGCGGTATAGCTGGCCTTCAGGGTCTCCTTGCGCGTCCGGAACTGCTCGACCTGGCTCTGGAGGCGTTGGGACGTCTCGACGAGCTTCTCCTGCTGCTCGGTGACCTGGGCGTGCTGAGTCTCGAGGTCGCTCAGCTGCTCGCCGATGGCGGCGCGGCGGGACAACGCCTCGCGGGCCAGAGCCTCGTTCCCCTGGGTCAGGGCCGCCTTGGCCTGGTCCTGGAGTCGGTCGGCCTGCTTCTGCAGCTGGGCCGCCTGAAGCTCGATCCGCTTGCGGGCCGTGGCCACGTCGGCCACGCTGCGCCGGACCTTGGTCAGGCTCTCCATCTGCTTCTCGTAGGAGAGGTCGAGCGTGTCGCGCGGGTCCTCGACTCTGTTCAGGACCTTGTTCGTCTTCGCCTGAAAAATGTTCGCTATCCGACTGAACACACCCACCGCTCTGCCCTCCTCCGCGGGGTTGCCCCCGGGGCTTTCGCCCACGTCGAGCATAAGTCGCCGAGGCCGCCGAAGTGGCACGCCTCGTCCGGTATCGTCGCCTCCATGGCCGAACGAAGGTGCCTGCTCGCGGTCCACGCCCACCCCGACGACGAATCCTCAAAGGGACCGGCCACCGTCGCCCGGTACCACGACCAGGGTGTCCACACCGTGCTCGTCTGCTGCACCGGTGGGGAGGAGGGCGACATCCTCAACCCGGCCATGGACCTGCCCGAGGTCAAGGAGAAACTGGGCGAGGTCCGGCGCAACGAGCTCGCCGCGGCGGCATCGATCATCGGCTACGACGAGGTGGTCATGCTCGGGTACCGGGACTCGGGGATGCCGGACTCCGAGGCCAACAAGAACCCCGAGTCCTTCGCGATGGCGCCCATTTATGAGGCGGTGGGCCGCCTGGTGGAGGTGATCCGGCGGGTCCGGCCTCAGGTGATCATCACCTACCCCGAGGAGCAGACCCGCTACCCGCACCCCGACCACATCCGGGTGCACGAGATCTCGGCGATCGCCTTCGACGCCGCGGCCGATCCCGAGAGCCACCCCGAACGGGGGGTGCCGTACGCGCCGGCGAAGCTGTACTACACGGTGTGGTCGGTGGCCCGGATGCGGGCCATGCACGAGAAGTTCGTCGAGCTGGGCCTGGAATCGCCCTTCAGCGAGGACCGGATCGGCAAGCTGCCCCCCGAGGTGGCGTACTCGACGGCGGTGGACATCACCGGCTACGACCACATCCGGGCCGACGCGCTGCGCGCCCATGCGACCCAGGTGGACCCCGAGTCGCGCATGTGGTTCGGTCTGCCCCCCGAGGTGGAAAAGGCGCTGCCGACCACCGAGGACTACCAGCTGGCCCGGAACCGGCTGGGTCCGACCGAGGTGGTCGAGGACGACCTCTTCGCCGGGGTGCCCGAGGCCGGTTGAGGCCGCCGGTCGTTACGACGACCGGGCCAGGTTCCGCAACGGTCGGAACCCGATCACGTTCACTCCCGCCTTCTCGGCGACCTGGCGGAGGTTGGGGGTGCCGCAGAGGAGCCCGTAGTCGCCGACCCGCTCCTCCCAATCCGCCGTGAGCGCGCGCAACTCCGGGGTGTCGATCGCCGGGCGCAGGTGCAGCTCGGTCACGCCCGGCTCGAGCGCCTCGAGCGTTGCCTCGAGCCGGCCAGGACCCGACCCGGCGGGCAGGGTGATCGATCGGTCGCTGAAGATCGCGCCGGCGCCCTCGGCGAGCTCGGCCGCCGGGAACCCGAGGCGGCTCTCGAGTCGGGCTCCCACCATCCGCAACGGAAGCGCGAAGTCGATCGCGAGCTCGAGATAGATGTCGAAGAACTCGGGGCGCAGCTGCAGCGTCGTCATGTGCGCGTCGAGGTGGCTCACGTCGAAGCCCCACAGGATGGCCCGCTCGATCTGGGCCCGGCACTCGCGGCGGGTCTCGTCGAGATCGGCGTGGTCCCACACGTCCTCGACCGTCGCCGGGAACCCCGCGTCCCCGCCGAGGAGGGACGGGGCATGGGTGATGGGTCCCCAGCGGTAGAGCTCGTGGTCCGCGTTCAGCGTGAGGTGGACCCCGATGTCCTCGCCGCGGTAGCGGGCCGCGGCCTCGCGTCCCCAGGGACAGGGGACCATGAGCGACGCGCTGGTGGCGCCGCCGGAGCGCAACGACTCATAGACGCCGACGTTGGCGGCGTGGCAGAAGCCAAGCTCGTCGGCGTTGACGATCAGCAATCGGGCACCGGTGTCGTACCCGAGTCGTTCGGTCAGCGTCGCCATCGCACTCATGGTGAGGGTAGTGGCGCTACCCGGACCCGCCGGAGAGGCTGGCGTCCTGCTCCCTCACCTGGGCGGCCAGGTCGGCCTGGAACGACTCCACGGCCTTGGCGAGCGCCTGGTCGCGCACGGCCAGGATCCGTACCGCCAGGAGCCCGGCGTTGCGGGCGCCGTTCACCCCGACGGTCGCCACCGGGACGCCCTTGGGCATCTGGACGATCGAGAGCAGCGAGTCGAGCCCGTTCAGGGTGCCGACAGCGACCGGCACGCCGATGACCGGGAGCACGGTGACCGCCGCGAGGATGCCGGGGAGATGGGCGGCCCCGCCGGCGCCGGCGATGATCACCCGCACGCCGCGGGCGGCGGCGCCCTTCCCGAACGCCAGCGTGTCGTCGGGCGTCCGGTGTGCCGACAGCACCCGGGTCTCGTGGGGGATGTCGAACTCCTCCAGAGCCTGGGTCGCCCCCTCCATGACCGAAAGGTCAGAGGAGCTCCCCATCACCACGGCCACCAGGGGCCCCGGCCGGCTCACTTGGCCCCGGCCGGGCGCAGAAGGGGGGCCGGGACCGGCGTCCCGAGCTCCCGGGCGGCGTGCCAGGCCCGGTTCTGCACGTCCGCCCCGTCGTCCCCCCACACGGTGACGTGCCCCAGCCGCCGGCCGGGCCTCGCCTCCTTGCCGTAGAGGTGGACGTGGGCACCCGGGACGCCCAGGGCCGCTTCGAGGCGGGTCGCCGGGTCCGAGCCATCGGTCGGCCCGAACACGTTCACCGTGGCGACCTGCGGCGAACGGGGGTCGGTGGCGCCGAGCGGGAGGTCCAGCACGGCGCGCAGGTGGTTCTCGAACTGCGAGGTCGTCGCGCCCTCGATCGTCCAGTGGCCGCTGTTGTGGGGGCGGAGCGCGACCTCATTGACCAGGAGCGCACCGCCCGACGCGAACATCTCGACGGCCATCACCCCGACGGCGCCGATCGCCTCGGCAATCTGTACCGCGATCGACTGGGCCTTCGCGGCGAGCTCCGGCGTCACCCGCCCCGGCATGAGCACCTCGCGGCACACCCCCTCGACCTGGATCGTCTCGACCACCGGCCATGCCAGGGTCTCCACCGGACGGCGGACCACGAGCGCGCAGAGCTCGAAGTCGATCGCCACGTGTGCCTCGACGAACATCGGCACTCCGGCCTCCTTGGCAGCGTTGCAGACCGCCGCGGCCTCGCCGATGTCGGCGACCGGCCAGACCCTCTTGCCGTCGTAGCCGCCCCGGCTGGCCTTGAGGACCAGCGGCCAACCGTGCGCTGCGCCGAATGCCTCGAGCTGCTTTGCCACCGAAGTCGGGGCCTTGGGGTCGACGATGGCGTGCGGCGGCACCGGGATCCCGGTCGCGGCCAGCGTCGAACGCATGTGAGCCTTGTCGACGCCGAGGCGCATCGCCTTCACGCTCGGTCGCACCGCCACACCGGCGTCCTCGAAGGTGGTGAGCATCTCGAGGTCGACGCGCTCGTTGTCGAAGGTGATGACGTCACATCGCGCCGCAAGCGCCCACAGCTGGCCGGCATCGGTTGCGGCGCCGAGAAGGACGCGCGAGGTGAGCTCGGTCGCCGCCTCGGTTGGGTCTTCGGCCAGGAGCACGACCGGCACGCCGAGCGCTGACGCAGCCTCGACGGTCATCCGCGCGAGTTGGCCCGCCCCAACGATGCCGACGGTCCTCCGACGATTTTCGCCGGGTCCGCTACCATCGACCGCCTCGGTCATAAACGCAGGTTACCGGTGCCGCCCGCCGGTGACCGAACAGAGCCGGTCCGCGTGGCCGCTCGGTTCGACCGAGCCGAGTCTCGCCGGGCGTAGTCGCACTGGAGGAACCCCTTGCGCATCGGTGCCTTGATCAATTCCTCGCGATCGATCGACGAGGTGACCGCCGAGGTCCAGAGGCTGGCCGACGCCGGTTTCGCCAGCGCGTGGGGGAGCCAGACCTTCGCCCACGACACGCTCACGCTTTTGGCAGTGGTGGGCACGCGGGTCCCCGGGATCGAGCTCGGGACCGCAGTCGTGCCGATCCACCCCCGGCACCCGGTGATGCTGGCCCAGCAGGCCGCCACGGTGCAGGCGGCCATCGGCGGACGGCTCGCCCTCGGCATCGGGCTCTCCCACCAGATGGTCGTCGAGCGGATGTGGGGGTACCCCTTCGACAAGCCGGCCAGCTACATGCGTGAGTACCTGAGCGTGCTGGTGCCGCTGCTCGAGGGCAAGCAGGTGGACTTCCACGGCGAGCGCCTCACCGGGGTCAGCGGTGGGCCGCTCGGGCACGTGACCCAGCCGATTCCGGTGTACGTGGCGGCGCTCGGGCCGGCGATGCTCAAGATGACCGGCGAGCTGGCCGCCGGAACCGTCACCTGGATGGCCGGGACCAAGACGATCGGGTCGCACATCGTTCCCAAGATCACCGCGGCCGCCTCGGCGGCCGGCCGGCCTGACCCGCGGGTGGTCGTCGGCCTCCCGGTCTGCGTCACCGCCGAGGCGGACAAGGCCAAGGAGCGGATCGACAAAACGCTTGCGATCTACCCCAGCCTCCCGTCGTATCGGGCCATGTTGGACATCGAGGGCGCCAACACCGCGTCGGACCTCGCCTTCGTGGGCACCGAGGAGGAGGTCACCGCCGACGTCGATCGCCTGGCCGAAGCCGGTGCGACCGACTTCACGCCGTCGGTCATCGGCGACGGCGTCGAGCGGGACCGGACCTGGGGGCTGCTCGCCGAGCTGGCGGCGCGCTGAACCGGTCCGTCGCGGTTAGCGGCGGACGCTGGTGTGCTTGAACTCGTTGAGCTCCGGATGGTCCGCGACGAGCTGGACCACCTGCTCGATCGTGATGCGGGCTTGGTCCGCATCACCCTTGGGCCGAGTCATCAGCCGGACGAACACCGCTTGATCGCCGACGACGAACGTCGGGACGCCGAACATGTGGTGGGTGTCGACCGCCCACTGGTGGGCCTTACGGACCTCCTGGTCGGGCCACGACTGCTTGACCTCGGCGAAGATGGCGTCGGCGTCGACGCCGACCGACTCGAGCGCGTCGCGGACCACCGACTCCTCCCGGATGTCGCCGCTCTTGTCGTGTCGGGCCGCGAACAGGGCCACGTGCGCGTCAAGGAACTTGTCGGGGAACCGGTCCCGCACCACTACCCCCGCGTTCAGGGCCAACAGGTCGGGCGCCTTCTCGGGGACGTCCCACACCGAGGGGTCACCCTCGGCGACGTGGACCTGGCTGAGCGAGAACGGCGCAAACGTAACGTCCCAGTCCGCCCCGGCCTTGAGAGCGGTGACCAGGTGCTCGTGGGCGTTGCGGGCGAACGGACAGCGGTAGTCCCAGCTGACGGTGAACGGAGGAAGAGCCATACCACGCGCAACGCCGGGCTGGACCCGGCGATTCCCGACGAACCCGACTCCGAGGAATCTCGGGTCCCGGGCGGGACCCGAGGCCTGCGGCTAGGACGCCGCGGCGCCCATCGCCGTGAACGCCGGGCAGAGGTGCTGGAAGTTGCAGAATCTGCAGAGCCCGGACGGCCGCGGGCGGAAGTCCTCTCGCTCACAGGCCCGCTCGATGGCCGACCAGACGGCGACCGTCCGCTGCCGGTGCCCGCGCACCGACTGCTCGGTGGGCGTGGCGACGATCGCCACCGGGTCGCGCAGGTAGAGGAGCTTCACCTGGCTCGGGAACCGGCCGAGCACGCGCTCGCACAGCAACGCGTAGGTGTGCACTCCGTTCAGCCGTGACTTCTCGAACTGGATCGACGGAGCCCGACCGGTCTTGTAGTCGACGACCACCAGCTCGCCGTCCTCGGTCAGGTCGAGCCGGTCGATGATGCCGCGCAGCACCATGTCGCCGATCGGGGCCTCGAGCCCGAGTTCCACGCCAACCGTGCGGACCGCGTTGGGGTCCTCGATGCGGAAGTAGTTGTGGACCAGCACCTCGGCGTCGGCCCGGAACTCGCCCGCCTCATCGATGTCGAGTGCGAGCTCGACGAACTCGGGGTCATCTTGGAGGTTCTCCCAGGCCAGCTCGAGCGCCTCGAGTCCCGCCTCGATCGTGCGATGGCCGGGGAGGTGGTCCCAAAACAACCGTTCCAGCGCGGCGTGCACCAGGGTCCCCTTTACCGCGCTTGGGGACGGCGGTTCGGGGATGTGGTCGATGATGGAAAGGCGGAACGCGAGCGGGCAGTCGGTGAACGCAGAGGCCTTCGACGGTGAGAGCGTCCTGGGAACTTCGAGGGCCATGGCGCGTAGGTTACGACCCGGGTGTGTCAGGGAGTGAGATCCTGCGCGTCGACTCGGCGGCTCCTGGGCCTCCGGGCTAGAAATGCTCGGTGGAACATTTCCTGCAAAGCTGGGGATACCCCGCGATCTTCGTTCTGGCCCTGGTCGAGGCGATCTGTATCCCGTTTCCCTCGGAGATCACCTTCGGGTTCGCCGGCGCCCTGGCCGCCGAGGGCCACTTCGCCCTGGCCGGCGTGATCGGCATCGGGCTGGCCGGGGAGTTCCTCGGATCCATGATCGGCTACTCCATCGGCCGCACCGGGGGGAGGGCGCTGGTCGACCGCTACGGGAAGTACGTCCTCATCTCGGGCTCCGACCTCGATCGGGCCCACCGCTTCTTGGCCAAACGCGGCGACCCGGCGGTGGCGGTGGGCCGGGTGCTCCCGCTCGTCCGAACCTTCGTGTCGGTTGTCGCGGGGATAGGCGAGATGGCGGTCGTGCCCTTCGCGATCTTCACCCTGATCGGTACCGCGGTGTATTCGTCCGCGGTCGCAGGCGCCGGCTACGCCCTCGGCTCGGGGTGGCACAAGCTGGTCAAGGGGTTCACCGCGGCATCCTTCGTCGTCCTCGGACTGGCGGTGCTGGCGGTGGCGGTGTTCTTGTGGCACCGCTGGCGCGTGCTCAAGAGCCAGCGCTGAGCCGATCGGCCGTCGTGGGACTCTCCGGGGTTGGGGCGCCGAGATGAGCGAGCCGGTGCGGATCGTCGGTTTCGCCCTTGGGGTGGTCGTCGTGCTGGTGACGGCGATGAGCGTGTTCACCACGCTCGTCATCCCGCGTTCCACCTCGTCGCGGCTGTTGCGCTCGGTGTCGCGGTTCTTGGCCAGCGCGGTCGCTCCGGTCCTGCGCCGCCTGGACACCTACGAGGCCAAGGACCGGGTCATGGGGCTGGTCGGCCCGCTCGCCATGATCGTCCTGTTCGGCGCGTGGCTCGCCCTGTTGCTGGTCGGGTTCGGGTTGATGATCTGGTGGGTGAGTGGGGGAACCCTCACCGGCTCGCTCGGGGTGTCGGGCTCGTCGATCTTCACGCTCGGGATCCTGAGCGGGAACAAGGGGGCGAACAAGGCCCTCGACATCGTCGAGGCGGGAGCGGGTCTCTTGGTCATCGCGCTCGAGATCGCGTACCTGCCGACCCTGTATGCCTCGTTCTCGGCCCGCGAGACCGAGGTCACCATGCTTGCCGCACGCGGTGGGGTGCCGGCCTGGGGCCCCGAGGTGCTGTCGCGCCACCATCGCTTCGAGAACATGGACGAGCTGCCGGGGCTCTACGCCACGTGGGAGCGGTGGTCGGCCGCGGTCTTGGAGAGCCATACCGGCTACCCCTCCCTCATGTGGTTCCGGTCTCCGGACCCGACGCGCTCGTGGCTGCTGGCGCTGGTGGCAATGCTCGACGCGGCCGCGCTGCACGTGAGCCTGACCCCGAGCACCGCGCCCCGCCAGGCCCGCCTGTGCCTGCAGATGGGGACGAATTGCCTGCGCTCGCTCGCCCAGGCGCTCCGTATCCCCTACGACCCCGATCCGCTCCCCACGACCCCGATCCGCCTGAGCGAAGAGGAGTTCTTGGAGGGTTTCGCGCTGCTCGAGGGGGTGAACTTCCCCATCGAGCGCACCTGGGAGGATGCGTGGCGGCACTTCTCGGGCTGGCGGGTCAACTACGAGTCGGTCGCCGACGCCCTGACCCGCCTGGTCCTCCCGCCCCCCGCGCCGTGGTTGCTGCCCCGGCCAGATGTCGGGACGGCCAACTTCCCTCGGATTCTCAACCGAACGCCCGAGGACCCCGAGGCAAGTTCGGTTCCCGGTCGCTGAGGCGTATCAGCGAACGGCGCGCATCACCTTGCGGAGGACCTCTTGGTAGGCCTCCAGGCCCTCCCGATAGATCCGGCTGGCCGGTCCCGACGCGATGCCGACCCGCTCGGGGATGACCCCCCACACCGGCACCCTCGCGCTGGACCAGTCCTCGATCGTGGCCTCGAGGTCGTTGGTGCCGAGGCGGGCCGCGCACACCACGATGCCGCACGGAATGTCCTCCGGGGTCATCTCGAGGGTGGCCAGCACCCGCGACGGTTCGACTCCGCCGGCCCGGGTCGGGATCAGCACCTTGTCGGCCCGCCGCAGCGCCGCCCGCACGATCCGTTCGTCACCCGGCGGGGTGTCGACGATGACGATGGCCTCGGAGTCGGCCAGCGCACGCACGACGGTGCGTTCCGATGGTGCCTCGATGAGTTCGACGCCCTCGACCGGGTTCTGCTCCAACCACTCGGCGGCCGAGCCCTGGGGGTCCGAGTCCACGAGGAAGACCGCCTCGCGGAGCCGGCCGGCGGCAGCGGCGGCGAGATAGACCGAGCTGGTGGTCTTGCCCACGCCGCCCTTCACGTTGCACACCACGATGTTCATCGTCGAACCTCCCGACTGACGGTCCCACGCCGATGGGGTCCCGGATCGTCGGGACGAACCCGGAATCTACCGCCGTCGGCTAGGCCGAAAGACCAGGCGGGGGCCACTCCGGGTCGAGCTGGCGGAGGAAGATCGCGCACCGCTCCTCCTCGTCGGACTCGCCGATGAGCTGGGCCGCCCCCCGGAGCGCCTCGAGGCACCTGAGGAACCCCCGGTTCGACGGGTGGGTCCAGCGGACGTAGCCCGAACCCCGCCAGCCGGCCGCGCGGAGGGTGTCGAGGCCCCGGTGGTAGCCGACCCTGGCGAAGGCGTACCGGTCGATCGGGCCTTGGGCGCTCTCGGCGAGCCCCGCCCACGCGTCGAGGCACCGGGGCCACGAGGAGGCGATCCCGGCGAAGGCGGCCTGACGCTCGGCGGGGGGCCGACCGGCCGCCGCTTCCAGCGCCACCCGGACCTCGGGCGAAGGGGGAGGCAGCACGGTCTCGGGAGTCCCGGCGGTGAAGCTGACCGACGAGGCGGGGCTCACGTCATCCGGGGGCCGGAGGGGACTTCTCGATCTTGTTGACCGCCTCGGTCACGAACTGCTTGAGCTGGCTGAGCGCCGGGCCGGGCACGTTGGCCACGCCCACCTGGGCGATCTCGTTGCCGATCTCCTCCACGACGACGTCGATGCCCACCGTCTGTCCCTTCACGGAGAACTTCAAGGAGTACGCAGCGGTCTTCTTTCCGCCCGGGTAGGCCAGCTTGGTCACGTGGATCTTGAGCTTGATGCCCCCCTCGGTGAGCGACACGGTGTGGCACCGGTCGATCGCGCTGGTCCCGTATCGGAAGACGCTCGAGGCGGAGCGGTACACGGCGATCGTCTCGAAGAGCTCCGGCAGGCCCGAGGGGTCCTGGAAGCTCCCATCGACTTTGGCGATCCGGTGCGATGCGCCGAACGGCTTGCCCCCGCACCCCTGGGCCGCGCCGCCGCTCGAGGTCCCGCTGGCGGCCACCCAGCCCGTCGGGAGATCGGCGAGCGTGAGGGCCTGGGCCTGCAGGGCCGACAAATTGACCGCCGCCGACGCACCGAAGGCCGGTGTGGCAAGGGAGAACCACAGGACGGCAGACCCGACCACCGCGACCGTCCATGCGGCCAGGCGGGTACGGGGCGGGCGCACGAGCATGTGGCGAAACTAGTGCCCCGGTCAGGCAGTGGCGCCCTGGCGGGTCACTTCGAGCCGCTTGGGTCGCCGCTTGCCGGCCCGGTTCCGGTCCCGCTCGTCGGCCAGCCGGACGGTCTCTTCGGACACCGGGGCGGCCAGCACCGAGGTAACCAGGTCGACCAGGTGGCCGACGAAGAGCCGATCGTCGGTGTGAGGACCCGACGCCGCCCGGCGACCCAGCTCGGCGGCGGCCAGGCGGATGGCGGTGAAACGCCGGTGCAGGCGGATCGCCTCTGGGTGCAGCAGGGGAGCGACCTGGACCCGCCACCGGTCGAGGCTGGTCGGCGGCTCGCCAACGGCCAGCGTCTCCTCGCCACGGGGCCGGTTGAGCAGCTCGGCGTAGATCTGCAGGAAAGCCGGCCCACCGTCGGGATCGGTCAACTTGGCCGCCGAGGGCATGACCAGCGCTGCGGTCATGGCGCGGAGATCTCCACCCCCGTCGGACTCGCACTGGTCGAGCAGCGCGTGGCGGCGCGCGTCCACGTCGACCAGGTGCTTGGTCAGGATCGCGCGCAGGACGCCGTTGCGATCCTTGAAGTGGTACTGCAGGCCGACCGTGTTGCGGGTTCCCGACACCCGGGTGATCTCGCGCAGGCTCACGCCGTCGACGCCGTGGGTCGCGAACAACTCTTCGGCTGCCGCGAGGATGCGCTCACGGGTCGGCTCGGTGGTCCGGTCCATCAGCGGCAGGCTAGTCCGGCACCCGACGACTAAAGCGAACGCCTGGTATTGTCAGGCGCCCGCCTTACAGGCGGCTGGCGCAGCACTCGATCGCGACGCACAAGGAGAATCGTTATGGCCTGGGACTTCTCCACTGAGCCCGAGTTCCAAGAGAAGCTCGACTGGGTCGAGAAGTTCTGCAAGGAGGAGATCGAGCCGCTCGACCTGGTCTTCCCGGGCGCCGTGCGGTCGCGCCATCCGAAGGTCAAGGCGCTCGTCGATCCCCTCAAGCAGCAGGTGAAGGACCAGGGACTGTGGGCGCTCTTCTTGGACGAGGAGCTCGGCGGTCCGGGGTTCGGCCAGCTGAAGCTCGCCTTGGTGAACGAGATCCTCGGCCGCTACGGCTCCGCTCCGGCCATCTTCGGGACCGCCGCCCCCGACACCGGGAACATGGAGCTGGTGGCCGCCTACGGGACCGACGAGCAGAAGGAGCGCTGGCTCTTCCCGCTGCTGCGCCAAGAGATCTTCTCGGCCTACTCGATGACCGAGCCCCACGGCGGCTCGGACCCGAGCCTGTTCAAGACCCACGCGGAGCGCGACGGGGAGGAATGGGTCATCAACGGTGAGAAGTGGTTCACCTCGGCCGGACGGGCCGCCGACATCCTCTTTGTGATGTGCACGAACGGGATCTTCATCGTGCCCCGCGAGACGCCCGGCGTCGAGATCATGCCGTACCCCTCGCTGCACAACCACATCCGCTACACCGACGTCCGGGTGCCCCTGGACCACCTGCTGGGCCCGGAAGACGGTGCCAAGATCCTGGCACAGCGCCGTCTCGGTGGCGGACGTATCCATCACGCCATGCGGACCATCGCCCAGTGCAAGCGCGCCTTCGACATGATGTGCGAGCGGGCCTTGAGCCGAGAGTCCCATGGCAAGGTCATCGCCGAGCACCAGATGGTGCAGGAGGCGATCGCCAACTCGTACGCCGAGATCAACATGCTCCGGCTCTTGGTGCTCTGGACGGCGTGGACGATCGACAACTCGAGCACCCAGGCCGCGCGGACCCAAATCGCCGCGTGCAAGTACACCTGTGCCAAGGTGCTCAAGGACGTTTCTTTCCGGGCTCTCCACATCTACGGGTCGCTCGGCATGACCAACCTCACCCCGCTGCATGCGATGTACTCGGGTGCACCGTCGATGGGTATCGCCGATGGCGTCGACGAGGTGCACAAGGTCACGGTGGCTCGCAACGTGCTGAAGAACTACCGGCCGCACGAGGGCCTGTGGCCGACCGAGTACCTGCCGGCCAAGCGCGAAGAGGCTCGCAAGAAGTTTGCCGATCTCCTCGCCAACGAGCCCGACCTTGCCGCCTACTCCGAGGCCGCGGAGCGCATGGCGATGAGGGCCTAGCGCAAGGCCAAGAGACAACCCAGCCGGCCGCTCATCGGCCGCCGGGGGTCTGCCGCCAAGCCCGACCTCGGTGGCCCGGAGCCAGGAAGATCACCCGTGCCGGTTCGTCGAGGACCCGGGTCGTGACGGGTGCCTCGTGCCTAGCGCTCCATGGTCGCCTGGATGCCGCGTCCGTGAAAGCGTCGGACGACGATCGCAGCTTCCTCCTTCGGCCGCAGCGCCACGACGGCCTTTCCGGCGGTGTGGATGCGATCCGCGAGCTGTTCGGCGCGCGCCAAGGGATGATTGAGGATCTCGATGAGCGCCTTGATCACGTGGGCGAAGGTGTTCACGTCGTCGTTCCAGACGAGCACCGCCCACAGATCTTCCTCGTCGACGAGCTTCTCGACGTCCTCTTCGGAAATGACCATCGACTCGAGCGTTTGGGTCATGGAGAGCTCCGCGCGCTGATCGGAACGGGACCACTCACCCTATCTGGTGGCTTCTGCGGGCTCGGGGAGTGGGTGCGTTCCCCGAACGAGAAGGGGTTGGGCAAGTAGGGTTCTGTGGTGGCTGATCCTCCTGGCCAGCAGGCCGCGGGGGCGCTCTGGGGGCCGACGCTCCACGCCGTTGAGCGGGGCAACGGCCGGCGACTGATCCTGGTTCACGGCGTGGCGGGAAGCCACATGGTCTGGGACGAGATCTCACCGGGACTGGAGCCATACTTCACCCTCACCAGCGTCGACCTGCTCGGGTACGGGCACTCGCCCAAGCCTCGGACCACGTACACGCCCGGGCTCCACGTCGAGACCATCCGCCGGACGCTGCGCCGCATGGGGGTCGACCCTCCCCACACGCTCGTCGGGCTCTCGATGGGTGCGAACCTGGTCCTCGAGTTCGCCCGTCGCTGGCCCGACGAGGTGCGCGAGCTGATCGGGATCGGTTTTCCCTACTACCCCTCCGAGGCTGTGGCGCGGGTGGCGCTCCAGCACAATTCCTGGATCCGGCTCACGCTTCGGCACCCCATCGTGGCCGCGGTCGCGACCCCGGCGATTTGGTGGATCGGTCGTCACACGGCGGGCCTGTTCCCGAACCGATCGACGCTGTACTCGCCACCGGTGGCCGCCGACGCCCTCCGGGCCCGCTACCTCGCCTTCAGGTCGAGTCTGTTCAATTGCATGGTGCACTTCCGCCAGGACGAGGTTCTCGACGCGAGTGGCGAGATGCAGCGCCTCTTCATTCACGGGAGCGACGACCAGTGGGCCGCTCCCGAGGCGATCGAGAAGCCGTTGGCCAAGTACGCCAACACCACCGTGCGAGTGATCGAAGGGCCCCACAATCTCGTGGTGGCCCGGGCCGAGCGGACCGCCGCGCTCATCGTCGAGCACCTGGGCGCCCGGGAGGCACCCGACCGATGATCGGAAAATTGAGCGCCTGACGAAGGAAGGCGGCATCTCGGGTCCCTCGGGCCTGGTGAGGTCCCGGCCCGAGGGGCTGGGGAGCCGTTAGGCGGTGCCCCAGACAACCAGGCTCCCACCGGGGCGCGCTGGCGAGCCGGCGTTCGTCGACCGCACCGTGTTTCGTGAAGAGATGATGACGTCGAGGGCAGAAGTGTGGCGAATGCGTTACCGTTGCTCAGGCCGTTGAGGGTGGGCGACCGAACGGTCCGAAGGAGCGACGCGCGGACACGACGCACAGACACGAAGAGGAGGCAGGGTCAATGGGACGGTTTGGCATCTTGCGGAGGTTTGCGGCTGTTGTTTTCGCCACCGGGGCGCTGGCGGCGGTGCTGGCCACGGCCACCACGAATCCGAGTAGCGGCGCCACGAAAGTCCAGGGTGGCACGGTCACCTTCGCCGAACCTCCGGGGGCTCAACCGAACTACATCTTCCCCTTCGACCCAACGCAGAACGCGTCGATCGACAACGCGAGTCAGTTCCAACAGTTGATGTGGCGACCGCTCAACTGGTTCGGGACGAACGAGACGGCGATGAAGATCGACAACAGCCTCACGCTCTACAAGTCGGTCACCTACTCGAACAACTCGACCGTAGTGACGGTCGTACTGAAGCCCTACCAATGGTCCGATGGTCAGCCGGTGACCAGCCGGGACGTCGAGTTCGCCTACAACCTGTACAAGTACAACAAGGCGGAGTGGAGCCAGTACTCACCCGGTGAGTTTCCCGACAACGTTGCGTCGGTGAGCCTGCCGAGTGCGGACACCATCGTGTTCAACCTGACCCATACGGTGAGCGATACGTGGTTCACCGACAACCAGCTGGGTCTCATCACTCCGATGCCCCAGCACGCGTGGGACGAGACGTCTGCGACCGGGCCGATCGGCGACTTCGACCAGACGACCGCCGGCGCGGTCTCGGTGTTCAACTTCTTGAACGCCCAGGCGATGGACCTCACCACGTACGCGACGAACCCCCTGTGGCAGGTGGTCGACGGACCGTGGAAGCTATCCGCGTTCACGACCACCGGCGAGGCGACCTTCGTCCCCAACCCGAGCTACTCGGGACCGGTGAAGGCGAGCATCTCGAAGTTCGTGGAGCTGCCCTTCACGAGCAACGAGGCCGAGGTCAACGTGCTCCGGTCCGGCAACAGCATCGACATCGGCTACCTGCCCACCTCCGACTTGGGCCAGAAAGGGGCCCTGGCCGCCGAGGGTTACCAGCTCGTTCCCTGGAAGAACCTGGGGGTCGACTACGCGATCTACAACCTGACCAACCCGAAAGTTGGCTCCATCCTGTCCCAGCTCTACGTGCGTCAGGCGATCCAGCACACCGAGAACCAGCCGGAGATCGTGAGCGACATCTTCCACGGCTACGGGTTCCCGACCTATGGCCCGATCCCGCTCGAGCCCACCAACAACCTGGTGTCACCGTTCGAGCGGACCAACCCGTACCCCTTCAGCATCTCGGACGCGACCTCGCTCCTCTCCAGCCACGGGTGGAAGATCCACGCTGGCGGGGTGGACGTCTGCCAGAAGGCCGGAACCGGTGCGAGCGACTGTGGCAAGGGCGTCGCCAAGGGTGCTCAGCTGAACTTCCAGTTGCTGTACGCATCGGGGAACCAGGACCTCACCCGTGAGGTGGAGACGATCCAGTCAGCGGCCAGCCAGGCCGGCATCAAGATCACGCTGAAGGAACAGCCGTTCAACGATGTGGTCTCGGTCGTCAACCCGTGCCCGACCGCCTGCAGCTGGGAGATCGGCCTTTACGGCGGGATCAGCTACAGCACGCTCCCGACCGGGGACGGCCTCTTCTTGCCCGGCGCGGCCTTGAACGCGGGGAGCTA
>Ga0209415_10001066_pt1 | contig 52309 bp, 35 predicted proteins | sample PeaSoiSIISIP2007_FD_187696 | JGI IMG/M metagenome (GOLD analysis project Ga0209415, IMG submission 187696) | Peat soil microbial communities from Weissenstadt, Germany - SII-SIP-2007 (SPAdes) (version 2) | ecosystem: Environmental > Terrestrial > Soil > Wetlands > Peat | place: Germany... | reverse complement strand
CCGAGAAGGCCACGCCAAGCTCGCGTGCGGCATCTTCTGCAGCGCGCAGATAGGTAGCCTCGTCGCCCGACATCTGTTCGAACAGCGCCTGGTCGGGACGAAGGCCGTAATGCTCCAGCACTTTGAAGAGGGGCTCGGGATGGGGTTTGGGATTGGTCACGCGGCCGGCGGTCATCACGCAGCTGAAATAGCGCTCCAAACCGAAGGATTGCAGCAGCATCTCCATGGAGCTTGCCCGGTTGGTGCAGACGGCGAGCTCGTAACGGCCGTGCAGCGCATCCAGGGTCTCGCGCAGGCCTTCTTCCATCTTCATCAGGGGAAACAGTTTGCGGTAGTCGATGGTGGCGGAGAAGGCGCGTACGTCGGCCATGCGGTCGTCGCCGTTGAAAAGGTGGGTAAGGACGTCCTTGTTGCAGTAGGTGTGCAATATCCGCATGGTGTCGGCATCGTTGCGATCCAGTGTCGGCATGCCGAAATGTTCCATCACCTGCGTATAAAAGGCCAGGTTCGACTCGAAAGAATCGAACAGCACCCCGTCGCAGTCGTAAATGACCGCTTTTATTTCGTCTTTCACTCTATTCTCCACCTGACCCGGTGTCTTCGCCGGACGGGTCTTTGGAAGCGGCGCCCGTGTTCGCCAGGTACTCTTCCCATTCGACGGGGAGCAGATGTTTCTTGCGGTTGTTGCATTCCTTGCAGCAGGGAACCACGTTGCCGCGGGCGCTCTTGCCGCCCCGGATCACCGGCACTACGTGGTCCATGGAGAGTTCTGCGGGGGGAAACGCGGCGCCGCAGTAGTGGCAGAGGCCGCGGGCGACGCGGTTTTTCCACCAGCGGCTCTTGCGCAGCTCTCGGGCGGCCTCGCGCTCTTTTCGGATCTGCTCTTCGGAGACTTCTATTATGAAATAGTCCAATTGCTATACCTGCTTTTCGATTCCCTGCTGGTGAGGCGAAGTTTCCCTTTGTAAAGGGGATTTGCCTTTGGTGCACGTGCGTTAACTGCAAATCCCCCCTGCCCCCCCCCTTTTCAAAGGGGGGGACGTTATGGCAGGCTGGTGGGAGTTGAAGGAAGGGACATCAGCCTTTTTTGAAGGTGGCGATCGCGGCGCGGGCTAGTTCGTCGCAACGCTCGTTTTCGGGGTGGCCGTTGTGGCCGCGGACCCAGGTCCACTTGACTTTGTGCACTTTGGAGAGGGCCAGAAGCTTCTCCCAGAGGTCGCGGTTCAGGACTTCTTCCTTCTTGGAGTTCTGCCAACCGCGCTTCACCCAGCCGGGTAGCCACTCGGTCATCCCCTTGACCAGGTATTGCGAATCGGTGGTCAGGGTTACCTCGCACGGTTTCTTCAGCGCTTCCAAGGCGGCGATGGCTGCGGTCATCTCCATCCGGTTGTTGGTGGTGAGCCCTTCGGCTCCGGAAAGCTCTTTCTCCTGTGGTCCGCAGCGCAGGATGCTGCCGTAACCGCCGACCCCGGGGTTGCCGCTGCATGCGCCGTCACAATAGATCTCAACGTTGGCCAAGGTGGCTTTCCTCCTGCTTTAACTGCGCCGCGATGGCGTCCATCACCCGGTCGACGATCGCCTGGTGGGTTTCCTTGCAATCCTCCAGGGCGAAGAGGTCGGAAAAATCGAGCGCCTTGCCGAAGGTAACGCTCCCCTTCGCGCCGAAGCAGGGAAAGCGCCAGCGGTTGATGCCGGCAAGGGCGGTCGGGATCACCTGCGGGCGGGTGTCGTAGATGATCTTGCCGACGCCGCGGTTCCCCTTGCCGAGCGTGCCGTCCCTGTGCCGGGTCCCCTCGGGGAAGAGCATCACCTTCTGGTCGAGCAAAAGCTCGTTTAAGTGCTTCCCCGCGCGCACGTCGCGCCCGCGCCTGACCGGGAACGCGCCCCAGGAGCTGTAGATCACGCGCATGATCGGGTTGGCGAACAGCTCTTCCTTGGCGGGAGCCCAGATCATCTGCAGGGGATGGTGCCTGACCACGGACCAGGGGAGAAAGACGGTGTCGTAGGCGGAGATGTGGTTGGAGGCGATCAGCACGCCGCCGCTTGCCGGCAGGTGCTCCGCCCCCTTGATCTGGAAGCGGTTGACGACGGAGGCGTAGACGCCGATTACCGATGCGGAAAAGGTAACCCAGAAACGGCGCAGGAATGAGACCTTCAAGGACACCTCGTGGAGCTGGTTATTACTGTCCAAAAGGTTTGTATATCACGTTTCCGAGATCCGGAGCAACCGTTTTACAGGGAAGTGGAGCCGTTGACCGTGAAGTAGAAGGTGGCGCCCTGCCCGGGGGCACCCTCCCCCCAGATGCGGCCGTTGTGCCTCTGGATGATGCGCCGAACGGTGACCAGCCCAAGGCCGGTGCCGGGGAACTCCTGCTGGGCATGCAGCCTCTTGAACGGCCTGAACAGCTGGTCGGCGCGGGCGGAGTCGAAGCCGACGCCGTTGTCCTTCACGTAGAATACGGTTTCGTCGCCGGGTGCGTGAAAGGCTCCGAACCGGATAATGGCATGGGGAACGCGGGCGGTGTAGTTCCAGGCGTTGTGCAGCAGGTTGCCCATGGCGATGGCGAGCAGTCTCCGGTCGCCTGTTACCTGCAACTGCGGTGCTATTTCGCAGGTCACCAGGCGCCCGGGGTATGCCAGCTGCAGTTCGGCGAGTTTCACCTTGGCCAATTCGCCCAGGTCGACCTGCTCTATGGCAAGCTCGCCGTCGGTCATCTTGGAGAGGCTCATCAGAGCGTCGAGCAGCGCTTCCAGCTCGGCGCAGCCGTCGTTGATGCATTTCACGAAGAAAAGCCCGTTGGGGTCGAGTGTTTCCTCGTATTCCTGCAGCGCCTGCCCGGAGGTGTAGATGCGGGTCAGCGAGGTGCGCAGGTCGTGGGAAACCGCCTGGTTGAAGGCCTCCAGTTCCCGGTTTACCTCGCTCAGTTCCTGAACCTTGCGTACCAGACGAACGTTTCGCTTGGCAATTTTCTCTTTCAGCCGATTCGGTTTTCGCTTTTCGGTCATCGAAACCACCTGTCGTGAAGGCCGGCCGTCATCCCCAGATACCGGGGACGGTGGCGCCGCATCCGGGACAGTGCCCGCGTTTGAGCAGATTCTTCTCGATGATGTAGCCATACCTCTTGATCAGCATCCCACCGCACTCGGGGCACTGGCTGTTCTCTCCGCCTTCGCCCGGGACGTTGCCTTCGTAGACGTAGCGCAGCCCGGCCTGTCTCCCGATCTCTCGCGCCCGGCGCAGGGTGGCGATCGGAGTACGGGACTCGGAGGTCAAAAGGTACGTCGGGTAGAACCCGGTGACGTGCCAAGGGGTGTCCGGCCCAAGCTCCGTCGCGATGAAACGGGCAATGCCGGAGAGTTCCTCGTCCGTGTCGTTGTGGTTGGGAATGAGGAGCGTGGTGATCTCGCACCAGATCCCCAGCCGCCGGTAGTCGCGGATGCCATCCAACACCTCCGCCAGCGAGGCCCCCGCCACTTCGCGGTAAAAGCTCTCGGAGAACCCTTTCAGGTCGATGTTGGCAGCGTCGAGGTAAGGAGCGATGTCGGTAAGCGCCTCGCTCGTGATATAGCCGTTGGTGACGAAGACGTTGCGCAGACCCGCGGCCTTCGCCAGCACGGCGATGTCGTAGGCATACTCGAAGAAGATGGTAGGTTCGGTATAGGTGTAGGAAATGGAGCCGCAGCCTGCGCTGAGTGCGCGATCGACGACCTCTTCGGGCGAGACGTAGCTGCCGGCGCGGTCCACGATGGCGGGTTCCGGTTGGGCGATGCTGAAGTTCTGGCAATGCTGGCAGCGGAAATTGCAGCCGACGGTGGCAACCGAATAGGAGTGGCTGCCGGGCAGGACGTGAAAGAGCGGTTTCTTCTCGATCGGGTCGACGTGCTCCGCGACCACCCTGCCGTACACCAGGGAGTACAGCACGCCGTCGCGGTTTTCCCGTACCCTGCAATGCCCCCGCTTGCCGGACGCGATCAGACAGCGGTAACGGCAGAGCCCGCAGCGCACGCGGGAACCGTCCAGCTTTTCGTAGTACATCGCCTCCTTCATGCCGGGTGCTCCTCCTGTGTCGGGGAAAAATAAAATTAAAGGCAGCCAATCCTACCATTGAAGATGAATATTTTCTACCCAAAAAAACACGCCAATTACGGGTACGAGCAATGGACTCGCCGAAATCGACGAAAACAAACAATCGTTTTACGACTTTACCGGTTAAAATAAAATTTTCGGTTGACGTTCAGGTAAGCCAGGGTCCCGGCAAAATTTCTCTGCCGGGAATACTTTTGTTCTATTTTTGATTACACCTGTAATTACTGCACGTTACAAAGACAGCCACCCGACGGGGCGTAAGCGCTGAAACGAGTGTTCTAAAATGAAGGCTTAAGAACGCGCAGGTTACAGTCTTGTAAATACCTGTTTTACCTCTTTTTTTACAAAAATAACACTTGCGGGCTGACGAGACGTTCTATATAGTTAAATCATTACCATTACGTAAAGAGGAGATCTACACCATGAAATGCCCGAATTGTAACGACACCAAAGGCGTCGTCATCGACATCCATTCCGACGGCTACGCCAAACAGCTCCTGGAATGCTCTTGCTGCGGCACCGTCTGGCTTGGCACCGACGGCGAAATCATCAAGAAGGCGGCCTAAACGGGAAAAGGGGCGGTCGGTCACGCCCCTCCTCCAAAAACAACCGATCTCACCTGGCAGGCGGACCGAAATTCACCAGCGGTCCTCGTGCTGCCTGCCGGCGTTCTACTTTACCCTCTTTCCTGCCAGCTCACCCCATCCTGCCATCCCGTGGTCCCCTGAGGCAACATCCTCCAAGAGCGCGTCGTAGCAAGGCGCCATAGCACTCCAGTCGTAGAGGCTGACGGCATCGCGCAGCGGCTCGCGGCAAGGCCACCGGCGCAAAAGTGCGCCCAGCCTCCCGGCAAGCGACTCCTCCTGCCGGTAGACGACCGAGGCCTGCGCCTGCGCCGGGACGTGCTCCGGATAGGCAAGCCGGTCCGGCAACAGCGCGGTGCAGCCGCAGTAAAGTGCCTGCACCACGCTGGCGCCGAAGAACTCCTGATGCGAGGTCACCGGCAACAGGTCGGCGCGCCACAGTAACCGGGCGTACTGCGCAAAACTCTCCAGGTAACCCCATTGCACCACCCGATCGGCCAGCCGCAGGCGGGCCTCCTCGAAGACAGCCGGCGCACGCCCGAAGGATTCACCCGCTACGGCGAGCCGGAAATCCAGCCCCTCCTCGGCCAGCGCGTAGAGCGTAGCGAAGAATTGCTCCGGCGCCTTGTCGAACTCCCAGCGATGGTTCCAGAGAATAAGCGGCGCTCCGTCTTGAGGCTGCGCATCGGGACGATGCCGGTCAAGCGACGCCAGATCGAGGCCGAGGGGCAATACGCAGCTCTTCTGAGCGATGCGCTCAACCGTACCCGGCTCGACCGCGTCGGGAAAACGCTTGAGGAAGCCCGGGAGCGCCGACAGGAACGATTGCCGGTGGTAGGCCGAATTGAACAGGACGGCGTCGGCGGCCAGCGCGCTGGTGTAGTTGACGAAGGCGTAGTGCAGGTCGCGCTGCCGCTCACGGTCGGGATCGGTGGGCGACCAGGGATAGGTGAGCTGGTTTTCGTGAAAGTAGATGGCGCAGCGGCAGCCGGCGCTCTTTTTCCTGGTGAGGGCGAGGAAGGTGGCGAGGTCGAGCATGTCGGTGGCGAGGATGAGGTCGGGGCGCCCGGGGCTTTCCAGGAAGCGGGAGGCGAGCGTCACCGCGCCGCCGTGCATGCGCCACTTCCAGTTGCGCCCCGGCAGGGTCAAAAGCTCCACCCGGTGACGGCTTGCGGCGGCGTATTCCCGCGCCCAGGCGGCGTGGGAGCCGGTATAGTAGGGCTCGACGAGGGTGATGCGCATGGCCGCCTATCCCCTCAGAACATGAAACGGCGCATGCTGATGTTCAAAAGTATCCCCACCCCCACCATGGAGGTGACCATGGAGGTGCCGCCGTAGGAGAAAAAGGGGAGCGGCACGCCGACCACCGGGAACAGGCCGATCACCATCCCCATGTTGATGACGATGTGCCAAAAGAGCATGGCGGTGACGCCGACGGCCAAAAGCGAGCCGAAGCGGTCGTTGCAGCGCTTGGCGATCCCCAGTCCCCAGAGCACCAGGAAGAGGTAGAGGGTGAGCATCACCAGGCAGCCGACGAAGCCCCACTCCTCGCCGAAGACGGAAAAGGCGAAGTCGGTGTGCTGCTCCGGGAGGAAGCGGAGCTGGGCCTGGGTGCCGTGCATGAACCCCTTGCCGAAGGTCGCGCCGGAGCCGACGGCGATCTTGCTCTGGATGATGTGGTAGCCGCTCCCCTGCGGGTCGAGGGTCGGGTCGAGGAAGTTGTAGATCCGGTCCTTCTGGTAGTCGTGCAGGACGAATTGCCAGGCGCCGTAGGCCGCCGGGACGGCGGCGGCCACCAGCGTGCCGAAGGCAGTCCAGCGCACCCCGACGAACAAAAGCATGGTGCCGCCGATCAGCGTCACCAGGATGGCGGTCCCCAGGTCCGGCTGCTTCATGATCAAAAGCGCCGGCACCCCCAGGAGCGCCAGGGGGTAGATCAGTTCCTTGAGCCGCAGCCCCTTGAAGGTCGGATAGCGGCTGAAGAAGCGGGCGAAGGTCATGATGATCACCATCTTCATCGGCTCGGAAGGCTGGATGGTGAAAAAGCCCAGGTGGATCCAGCGGGTGGCGCCCATGGAGGACTTGCCGATCACCAGCACCAAAAAGAGCAGCAGCAGGACCGCGCCGTAGAGCCAGTAGGCGAAATCCTCCAAAAGGTGGTAATCGAGGGAGCAGACGGTAAGGCTTAAGCCCAGGCCCGCGACGATCCAGTAGATCTGCTTCAGGAAATACGGGGTGCCGATCTCGCGGTACGAGGCGGAGGCGCTGTAGATGTTGACGACGCCGAAGGTGGTGATGATCAGCACCACCGCCAAAAGCGTCCAGTCGAAGTTTATGAAGAGTCTGCGGTCAAACATGCTTACCTCGATACGTCGTCAATCGGGCACGTCTGCGGCGTCAGCCGGCTTGGGCGCGCCGCCGGGCTCGGTTGCCGCGGGTGCGCCGGCCTCGCCGGCCCCTTCCTCGCCGCCCGTCTTGGGTTTGGGAACGGGCCTCTTGATGACCCCTTTCCCTTCGAAATAGGCCCTCATGATCCGGCCGGCAACCGGTGCGGCGGCGGACCCGCCGTGCTCGCCGTGCTCGACCACCACCGCGACCGCGATCTCCGGGTGATCGTAGGGAGCGAAGGAAACGAAGAGCGCGTGGTCCCGGAACTGGTAGGGGACGTCACCTTTGCTGTCGCGCAGCTTGACCACCTGCGAGGAACCGGTCTTGCCGGCAACCTGCACCTCGGAGAGGCGCGCCATGCCGCCGGTGCCGTGCGGCTCGTTGACGACGGCGAAGAGTCCTTCCTTCACGAGCTTCAAGGTCTCGGGCTTGATCCCCGTGCGGCGCAGCATCTGGGGAGGAAAATCCTTGATGGTCCTCCCTTCGGAGTCGACCACCCGCTTCACCAGGTGCGGCTGATACAGGGTGCCGTCGTTGGCCACCGCGGCGATCATGGCGGCAAGCTGCAGCGGCGTGGTGAGCACGTACCCCTGGCCGATCCCCACCGAGAGGGTTTCGCCGGAGAACCACTTCTTGCCGAAGCGCTTGAGCTTCCAATCCATGGTGGGGATCACCCCCGCCTTCTCGTTTTCGAGACCTACCCCCAACGGCGACCCCAGGCCGAAGCGCTTGGCGTAGGCCGCGATCCGGTCCACCCCCAGCCGCTCGGCAAGCTTGTAGAAGTAGACGTCGCACGACTCCCTGAGCGCCTTTTTGAGCTCGACGTGGCCGTGCCCCTTCTTGTCCCAGCACTTGAAGGTGGAGTTGCCGAACTTGTAGTAGCCGGGACAGTCGACGGCCGAGTGCTGGTCGATCAGCCCCTCTTCGAGCCCGGCGATGGCGGTGATGATCTTGAAGGTGGAGCCGGGGGGATAAAGCCCCTTGAGCGCCTTGTTTTCCAGCGGGTGCCGCTGGTCGTCCAGGTACTGTTTCCAGATTTCGGGGGGCATGCGCCCGGTGAAGAGCGAGGGATCGAAATCCGGGGTGCTGGCAAAGGCCAGTACCTCGCCGGTGTTCACGTCCATGGCCACCGCCGCGCCGGCCCGGTCGCCCAGCGCCTCTTCGGCCACCTTCTGCATATCCTGGTCGATGGTCAAGACCACCGTGTTGCCGACGCTTGAGTTGGCTTCCTCGACGGTGCGCAGGAAGCGGCCGCGCGCGTCGACCTCGATCTGCCGCCCGCCGTCGGTGCCGTGCAGGTAGCTCTCCCAGCTCTTCTCGATGCCGTTTTTGCCGGTATAGTCGCCGGCGTTGTAATCCTTGTAGCGCTCGGAGCCCAATTCGTCCTCCGAGATCTCCGCCAGGTAGCCTAACAGGTGCGCGGCCAGCACGCCGTTTTTATAGGCCCTGACCGGCTTCATCTCGATGTTCACCCCGGCCAGGGCCAGCCGGTTTTCCTCCAGGAATTCCATCTGGTCGCGGCTGATGCCGGAGGCAACCACCAGGGGGTAGTACTTCGCCCTCCCCTGCCCTTTCTTCCACTTCTCCTCGATCTCCTGGCGGCTGATGTTCAGGTAACGGGAGAGGTTGTCGATCAGCTGGTCCTTGTTCTTCACGTCCTGCGGGATGACGGCAACCGAAAAGGAAGGGGTGTTGGAGACGAGCACCTTGCCGTTACGGTCCAGGATGGCGCCGCGGGGGGCGGCCACCGGCACGAAGCGGAGCCGGTTGCTCTCGGACTGGTCCATCAGGTTTTCCGTGTCGATCACCTGCAGGTACCAGAGGCGGGACAAAAGCAGGAAGAACATGACGACGGCGCCGATCGACAGCATGATCAGCCGGCGCGACCCGTCGTCGTCGGGAAGTATGTTCTGCTGCGGCTTCATCGCGCCTCCTGCGCTTCCGCCGGCCGCCAGGCGATCAAAAGCGAGGCGACCAGGGCGTTCATCAGCGCCTGCGGGACGAGCGCCGGCAGCAAGGAGGCATACAGCCCTTTGGTGACCGAAAAAATCAGGAGCATCACCATGTTCAAGAGGGCGCAGCCGACGGTGGCGAAAAAAACCACCAAAACGAACAGCAGCCGGTTACCGGTGAAGAGGCGCCCGGCCACCCCGGAAAGAAGCGCAAAGGTGCAGAGGTAGGAAAAGGCGTGCAGTCCCAGGTAGATGCCGGAGAAGCTGTCCTGGAGCAGCCCCAGGCCGAAGGCCGCGGCAGCGCCGAAGCGATACGGCTGCCTGAGACCCAGATACACCACGAGGATCAGGATCAGGTTGGGCTGAAAGGGGTCCTTGAGGTAGACCGGCAAAAGGGTCATCTGCAGCAGCAGAGCCGCGAGCAGTACGGCGGTTATTTTCAGATAGCGTGTCATGCCTGTCGTCCGTCCGGGTCGGCGCCTGCCTTCAAGGCTGCCTGACCAGCACCAACATCTCCTCAAGCTTGTTGAGATTAACCGTGGGGCGTACCTCGATGGTCTGGAAGACGCCGTACTCCCCCTTCTTCACCATGGTCACCTCGCCGATGGGAAGCCCCTTGGGGAAGAGGCCGCCGATGCCGGAGGTGATAACCGTGTCCCCCACCTTTACGTCCTCCTCGCGCACGGTGAACTCCATCGAACACCGCCCGGGTCCCGAGCCGCGGATCACCCCGCGTGCGCGGGAGCGCTGCACCACGGCGGCGATGGCGCTTGAGTGATCGGTCAACAAAAGCACCCGGGAACTCTGCGGCGCCACCTTCACCAGACGGCCGACCACGCCGCCTGCGGCCACCACGGGCATCCCTTCGGCCAGGCCGTCCGCCAAGCCGCGGTCCACCACCAGGGTCTTGAACCAGGCGGAGCTGTCCTCGCCTATGACCGAGACGGCCAAGGACGGCGCAGGGAGCGATCCCTTCAGGTCCAAAAGCGCCTTGAGCCGGATGTTGGCAACGGCCGCCTCGTTGGCGGCGACGATCCGCTCGTTGAGCCTTTTGACGCTTTCGCGCAATTCGACGTTCTCGCGCCGCACGTCCACCAGGTCGAGATAGTCGCTCCAGACGTGGTCGAACAGCCCGTTGACCGCGGCCGCACCCTCGGCCAACGGGGCGGTAAGGCTCATCAACGCCCGCTCCAGGGGGTTTGCGTGCTCCTTGTTCCGAAGATTGAGGGCGTAGGTAAGAAACGCCACCAGAAAGAACAGGGCGGTGATGATGGCTCGTTTATGGCGGATTAGAAACTGTTTCATCGTTCTCTATAAAAGGCGCAGGGGGCCTGCGCCCCCTTTCACGTCACGACTTCACGACCGGCGCCGCAGGCCACGCTTTAGTTCGCCCCTCCGCAGAGCGAGGTCTCGTTGTAGACCCGCTGCAGGTAGTCGCGGTATGAAGACTTGGGAGTGTCGGCGATCACCTTGGCCATGGCCTGGCAGTCAACGAACCCCATGCGGAGCGCGATCTCTTCCAGGCAGGCGATCTTCAACCCCTGGCGGGCCTCCAGGGTGCCGATGAAGTGCGAGGCCTCCAGGAGGCTCTGGTGCGTACCGGTATCGAGCCAGGCGATGCCGCGGCCGAGCTTCTGCACGCAAAGCTCGCCCTGCTGCAGATAGGCCAGGTTCACGTCGGTGATTTCCAGCTCGCCGCGCGCCGAGGGCCGCATGGCCTTGGCGATCCGGGAAACCTGGCCGTCATAGAGGTAGAGCCCGGGGATGGCGTAGTTGGATTTGGGGGTGGCGGGCTTCTCCTCGATGCTCAACACCCGCCCCTCCTGGTCGAATTCCACCACGCCGTAACGTTCGGGGTCCTGCACGTAGTAGCCGAAGATCTGGGCGCCGCTGCGGAAGTTCGCCACCAGCCGGTCGAGCTCCATCTTGCCGTAGAAGATGTTGTCCCCGAGGATCAGGCAGACCGGCTCTCCGGCGATGAACTCCTCGCCGATCACGAAGGCCTGGGCGATCCCGTTGGGCTCGGGCTGGACCGCGTAGGTGAGCTTGATGCCCCAGCGGGAACCGTCGCCCAAAAGCGCCTGAAAGCGCGGGGTATCGTGCGGGGTGGAGATGATCAGGATGTCGGTGATGCCGGCCATCATCAAGGTAGCCAGCGGATAGTAGATCATCGGCTTGTCGTAGACCGGCTGCAACTGCTTGCTCGCCACTAAGGTCAGGGGGTACAGCCTGCTGCCGGCGCCGCCGGCCAGCAAAATACCCTTCTTTATCCCTTGCGCCATAACCCCTCTTTTCCAAGTAAAATGTCGATCGACAAAAGTTTTTTCAATACCACAGTCGGGCATACCCCGTCAAATGCTAATCCGGGAGCACGCAGGGCGCAGGTCACAAAAGCCTGGCCTTGAGCTCCTCGTCGATGAAGCTCTCCTCGATCGCCTCGCGCGCCCACGGCTCCCGGCAGCGTGCCAAAACTGTGGCCGCCCCTTCGGCGACCGCCGGAACGTCGCTCCACAGGGCGTTCCTGATGGCGCGCAGCTTTCGTGCGTCGGGAGACTTGGCTCCGGAGAGCGTCCGGCAGCCGTCGCACAAAAGCGCCAGGTTTTCCTCGGACGGCTCCTCGTCGGGACGGTGCTCCCAGATCCGCAGCCGATCGTCGCTGCCGCACCATTCGCAGCGGAACTCCGCCCTTTTGCTGACGGCTTTCCCGAAGAGGGTGATCGCCTCCATGTGTTCCTGGTGCTGTTTGTGCCCTTTCGCCATTGCTTCTCCCTTTGGACCGCTACGAAGGGCCGGGCCGGTTGCCCAGCAGCTCAGTGTAGCAGAATCGCCAAGCAGATCAATAGTTTTCTGCTGCAAATGGGGTGCCGCCGCGCGGGAAAGGACGACCATGGCCGGACCCGGCTCGCCGACGGCACCACTACGACACAGTCATAGATACATCGGGATCAGTCTCAGTCTTTCCACGGACTCAAGCAGTCTCATTTTTGTCTGGACACAGAGGGAACACGGGTAGTATCCTGTCAATTGTATGCAATTTCTGAGACTGTGCCGGCTTGAGCCGACTCAATAGAGCAAGGAAGATCTGCCACATGCTGCTGCCGGAACCGCTTTTTGGCGGTACCCTTATTCGCCGCTATCAACGTTTTCTCGCAGACGTCCAGTTGGACGACGGTTCGCTCGTCACCGCCCATACCCCCAACACCGGGAGCATGCGCGGCTGTGCCGTGCCGGGAAACCGGGTGCTTTTGTCCAAAAGTGCGAACCCCGCACGCAAATACCGGCACAGCTGGGAACTGGTGCACGCCGACGGTTACTGGGTCGGCATCAACACCATGCTCCCCAACCGGCTGGCACGGGAAGGGATCGAAAACGGCGTGATCGGCGAACTCTCCGGCTACGCGGCGATCCGCGACGAGGTTCCCTACGGCACCGGGAGCCGGATCGACCTGCTTTTGTCCGGCGCCGCCGGGCTGTGCTACGTCGAGGTGAAGAACGTCACCCTGGTGGAAGACGGCGTCGCCCTCTTTCCGGACGCGGTGACCGCGCGCGGCCTCAAGCACCTGCGGGAGCTGACGGAGGTGGTCAGGCAGGGACATCGGGGGGTGAACCTGTTCGTCGTGCAACGGGGCGACGGTCACGCCGTTTCCCCCGCCGACGCCATCGACCCCGCCTACGGCGCCGCCCTCAGGGAGGCCGCCCAAGCCGGGGTGGAAATCCTCGCCTACCGGGCCGAGGTGACCCGCACGGAAATTCGTCTGCAAAAGCGGCTGCCGGTGCTGCTGTAACGGCTGGACAACCCTTGAGGTAAAGGGAAGCGCATGAGCAAGGGCGGCAGGACACTGCACTTAAGCATCGAAAGCAGGCTCAGCGACGTCGCGCTGATCGGCCTTGCCGTCCGCGGCGTCTGCGCCTGCTCGCCCCTGGACGAGGAGGCCTACGGAGACATGGAAGTCTGCGTGGTGGAGGCCGTCAACAACGCCATCACCCACGCCTACCGGCGCGACAAGGGGTTTCGGGTCGACGTCTACATCACGCTGCACCACGACCGGATTTCCTTCGACGTCGTCGACTCCGGCAAGGCAATGACCGACTACAAGCCCCGCAACCTCGAATACGACCCCGAAGAGATCAGCTCCATTCCGGAAAGCGGCATGGGGCTTTTTATTATCGAAACGCTGATGGACGAAGTCGGCTACCGCACGGAACACGGCAAAAACGTCCTCTCCTTCTGCAGGTATTTCCACAAGGCGAAGGGCTAAGGCACTAGCCTCCCCCCAACAGGAACTCGAAATCCTCCCTGCCGATCGAACCCGATCCTTCCAGCTCGGCGCCGTGCAGAAGCGAACGGTACAGCTTCAGCTTGCGCTTTTTCAGCTCCATCATCTTCTCCTCGATGCTGTGCCGCATCAGGAAGCGAGTGATGGTCACCTGTTTTTGCTGGCCGATGCGATGGGCACGGTCGGACGCCTGGTTTTCCACAGCCGGGTTCCACCAGGGATCGAGGTGGAAGACGTAGGAGGCACGGGTCAAGTTGAGCCCCTTCCCCCCCGCCTTCAGGCTCAAGAGGAACACGCTCGGCTGTTCGGAATTCTGGAAGCGGTGCACCAGTTCCTTGCGCCGGCCCAAGGGCGTGCTGCCGTCGAGCCGGAAATACGCGAGGCCGTGCTGTTCGAGCCCTTCCTGCACGATGTCCAGAAAGGAGGTGAACTGCGAGAAGACCAGCACGCTGTGCCCCTCGGCGAAAAGCTCCTGCAACTGATCCACGAGCAACTCCACCTTGGGCGAGCGGTCGGAGGCCTCCGGCAGCAACAGCCGGGAGGAGAGGCAGATCAGGCGCAGCTTCAAGATGGCGGTGAGCGCGATGATGCGGGCCTGTCCCGGTGCGTTCAAGCGGTAGGCCTCGGCGACCGTCGCCTTCACCTGGGCCACGGTCCGCACGTAGAGGGCCTTCTGGCGCGGGCTCATCTCCAGGTAGAGGTCCGTCTCCACCTTGGGGGGAAGCTCGGCGGCGATCATGTCCTTGGTGCGGCGCAGGATGAAGGGATGGGTCCGGCGGACGAGCGTCTCCACGAAGTCGGCCCCCTCGCGCGTCATCTGCTTGCGGAACTGCTCGTAGGGACCAAGCAGGCCGGGAAGCGACAGGTCCATCACCGAGAAATATTCCCCCAGGTGATTTTCCACCGGGGTCCCGGTCAGGGTCAGCTTGAACCGCCCTTTGAGCCTGCGCACCGCGCCGGTGGTCTCGGCATGTATGTTCTTCACCGCCTGCGCCTCGTCGAAGACGACGACGTGGAAGGCGATGTTCCCCAGCACCTCGATGTCCCGCTGCACCATCCCGTAGCTGGTGAGCACCAGGTCAAGACCGGTAAAATCGGCGCGGCGGTGCTGGCCGCGGTAGACGCCGACCTTGAGGTCCGGATAGAAACGTGCCAGCTCGCTTTCCCAGTTGAAGATCAGCGTGGGCGGCACCACCACCAGGTGCGGCACCCCGGCCGGCACCTCCGTGGCGATCAGCCCCTCCTTGAGCCCCGCCATGAAGGTGATCGCCTGCACGGTCTTGCCGAGCCCCATGTCGTCGGCCAGGCAGGCGCCGAAACGGTGTTCGTAGAGGAAGGAGAGCCAGTTGAACCCTTCGTGCTGGTAGTTGCGCAGCGTGGCGTTCAGGGCGGCGGGGTGCTCGCGCTTTTCGATGCGCTCGAAGTGGATCAGGCTGTCGATCACCCGTTCGTCCTCGGGCGAAAGGAGCACCCTGACTCCGCTTCTGCGCAGCGCTATCCAGTCGAGGATCTGCAGGCGCGGCACCCGCACCACCTCGCGCTTGGCGCCGGGGGCGAACAGCGACAGGGCGCGCGCGCTCTCCTCGTCGAGCATCACCAGCGCGCCGTTGCTCCGGAAGATGCCGCCCCCTTCCAGGGCTTCCAGGAACTGGCTCTCCTCAACGATCCGGCCGTCGCAGCTGATCTCCGGGCGCAGTTCGAACCAGTCGATGGTGGAGCGGGTGGCGTCCAGGGTGAAGGACCAGTTGACCGTCTCCAGCTCCTCCCCCCCGACCGCCAGCGAAAAACCGGCGTCGCGGCTAAGGTCGCGCAGCCGCGAGATCGCCTTCATCAGGGGCTTGCGGTCGATCAGCATGGAACCGGGGAGTTCCGGCTCCCAGAAGATGTCGCAGCCGAAAAGCTGTGCCGGCAGTTCCAGCAGCCTCGCCTGCCGTTCGACGTCGACCGCCACCCCCAGCCACTCGTTTTCCAGGCATTGCACCACGGTCTGGCGCTCGCTCACCGCCTGCCAGAAGGCGCCGACGATGGCGCGCGCTTCGGAACGGACGCCGCGCCGGGAGAAGTCCGGAGAATTGAGGGCGACCCTGAGCAGCTTGTCGCGTTCGGCGCGGCCGCGGGCCGAAAGAGCGGCGAAGCAGGCGGAAAGGATGGAGAGCACCCGTTTCTTGGCCTTGAGCGGCTGCGGCAGGCGGTTGCGCCCTTCGGCCGCGAAGAACCAGAAGGTCTCCGGGGAAAGCGGGTACGCCTTGCCCTCGACCACCCACTGCGCGTCCAGTTGCACCCGGTCGGCAAGGCCGGGGATGTTCAGGCGGTAGCGGCCCTCTACCTGCCTTGGTTGCACCAACTGCCCGTCGGCCCGAAACACGGCACGACGGACGAACTCGGCAAACTCCCCCTCGCCGAAGGAAAGCTGCAGATCGTTGAAGGCGGCAACCGCCAGCCGCAGCCCCCCTTCCCGGGATACGACGGCCGGGGTGCCGGGCGGCTCCAACCGGCGGGCCAGCTTTGCCCGGAAGCGGCCGGCGACGGCATCGTCGACCTTGACGACGCGCCTTCTGCCCAGATCGAAGTGATAGCCGTCGGCGACGAAGGAATCGCCCGTCAGGGGAGAGCCGTCGTCCAGGGTGAAGGTGAAGGAGACTTCGCCTGAAGCCGGCTCAAGATCGAAGCAGGAAAGCACCGAGCGGCGCACCGCCGGGTCGAAGTGCAGGGGGATTTCCCGGTCGCCATCGACAAAGACGATCGGGGCGCCGGCCCCGAAGCGGGCGAGAAACTCCTCGAAGCTCCTGCCACGGGTAATCGGCGCGTAGATGATGCGCAGGAATTCGCGCAGCGGCAAGGGCACGGTCGGGTCGTGGGGGGCGACCTGCTCGCCGCCGTGCATCAGCCGCAGGCGCAGGATGCCGCCGCCCCGGTCCACCAGCAGCCGGTAGCTTTTGTCGGCCTGCGGGACAAAAGGCTCGCTCTCCACCCCGTTGGTCTGCGGGATTCTGGTAAGTTCGGCGCCGAGCCGGGAGAGATAGGCGGGAGGCAGTTGCAGCATCGGGAAGGACGAGAGGGAAAGCGCTTTCTTGACGGTGGCCAGTGCGGCCACCAGGTGGGGACAGCGCCCCCGCGGACTCCAGACCCCGCAGTTGCAGGCAGCGGAGAGTTCGCCGTTCAAAAGGGTTATCTTCACCTCGACGGCGGGGTCCTCGGCGATTTCCAGCTGAAGGGTGAGGCCGTCGTCGCTCCAGCCGACCCGGGAGAGCGGGGTTTTCTTGCAAAGCTCGAAGCCGTTGAACAGGTGCACCTTGTCGGCCATGGCATAGACGGCCGCCGGCGGCATCTCGGCAAGATGCCGCAATAGTGCGTTGTTCCTGATCTCCATTCGGTAGGCTCTCCCGCGGCTGGCGCGTTAAACGAATCCCTTAACCTACCAGAAATATTCGATCTATACAACAGCACCCTTAGGGTTAAAACAGATCCGGGAAAAAAACGTTGGTTGGCGAGGAGTTACGGAGTAATTCGAGAGGGTGCAGGAGATAGGTGCTTACTTTTGGGTTACGCATGTCATCCTGAGCGACGCGAAGGATCTGCTTTTCCCGCTGACAAAGAAGCAGATCCTTCGCTGGCGCTCAGGATGACAACCTTTTATTCGCCCAGGGCGAAGCGGTCGATGATCCAGCGGGCGATGCTGCGGTGCGGCGGCAGGGCGGGCGGCATGCTGTCGCGGCTGAACCAGCCGGCGTCCTCCAGTTCCACGCCGTCGACTACGAGCTCTCCGGAGAGGTAGTCGGCGACGAAGCCTGCCATGAGCTGGCTTGGGAACGGCCAGTTCTGGCTCCCGACGTAGCGGACGTTGCCGACGGTAAGCCCCGTCTCCTCCATGACCTCGCGCAGCACGCACTCCTCCAGCGACTCGCCGAAATCGACGAAGCCTGCGACCAGGCTGTAGCGCCCCTGCGGCCATTCCGGTTTGCGGGCCAAAACGAACTCCTCGCCCCGCTTGATCAGGACGATGATGCAGGGATGGATGTGCGGGTAATGCTCGTGGCTGCACTCAAGGCAGCGCTTGCCCCAGGTGGCCAAGATGCGCTCCATCTCGCCGCCGCAGCGCGAACAGCGGCTGCTCATCTTCTCCCAGTAAAGGATCTGGCGCGCCAGCCCGTAGATGGTCATCCGCTCGTCGGAGAGTTCGCTCAGGGGCACGGCGGCAAACCCGGCCGGAAGCGGCTTTTCGGCGGGCACCGTCAAAAGCCTGAGCGGCTCCTCGTCCCACTCCCCGAAGAGGATCGGCCTGCCGCGCTCTGGAAAGCCCTCCGGCAGAGCGCCGCGGTAGAGTGCGCCGTCCTTAAGTATCAAGGCATCGCCCTGCAGGAAGATCCAGTACCCGTCGCGGGTCTCGTCCCCTTCCCCGGGCTTGAGCGGTTTGAAGTGTGATCTGATCACCTCGCCGTTAAACGGCAGGTTGATGGTGTCGGCATATGACATCGGCAGCTCCTGTAAGTAAATGCCCTTGGCTTACGGAAGGCATAATACATGCAGCCCTTTTGACTTGCAATGCCGGAGAGCCGTATGCTAGTTTTTCACGGTTAAGACACTTAATCGGAAACCCCTGGAGCAACAGTGAACCGTACACGTTTGCCCGCCGAATGGGAGCCGCAAGACGGCGTCCTTTTGGCCTGGCCGCATGAAAATAGCGATTGGCACCCCTACCTGGACGCGGTGCAGCCGGTCTTCGCCGAGATCGTCCGCCAGATCAGCCGTTTCGAGACGGCGATCGTCGCCGCCCCCGATCCGGAAACGGTGCGCCGGCAGTTGATAGAGGCCGGCGTCGACCTCGCGCGGGTGCGCATCCACCAGGTGGAAACGAACGACACCTGGGCCCGCGACTTCGGGCCGATCACCGTCCTCGACGACGGTGCCCCCAGGCTTTTGAACTTCGGCTTCAACGGCTGGGGGCTTAAGTTCCCCTCCGACCTGGACAACCGCATCAACCGGCGGCTGGCAGGGCTCGGCGTCTGGCGCGCGCCGCTGGAAACGGTCGGCTTGATCATGGAGGGGGGCAGCATCGAGAGCGACGGTTGCGGCACCATCCTCACCACCGAGGAATGCCTGTTAAACGACAACCGCAACCCCCATTTAAGCCGTCAGGAACTGGAACAGGAACTGCACGGCCTGTTCGGCAGCGACCGTTTTCTCTGGCTGGAAAACGGCTACCTGGCCGGCGACGACACCGATTCGCACGTGGACACGCTGGCGCGCCTCTGCCCGGACGACACCATCTGTTACCAGCGCTGCGACGATCAAGAAGACGAGCACTACCATGCGCTTTCTCAAATGGAGAAGGAACTGGCCGCGTTTCGCACCCGGGATGGGAAGCCCTACCGGCTGATCCCTCTCCCCTGGCCCGGCGCGAGGTTCGACGACGAAGGCGAAAGGCTTCCCGCCACCTATGCGAACTTCCTGGTTTTAAACGGCGCCGTCCTGGTGCCGGCCTACCGGGACCCGAGCGACCAGGCCGCGCTCACGGCCATCGGGGAGGCCTTCCCCGGTCGGGAGGTGGTCGGCGTCGGCTGTCTGCCGCTCATCCTGCAGCACGGTTCGCTGCACTGCGTGACCATGCAGCTTCCCAAGGGGACCTTGCAGTTAAGTTAGGGTCAAAAGGCATTAGCCACGGAGAAAATCTGAGGAACGTCTGAGACCCGCCGGATTTTCTCCGTGGCTACCGTTTTGTTTTAAAGGAGAACTCCCATGCAGAAACTGAAAGTCGGTCTGGTGCAACAAAAGCTGCGCGAGGACCGCGAAGCCAACATAGCCGCCAGCGTCGCCGCCATCAGGAAGGCCGCAGCCCAAGGCGCCCGCCTCGTGGTTTTACAGGAACTGCACGCCGGCAGCTATTTCTGCCAGACCGAGGACACCGCCTGCTTCGACTTGGCCGAAACCATCCCCGGCCCCTCCACGGAAACCTTCGGGACGCTGGCGCGCGAGCTCGGCATCGTGATCGTCACCTCGCTCTTCGAGCGGCGCGCCCCCGGCCTCTACCACAACACCGCGGTGGTACTGGAAAGCGACGGCAGCATCGCCGGCACGTACCGCAAGATGCACATCCCCGACGACCCCGCCTTCTACGAGAAGTTCTACTTCACCCCGGGCGACCTGGGCTTCGAACCGATCGCCACCTCGGTGGGAAAACTGGGCGTACTGGTCTGCTGGGACCAGTGGTATCCGGAGGCGGCCCGGCTGATGGCGCTCGCGGGCGCCGAACTCCTCATCTACCCCACCGCCATCGGCTGGGACCCGCGCGACGAAGAGGCCGAACGGCAGCGGCAGCTCGACGCCTGGGTGACCGTGCAGCGCGGCCACGCGGTGGCAAACGGCATCCCGGTGCTGTCGGTCAACCGCGTAGGCTTTGAACCCGACCCGAGCGGCGTCGGCGGCGGCATCCGGTTCTGGGGTTCCAGCTTCATCGCCGGCCCGCAGGGTGAGTTCCTGGCGCGCGGCGGCGAAGAAGAAGAGTTGATCGTCTTAGAACTCGACCGCGGCCGCAGCGAGACGGTCCGGCGCATCTGGCCCTTCCTGCGCGACCGGCGCATCGACGCCTACGGCGAGATCCTGCGCCGCTACCGCGACTAGGCCTAGGCCTGAGGGCACGGCGCGCAACCCGATCGGAGACCGCATGACCTCTCCCCCCAAAACTTCCTCTTCGCTGCTCGACGCCTACGCGGCAATGAACGGCGAAGAGGCGTCCATCGTCCGGCTTCTCTCCGTCACCTTCGCCCGGGTATCGCAACATTTCCTGCTCACCATGGCCCGGCAGTTAGCCTACCGGACCGCCGACGGCAAAGCCTTCACCGCAGCCAGCCTCGGCGCCGCGCTGGAGAGCCTCGCCAGCCGGAAACTCGTCGGCCTCGACCGAAAAGAGGTGCGCTGCAACCTGCAGATCATGCACCGAGCGACCCTCGACGCCATCCGTGACGGCTCCTTCCAGGAGATAGTCAGGGTCGTCCAGCTTTCCGCGCCGATGGTCAGCGAATGGGGGTCGAGCTACTACCGCTCGCCCGACCACGCCCTGCGCGACGTGCGCATCGCCTGCTACCTGGGCAAGACGGAAACGGCGCTCGACAAGGTGGAACTCTGCCTGAAACTGTTTCCCTACGAGTTGCAGCAATCCCATCCCCTCGTCGCCGTCTGCAACCAGCCTTTCGACGAGGAGTGGTTCCGCACGAGGCCTGAGCCGCTTCAGGTCCTGGCCCTCCTGGAAATACTCGACGACTCGTGGAGGAAGCTGCTGCCGGCCGAGGTCCCTGTCCGCACGTTCAACGAGCTTGTCTGCGGAAGGACCGATGCCCATCCGCTGCTGGTCGATTTCCTGGGCATGCAGCTCATGCTGCGCGGCCGGCTGGGTGAGGCGGAAGCGAAGATAGGGGAGAACCCGACTCCCGGGCAATCCGCGCTTTCAGGCTGGTGCGCCCTGCTGCGCGGCGAGCGCCTGGCCGCCATAGACCGTTTCGAGGCAGGCCTCGCCCGGCTGAAGAAAGAGACGGGCAAACGAAAGACCTTCTTCGAGGACCTCACCGGTCCCGTCTTCATCGTGGCGCTGATCGGCTCCGGCGAGCGCAGCCACCTGGACCGCGCCTCCGAATTTTGCGACTTCGTCGTCGGCAGAAAGGAATGGCCCCACCAGGAGCTCTACCGCACCCTGCAGCACGTGATCGGCGAGCGCAACGGCGAACGGGGCATGGCGCAGCAGGTGGAGCGGACCTTTTTCTCAGGCTCCCCCACGGCGGCTCTGTTCGGAGTACTGGCGCTTTATTGGTGCGGCTCTGCAAAGACCAAGGCGAAGGCCAGGGAACTGCCAGAAATCGCCGGCCAGGCGCGGCAAGCGGGCTACCTGTGGCTTGCCGACGAGCTGGAACTGACCGCCCTTGCCTGCGGCGTGGAGAGTGCCGAAGGAAGGGAGGCGCAAGAGCGCTACCAGGCCCAAGGGATGACCCCGCTTTGGCGCAACGTGGAAATGACGGCATCCTGGGAAAACGCGCTGCAGGCACTGATCAGGCTCAACGACGGCACGCAGGCGCCCGCCGCCAAGACGGCTGCACAGAGCCGGCTCATCTGGCATTTCCAGGAGGAATACGGCGGCTTCGAGATCACCCCCAGGGAGCAGAAACTGACGGCGGGCGGCAAATGGAGCGCAGGCCGCAACCTGCCGCTGAAGCGGCTCGCCGAAGAGGCGGAGCAGTTGGGCTTCCTGAGCGAGCAGGACGTGCGGATCTGCGGCTTGATCAAGCGGGAACGCGGGTACGGGTACGGGTTCCACGCCCGCGATGCGTACTCGCTGGACGCGGAGCGAGCCCTGCAACTCATGGTCGGCCACCAGCAGGTCTACCTCGACCCGGCCGGCACGGTGAGGCTTGAGATCGTGCCGGGGGAGCCGGAACTGCAGCTGCGCAGCGAGGGTAACACCCTTACGATGCAGATCTTTCCTCCCTTCGAGCAGCATCGCAACGTCTGCATCGTCAAGGAGAGCCCCACCCGCCTGAAAATATTCGAGGCGAAGGAGGAGTACCGCAAGATCGCCGCCATCGTGGGAAACGGCCTGAAGCTTCCCGCCCGGGCGAAGAGCCGGGCGCTGGAAGCTATCAACTCACTCTCCTCCATCCTCACCGTCCATTCCGACATCGGCGGCAGCGCTGCCGAAACGGTACCGGCAGACCCCACCCCCTGTTTCCACCTGCTCCCCTACAACGACGGGCTGAAGGTGGAACTCCTCGTGCGCCCCTTCGCCGACGCCGGCCCCTACTTCGCCCCGGGCGGTGGAGGCGAAACGGTACTCGCCGAAATCGACGGGAAAAGGGTGCAGACCCGGCGGGAGCTGCGGGTCGAGGTGCGGCGCGCCGCCGACGCCGTCGCCCTCCTCCCCGCCCTGCCGGAGAGCGAGGAAGCGGATGGCGCCTGGCTCGTCCCCGCGCCGGAGACGGCGCTGGAACTGCTTTTGCAGTTACGTGAGCTTAGGGAGGCGATCCGGGTCGCCTGGCCGGAAGGGGCGAAGTTCAAGGTGCGCCCGGAGGCGACCACCGGCCATTGCCGGCTCGCCATCAAGCAGGCCAAGGACTGGTTCGAACTGGAGGGGGAACTCAAGCTGGACGAAGGGCTGACGCTGAGCCTCCAGCAGCTCGTGCAGCTGGCGAAGGACGGGGTGGGGAGGTTCCTGCCCTTGGGCGACGGGGAGTTTTTCGCCCTCTCGGCGCAACTGCGCAAACGTCTCGACGACCTGGCCGCCTTCTCCGAAGCGCACGGCAAGGCCTTCCGTTTCCACCCGCTGACCGCCGGGGTCTTCGAGGAGTTTGCCGGCGAGGCGGGAGAATTCTCCTCCGACCGGGCCTGGGTCAAGCAGCTTAAGCGGCTGAGCGAGGCGCAGGCCTTCCAGCCTCAGCTGCCGACGACGCTTATGGCCGAACTGCGCGGCTACCAGGAGGAGGGTTTCAACTGGCTTTCCCGGCTGGCGAAGTGGGGTGTCGGGGCCTGCCTTGCCGACGACATGGGGCTCGGCAAGACGGTGCAGGCCTTGGCGCAGATCCTGACCATGGCGCCGGACGGTCCGTCGCTCGTGGTGGCCCCGACCTCGGTCTGCCTCAACTGGGAAAGCGAGGCGCAGAAATTCGCCCCCACGTTAAACGCCATCGTCTTCGGCGGCGGCAATCGCGAACGCTCACTTAAGGATCTGAAACCCTTCGACCTGGTGATCTGCAGCTACGGCCTTTTGCAGCAGGAAGGGGAACTCCTGGCCCGGGTGAAATGGCAGGCCATCGTCCTGGACGAGGCGCAGGCCATCAAGAACATGGCGACCAAGAGGAGCCAGGCGGCCATGGAGCTTTCCGGCGCCTTCAAGATGGTGGCGACCGGCACCCCCATCGAAAACCACCTGGGCGAGCTTTGGAACGTCTTTCGCTTCATAAACCCCGGGCTTTTGGGCTCGCTCAAGCAGTTCAACGTCAAGTTCGCCTCCCCCATCGAGAAGACCCGGGACAAGAAGGCCCGCGCCCGGCTGAAAAGGCTGATCCAGCCGTTCATCCTCAGGCGCACCAAGAACCAGGTGCTGGAAGAGCTCCCTTCGCGCACCGAGATCACCATCAGGGTGGAGATGGGCGAGGACGAAGCCGCACTCTACGAGGCGCTGCGCAGAAGCGCCCTGGAGACCCTGGCGGGAATAGGCAAGGTGCGCACCAAGGGAGAGCAACACCTGAAGATACTGGCCGAGCTGATGCGGCTGCGCCGCGCCTGCTGCAACCCGCGCCTGGTGCTGCCGGACACCCCCATCCCGAGTGCCAAGCTCGCCGCCTTCGGCGAAATCCTCGAGGAGTTGCAGGAAAACCGCCACAAGGCGCTCGTTTTCAGCCAGTTCGTAGGACACCTGGAGATCATCAGGGGGTACGTGGAGAAGGTCGGCATACCGTACCAGTACCTGGACGGCGCCACTTCCCCGAGCGAGCGCAAGAAACGGGTGGAGGCGTTCCAGGCAGGAAAGGGCGAGCTCTTCCTGATCAGCCTCAAGGCCGGCGGCGTGGGGCTCAACTTGACCGCCGCCGACTACGTCATCCACATGGACCCCTGGTGGAACCCCGCGGTCGAAGACCAGGCCTCCGACCGCGCCCACCGCATCGGGCAGCAGCGTCCGGTCACCATCTACCGGCTGGTGACCAAGGGAACCATCGAGGAGAAGATCGTCGGGCTGCACCTGCAAAAACGCGGTCTGGCCGACAGCCTTCTGGACGAAAGCGACCTGAGCGGGAAGGTGAGCGCGGAGGATCTGCTGGCGCTTTTGCGCAGCGAAAAGGAATTTTCGCGATGACGCACTTCTTGACCCTGGGCATCGTCCTTGGCCTGTCGGCCGGTTTCGCACCGGGCCCCCTGCTCACCCTGGTCATTTCCGAGACCTTGCAGCACGACGTGAAGTCCGGCGCCAAGGTCGCGCTGGCCCCGATCGTCACCGACCTCCCCATCATCGTGTTGACCACCCTGGTGCTGTCGAAGCTCGCCAGCTTCCAGGGGATTTTGGGAGGCATCTCCCTGGCCGGCGGCTGTTTCGTACTTTTCATGGGCTACCAAAGCCTCCGCTGCCAGGGGGTCGAACTCAGGATCGGCGAGATCAAGCCGCGTTCCCTGGTAAAGGGTGTCGTCACCAACCTGTTGAGCCCGCATCCCTACCTGTTCTGGTTGGGCGTCGGCGCACCGACCGTCATCAAGGCGGCCCAGAGCGACCTCACCCTGCCCCTTATTTTCATCTGCGGCTTTTACAGCTGTCTCGTCGGCTCCAAGCTGGCATTGGCACTCATGGCAGGAAGAACGAAAACCTTCCTGCGGGGCGCCACCTACATCTACATCATGCGTTTCCTCGGCCTTTCGCTCTGCGCGCTGTCGCTCGTCCTGTTCAACGACGGCTGCAAACTCCTGGGCGCGGGCTCCTTCCTCCCCTGGTGATCCCGTACTCCCCGTTGTCGTCGTGACTGCCACTTTTTACCCGGCTTTCGTCGGCCAGCCCGACGTCTGCTTGTCGCCCTGTTACAAAGCGAACGATCTGCTTTATCTGTTTTTGCAATTTTTTTTAAAAAACCCTTGCACACCAAGTCAAGATGTGCAAAATTCACATTTACCGAAACCTGACAAAGAAGGCGATCGTCATGAAAGCTGCAAACGACCCGGAAACTGCCCGTGCCGAAGCCTCGCAGGAGGGGGCACTCGACAACGCTCTCGGCGCCCTCTTCCAGCCATTGGCGCGCCTCTGCCTGGCGAAAGGCTTCACCTACGCGGCCGCGGAAGAACTGCTGAAGCAGGCATTCGTCGACCAGGCTGCCGCGCTGCAGCCCGGCGCCCCTGCCCACGGCACCGTCAGCCGTGTCTCTACCGCCACGGGGATCAACCGCCGCGAGGTAACCAGACTGATCAGACCCGAGGCGCCGCAACGCTCCGCCAAGCCGCCGATCGCGACCGAGATCTTCGCACGCTGGACCACCGCCCCCGTTTGGCGGGACAAAAAAGGTCATCCTCTCACCCTCAGGCGTCAGGGCCCGGCACCGAGTTTCGAAGCGCTGGCCCACTCCGTCACCCGCGACGTGCATCCCCGCAGCATGTTGGAGGAACTGATCAGGTTGAACGTTGCGGCCCATGACGAGGAAAGCGACTCAGTCACGCTGCTGCGTAAGGACTTCGTACCCCTGGACGACGACCGCGACCTGCTCGACTTCCTGGGCGACAACGTGGGCGACCACCTCGCCGCCGCCGTGGAAAACGTCCTGCCGGCAGGCAAGGAACACCTCGAACAGGCGGTTTTTGCCGACGAGCTTTCCAGCGATTCCCTGGAAGAGTTGCACGAGTTGGTCGCGGACCAGTGGCAGGCGTTGCGTGAAGCCCTGGTCCCCGCCATCACCGCCATGATCGAGAAAGACCGCACGGCAGGAAAACCGCAGGACCAGCGGGTGCGGATCGGACTGTACAGCTTCAGCCAGCCGGCCGCCCGCCCCGGCAGCCATGCAGAAATCCACAAGGAGCAGCGCATATGAGAGCTACCTTTTTACTCCCGGGTTCATTTCCTGTGCGGCTGATTGTTGCCATCACAATGTGCTTTCTGCTGCTCACCGGTTGTGGCGGGGTCGGCACCGGCGGCACCGGCTCATCCCGCAACAACGGGGGCAGCAGCAACCAAAATCCCGGCGGCAATTCAAACCCCGGCGGCTCGACGTCTACCACCTCGACCTCGACCTCGACCACGACCGACACCGTCACCATCCCGGCTGGCTCCGCCGGTTCCAGTCCGGTTCTGGTAAGCTTCTCGTATGCCAGTTCCACCGTACAGGTCAATGCCAACCCCGTGGTGCCTGACGCGGACATGACAGCAGCCGTAGCCGGCAACACGGCCTTTGCCCTCAACTACTTTGCCAACCAGACAGCAAACAACGGCAACAACCTGGTTTTCTCTCCCTTCAGCATCACTATGGCGGCGGCCATGCTGGCACCGGGAACGGCGGGCTCAACGCTGGACGGCATCCAGCAGGCACTCTCCTTTCAAATGCCGCAGGATCGGCTGGCACCGGCTCTGGGCAAGCTGAACCTCTTCCTTGCTAACGAGGCATCGGGGAACACCGTCATCGGCGTCCAACAGCCTTCGCTCAAAAGCGCCAACTCGGTCTGGCTTCAGCAAGGCTTCACGGTCCAGCAGGGCTACCTCGATTTCCTCGCCGGCAATTACGGCACCGGGGTGCGCTTTACCGATTTCGTCACCACCCCTGACACCTCCCGCCAAACGATCAACGCCTGGGTGGCAACGCAGACCAACGGGCAGATCCAAAACCTCCTTCCGCAGGGAACGGTGGACGACGGCACGCGCCTGGCGCTCACCAACGCCACCTGGTTCAAGGGCTCCTGGCAATCGCCGTTCACGCCCGCACTCACCGCAAATCAGCCTTTCCATAACCACGACGGCTCCTCATCCTCCGTGCCGTTCATGAAGCAGGAATTCGACGTCAGGTATGCCCAAACCTCAGGTTGCCAGGCCGTGGATATTCCCTACGCCGGCGATGACCTGTCGATGCTGTTCATCCTCCCGGACGCCCAGACCTTCGACTCGTTTTTGACCACACTCACGCCGGGAGTGCTCGGCTCTATCGTCAACGGTCTAGCCGTTACCGACGTCATTTTGTCACTGCCGAAGTTCAGCTTCGACACGGCCACGGACCTCAGTTCCGTTCTGCAAGCGCTCGGCATGACGGCGGCTTTCGATCCCTTGCAGGCAGACTTGTCCCCGATGGACGGCAAAAGGGATCTTCACGTCAGCGCCGCCGTGCATCAGGCGACGATCAGCGTCGATGAAAATGGCACGGAAGCCTCCGCAGCGACCGGGATCGCAACGGGAATTACCGCGATTGGAGGACCGCCCCCTACTCCTCTGCTCCTGACTCTCGATCGCCCGTTCCTGTTCCTGCTCCGCGACCGTCATACCGGGCTGATATTGTTCATGGGGAAAGTCGCCGCTTTGTAAATGGGGGACTCTATGCGATTGGAAAGTCCGGTATCGGGATGTTGCCTTTTTTCGTTATACTGATGCTCCCCTTCGTCTCACCGTACTTCGCAATGACTCTGACTGGTCTGCCTTTTGGAATTTGCTCTACTCCTGGCAATCAGCTAAACCTGTTCTTAAATCAGTAGGTTTCGACAAAAATGTCGTACTGGCAGTAGTCGACGGGCTCAAGACTACCGGCAGGTACTCCGTGACTATCACGTCAGTAGAACCGACCTCGGCAGGTGAGACCGTGCACGTTTCGGAAGCGTCACCGGGAGGAGGCATCGTGACGGAGGCGCTGACTCAACCGTTTCATTTTGTCACTGTTCCTGCTTTTTCGGGAGACGCTATCTTTGAGGCATCCCACTGAGTCACATATTGCGAACAACGATGATTGCAAACAAATTTACCCAACACGAATGTCATCTGTGATATGTTGAGCGACAATCTCGACTGTGACAGGAGAAGTCAGTGTCGTCTTGCCCGCTCGTACTGAAAAAGCCCCATCCCTCGATCGAGCTTGAACTGGAACGCCTGAAGCGGCGCGTCCTTTGCGCGGACCGCGCGGGTACGGACCGCTGGCGGCAAATATCCTTCCTTTACCGGGCGGCTGACAACTTCAGCCGCCGGGTCTTCGCTCATTCCTTCTGCCACACGGAGATGGACCCGGATACGGGGTGCAACGCCGGAGCGTGCTGCAAGTGCCGCCCGGACGTGTTCTCCTACGAAAAAAGCGTGCTCGACCTGCTCCCCAAGCGGCTCGACGACACAGGCTTCTGCCCTTTCTTCAACCTGAATAAAAGGACCTGCGGGATCTACGGCGTCAGGCCGTTCGCCTGCCGGATCTACTACAACTTCGCACCTGCCGAGTATTACTGCCAAAACCCCAACGACACCACGCTGCAGCTTTTCGACGGCGTAAAACGGCACCTGGAGCGGATCCTCGGGCCGTACGCGGGAGGATACCGCCCATGATCGCCAAGAACAAGACGCCGCTTAACCTCGCGGAATCGGTCTGCGCCGAACTGAGAAAGCGCCACGTGACACTGCCGGACGAAAAGGTCATGGTCGATCTCTTCGAGACCCTGTACTATTCGAGCCTGCGCACCGAAGAATCCGACCCGGTGCTCTCGCACATAGTCTTCCTCGATCCGGCGCAGCCCGACCCCAAGCCCCCCAAGAACCCGGTGAAGGACCGCTGGAGCTACATCCCCTTGACCGAAAAAATCCCCTTGACCGTGCAGAACCTGGTGAAGATCGCCAATTCGTCGGATCTGCGCACCTCGTCGTTCGTCGTCTGGCCCGGCAGGGACGGCACGCTCTACATCTGGGGGCTCGTCGACCAGCAAAACCGCTTCCACAAGTTTTTGAACCGCAGCGCCGAGGCGGAGGTGGAGAGGCCGGGGCTTTTCCAGGCGAGCGTGGAAGGGATCGGCGTGATCGTGGTCTACATCCGCTACGACAAGGTCGCGGAGCTGAGGATCAACGAACTGATGCGCAACTCGATCGACCTGTTCGCCGAAGGGCCGGTCCGGGACCTTTTGGCTCCGGGGATCGAGCGGTTCCTGCAGACGGTGTGCAGAGGGCTCCCCGACGACCTCTGTGCGCCCGACAGCCAGGTGGACGAGTTGCACACCCAACAGTGGCTTTCCGTACTGTGCCGCATCCTTTTGCGCGTGCAGAACATCAAGAACGGGGGCGCACTGCTCATAACGCCTGAGATCAACACCGAAGATCTGAACGTCAAGTACGGCATCGACTATGAGCGGCTGGAAAGTTCACTGGTAAACAACGCCGTAACCAGGATCAAGTCGGACTTTTTCGAGAAAGAGGTGCTGAAACTCAGCGAATCCAAGGATACCGACATCCCGTCCCACCACTATTTCCAGTTGAAGCACTTCGACAAGGACCTGCGCGCCAACAAGAACGAGATCGACGGCGTGATCTGGTTCATCGCGATGTTGACCCGTGTGGACGGGCTGGTGGTGATGGACCGCAACCTGGCGGTACGCGGCTACGGGGTGGAGATCACCACGTCTGAGGAACCCGCCAACCTCTTCATCGCCGGCGACCGGCTGGCCACCCCGTCGAAACTCCGTCCGGCAAGTTACAACCATTTCGGCACCAGGCACCGTTCGATGATGAGGTACTGTTTTCAGAACCCGGGTTCCGTCGGTTTCGTCGTGTCACAGGACGGCGAGGTGCGTGTCATGACCAAGATCGACGACACGCTGGTACTGTGGGAAAACATCAAGCTCAAGTACTACAGCTACGCATCCAAGAAACAGATACAGAAAAGTTCGTCCAAATAACGCCGCTCTACCGAAAGGGAAACATGAGATCGACATTTCTTGCCGTGATTCTGCTCGTCTGTTTTGCCTCCGTCTCCCATGCCGCCAAGCACGCCACCTCGTTCACGTTCTACACCATAGAGACGGCGCACTTCTCGATCCACTTTCACCAGGGGCTGGAACCGCTGGCGCAGAAGGCGGCCGCCATGGCGGAAGACATCCACGCCAAGGTCTCTTCCGAGTTTCAGTGGCAGCCTGAGGAAAATACCCAGGTACTGCTTCTGGACGACACCGACTTCGAAAACGGACTTACCGTGACCGTGCCTTACAACACGATCACCCTGCACGTCGCGCCCCCCAGCCTCGACTCCTCGCTGGGCGAGTACGACGACTGGCTGAAGGTGCTTTTCACCCACGAGTACGCCCACGTCATCACCTCCGATCCGGCGCGGGGCTATTCGAAGGCGCTCCGCGCGGTGTTCGGCAAGCCCCTTCCGAGCGACCTGACGAGCCTGTTGCTATTCCTGGTCATCGCCCCTCCCAACTCCTTCATGCCGCGCTGGTGGCACGAAGGGATGGCAGTCTGGTCGGAAACCGAATTTACCGGCCAGGGACGCGGCAAAGGAAGCTACTACGACATGGTTTTCCGCACCGCCGCCAGCGAAAACCACCTGCCGAGGGTGGACGAGATCAACGGCGACGTCGCCGAGTGGCCGAGCGGCAATCTTGCCTACCTCTACGGCTATCGGCTGCAAAGATACCTAAGCGACACCTACGGCAAGGAGGCTCTGGGACAGCTTCCCCTCGCCCATTCAGGTCGTTTTCCCTACTTCATCGACGCACCGCCGGAGCGTATCTTCGGCGGCAAGGGCTACAGCGCCCTTTTCAACGACATGATCGAGGCGGTGAAGAAAGAGCAGTCGCAACGGATCGCCATCCTCTCTAAAGCCCCCTTCACGCCGCTGCGTAACGTTCCCGCACAGGGGGAGCAGCTCACCTATCCCCGCTACTCCCCGGATGGCAGCCGCATCGCCTATACCAGGATCGACCCGCACGACCACACGACGACCGTCATCGCCGAGCCCAACGGGAAGGTGCTCGCCCGGTTCGAGCGCCACTATTCGGACCAGAGCAACAGCTGGTCTCCCGACGGCGGCACGCTCTATTTCGTACAGGGTGAGATCAAGCAGGGCTTCAACGTCTACCAGGATCTGTACGCCTACGATCTGGCCAAGGACAAGGTGAAACGGCTGACCCGGGGCATGCGGATCGGCGAGACAGAGATCTCGCCCGACGGCAAACTGTTCGCCGCGGTGGTGACCTCAAACGGCAGCCAGAACCTTGAGCTGCTCGACGCCCGGGAGCCGGGCAAGGCGAACTCGGCCAAGGCGATCACCCGCTATGCGCTTGAGCGCATCTCCTCGCCGCACTGGTCGCCGGACGGCAAAACCCTCTGCTACGCGGAAACCGACAACCAGGGGCACAGCTCGCTACACCTCTACGAGATGGCCGGCGGCAAAGACACGACGCCGCTTACCGCCAACAACACCCTTGCCTATCCCGTCTGGTCGCGCGACGGCTCCTGCATCTTCTACATCTCGGACGAGACCGGGGTTTTCAACCTGTTCGCCTACGACCTCAGCCTGCAAAAGAGCTACCAGGTGACCCACCTTTTGACCGGTGCCCTGCAGCCCGACGTCGCGCCGGACGGCCGCAGCGTCCTGCTTTCCAGCTACAACTCCCACGGCTTCAGCCTTGCCGAACTGACACTGGACCGCTCCCAGTGGTCAGAGAAACGGGGGCCGTCGCTGCCGCTTACCCGCGCGCTGCCGGCGACAACGACTGCAGCGGCGCAGGCTCAAGTCGCCCCCTACAGCGCCCTGCCCACCCTGTATCCCGGGTTCTGGCTGCCGAACGTGATCGGCGACGGCCCGAACAGCCTCGCGGTCGGCGCCTACACGGCCGGGGCGGACGTCGTAGGATACAACTTCTACGCCCTTTCCGCCGATTACAGCACCACCAGGAATCGCGGCTACCTGGACTTCGTATATCAAAACGACTACTTCTACCCCACGCTGTCGCTCAAGGGGCATACGCTCCCCTTCCTCTACGGCAACCTGCTGCAGCGCGGCGACTACTGGGAACTCAACCAGGGCTTCAGTGTCGACGGCTCCATACCGGTCAACTTCCTTGAGTCACATTACGACATCGACCTGGGCTACGAGTTGATGGACCAGCGGGCGCTCAGTTCCCTGGATGCAGCCGGCAGATTCAACGGCATCAGCATCTTCCAGGGACTGCGCAGCACCGTTTTTGCCGGCATAACCTTCGACAACTCCCTGAAATTTCCCTACTCGATCAGCCCCGAAGAGGGGCGGACCATCTCGCTTCAGCACCGCCGTTCGGACCGTGCACTCGGCAGCGACATCAACGTTTCGGAATATCGTGCCGACTACCGGGAGTACATCGGTCTGCCGACCTCCCTTTTAAAACACAACGTCGTCTACCTGCGCCTGGCCGGCGCCACCGCCAGCGCCAACTTCGGCCAGGAGGCATTCCAGATGGGGGGGGCGCCGCTCACCCTCAACACGGACCTGAACCCGTACCCGCTGAGAGGCTACCAATCCCGCTCGATGATAGGCAAATATCTCGGCTTGGGCACCCTGGAGTACCGGGCCCCGCTCTTCTTCCCGATGCGCGGCTTAGGCACCCTCCCCGCGTTCCTGGAGAAGGTGCACGCCGCGGCCTTTGTCGATGCAGGCGAAGTATGGGACGACCAGAACAAGTTCACCGGCGACAAGATAAGGGTAGGTGCCGGGGTCGAACTGAAGACCGACGTCACCATCGGCTACTGGGCTAAGGTCACGCCGGCACTGGGGATTGCCCACGGCTTTGCTGCCGGGGGGCAAAATCAGCTATACTTGACGTTGTACCTCAACATGTAAGTCGAGGACAGCGTCGAGACTGGGACGGAAGCGGCAAACGGCGTCGCAGGCTCGACTTAATGCTGGAAAGGAGGATCAGCTTATGAGAGTCATCGTCGTCGGTGCCACCGGCACCATAGGCAAGTCGGTGGTAAAACTTTTGGCCAAAGAACACGGGGTCGTCAAAGTCGGCCTGCATAGCGGCGACTTCCGGGTCGATATGTCGCAAAGGGAGTCGGTCGAGAAATTTTTTCAGGAGGTGGGAGCGTTCGATGCGCTGATCTGCGCCGCGGGGATAGCCAGGTTCGGCGGGCTGACCGAGCTCAGTGACAAGGATTTCCAGCTCGGCCTGTTCCACAAGCTCATGGGGCAGATCAACCTGGTCCGGGTCGGGCTCGACCGCATCAAGGACAACGGTTCCTTCACCCTGACCAGCGGCATCCTCGCGCAGCAGCCGATGCCGGGGAGCAGTTCCATCTCCGCGGTCAACGCCGCCATCGAGGGTTTCGTGCGCGCGGCGGCGCTGGAGATGACGCGCGGCGTCAGGATCAACGCGGTGAGCCCGCCGTGGGTCAAGGAAACGCTGGAGGCGCTGAACATGGACACCTCCGGCGGCATGCCCGCCGACAAGGTCGCCCTCGCCTACCGGGCAAGCCTCGGCGGCAGCCGTAACGGCATCGTCATCAACGCGAGGGATTTCGCCTGAAGCAGGGGCTGAATCCGGCAGAGTGCGGGTAGGATAAAAAAACAGGCAGGGGGGCATGCTTCGCAGACCGGTTCCCACTGCCTGTTTTTTTGCTTCCAGGAGGAAATGGTGGGGAAAATGAAAGGCCGGTGGCGCGGCAAACGGGGTGAATGGTTCGTAGTCGCACAGGGAGCGCTCTTCGTGCTGCTGGCGATCGGTCCGCGCAGCGCGCCGGGCGTCGCCGTCTGGAGCGAAACCTGGAAGTGGCCCGCGCTGACGGTCGGCGGCTTGCTGATGGCGGCCGGGGGAATCTTCGCGCTCTACGGCGCGTTCAGCCTGGGGCATAACCTCACCCCGCTCCCCCGTCCCAAAGAGGAGGCGCAGTTGGTGGAAGACGGCGCCTACCGCTACGTGCGTCACCCCATCTACTGCGGCATCCTCTTCATGGCCTGCGGCTGGGGATTCATCGCCCGCAGCTGGCTCACCCTGGCCTACGCGACCATCGTCTTCCTTTTCCTCGACGTGAAGTCCCGCCGCGAAGAGCGCTGGCTGGAAGAAAAGTTCCCGACCTACCCCGCCTATAAAAAGCGCGTCCGCAAGCTTATTCCCTTCATCTACTAGTCAAACCCAATAGACTCAACGCAGAGGCGCTAAGACGAAAAGAAAGACGGGCAGGCGGCTTTGCGCCTTTGCGTTAGAGCCGTTGGCGCCTTGGATTCTCCCCTTGCGTCTTGCCTTTATTTCAGGAACTCCAGCACCGCCTTGTGGAAGGTCTCCTTGGCCTCGAAGTGCGGGATATGCCCGACGTTTGGCACCTCGACCAGCTTCGAGTTGGCGATCGCCTTGGCCGTCTTCCTGCCAAGCTCGGGATACTGCCCGGCAAACGGCAACAGTTCCTTCTTCACCCGCGCCTTGCCGACCACGGTCCGGTCCGCCTGTCCGATCACCAGCAGGGTCTTGGCCTTGATCTGGGAGAATTCGTAGCACACCGGCTGGGTATAGATCATCTCGTAGGTCAGCGCCGACGACATGGCCAGCCGCGGGAACTCGCCGCTCAGCGTCCAGCGCGCGGCAATCTGCACGTACTCGTCGTATTCCGGTTTCCACTGGACGTAGTAGGTCTTGTGATAATTGCGGATGCCCTGCTCGGTCGCGTTCAGCTCGCTTTTGTAAAGCTGCTCCAGCGGGAGGTACGGCGCGATGGGGCGGTAATCCTCGAGCCCGATGGGGTTTTCCAGCACCAGGTGGCTGACCGTTTCCGGATAAAGGAGTGTGAAGCGGGTCGCCAGCATCCCGCCCATCGAATGACCGACCACCACGACCTGCTTGACACCCAGGGTATCGAGCAGCTTCTTGGTGTTGGCGGCCAACAGATGGAAGGTGTAGTGGACGTTCGGCTTGGAGGACTTGCCAAAGCCGAGTTGATCCGGCACCACCACGCGATAGCCGTTTTGGACCAGCACCCTGATGGTGTCCTTCCAGTAATTGCCGCCGAAATTCTTGCCGTGCAATAGCAGCACCGTCTTGCCGTTGGCCTTTCCCTCAGGTTGCACGTCCATGTAGGCCATGCGCAGATCCTGTCCCTCGATGGTCAAGGGCAAAAGGTGGACCGGATAGGGATACGGATAGCCTTCCATGCTGATGGAAAGCGGCTGCAGTTCGGCCCGCGCCGGGACGGAAATTACCGTCAGAGACAAAACCCAAGTGGCCAGCGCAGCGACAAAGATCCTACTAAATTTGCTCATAGTCCCCTCACCTTTTGTAATCATATGACTTGGAAAATGAAAAGAGAGTATAAGGCTACTCGCTTTGAAGCTCAATCAGTCTTTTGTTGGTTACGGTGTTCGGAGGTGTAAAGCAGGTAGGAGCGGGATGGCGGTAGGGACTGCGGCTGGCTGACTTGGCGGCCTCACTCATTTTGACAGGCACACGCAGAAGTTTTCCCCTTCCCAGCGGTCGGCTTCGGGCCAGAAAAAGGTGAACGCCACTTCGGCTCCGGCCGCGAATTCGGCGGTCGCGAGATCCGCCGCATGGATGCCCAAAGTGGTGTCGGCGGTGCCGGCGTCTTGGAAACTACGCCAGCCGTCGCCGCTCCAGCGCACTCTCGCCTGGGCCAGCGTCTCGATGCGCAGGATCTTACCCGCAGGAAAAAGACGGATACGATGGTTGAAGCGCCAGACGAAACGCGGCGATTCTACCTGCCGTTCAAGGTAGCGCGCAACGGTCTGCGCAGGCATGTCGAAGACGCGGCCGTCACGCAACGAGCGCAAAAGCTTCAGATATTCTCCGTGAGCCCATACAAGCGGCATGGCGCTCCCGGTCGGATGCCCGAAGAACAGCTCGCGTCCGGGGACGTCCGGCTGATCCCAGATCTGCTCGGGGATCAGCCCTTCGGCGCTGGCAAAACCTTCCAGTGCGCGGCACAGCCTCTCAGCCTCGTCGACGCGCCCGGCAGCCAGCTCGAAGTGCGCCCGCTCTCCTGTCAAAAGCGGCCAGCCGCGGCCGACGCCGATGCCGTCGAAGGGCCTGCCGTCCTTATGTTCGCCGTAACCGTCGCCGTTGTAGCGATGCCACAGCGGCCCCTGCGGCGCCTCGACCTTCAACAGGGCATCGATAACCTTCACGGTATTGAGGATGCGGGGGTCGTTCGCGTCGCGCAGCCCGAAACGCACCAGTGCCAGCGCGTCCGGGCTGACCAGGTGGTAGGCAAGGTTTTCGGCATGGGAGGGATCCGCGTTTTTCACCGTCACCCGCTGCTTTGCCGACTTTTTGTCGGCGATTTCCGCGACGTCGACCGGCTCAAGCCGCACGTAGTAGCCGTCGACCTCGTAGCGCCGACACCAGTCCGTATCGACGGCGTACATCCAGCGGTCGAGGGAACCGTACCAGACGTCCGCGGTCTCGCGCAGATAGCCTGCCGTGCCCGGTTCGTAAACCTCGGCAAGATCCGCCGCCACCAACAAAGCGGCGATTTCCGCCGAAACGGTGAACAACGAGTAGCCGGGATCTTCCTCCCAGCGATCCTCCGGACTGATCGGGCCGTTGCAGACCAGATAGGCCGCGGCCCGGCGCACCATCGGCCAAAACCGCGCCACCTCCTCGTCCTCAAGCGCGTTCTCCCGCTGGGCGAGTCCCACCAGCAGCACCGGCAGTGCCGTCTCGTCCATCTGGATGCCGCTCCAGTAGACGGTACCGTCCAGCCACATGTTCTGCGCCCAGTGACCATCGGCTTCCTGGGTCGCCTGCAGATAACGGAGCACACGACAGGCCACGTCGTGGCCGCCTGCAGCCAAAAGCCCCCCCGCCGCCTCTACCAGATCGCGCGGCCAGGCAAGATGATAGCCGCCGAGATCGTTGTCTCCTTTGCTGAATCCCCAGGGGATGGAAAGACTGGCGATGATGCCGCCGGGAAAATCGAGCGCCTCGTGGGAGCGCATCACGGCCGTGCTCGCGCGGTACAGGCTCTTGGCAGCGTCTCCCCGTTCGGCGTCGAGCGGCAGCAAGGTGCGCTGCCATTGTTCCCACGGGTTCACGTACAGCGTCGCTGCCAGTTCGAAACCGTCCTGCAACGAGGCGCGGGCGCGATTGCCCGCTTCCGCCGGGGTGCGGCCGAAACCGAGCGCGAGCAGGAATTCTCCGGCTGAATGTAGCAGGTCGATCTCGGCGATCATTGCGACGTTGCCGTTTTCCGCGCGCGTATAAAACGAGACCAGGCGGCCGCCGTGTTTGAGGTCGCGCCAGCCGTCCGATTTCCCCGCAAACCCGACGGAACAATCGCGCCAGGGGACGGAACAGGCCAGTGCCAGCGCCGTCCCCTGACGTTCGGCAAACAGCATCGGCACCCCTTTGTAATCGCCGATCCAGGCGGTATTACCCGCTCCCTGGTTGCCGAGATGGGGGGCCAAAAGGGCATAAACCCGGTAGTCGGCCAGTTCTCCGGTGAACCGGGTAAAGATCGTGTGCTGCAGCAGGCAATCGCGCTGCGGGTCCACCAGCACGGTTTTCCTGATGCGATAGCGTCCCTTTAGACAGCTGTTGGTCACCTCGAAGGCAGGCACCCCCTCCTTGACCCAGGTAAGGACGCTTTTCGCGTCCCGCTTTTCCTCGGAGACGTATCCCCGGGGGCCGGTCACCACCAGCCCCAAGTCCCGTACGCACGCCTGATCGACCCTGGGAAAGTAGATTTCGTTGAAGATGCCGTGGCTCATGGTGAACCAGACCCTGCTGGCGGGGGTGAAGGAGGTGCCGACTGCCGATTTCGCGCTTGAGGTCCAACGGGCGGGAATGCCGGGCCATCCGGGTGCAAAACGCTCATCCGAGCTCATACGCTCTCCGGCAGTTACTGTGCAGGCAAAACATCACCATTAATCAGGCTCCCCTTTGGGCAGCAGTTTTTCGTCGACCAAAAGTTCCCGCACGGATTTGAGCGGGATGGCGACCCAATCGGGACGGTTGTTCAACTCGTAGGCAAGCTCGTACACCGCCTTGTCGAGCATGAAGGTATGCAGCATCAGGTCGGCCTCTGCGGGATCGGCGGGGAGGAAGCCGGCGCCGGCAACCGTACGCCGGTAGGAGGCGAGGAAGATGCCGGCGTTGTAGCGGTACCAGGCGTCCAGCCAGGGTTCGAGGTAGGCTAAATCCTCCATCCGCACGTGGCTGCGTTGCATGAGGACCGCGTAGGCGGCATAGTAGAAGGAGCGCATCATGCCGGCGGCGTCGCGCAGCGGAGACTGCTTGATGCGCCGCTCGCTCAGGGACTTCACCGGCTCGCCCTCGAAGTCGATGATGTAGAAATCCTTGCCCGTATAAAGGACCTGGCCTAAGTGGTAGTCGCCGTGGATGCGGGTCTTGGTCGCGGAGAATTTGCGGAGCGTGAACCGATGTAGGGCCGAGAGCACGTCCGCTTCCGCGGCCAAAAGCGCCTCGGCGTCCGGACGGATCTCTTCGGAGAGTTTGGCCAGATTGCGGCGCAAAAGATCGAGCGTCTTTTTGCCCCGGCTGCGCATCGACTGGTAGACGGAGCGCTGATACAAGAGGGCGAACGGCTCGGGTGCGAAGGCGGGGTCGTCGCTGCGCGAGGAAAGGGCTAAGTGAAACTCGCCGGTGCGCTGTCCCAGAAGTGCCACCATGTCCGGATAGTAGCCTCTGATCACCTCCAGGAATTCCGGCGAGAACTCCTGTCCGGTGCCTGTGGGCTGCGGCGTCGGCGTCTTGCCTCCCACCGGCGCGACGGCGACGACCTGCTTGCCGGCCGCAGGCGGCGCAGGCGTTCCGGCCGACTGCCCCGCCTCCCGGTTTTCCTGCCTTAGCGCCAGCACCCGGTCCACGAACTGCCGCACCTCGTTGAGCGTGAAGCTCCAGGCATCCCCCTGGTTCTGCACGAAGCTTTGCAGAATGCCGACCGCGACGGTGTCACCGCCGGTATGCCGGTATTCGAGGGTGCCGATCAAGGGCGCCACGTACTCGAAGCGCGCGCGCTCGTAGAGGAACTTGCCGATCTCCAGTTCCGGATGCACCCCCTCCTCCATCCGGCGGTAGAGCTTCAAGAAGTAGCTGCTGCCGAAGAGCATCGCGGAGTTACTCTGCTCGGCCTTGCCGACCATGGAAGCCAAGGGGAGTTCCCCTTCCTCCAGCATGGCTGCCAGTCCGGCACCGGGGTGTCCGGAGAGCCTGCCGGACGAGGTGCGGGCCACCTTGCGCCGGGCGATCATCTCGAAGAGCGCCCAGCGGAAGTGACCGTTGAAGATGGCGTCGTAGAGGATGCCGGCCTTGTCGTCGACCTTGAGCCGACAGATCACCGCGGCCGGATAATCGCTCGACACCGCATCGCCGCCTGCCTCCAGTGGCAGAAAATGCAGCGGCAAGAGGTAATTTTCCGGCGTCCCTTCGCTGTAGGTAACCTCCACCACCGCAAACGTCACGGTCGAGCCGTCGATCGGCACCGGCAGCGTCTCGGCAAGGCTCAAGCGGACGACGTTACGGCTTTTACCCTGGAACCAGCGGCACTTCTTCAGGTAGTCGGGGACGATGGATTGCTCGAGCTGACGAAGCGCCGCACCTTTCAGCGCGTTTTCCCATTTGGCGGCGACCGACAACTCGGCAAGGCCCCCCTCGCCGGACATCGTTTTTTCCTCGCCACCGGTAAGCTGCAGCAGGTGGTACTCGTAGGGGCCCAGGATAGCCACGTAGGGGGAATCCTTGATCACCGGAAAACGGTTGCGGCTGAACATCTCCTCCAGGTACATGCCGACGAAGCGGGGATGGTTGATCTGCAGGTATTGGGCGGTGCGGGAGAGGTTGACGATCACCAGGATGGTCTCGTCCTCGTACTTGCGCAGCATGGCCAGGATCTTGGGGTTTTCCAGGCTGATGAACTCGAGCGTCCCCCAGCCGAAGGCCTTGTAGCGCTTGCGCAGGTCGATCATCCGCTTCATCCACCACAAAAGGGAGCTCGGGTTCTTGGCCTGGTTCTCTACGTTGAGCGCCTCGTAGTGGTATTCCGGGTCGATGATCACCGGCAGGTAGAGCCGCTGCGGGTTGGTGGGGGAGAAACCGGCGTTTCTGTCCGGGCTCCACTGCATCGGTGTGCGCACGCCGTTGCGGTCGCCCAGGTAGTAGTTGTCCCCCATGCCGATCTCGTCGCCGTAGTAGACGATGGGCGTTCCCGGCAGGCAGAAAAGGAGCACGTTCATCAGCTCGATCTTGCGCCGGTCGTTGCCCATCAGGGGCGCCAGCCTGCGCCTGATGCCCAGGTTGATGCGGGCGCGCGGGTCGCGGGCGTAGATGCGGTACATGTAATCGCGTTCCTCGTCGGTGACCATCTCCAGGGTCAGCTCGTCGTGGTTTCTTAAGAAAAGCGCCCACTGGCATTCCTTGGGGATCACCGGCGTCTGCTGCAGGATGTTGACGATGGGGAAGGAATCCTCCATCTGCACGGCCATGAACATGCGCGGCATCAGGGGGAAGTGGAAGGCCATCTGGCAGGCCTCGCCGGCGCCGAAATAGGAGGCGGCGTCCTCCGGCCACTGGTTGGCCTCGGCCAAAAGCATCCGGTCGGGGTATTTCGCGTCGATGTAGGCGCGCAGCTTCTTCAAGAACTCGTAGGTCTCGGGGAGGTTTTCGCAGTTGGTCCCTTCCCGCTCGTAGAGATAGGGGACCGCGTCCAGCCTAAGCCCGTCCACCCCCATGGAGAGCCAGAAGTCGATCACCCGGAACATCGCGTCGTGCACGCGCGGGTTGTCGAAGTTGAGGTCGGGCTGGTGCGAGTAGAAGCGGTGCCAGAAGTACTTTTTGGCGATCGGGTCGCGCGACCAGTTGGAGGTCTCGAAGTCCTTGAAGATGATGCGGGCGTCGGCGTATTTCTCCTGGCTGTCGCTCCAGACGTAGAACTGGTGCCACTTAGACCCCGGCTTGGCGCGGCGTGACTTCTGGAACCAGGGATGCTGGTCGGAGGTGTGGTTTAAGACCAGCTCGGTGATCACCCGCATCCCCAACTGGTGTGCGCCCTTGAGAAAATCCTGGAACTCGCGCAGCGTGCCGTAGTCGGGGTTGATGCCGCGGTAATCGGCGATGTCGTAGCCGTCGTCCTTAAGCGGCGAGGGGTAGAAGGGGAGCACCCAGATGGCGGTGATCCCCAGGTCGCGCAGGTAGGGGAGCTTGTGCAAAAGCCCCCGGAAGTCTCCGACGCCGTCGCCGTTACTGTCGTAGAAGCTCCTGATGTGGACTTCGTAGATGATGGCGTCCTTGAACCAAAGCGGGTTCTTCTCGCTTTTAAGAGGCATCTGCGCCCTCCTCTTCCGTTTACCGGTAATAGTCGAAATCCGACTCCCGCCGCAGCCAGGTGCGGATCCTAAGGATGCGGGCGGGGGTGGCGTGCGGATCGAGGATGACGGTATTCCATTGCCCCTGCCAGACCCAGCGCTCGTCGCTTAAGAGGTCGTGCACCAGGTAGGAGCGCCCCTGTGCCACGCCGAACAGTTCCGTCGGGATGTGCAGTTTCGCGCTCTGCAAACGAAACGGATCGAGGTTCACCACCACCAGGAGGCTCTCGCCCCGTGGCCTGCCGAGCTTGCCGTAGAGAAGCACGTTGTCGTTGTCGGACTCGAAGAACTCCAGGTTGGTGGTCCGTTGCAGGGCCGGGTATGCGCGCCGGAGGGCGTTCACTTTTGTGAGGTACCCCTTGATGCTCTCGGGGGCGTCGCGGTCCCAGCGGCGGATCTCGTATTTCTCGGCATGCAGGTACTCCTCGCTTAACGGCTCGGCGTCGGCGACGCAGAGTTCGTAGGCGGGGCCGTAGATGCCGTAGTTCGAGCACAGGGTCGCGGCGAGCACCAGCCTGGCGACGAAGGCGGGGCGCCCGCCGTGCTGCAGGTAGTCGGTCAGGATGTCGGGCGTGTTGGGCCAGAAGTTGGGGCGGAAGTACTGGGCCACGTCACCCCGGGTGAGCTCGGTCAGGTAGGCTGTGAGTTCGTCCTTGGAGTTACGCCAGGCGAAGTAGTTGTACGACTGGCTGAAGCCGAGCTTGGCCAGGCGGTACATGATCTTCGGCCGGGTGAAGGCCTCGGCCAGGAAGAGCACCTCCGGCGAGCGCTCCTTGGCCCGGGCGATCAGCCATTCCCAGAAGGGAAACGGCTTGGTGTGCGGGTTGTCGACCCTAAAGATCCGCACGCCACGGTCCATCCAGAAATAGACCACGCTCTTAAGTTCTTCCCACAGCTCGCGCCAACTGTCGGTCTCGAAATCGAAGGGGACGATGTCCTGGTACTTCTTGGGGGGATTCTCCGCGTACTGCACGCTTCCGTCCGGCCGCCAGACAAACCACTCGGGATGTTCCGTGAGATACGGGTGGTCGGGGGAGCACTGGAAGGCGAGGTCGAGGGCGATCTCGATCCCCAGCTTCTCCGCCTCCTTGACCAAATGCGCGAAATCCTCCAGGGTGCCCAAGTCCGGGTGCACCGCTTTGTGCCCCCCCTCTGCCGAGCCGATGGCCCAGGGGCTGCCGGGGTCTCCGGCTTGCGCCTCGGTGGCGTTTCCCCTCCCCTTGCGCTTGGTGTGGCCGATCGGATGGATGGGCGGCAGGTAGAGCACGTCGAAGCCCAGTTCGGAGACCTCCGGCAATAGCGCCACGCAATCGAGCAGCGTGCCGTGGCGCCCCGCTTCCAGGCCAAGCGAGCGGGGGAAGATTTCGTACCAGCTGCTGAAGACCGCCTTCTCCCGGTCGACCCGCACGGTCAGTTCCCGGGGAAAGCGGGTGGCGAGCCCGCGGGCGCAGCAGGTGCTGATCAGGTCGGCCAGGGCGGGATCCAAGCTGATCGCGACCGCTTCCCGCGGGGTCACCTCACGGCGCAGGGCCGCCGCCACCAGCTTCAGCCGGGCGGCATCGGCACCGCTTGCCTCTTTCGCCGCCTGCTCGATGATCTGCGTGCCGATCGTGAGATCGACCGAAAGTTCCTGCCCGGCCTCGGCCCGCTTGCGGAAGTCCTTTTGCCAACTACGGAAGCGATCGACCCAGGCAAGCACGGAGTACTGATAGACCCCTGTTTCGCGCAACAGGAAGTTTCCCCGCCAACGGTCGTTGTCGAACAACCGCATCTCGGCTTCCTGCCACCGTTCCGCGCCCAGCTTACGGTAAAGGAGCACGGCCACCACCTCGTCGTGGCCGTCGCTGTAGATGTCGGCCTCCACGACCAACTCGTCACCCACGATGCGCTGCACCGGGAACCGCCCGCAGTCGAGCTGCGGGCTCACCGCCTCGATTGCTACCCGCGCCCTGCCGTCCACTCAGCACCTCCTCCCCGTCGACTTCAGGTACTTTCCAAAAGCGCCACCGGCGCCTCGCCGAACACGGTCGCCACCTCAAGCATCCGCACCCCGCCCTGCTCCACGGCCTCCACTTCTCTGCCGGTCAGGACGTTGCGGTAGCGCCCCGGCGCATCCTCCGGCAGCGGCAAGCCGGTGTCCAGCCACACGCCCTCGCCCAAGGGGGGCCGATCCGCGGCGGGCAAAAGAGTCGCCAGAAGACGCGGCACCGCGACCAGCAAGGTTTTTCCGCCGCACCGCCGGAGGAAGGCGCAGACGTGCCGGGCCCGCTCGCCCGAAGGTTCGATGGGGAGATAATCGCCGGCATCGAACAGCTCCCGGTTTTGGCGGCGGTAGTTGAGCACCCGGTACACGAGGTAGAGCTTGATCCGCCCGTCCGCGAGATCACCCTGCAGTTCGCAGGTCAATGCAGCCGCCCCGATCGCAGACTCGCGCTCCTTGAGCCCGGCCAAAAGCTCCCGCCGCTGCCGGTAGTCCACCGGCCGGCGGTTGTCAGGGTCCACCAGCGTCAGGTCCCAGAGTTCGGTCCCCTGGTAGAAGTCGGGGACTCCCGGCGCCGTCATCTTCAAAACCACCTGCGACAGGGAGCTGAAGGCGCCCCAGTGGGCTACCCGCTGCTTAACGGAGCGGAATTCCTTAAGGAAACCGTTCCCCGGCCCGCCCTCCAGCACGCGGCCGACGAAGCTTAAGACCGCCTCCTCATAGGCGGCGTTGGGACTGACCCAGCTGGTATTGACCTTGGCCTCTCTTACCGCCTTGATCATGTATTCCCCGATGCGGGCCCGGTAGGTCTCGAACGCCCCGTCGTCCGGCTCGCAAAACGGCCAGGTGCCGAGCAGGGTCTGGTAGAGGAGGTACTCCTCGTTTCTATCCGGCACCGGCTGGTTTTCCAGGAGCACAGCCTTCCCCTTGTTCAGCCTGCGCCACAAGGCCAGCGCCTTCTGCCAGCTCTCCGGCACCTCGGAGAGCGCGTCGATCCGGGTGCGCACGTCCTCGCCCCGCTTGGAGTCGTGGGTGGCGGTCGCCAGCATGGCATGGGGGAAGTTCTTCACCCGCTCCAGGTTCTGGCCGTGGAACGCCTCGCGGCTGGTGCCGAAGCGCCCGGGTGAGCCGCCGACTTCGTTCAAGGAGATCAGCCGGTTGTAGACGTAGAAGGCGGTGTCCTCAAGGCCCTTGGCCATGACCGGCCCGGTGATCTGCTGGAAACGCATGTCGAAGGAAAGCCAGGAGGCGCGGTCCGTTTCGCCCGCCCGGTCGGGGAACCGAAGCAGCAGCACGTCGCGCAGGAAGTCGAAGATGGAAGCGTTGATGGCGGGGTTTTTGCGCTTGGCCTTGGCTACGGCAAGCTCGATGTACTGCACGTCCTTGTCGCGCACCGAGTTCGAGGCGGCATAGGTGCGATAGACCGGGAAGCAGGCAATCACCTCGTGGATGGCACGCGCCAGGCTGTTCAGGGTGAAGTCGCGGGTCAGCCGGTCCTGCTCGGAGATGTTGTTCAACTGGTGCGCCAGCATGTTCGCTTCGCCGGAAAGGGACACCGACATGACGAGCTGTTTCTTGCGGTAAACGATCTCCGCATAGTCGAGCACGGCCAGGACGAAGCGGTGGTAGACGCGGTCGGCGAGCTTCCCTTTTTCGGTATCGACGAAGACGCCGTTCACGCTGTTCATGAAGTCGTAGCCGGTGGTGCCGAACACCGGCCACTGCTCGGGGAGGGTCTCCCCCTTCGTCAGGATCTTTTCCACCACCGCGTAAAACGGCTTGTAGGCGGGGTCGCGCTCGAGCGTGAGCCGGTATTCCTCCTGCAGCGCCTGCAGTTCCTCCTCGCCCGGTTCTTCCCCTTCGCCCCCCTTCCCCAGTTCCCGCAACCGCAGCTCAACCCAGGCCGATTGCTGCAGCTTCTTAAGATAACCCAGCGGATCGTAGAGGCCGTCGACGTGGTCGATGCGCACGCCGGTCACCATTCCTTCCCCGATCAGCCGCAAAAGCAGCGCATGGGTGCGATCGTAGACCGCCGGGTCCTCCATGCGGATTGCCGCCAGGGCGTTGATGTCGAAGAAGCGGCGGTAGTTGATCTCCTCGGTGGCGACCCGCCAGAAGGAGAGCCGGTAGGGCTGCTCGCGCAAAAGTGCGTCCAAAAGGTCGAAGCTCTCAGGCTCGCCCTTCTTGCCGTTGAAGAGCGCCACATTCTCGTCGATATAGGCTTGCACCTGCGGGCTTGCCTCACAAAGCTGCGCCAGGCGCTTCTTGACGATCTCCTTCTCCCGGTGGCGCTCCTCCTTGAGCTGCGGGTCCTGCTCGTTGGCCGACGGCAGATGCTGGAGCGCGGTCTCGATGCTGAGCATCTCCATAAGGGGGGGGGCCTCCGGCGGGAAGGCCTCCTGCAGTCTCTCCGGACGATGACTCAGGATCTTCAGGTAACTCTTCGGTTCTACGGGTATTTTAAGCCCGAAATAGTCGACGAGGAAGGCGCCGTCCCTAAAGGCAAGCGTAAGGTCGCCGTTTTCCAGCACCCGCCCGTACTGGTCGCCCAGGAAGGGAAGCAGCACCTTGCCGGTCAGCTCCTTTTTGACCGGCGCCCAGTCGATGTCGAAGAAGTTGGCAAAGGGAGAACTCATGCCGTTTTCCAGCACGTCCATCCACCAGAGGTTTTCCGCGCTTTCGATGCACATGTGGTTGGGCACGAAGTCGATAATGTGCCCCATGCCGTGACGCGCAAGTTCCTCGACCAGCGCACGGTGGCTACCCTCGTCGCCGATCTCGGGGTTCAAAAGCGTGTGGTTGACCACGTCGTAGCCGTGCACGCTCCCCGCCTTGGCGGCGAAATAGGATGAGGCGTAGACGTCGCTGATACCCAACTCGTACAGGTAGGGAACGATCTCGCGCGCACGGTCGAAGGTGAAACCCGTGTTGAATTGCAGCCGGTAGGTAGCCGTCGGGATGCGGGCAGCGGACTTACTGTTTTCTTCCATGCTACCCCCCGGCTTGAGATTCCGGCAGCACCGCGCCGAGATTGAAACGGAAAGTTTCCCCCAGTTTGCGGAACGCTTCCAGCCAGACGTTGGCCCCCTCTTCGCCGCCGCGCGCCCTCGCCACGAACTCGGGATAGACGGTCTTCGCCAAAAGGTAGTAGTCGTTTTGCACCTGCCAGAGCACGATGCTGATCGGGATCTCTCTCAAGAGGTCCATGAACCTCTGGACCTTGACGATGTTCTTCAGCTCGGAGGGGTCCTGCGTCATGGCACGGGAAAGGCTTTCGGCGTGGCGGCGCAGGAAATATTCGTTGTCCGGCGCATCCACCACCGCCCCCCACATCTTCACCTGGGCAATGATCCGTTCCACGCCCTCGACGTCCGCCTCCTCCTGGGTCAACGCCGCCCTTAAGGACGCGTTCAATGCGGGCTGCATCGCCTCCATAAAGACCGACGGGATCGGCACGCCGATGTCGTGAATGAACTCCATCAATGGCCGGCTCCGTTCGAACATCCCTTGGAAAGTGGCGAAGCTCTCTTCCACGGTCTGGTCGAGGATGACGTTCAGGATCTTGCGCTTTTCGTCGGCGAAGAGGTTGGAGAGGGAATAGCTGTGCGTGCCGAAATGCGTGTCCATCAGGAGAACCAGTTCGGTGTACAGCCCCTTGTCGAAGGCGGAGGCCATCTCCTCCTTCATGGCGGCGTAGGCCCCGGCGTCGCACTGGCTGACGACCCCGCCCTTGAAGTCGTGGCTCCCCAGGCGCATCACGCAAAAGGTGAGACACTCGTTTTCCTCGGTGATCTCCGAGGCGACGTGGATGCGTCCCATGGCGACGGTCGCTTCGGGGGATACAAGCTTCGTGTAGTCCTCCCTGGCAATGGCGTAGCAGTAGATCTGGGAGTGGTCTTCGTACTCCTCGTAGAGGGAGCTGAAGGCGTAGTGCGCGCCGACCTTGGTGAGGTCGAGGCGGATGGGCACCACGAAGTTGTGGTAGATCCAGGCGCCGTCCTGGTGCGACGGGACGTTGCTCTTCGCACCCTTGAGCCGTTCGAGGAACCCTTTTTCCAGCCCCTCCTCGAACAGGCCGTGGACGAGCTGCAGCGCGCGGCTGGCGTAGTCGATCACCTGCACCGTCTCCAAGCCGGAAAGCTCGTCGAAGAACCAGCCGCAGCTCGTGTACATCAGCATGGCGTGGCGCTGCATCTCCAAGAGCTTGAGGGCGGTGATCTTTTCCTCAGCCTTAAGTTCGCGCGCCGCGTGCGCAGCCAGGAACGTTTCCGCATGTTCCATACCACGGTTCAGGATCACCTCGATGTAGGCGTCGCGCGCGGCCCAAGGATCCTTGAAGAACTGCTGCCCCTGCCGGGTGAACCCTTGAGCCAGCTGGTCGCGCAACCAGTCGAGCGCGGCGCGCAGCGGCTGCCGCCACCCCTGGTTCCAATCGGGATAGCCGCCGGAATTGCAGCCGCAATCGCTGTTCCAGCGCTCGACGCCGTGGGCGCAGCTCCAGGAGGTGCGCTCCCTGATCTCCACCTCCCAGGCGGGCGGGCAGAGATTCAGGTATTCGCCGTAGTTGGTGATGCGGGCCAGGTTGTTTGCCTCGATGTGGTTAAGCGCCGCGGCCAGGGCCATGTCGCCGAACTTCTGGTGGTGGCCGTAGGTCTCGCCGTCGGTGGCGATATGCAAAAGTTGCGGCCAGTCGCGCCCGTCGGAAAATCCGCCCAGCAGCCGCTCGGCAAAGCCCTCCCCGCTGCTCAGGAGGTTTTCGAAGGCGACCGCCCGCGAGATCGGACCGTCGTAGAAGAAGATCGCGATGCTCCGGCCGGACGGGAGCCGGCAGAGGTAGGAGCGGGTCGGATCGAGATCACCCTCCATCCACTGTTCGTCCCCCATCGGGCGAAAGCGCGCTGCCTGGTGCGGTTCCAGGATGGTGAACTTGATCCCCTGCTCCGCCAATAGGTCGAGCGTCTCCACGTCCACCGCGGTCTCGGCAAGCCACATCCCCTCTGGGAAGCGCTGGAAGCGGTGCTCGAAGTCCTTGATCCCCCAGACGATCTGGGTCTTTTTGTCCTGCGGGTTGGCAAGGGGCATGATCATGTGGCTGTAGACCTGGGCGATGGCGGAACCGTGGCCGGAGCGCCATTCCAGGCTCTGCCGGTCCGCGTCCAGGATCGCCTGGTAGACCTCGGGCGAGGCGAGCTCCATCCAGGAGAGCACGGTGGGGCCGAAGTTGAAGCTCATCTTGGCGTAGTTGCTGGTGATGTCCATCACCCGCTGCTCGCCGTCGAGGATGCGGGAGGCGGCGTTGGAGGCGTAGCATTCGGCGGTGATGCGCTCGTTCCAGTCGTGGTAGGGGGCAGCGGAATCCTGCATCTCGACCGCCTCAAGCCAGGGGTTTTCCCGCGGCGGCTGGTAGAAGTGGCCGTGCACGCAGAGGAATCGCTCGGACGGTGAAACTTTCGGTGCCGCCTGATTAACTTGTTTCTTTTGCTTCATGACAGTCTCCTTTAAGAGGGCCTGTGTAGAGAACAAGGCTGAAGGGGTTGATGGTGACGGTGGTCCGGGCGTCGGCATCGGTGACGGCGAGAGTACCTGCTGACACTTCGCCGGCTCCACGCCAGTGCTGCGTGGAGGAATCGAGCAGCAATTCCCAGTTGCCGACAGGAAACGGGATGGAGACCTCCTCCCGCATGTTGCTGAAGGAAAACAGGCAGAGCACCGAGTCTTCCCCCGCCCGCCTGAGTACCGAGATCACCTTTTGCTGCAATAGACCGGTCACCTCGATGCAGTCCCTGGAAAAGACCTGCAAGGCCGGCAGCTCCCGGCGCAGGGTCAACAGCTTGCGGTAGAACTCGAAGATCAGGGCGTGCTCGCCGCTCTCCTTTTTGGAAAAATCGAGCTTCGACTCCAGGAAGGTCGATTCCGCCCCGGGATCCGGGATCTCGCCTTCGCAATAGCCGGAGGCATGCTCCTCGTGCTTCCCTTTAAACACCGCCGCGATCAGCGCCGGGTCGGAGTGGTCCACGAAATAGTGAAACGGCGCCCTCTCGCCATACTCCTCACCCATGAACAAAAGCGGGATATAGGGAGACAGCAGCACCACACCCGCAACGAGCAGCAGCTTCTCCATAGGCTGGCAGGCACTCAGGCGATCGCCGCACTTGCGGTTGCCGACCTGGTCGTGGTTCTGGGAGAAGACGACGAACTGCGAGGTGGGATGATCGGCAACCGGTGCACCGTGCCTGCGCCCGCGGTAGCGCGAGTACTCGCCGGTAAAGACGAAGGCCTCCTGGTAGGACTTGACCAGCTGGCCGAACTGACCGAAATCCTCGTAGTAACCGGTGGTTTCCTGGGTAAGGAGCGTGCGCAGCGCGTGATGGAAGTTGTCGCACCACTGCGCGTCGATGCCGTAGCCGCCCCGGGAGATGGGGCTAATGAGCCGGGGATCGTTGGTGTCGTTTTCCGCGAACAGATAAACGCGGCGTCCCTGCTTTTCACGCAGGCTGTGGACCTCCTCTGCCAGCCTCTGCAGCAGGTGCTTGGGCGTCTGGTCGAAAATCCAGTCGACGGCGTCCAGGCGCAGCGAGTCGAGGTGGAATTCGTGCAACCAGTAAAGGGCGTTTAAGACCGTGAACTCGACCACCGCGTCGGAGCCGGGCCCGTCGTAATTGATGGCCCCGCCCCAGGGGGTGCGGTACTTGCCGGTGAAGTAATCGCCGAATTCGGCGACGTAGTTTCCTTCCGGTCCGAAATGGTTGTAGACCACGTCGAGGATGACGGCGAGCCCCTTGGCGTGACAGGCGTCGATCAGCCGCTTCAGGCCGTCGGGCCCGCCGTAGCTGTTCTGCGGGGCGAAGGGATACGCGCCGTCGTAGCCCCAATTCCGTTCTCCCGGGAACTGGGACACCGGCATCAGCTCGATCGCTGAAATGCCGAGGCCGAGGAGGTAATCCAGCCGGTCGATGACCGCCTCGAAGGTCCCCTCCCGGGTGAAGGTGCCGACGTGCAGCTCGTAGATCCGGTATTCCTCAAGCGGAATGCCGCTCCAGCCGGCATCGGTCCATGGGAACGTGCGCGGGTCGACCACCTGCGACCCCTCGTGCACCCCATCCGGCTGGAATCGGGAAACGGGATCTGGCCGCGGTGTTCCCTCGTCCACCAGATACAGGTAGCGGTCGCCGTCGCCGGCCTCCGGCACCGTTACCGAAAAATACCCCTTTTCTTCGCGCTCCATGGCGATCTGACCGACCGCCTTGCCCGAGAGCATGAGCAGCGTCGTCTTGCCGGCCTTGGGTGCCCAGACCCTGAACCTGGTCCCCCCTTCCGGCAAAACAGTCGCTCCCAGGTCGAATCGCCACTCCGCTGCCTCCATTTCTCCCCCCTGCGAAGGATCTGCTTTCGTGTCAGCAAAGAAAGCAGATCCTTCGCTACGCTCAGGATGACAAGCAGGTTCCCGGCATCTCCCCCGGGACCAATTCCAAAAACGACAATAAAAGATACTTCATCGCGCTAACCTGTCAACGAACCGAAACGGTGTCAGGGCAGGGAGGTGATAGACTGTTCCCACAAGGAGAAATCCGATGAGCCTCAAGCGATATGAGAGTAAAAGGGACCTGAAAAAGAGTGGCGAGCCTGCCGCGGATCAGCCTGTGAGTGACGACGTGCTGCGCTTTGTCGTCCATAAGCACGCTGCTTCGCATCTTCATTACGATTTCAGACTTGAACTCGACGGAGTTCTCAAGAGCTGGGCCATTCCGAAGGGTCCCTCTCTCGATCCGTCCATAAAACGGCTGGCCATGATGGTGGAAGATCATCCCTATGAGTATCGGAATTTCGAGGGGGTCATCCCCAAAGGGAATTATGGCGCCGGCGGGGTGCTGATCTGGGACGAGGGGACCTACCACGCGGCGAAGACTACGGACAAACAGGAAGGCGAAAAGCTGCTGCGCGAAGGTCTGCGCAAGGGGGATCTGAAGTTCATCCTGGACGGGCACAAGCTGAAGGGCGAATTCGCCCTGGTCAGGATGAAGAGCGAGAAGGACAACACCTGGCTGCTGATCAAGAAGAAAGATCAGTACGCCACAACTGAAGATGTAACGCTGCAGGATTATTCGGTGGTCAGCCACGCGACGCTCGAAGACATCAAACAGGGGGTCCCACCCCGGCAGCCCGACCGCTCACCTGCCAAACCTGCCAAACCTGCCGAACCTCCGACATCAGCACCGGCGGCTCCGATGCCGCATCACGTGCGTCCCATGATGGCAACCTCAGTGGCAAAACCTTTCGACGACCCGGGCTGGATCTTCGAAATAAAGCTGGACGGCTACCGCTGCATCGCCGAGGTGGAAAGCGGCAAGGTGCTCCTTTATTCCCGTAACGACGTCTCTTTCAACGAACGATTTGCCGACATCGCCCGATCACTCAAAGGGATAGACCGGGATGCGGTACTGGACGGCGAGGTCGTGATACTGGACGGGAAAGGGAGATCTTCCTTTCAGCTACTGCAGAACTACCAGCGAACCGGCGAAGGTAATATCGTCTATTTCGTCTTCGATCTGCTGTACCTGGACGGGCGGGATCTGCGCCGGCTGCCGCTGATCGAGCGCAAGGAACTGCTACGACGGTTGCTGCCCGAACTGTCCGACATCAAGTACAGCGACCACGTAGAGCAGTACGGCGAAGACTTTTTCCAGTTGGCAAAAAGCAACAGTCTGGAAGGCATACTGGCAAAGCGCGGCGACAGTCAGTACCTGGCCGGCAAACGAAGCCGCGATTGGCTGAAGATCAAGACGCGACTGCAGCAGGAAGCGATAATCTGCGGTTTCACCGCACCCAGGCGCAGCAGAAAGGGGTTCGGTGCGCTGGTCCTGGGTGTCTACGAGAACGACGAACTGGTGCACATCGGCATGGCGGGCGGCGGGTTCGACGAGCGCACGCTGCAGGATCTCTGCGCCCGGATGGAACCGCTGCTCCAGCCGCATTCGCCCTTAAAGGCCAAGGTGAAGACCGACATGAAGGTTACCTGGGTCAAACCGGTGCTGGTATGCGAGGTGACCTTTGCCGAATGGACCGACGAGCGCCTGATGCGCATGCCGATCTATTTGGGGCTAAGAGAAGACAAGGACCCAAAAGAGGTAGTACGCGAAGACGTCGAGACCCCGGAAGAGAGTCCCCCCCTTTGTAAAGGGGGGGACAGGGGGGATTTGCCTGTCGGGTCCGGAAGGGACAACTTGGTGACCATAGGCGGCCACCGCTTGGCGCTCTCCAACCTCGACAAGGTCTTCTGGCCCG